>DSTMR04002__coassemble_621_pt1 | contig 73067 bp, 72 predicted proteins | sample DSTMR04002__metabat2_low_PE_045 | metagenome-assembled genome bin DSTMR04002 | reverse complement strand
GCCGCAGAAGGGACTTCTGCGTTCAAATGGGGTTTGGGGTGTGCACCAACAAGCACCCTCTGGCTAAATGGATAGCCAGAGGAATTGCTTGCTAACACATCGTTTCCAGATTAACTGCCAAAACCAGTTTGCCCGATAAGTCAAAGGAACTCAACAGCTCCTGCGCCATACCAATATCGCTTCGGTTTCCACGGGAAAGCAAAAAGCGCAGCGGATTCCCAGGCCCATCTGTTACCACATGGACTTTCGTGGTTAATCCTCCCCGGCTGCGACCTTTTGACTCGATGCCGTCCCTTTTTTACCGCTACTGGCATGCTGATGTACCTTAATGCTGGTATTATCCAGCATTAAGGTTGTTTCATCGATAATATCCTGCTGGATCAAATGCGCCAGAACGTTCTCCCATACGCCGGCTTTTGTCCATGCACGAAATCGACTGTATGCGCTTTGCCAGGGGCCAAATCTTTCGGGAAGATCTCTCCAGGGAATACCAGTATTCAGCAAATACACCATGGCGTTGAGCATCTCTCGATTGTTCTTTGTTGGCCGGCCTCCCTGTGGTTTTCGTTCTGGGGGCGGCAAATCTTTGATTCTATTCCATTGCGCTTCGCTTAATTCATGTCTTCTCATATTTATGAGTTTACCATATTGGCACTTTGCACATAACTTCCGGGTTTTAAAACGCGCTCTAGAACGGAACAAAGTTGTCGCCCTTCCAAACTAAGATCTTAATCCAATCCCGTCGTTTGTTGAAACAGACGGTTGAAAACGGATGTTAGTGACCACAAAATAGATTTTTACTTATGTTGAAGCATACCATTTATTAGACATATATCTATAAGTGAGATTAATTGTGCTAACTATAAAACCAACAGGACGACAAAGAAAAATCCCATACAATCCGATAAAATTTGAAAGAACAAATGCTGATATGGTGCGTATACTTACCTCCAAAAGAGTATTAAAAATTGGATAAGCCACTTCACCAGCACCTCTTAAAAAATTTGTTAATAAATACAACTCCATATAAAATGGAAAAGTTACTGAAATAATGTATAGATATGTAGATCCTATATGAATCATCTGACATTCGTTTCCAACAATTAATCTTATTAAAGTCGGTGAAGTGAAATATATGATTGCGATTTCGATGATGGAAATAAGTAATGCTACTTTCGTGCTGGACTTTAAGCCGTACTTCACTCGTTTGATTTTTTTTGCACTAATGTTTTGTCCAACAAATACACTTAATGCTGTTCCAATACTAGTAGCAGGAAGTGTTAGAATAGTTTCTATTTTGTATGCTGCGGTATATCCACCTATAGCATCTATACCATGCCGGTTAATCAGCCTTTGAATAAGAGAAGCACTAATGGCAGATGCACCATTTTGGACAATGCTGGCTATACTCGATTTTAGTATTTTAAATATAAATTTAGTATTTGGCGTGATCAGCCATATTTTGGTGTCTATATTTGTATAGAACACAATGATGAACGCAGAAAATGCTTGAGCAATAATAGTAGCAATAGCTACACCTTCTATGCCCCAGTGAAAATAAACAGCAAATATGAAATCCAGAAAAATATTAATAATACAAGAAGTTCCCGCCACTACAACTGGAACCCGAGAATTTCCAGTCGCCCTTAGTACTGAAGAATAGAAATCATATGCTGTTTGAAATGGAATTCCAATTGCTATAATACGCAAATAACTGGTAGCAAATCTGATGCTGGTACATGGAATACCTAAGAGCTCAAAAATCCAATCGGACTTAGCAAAATAAAATATAGCTATAGAGAATCCAATAAGCACGGTTAAAGTGTGAATGGAGCCTAGACACTGAATGATTTTCTGCTTCTCCATCAACCCGTATAATTGAGATACAACAATCGAAATACCTGAGGATATGCCAATTATTATACTGTTAGCTATGAGCATTGGCATATAAGAATTTCCAACTGCCACAAGCGCATCTTTACCAACAATATGTCCTACTATAGCGGTGTCAAAGAAGTTATATAAATTTTGTAATATATTTCCAACGATTAAAGGTAATGAAAACTTAATTAGAACAATTGTTGGATTGCCTTCGAGCATATTTTGTTTCATAACATAAATGTATTACTAATCAATACTTTTTTAATGCTGGTTGAAGAACGATTCCAAGGAAAACGGCGATAATAATTGAAATAACGGCATTTATACTGGATACTACACCTTTCTGCATAACAGTTATGGCAACAGCATCTAGTGGTAATCCTAATACTAAATGATCCTCTATAAAACTTTTTCCAATATATAATAAAACATAACTGAAAGCACCAGATATTGCACCTATGGTTAGATATAATTTTGATGTATTTTTCTTGCAAATAATTCCACAAAGCCACGCCATTATAAATTTGAATAAAAATGTAAATGGAGCCGATGTAATATAGGCCGGATTTGTAAAATCAAAAAGCATAGAACCAATACCTGCAGCTAATCCACCTGAAATGGGACCTAATAGCATACCGGATAATAAACACATAACATTTCCCATATGTAGACGTGTGCTGCCTATTGCTAAAGGAATTGGAATTTGTAAAAATGCAGAAGTAACATATACAGCTGCAGCCATTATACCGATTAAAGCACTTTGATGAATCGTAACTCTTTTCATATGAAATCTTTCCTCCCAAATATATAAGAACTATACAGAAACGGATTTTCTTTATTAAGGATATACTTCGGAATCTTTTGGCATTATTGACTTTTTGCCTTAAAAAAATTGTTAAGTAATTTTGGGATTTGTGGTTCGAAATTAACTCCATACCAAGAATCGCTTGAATTAGGTGTTTTTTCTATGCAATCCACAACAAAATCTGCCGCTATTTGTAAAGCATTCTCAATATTTAATCCATTGACTAATGTACTAAAAACAACAGATGAAAAAATATCTCCTGTACCATGATAATTATGCTTGCACTTTTTAGTAAAGTATGAGCTTATTTTACCTGTATGATCTAATGCAATTGCTCCAATTTCGGTTTCATTATAGCTTACACCAGTAATTATAGCAGTAGAACAGCCCAACTGTAATAATTTGTATAGTAAATTTTGAACAAATTGTGCATCATATTTTACTCTATAAGACTCTCCGGTTAATAGACACGCTTCTGTTATATTGGGGAGAATAACGTCTGCACGAGAACAAACTTTTTTCATATATTGAGGAAAGTCATTTTTGAAGGAAAGATATAATTTCCCGTTATCCGCCATAGCCGGGTCGACTAAACATAAGCAATCCGTTTCTTTAAAATTATCTATGAAACTACAGACCTCATGGCATTGATTAGGTGACGATAAATAACCTGTATAAATTCCATTAAAAGTTAAGTGCTCTAACTTCCATGCTGCTGAAATTGGTTGAATCTGATCAGTTAAATCTTTACATGTAAAATTTTTAAATAGGGTATGAGTCGATAAAACTGCGGTTGGAAGAATTGCACATTCAATTCCTAAAGCAGATATAATGGGTAATGCAACTGTTAAAGAGCATTTTCCAACACAAGAAATATCTTGCAATGTAACAACTCTTTTCATTTATGACCATTCCTTTCTACAAGATGCGTCGACTATGTATATATTCTAAAGATATTTGATGTCCGTTTTGTAAAATGCGGATTTCTCAATATCTGCTAGAAACTGGTGTATTTTTTTGATATCATCTAAGGATGTAAAAGATTCTGGAATTACCTCTTTAGTTTCCAAAATTGATACAAGTTGTCTCGCATAACATCCAAAAGAACTTCTAAAAATGGATTCACTATTTTTGTAAAATTGAGGCAATGTAATATCGACAATTTTATTGTTGAATAACAGCCCATTGGTTGTATTAAAATAAAATTTCCCATTTTCTCCTAGCAATTCAACTATCAGAGTTTTAGGGCCTGGCACAATAGCTGATGCGGATAATTCAACTAGTAAATTGTTTTCAAATAGCATTTGTACTTGACAGAATTCTGATGTAATGGTTTTACTTACAGGACTTATTGTATGGGCCCTTATTGATATACAGTTGGCTTCAATCCAATACAACAATAAATCTAAAAAATGTGGCATTATAGATAGCCGAATGCCACCACCTTCTTCTTCATTAAATTGCCAAGAATTTTTGATTGATTTATTTAAAAATAAATCAGACTCAAAATGCATTTTTATATTATAAATTTCTCCGATTTCACTTATATGATGTTTGATGTATTGAAAATACGGATTGAATCTGAGCTCCAAATCAATAAAACATTTTGATTTAGAGTTATAAAAATGATCAATTAATCGATTGGTCTCTGGAATAGTTAAGGCGAACGGCTTTTCACATAAGATATTAATATTATGACTTGCTATTTTAATTGCTTGCTCATAATGAAATTGCGGTGGAGATGCAATACAAATTAGATCTAAAGGAATTGAGCACATTTCGTCTAGATTTTTGCAAGGATATTTTATTCCATAGATTTTCGCCAAATGTTGGGCATTACTATAATGTCCAGACATCAAGGCCTCAACTTGGCAATTTTCAATTTCTCTAAATTTAGGGATTATACATCTAGTACCTAAACCACCACCTATAACGCCTATCCTTATCATGACTAAATTACCTCACATCATGTTCTTCAGCTAATTGAATGATATTACAATAGTCAGAATACAACCTGTGATCAATCTCCATATCGACATTGACTTTATTCTTGATAAAATCAAACATTTTTTGACATTTTTCACTTGGCTCCATTGCTAAAACGCGAATATATTGTCCTTTCGTCAAGCAATTGCATTTAGCTGGTCCTACCCCAATACCATAATTCTTTTGTAAATAAAATGAAAAAATTGCACCAGATTTATCTCCATATTCTTTTACATAAGAATTGGGAACTGGCAGTAAAAACGCAATGCCTGCCTGAGGCATCTTCAAATGCGTCCACCCTAGACTTTGAAAACCTTCAACTAACACTTTCATAGTAGATTGGATTTTATTTGAAATAATTTTAGGATCAGCTCGTTGTAATGCAAGCGCTGCAAGTCTTTGGTTTAAAGAGGGTATCATAATATTCATTTCATAATTGTGATATTTTATCATACGTATAAATTTCTTGTTTCCAACAATTATGCCAACTCTTAATCCGGATAATCCAAATTCTTTTGATAAGGTATATATTTCAATAGAGTTTTCAATTGCGCGTTTGTCTGCAAATATACTAATCGCCGGCCGTTCTGGATCATATGAAGTAAAACAAATATCGTGATCGTGCACAATTTGTAAATTATATTTCTGAGTAATATCTATAAGTTTGGAAAATTCGGATTTTGATAATTGAGCACCAGTTGGATTATTAGGATAATTTAAATATAGATACATGTATTCTTGAGGGCTATAGGCTTTAATCTTTTTTTCTAAGTCATCAAAATCAATAATTCCATTGTTTGTTTTTATTAATACTATTTTAGCACCATTTGCAGTAGGAATTGATTTCGCGAAAGTAACAGTTGAATCCATTACAAATACTATTTTACCGTTTAAAACACGTGAAATCGCATCAATTGCCTGCATAGTCCCCTGGCAAACCATTATTTCGTATGAAGAAAAGTCTAGTTGATATACTCTTTTAATAAAATCAATAAAAGAATTAATGAGTTGATCATCTCCGGATGGAGATGGATATTCCTGATAATACATATCACTTTTTAACTCATTTACATAATCTTTGGTAGCGATTAAACTTGGTACAACCTTGGAAAAAGTACTGGCTGTAAACAAATCTATATATCTTTCGCCGTATATTTTTTGGTAGTAATCACTAACGAACAAAAAATTTTTATAAATTTGATTAAATTCGCTTCTTGCTGCCCAAAAAGAACTTTTCATCTGAATTTGAGATTTACTCACGATTAACATCCTTTCACTCTGAATTTTATAAAGATAAAGCTTGAGACCGCTTATAATTAATTTTATATTAGCATATTTTGAGGACAAAAACAGTGTTTTTCAGTACAAACAGGAGTTTTTGCAGTGAAACGGGCAATTTTATCGCTTGTGGCAGCCTCCTACAAACAAAAGACACGGCTGAATGGCCGTGTCTTTTGGCGAAGTTATGTAAATGGCACAAAAATGACCCCGGCCGATTGCCGAGGTCATTCAATCCCTAACAGCCAGGTTACTGACGTGTTAAGTACCTTTGCGAGTATTTTGATTTCATAGTCTGCAACAAATCGTGTGCCTATTTCGATTCTGCTGATGGAATCTCTTTCCAGCTCCACGCCCTCAAGTTTAAGGCGAACGGCCAATGCTTTTTGCGACAAGTGTAATTTGATTCGAGCTTCCCGGATACGCTGACCACTAATGTTTTTCTTACCGTTAAAGTCGTAAATCTTCATGGCAACGCTCCATTTTTATGCTAATAATCAGAACTTTTCTTGACTTTAGCATAAATTCGAGCAATAATTGTGCTAAAGATAAGCACTTTTGAAAAATTGTTGACAAAATGAGGTGGAGAGCGGTATGTTAAAAGCAAAAAGACGAGCTGAAAGGTGTGTGTCTCCTATAAAAATTGCCATTCTTGACGATGATCCAATGTTTGTAAAGGAATTACAGCAAAAGATTAGTATGGGATGCGCTAAACGTGATTGGGAATTGAAGTGCATTTCATTTTCAAACCCACAGGAATTGTTGGCTTTTGACCTTTCAAATACACAGGTCGTTTTTCTGGATATTGATATACCGGAGACCAATGGGATTGAAGTGGCCTCTCAGATTCGTCAGCGTTACACAGACATTATTTTGGTGTTTGTGACTGGCTACATCCAATTTGCGCCCGCAGGGTATAAAGTCAATGCCTTTCGCTATATCCTAAAAGGGAGTTTGGATAAAGAAATAGGATCCTGTTTGGATGCCATACAAGATAAATTATTCGAGGGGAAAGAAACGATTCTAATAGAAACAAGAGATTCTCAGCTGGAAATAGCTTTGCAGGATATCCTGTATTTTGAAGGAACGCCCTACCGCCGTACTTTATTATTTACAATTCACTCTGATGATCAGGTGATAGAATGCCGTGGAAAAATCAATGAATATGAAGAACGGTTGTCAGGCAAAGGTTTCATTCGTTTGCAGAAAAGCTTTTTGGCAAATATGCGTCACGTCAATAAGATTTCGAGTTATACAGCGAAATTGAGGAACGGTAAAATATTGAAAGTTTCTGAAAAAGATTACAAGAAAATCTGTGCTGAATATCTTATGTGGAAAGGCAATCGTTTATGAGTTATGAAATATCCATCCTCTTAAACTATTTTGTGGTTCTTATAGAGGCTGTAGCTTTTATAGTGTTTTCCAGCACGTTTTTTCAGCACAAAATCAATATGTGTAAACTTATACTCTCTACGGTTGCGCTGACAAGTCTGAGTATAATTTGCCTGACGATTTCAGAGTCGAATGTGGTTTTTAAACTAGCATTACTTACTTGTATTAACTCACTTTACCTCGTTGTGATATATCGTGCGTCTTTAATAAAATGTATAGGCATTTCGCTCCTTTTTGTATCATTTATAAACGTTGCCGATAATTTCTTTTTTGTTGTAATCACAACAATGATCCATATCGAAATACAGGAATTGTATCAAGATCCTTATGGATACTACTTGGTCTGTTATATTGCAAAGATTTGTGAGGTAATGATCTTTACACTGATTGGATCCATTATAAAACAGAAATTATATTTCACCCATGCCACTTGGCAACATTGGGCCAAAATTTTTATTCTTCCAGCTTCATCTTTGGCCATTGCAGTCTTTTTGTGGCCCTTATACTGGGTCATTCCTGCGGCCGGAGAGAAAATACTGCTTTGTACAATGGTTCTATTTGTAATCAATATTTTTGATGTTGTTATGCTGAATTATTTGGATCGAGAGCAACAGCTCATTCAGGACAATCTTGTTTTAAGGCAAAATATTAAATATCAAAATGATACGGTGAAAGCCTGGGCCAACGCCTATAAGGACCAACGTAAGCTGACGCATGATTTTCAAAATCAGCTTTCTGTTATTTGCGGAATGGCAGAACGTGAAGCGCCAGATAGCGAACTATTGGCCTTTGTTCATACTGTCCTAAAAAACAGTACAAGCCAATCCCTAGTCGTTAAGACAGGCAGGCTGGCTGCGGATGTTCTTTTAAGCCAGAAATACCATCTTGCACGGTCCAAAGGAATTTCATTCTCGCTCCAACTGGATGACCTTACTCACTTTGGACTAAAAGATGAACATCTTGTTGTCGTCCTAGCCAACTTAATTGATAATGCCATTGAGGCGTGCGAGAAGATCGACAATGGCAAAAGTAAAAAAATGATGCTGGTTATGAAAGTGGAAGAAGAAAGCAGCTTTCTTTATATTGAAAATACGACGGCATTTCCGGTAAAGATTCTGGACAATCAAGTTGTGCTGCCTGCAAAACAATCTGCAGAGCATGGGTATGGTTTGAAAAATGCTACAGCTATTCTAAATAGTTATAAGGCCGTTTTTGCTATAGTCTATAAAGAAGAGCAGGGTCTGTTTTGCTTCTCTGCCCAAGTTCCTGAAATCTTATAAGTTGGATTTTTGCCGATTTCACTGCAAAAAAGCTGGATTTCACTGCAAAATCCACATTTGCCCTTCAAAATGTGCTATATACAGTCTAAAACGGGGTGTAAAGTAGATGCTTCAGAAAGTTTCCTTCCGTCTGACAGAATGGTTTTACCAACACCAATGGATCGAAGAAAACAATTATACATGGTGTCTTTATGTAGTTGAAAAGAAATTGCTTCAAATTTGTTTTCTTTTGATTTTGTCTGTTTGCTGCATTCTGTCAAAGCAGTATTTGAACACCCTTGTTTTCATGGCAACGCTGTATCTTGTGAGAGGTCGAATAGGTGGGTGGCACGCTCCCTATGCTTGGCTGTGCATTCTGCTGACAACAATGCAGACATGGACCGTTCTCTATATAGTGGCTCCTATTCTGATGGATATAAATCTGTTCTTTACATGGGCTTTGAATCTTTTATTGCTTCTGATAGCTTTGAGGACTGATCCAATTTATCCGCCACAGTTGCATTTTGATCAGGAAGTTATATCTGCAAACCGAAGAAAAAAGAATTTGATTCTTGTTTGTATATTGCTTATACAAGTTGCTTCTTTTGGCCTTGGGATAGAACGGATTCTGATTTTTAGTTTTAATGGCATACTGGTCAGTATGCTGCTTGTATTTACCGAAAAATTCAAACAGAAATATGGAGGTTGATCGTATGAACTGCTTGGAACGTGCCGGAAAAAAACTCCTGTCCCATATCATTATCATCGAACAGTTTGGCTGGCCGCCTTCTTGTACAGGAGGGATATATCAGCCCGAGCGTCCCGTTTGCAATCGTCCCCCGCAGGACGATGAAACTTATTCCAAAGAACACAACAAGTAAATCAAAATTCTTCTAAAAATACTTCGTAGTTGACTCAAAGGCGGCAAGTGAGCTTCCTGCATCCCATTTGGAATAGCTAGAAAGTTCGCTTGCCGTCTTTTTATATTCAAACGGCAATTCGCTTGTTTGCCTCAGAGAATCCAAGAGATGTTTCTACACAAAGGAGGTTCACCTATGCTAAATGATTTGCGATCTGAGCTGCACGTTTCCAGCTGTCCCAAGTGCGGAACCCGCCTCATGTGTGGAAAAATCATCGTCACTGGACTGCACAAATGTTCCAAATGCAACCGGCACTGGGTGATCCAAATCGAACGGGACAAAGTTACTGTGACAAGAGCGTCTGTGCATTTTGAGGAATTCGAGGAATTCATCTGATTTTATAAAAACTGAATATGGAATGAGACATACTGTAGCTGCTGTTGAACTGGGTACAAGCCCTTAGGAACAGAATTCAGGAGTCAAAAGTTTGTTCGATAGGACTGAACCGGCTATAGGCCGGACGAGCCGGCAGACGGAAGCGATTTCCTTAGGGAAATTGCGGCTGTCTGCCGGCCTTTTTTATTTGCTACTTGGTTGTCGCTTCCGTCGCCCCACGGGAGTGACAGATGCGCCAGCATTGGGAAACATACATCGCCAGATACCCATAACCTTCGGATTTTGCACGTCCATACACGCGTCAAAATCTGGAGGATTATACAATGCGTTTCGATGCAATGGAATGTGGAAAGAGAATCAAGGCTCTGCGGGAAGAAAAAAGACTTACCCAAATGGAACTTGCTGAGCAAATTTGTATTACTACCGATCATCTGCGGGCTATTGAACGCGGGCGGAGAGCTTGTTCCATCGACTTGCTGGTGGATTTGTCTCTATTTTTTGAAGTAACCTTAGATCATCTTATTTTAGGTAGAACCCCAGCAAACGAAATAATCCGGGCAGAAATTTTACAGGCCATCGGAATCTTGCAAAACATCAAAAACACCCTTTAGTTTGGTATCGCTACCGTGTCTGTGAGACACGGTAACCGGGTCTACCAGTCACTCCCGCAACGAAAATTTCTAAGGTATCATAGAGTCACAGCAAGGGCCTCCCCAAACGGAGGACAAGCCCGAAGCCAGCGGACCTTGAAAAATGAATAAACAGCCTTCTGGTACTTCCAGACAATGATACTTCCGTAACTCGCGGCCCGGCCACAAAGAAGGCGGGGCGGCTGAAATGCCGATGGAGCGGTGCAAATCCGCCGCCAGAAGATTCCCAACCCTCCCCGGGACGTCGAGGACAAATGGGGGAAGGAAACCCAAACAAGATTTCGGCCCGCCGGCTGAGAATCATGTTCCAGGCTGGCGGGCTTTTTATATCAACACAACAATTTATAACAGACAGGAGGTCAACTATGAGCCGTAGCTACACGCGCAATCTGAATACCGTATCCCTCATCACGCTGTGTCCGGTCTGCCTGCATTCCTTCCAGGATGCCAGGCGCACAACGCTGCGTCGCGCTGATCTGCGCCAGCAGACCAAGGATGTCTGCACCTACTGCCAGACCCGTTATGGGTTTGACTACTATGCCCAGCCTATGGTTCACAGAGACCCGAACCGGAGGGAGGCCAAAGCCTATGCTGCGACGGCTGAAGATTGACCCCGAGTTTCAGAGCAAGATTCCGCCCCTGACCTTTGAGGAGTTGAACCTGTTGGAAACCAACATCCTGGAGGAGGGCCGGATTCTCAGCCCCCTGATCGTCTGGAACGGTCTGATTGTAGACGGCCATAACCGCTTTGCGATTCTGAAAAATCATCCCGAAATCAAGTACACCGTGCTGGAAAAAGAGTTCGCCAACCGCTATGAAGCGATTGTCTGGATTTGCAAAAACCAGCTTGGCAGGCGAAATCTGACGCCAGAACAGCGAAAATACTTGATTGGGAAACAGTATGAAGCCGAAAAGCAATCTAATGGTGGAGATCGAAAAAGTTCCGCAAAAAAATCAGTTGGTCAAAATGACCAACTGATCGGGAAAAAACACACCAGACTTCGGATTGCAGATGAGAACAATGTAAATGAAAGCTTTGTTCGACGGGCGGAGTCGTTCGCAAATGGAGTGGATGCAGCAGAAGAAGCTGTTTCCGGCATCCGTGCCAAAATACTGTCCGGCGAGGTGAAACCCACGGCGGCTGAGCTGGCCGCCGTGTCCCGCGCAGCCCCGGAGGAGCGCCCGGCACTGGTGGCTAAACTCTGTAAGCCGAAGGATGAGAAAAGGGCTGGCAGAAAAGAGAAGAGAGCGGCATCGACCACAGTAAGGGCAAAGGCAGAAAAACTCGAAACCGAGGCTTCGGAGCCTTGCGAGCCGGCAGAGCTTCCGTCCGCTCCTTCTCCTGAGCTGGCACCGCAGCCAGTGAAAATCGACAACCAGCAGCTGCTGGAGATCGCGGCCAGCCGGTATCACGCCAAGCGCCGGGCCACCGGCAGCGATATGCTGTGCGAGATCGAGGCTGCGGCGGACAATCTGAAACAGCGGTGGGAGCAAGCCTTCCAGTATTACCCCGACCTTCTCATCGACCGTGACAATCGGACCGCAGTCGCCATGATTGCCCAAAGCCTGACAAATTACTTAAACGAAGTGGAGGAACGTACCCTATGAGATTCTACTCTTATCCCTATAAAGAAATTTCCATCAACAGCGCCTTCCTGGAGATCCCCGCCGAGTACCAGCGCAAGCTGCAGATGGGCAAGGTCAAACAGATGGTGGCCGAGTTCAACGGCGTCATTGTCAATCCGCCCAAGGTCAGCTACCGGGATGGCCGCTACATCGTGATCGACGGCCAGCACACCATCGTGGGCCTCAAGACCCTCAACGGCGGCAATGACTTGCCCATCCTCTGCCGGGTCTACGTTGGTCTGACCAAAGAGGAAGAAGCTCTCGTGTTTGCTCAGCAGACCGGCGCATCCACTCCCCTTTCTGCGGGTGCGAAGCTGCGGGCCAAGCTGGTGGGCCAGGATGCCGAGTCCCACGCTTTCCTGGCCGCCACCGAGGCGGCGGGGCTGCAGCTGGGCACCGATCATGTACGGGCCAACCGCAAAATCATCTGCGTCAGCACCGCCCTCAAAGAATTCCGGCAGTATGGCCCGGACATCTATATCGAGAGCCTGCGGGCCATTGCCGAAGCCTGGGACGGCGACCCCGATTCCCTGCGGCCGGGCATCATCCAGGGGGTGATGCGCTTCATCGCCCTCTATAAGGACGAATACAAGTACAGCCGCCTGGTAAAACGGTTGGCCACCATATACCCCATGAAGCTGGTCCGCGACGCCGACGCCATGAGCGGCGCGGCATCTTACCGATACATGATGCAGGTCCTGATACTCTATAATGGATGCAGCAAAAAGAATATGCTGCCGGTGAAGTTCTGAGAAGTTGGATTGGAGGTAGCATCATGTACGAGAATCCTGTTTTGAACGAAACGGCCCCTATCCAGGTGGAAGAAGTGGTGCTGCCCCAAATCGTCAGCATCAAGCAGGCCAGCCAACGGATGGGGCTGCCGGCCTACTACGTTCGCCGACTGTGCAAAGAAGTGCCGGGGATAGCGTTCCAGTCCGGTGTCAAGTGGTATATAAACCTTGGCAAAATGGCGGAATATTTCAACAACGGAATGACCTCTGCCTGATTTGTCAAGGATGCCGGCGCGGTTGGCGACATCCTAAAAATTTACGCTGCAACCTGTTATACTCACCATGACAGAAGAAAGGAGGTTACGAGTATGGCTTCTGTAAAACTGATCGAACCCAAGAAAAAGCCCAAGTATTTCCAGCTCACCGCCATTGTCATGGTGAATGGAAAATCGGAGCGGCGCTATGGCCGCTTTGACTTTGACCCTACCGAGCTGAAAACGGCCCGCCAGCGCCTGGCAGCGGCGAATGCGGCGGCGGTGGAGTTTGAGCGGGAGCAGCAGGCTCAGATCGACAAGGAAATGGCTGGCGGCGGCAAAACGTTCGAGCAGGTGGCAAGAGAGTACATTGACTCCAACCGTTCTCTGTTGGAGCCGTCCGCCCGCCTGAAAGGCGATGCAGAGCAGCACCGGAACAAGGCGAATACGACCCGTAATAAGAATGGCTACCTCAACAAAATCAGAGGCTATCCCCAGTTCGCACAAAAACCGATCGGCACCATCACCAAGAAGGATTGCGACCAGGTCCTCCGCCTGTTGGAGAAAGGATGCACCCGGGTCTATCAGCGGGCGACGCTGAAACCGGGGGCCAAGGCGTACAAGACCATGTCCTGCCCCAAAATCGCAGAATTTTGCACCATCAAAGAAGAAACGGTGGAAAAGTCCTTCCGCGGGGAAAGCGTCTCGCTTGATTCCGCGCAGCAGATTGCAAAAGCGCTGGGACAGGAGGTTGAGACTCTCTTTGAGGTAGAGACGGACGAGCGGCCCATCACCCAGAAAACCATGCGGGAATACGTTCTGTTTATCCGTGCCGTGATCAACTACGCCAACGAGAACTACAACGTAGACGCCAAGCCGCCCCAGATACGGGCCTGCGGTAAGAAAGGAAAGAGCGTGGACTGCCTTCATAAAGACGAGGTGGAGCGCCTGCAGCAAACGCTAAAAGAGTGCTCCCTGCTGGAGCGGGCGATCATTCTGTCTTTGCTGAATACCGGCGTCCGCCGCGGAGAGCTGGCCGGACTGACGTGGCAGGATGTGAACTTCAAGGAGTGCACAATCCACATTTCCAAGTCTCTGCTGGTCTTTCAGAATTTCGGCTACCAGCTCACCGCAACCAAAGAGAACAATGTCCGGGATGTGGACGTTGCACCGGAATTTATGGCTTTCCTGGAGGACTACTACCGGCAGTGGAAAGCTCAGAAAAAGGTGATGGGCGCGGCCTGGCAGAAAAGCCTGGATAGAAAATCGGCCAAGTATGCTTCTTCCCTGCTGGCTCTGCGAGGGAATGACTTTGTGATCTGCAACGACCACGGCTTCCCCATCAACCCGGATAGCTACGGCAGTCTGGTGCGGCGGGTCGGCAAAAAGGCGGGCATCGAAGGGCTGCACCCCCACATGTTCCGGCACACCTTCGTCAGCATCCTGTTGTCCAACCCCAACATCGGCATCGCCACAGTGGCGGCGGAAGCGGGCCACGCCCAGCCCAGCACAACGCTGGCGATCTATACCCAGGTGTATGACCGCCGCCGCGAGGAGATACGCAAACAGATGAGCCAGGAACTGTACAGCGAATAAACAATTTCCGCCAAAAGGCAGAAAGAAAAGCACGAAACGCGATGTTTCGTGCTTTTTGGTGGGCCAGGCAGGATTCGAACCCGCGATAACCCCGTTATGAGCGGGGAGTTCTGACCGCTGAACTACTGGCCCGTATGGAGATGAAGCTGGACCTGCGAGGGCGCATTCGGATGCCCTTCGTAGGTAAAAAGTAGGTGGAAACGCTTTTTTGCCGTTATGACGGCGAGAAAACGACGAATATGCGGATGTTTTGGAAGCGCCGGTTGGCAGGGCCAGCCGGTTATGAGCCGCCAGCTCTGACCAGCTGAGCTACTGGCCCGCAGAGCCTCCTGCATAAGCGTCCAGGGGGATACTATATTAGTATAGCAGATTTGCGCCCAAATGAAAAGACTTTGCGGAAACTTTGCCGCTTTGGAGGCAAAATGTGCTATACTGGTGGGACAAAAGCAGGCAGGGAGGGCTGGATATGAGACAGAACCATCGGACAGGCCGCGGGCAGGCCCGGCACGGCGGACGCCGCCGGGCTGGGGCCGGCGTCACCCGGCGGGGCTTTTTGCTGGGCGCCGGCGCGGCCGCGTTGGGGGCCGCGGGCCTCTGGCTGCGCGGCTGCGTCCGGCCGGACGGGGGCGGCGCTTCCTCGGGGCCGGCTGCGCCTGCCGCCGGGGAGTGGCGGGCCGCCTGGATCAGCTACATCGAACTGCAGGGGATGGACTACACTTCGGCGGATGCGTTCCGGGCCGGGGCCGAGGCCATGATGGACAACTGCGCCGCTCTGGGCCTGAACACCGTCATCGTCCAGGTGAGGCCCTTTGGGGACGCCATCTACCCCAGCGCCCTGTTCCCCTGGAGCCATATCTGCACCGGGACGCAGGGGGTCTCCCCCGGCTTTGACCCACTGGACCTGCTGCTCACGGCGGCCCACGGGCGGGGGCTGTCCTTCGAGGGGTGGATCAACCCCTACCGGCTGCGGGCGTCGGCCGCCTCGCCGGGCGCGCTGGCGGCGGACAATCTGGCCAACACCCACCCCGAATGGGTGGCGGCGGTGGGCGACGGGCTGTACCTCAACCCCGCCCTGCCCGAGGCGGCCGCCTACGTGGTAGAGGGGGTGGCCGAGCTGGTGCGCAATTACCCGGTGGACGGGGTGCACTTTGACGACTACTTCTACCCCACCACCGACCCCGCCATCGACGCGGCCCCGTTTGCGGCCAGCGGCGCGGCGGACCTGGCCGGGTGGCGGCGGCAGAACGTCACCGCCCTGGTCAAGGCGGCCCACGACGCGGTCAAGGCCGCCGACCCCACCCTCCGCTTTGGGGTCAGCCCCCAGGGCAACCCCGACAACGATATGGAGCAGCAGTACAGCGACGTATACGGCTGGCTGGCCGCCGATGGCGGGGAGGCCGTGGTGGACTACCTCTGCCCGCAGATCTATTGGGGGCAGGGGTATACCCTCTCCAACGGGTCCCGGCGGTTCGCGTTTGAAAACATCGTGCCCGAATGGCTGGCCATGCCCCGGGGCAGCGCGGCCCTGTATGTGGGGCTGGGGGCCTACCGCATCGGGGACGGGGACGGCGGGGCCAACCCGGACAGCGTCTCAGGCTGGTCCACCGGCCGGGCGCTGGCGGACCAGGTGGCCGCCCTGCGGGCCGCTGGCGCGGGCGGATACGCGCTGTACCGGTACGGCTCGCTGTTCCAGAACAGCGCCTGGCCCCAGCTGGCTGAGGCCGAGCGCGCCGGCCTGGCCGCCGCGAACTCCGCCGCCGGTCCGTCGGCCTGATGCGGAAAACGGTTGTATGCAGGAGGAAAATGCGGTATAATAACCCAGTGGACACACAACATAGCGGAAAAAAGCGTTCCGCCCGGAGGTTTTTATGGAACGGAAAACAAAACGGATGCGGCTGGCTGCCCTGCTGCTGGCTGCCGTGCTGGCCTTTGGCCTGACCGGCTGCGAGAGCCTGAAAGACAGCGTGGCCAATATGCTGGGCTATTCCAGCGCAGAGGAAGTGGACACCACCAACTGGGCCGAGGCCACCACCGACCCCATCATGCTGCCGGAGGGCACCGACGCCACGGCCCAGTGGACCAATGTGGTGGCAAACGGCACCCTGTACGGGGTGTATAACGGCATTTGGAGCCGGAACACCGGCTATTTCCAGGTGTCGGGGGACAGCCTGACCATCACCGCTTGCGGCACCGCCGAGGGCGTCCAGGAGTACAAGATCGCCCTGTGGAAAAAGGTGGACGGCGGGGCCCAGTATGTGGACGGCTCCACCGGCTATATCCACACCGACGGCTCCAACTACCGGTTCACCATCGGCGGACTGGACCCCTCGGCCCAGTACCGCCTGACCATCTCCTATGACTCCAGCCGGTACTATCTGTACGGGATGTTCAAAGCGGAGGGGATCGCAGGATGAAAACACAGACCAGAAATACCATGATGCTGGTGCTCTGCGCCCTGATCTGGGGCCTGGCCTTTGTGGCCCAGAGCGCCGGCGCCGCGCTTGCGCCGTTTGCCTTTTTGGCCTGCCGCAGCTGGCTGGCGGTGGCGTTCCTGTGGCCGCTGTGCCATGTGTTCGACGCCGTCCGCCGCCGCAAAGGGGAACCTATAGCGCCCAGCGCCGGCCCCCGGCGCCGGCTGCTGCTGATGGGGGGCGCCGTGTGCGGCACCCTGCTGTTTGCCGCGTCGGCGGCCCAGCAGATCGGCATCACCCTGAACCCGTCCACCGCCAAGGCCAGCTTCATCACCGCCATGTATGTGGTGCTGGTGCCGGTGGTGGGGCTGCTGTTCGGCCGCAAGAGCCCGGCCCAGATCTGGGGCTGCGTGGTGCTGTCGGTGGCCGGGCTGTACCTGCTGTGTATGCAGGGTGGCTTTGGGGGCGTGGAGGCCAGCGACGGCATTTTGCTTTTGTGCGCGGTGCTGTTCACCTTCCAGATCATCGCGGTGGACCACTTTTCCCCCCAGCTGGACGGGGTGCGGCTGAGCCTGGTGCAGTTCTTGGTGGTGGCGGTGGAGAGCACCGCGGCCTCCCTCCTGACCGAGACGGTGGCCCTTGCGGACCTCACGGCCAACGCCCTGCCCGTCCTGTACTGCGGGGTGCTGTCCAGCGGGGTGGGCTACACCTTGCAGATCCTGGGCCAGCGGGACCTGAACCCCGCCATTGCCAGCCTGGCCATGTGCCTGGAAAGCGTCTTTGGGGCGCTGGGCGGCTGGCTGCTGCTGAGCCAGAACCTTTCGCTGCGGGAGCTGGCGGGCTGTGTGCTGATCTTTGCGGCGGTGGTGGGGGCTCAGCTGCCCCTGGAGCGGCTGCTCCGCCGCCCTGCCGGCGGTGGCCGGGAATAAAGCGGCCGCCCAGCAGCGGCAGGCCGGCGGCGTCTGCTACGAACTGGCCCGCCGCCGGGTGAAAAACCTGAACCTGCGGGTCCGCTCCGACGGCACGGTGGCGGTCAGCATCCCGATGCGCACCCCGGTGCGGGAGGCGGACGCCTTTGTCCTGGCCCACCGGGACTGGATCGAGGCCGCGGTCCAGCGGCAGCTGCGCCGGGCCGCCCGTCCCCTGCCCGACCGGGAGGCGGCCCTGGCCCATTTTACCGCCCTGAGCCGGCAGGTGTTCCCTGCCTTTGCCGGGGCTCTGGGGGGCCGGATGCCCGTCGTCAAAGTGCGCGCCATGACCAGCCGCTGGGGCGTCTGCGCCCCGGCCAAACGGCAGATCACCTTTGCGCTGGCTTTATACGATATGCCCCCCGAAGCCCAGCTGTATGTGGTGGTGCATGAGTTCTGCCATTTTCTGGTGCCCAACCACAGCCCGGCCTTCTGGGCCGAGGTGGAAAAGCGCCTGCCCGACTGGAAAGCCCGCCGCCGCCTGCTGCGGGAAGGCTGAAACAAACGGAGGTAAATGACCTTTGGAACCGAACAACGCCCCGGAACAGGGGCAGAATAAATATACCAAGCTGGCCGGCAACACCATGATCTTTGCCATCTCCAGCTTTTCGTCCAAGCTGCTGACCCTGATCGTCCAGCCCTTTTTGACCTATGCCATGCGGGATGTGCAGAGCATGGGCGTCTCGAAGCTGCTGAGCCAGTGCGCCAACCTGCTCATCCCTCTGGTGTCGATGGGGATGTCCAACGCCATCATCCGCTTTGGCCTGGACAAGGGCAACAGCAAAAAGCAGGTGTTCACCAACGGCCTGCTGACCATCCTGCTGGGCTACGCGGTGCTGCTGCTCTGCTGGCCTTTGCTCAGCCTGGCCCCCGGCATTGGGGACTACGGCGTCTTTTTGTGCATTTACGTCCTCACCAGCTGCCTGCGCACTCTCTGCACCCAGTTCATCCGCAGCCGGGAACTGAACCGCCTGGTGGGCATCGACGGGGTGCTGTGCACCTTTGCGACCCTGATGTTCTATGTGCTGTACCTGGTGGTGCTGGACATGGGCGCCGAGGGCTATTTGCTGGCCATCATCTGCGGCGACGTCACCAGCAGCCTGTTTTTGTTCTTTACCGGCAAGCTGTGGCGCTACATCGACTTTGGGCGCATCAACGGGGCTTTGTGGCGGGAAATGCTCCGCTTCTCCCTGCCCATGATCCCGGCCCAGATCAGCTTCTGGATCATCAACGCATCGGATATGTTCTTCGTCAACGCCATGTGCGAGGGCTACGGCGGCCGCACCGGCGCCGAGTGGAGCGGCCTGCTGTCCACCGGCTATTTCCTGCCCACCATTTTGAACACCCTGGGCACCATCTTTTACGACGCCTGGCAGCTGTCCGCCGTCACCGAGGAAAAGGGCCGCAGCCATTTCTTTTCCACCGTGTTCCGCAGCTATGCGAGCGTCATGTTCTGCTGCGCGGCGGGCATTCTGTGGCTGTGCCGCCCGGTCATGCTCATCATGAAGTCCAGCTACTTCGACGCCTGGCAGTTCGTCCCCTACCTGACGCTGGCGGCGGTGTTCACCTGCTTTACCCAGTTTATGAACAGCATCTACGTCGTCTACAAGCGCTCCACCCACAGCCTGTACACCATGATGGCGGGGGCGGTGGCCAACTGCATCATGAACTATCTGGGCATCCTCTGGTTTGGCCCGGTGGGCGTCACATATGCCTCTTTCCTGGCCATGGTGCTGGTGTTTGTGCTGCGGGCGCTGGACAGCCGGCAGATGCTGCGGCTGCGGCTGCATCCGGTCCACATGACGGTGAACGTGGCCTTCCTGGTCATCGAGGCGGCCATCACCCTGGCGGAAGTCCCCCTCTACGGCCTGTGGACCGGCCTTTTGTGCGGGGTGGTCATCCTTTACAACTTCGACGGCGTCTGGGCCATGGGCCGGGCCATCCTGCCCCGGCTGCTGGGCCGCCGGGCCGCCCCTCTGGTGGCCTGGGTGGACGGCGTGGTGGAAAAGATCTACCACTGACGCCCCTGCAAACAGAAAAAACGGCTCCCCTTTCCGCCGCGCGGGCAGAAGGGGGAGCCGTTTTGTTGCGCTGTATCAGTAGCCCAGCATCTCGTGGGCGGTCTTTTCAATGGTGGCGGCGTCCAGGCCGAAGGCGTGGATCAGGTCCCAGGCGGGGCCGGAGCAGGCAAAGCGGTCCTGAATGCCGACGCGGCGGACCGGGACGGGCTGCTTTTCGGCCAGCAGGGAGCAGACGGCCTCGCCCAGGCCGCCGATGACGCTGTGCTCCTCGCAGGTGATGACCTTCCCGCAGTCGCGGGCGGCTTCCAGGATCAGCTCTTCATCCAGGGGCTTGATGGTGTGGATGTTCAGCACCCGCGCGCCAATGCCCTGGGCGGCCAGGTGCTCGGCGGCGATGCGGGCCTCGTTCACTTCCAGGCCGGTGGCGATGATGGCGATGTCGCTGCCCTCGGTGACCTTCTCGCCCTTGCCGATCTCAAAGTGATAGTGGTCGGGGTCGTGGAAAACGGGCACTGCCAGGCGGCCCAGCCGCAGGTAGACGGGGCCTTCCATCTCGAAGGCAGCCCGGACGGCGGCCCGGGCCTCGATATCGTCCGAGGGGCAGATGACGGTCATGCCGGGCAGGGAGCGCATCAGGGCGAAGTCCTCGCAGCACTGGTGGGACGCGCCGTCCTCACCCACCGAGATGCCGCCGTGGGAGGCGCAGATCTTGACGTTGAGGCGGGGGTAGGCGATGGAGTTGAGGATCTGCTCATAGGCGCGCGCGGCGGCGAACATGGCAAAGCTGGACACAAAGGGGACCAGTCCCATGGTGGACAGGCCGGCGGCCACGCCCATCATGTTGGCCTCGGCGATGCCGCAGTCAAAAAAGCGTTCGGGGGCCACTTTCTGGAACATGGCGGTGCAGGTGGAGACCGACAGGTCGGCGTCCAGCACCACCAGCTCGGGGTGTTCGGCGGCCAGCGCCTGCAGGGTAGCGCCGTAGCTGTCGCGGGTCGCGATGTTTTTCACTTCTGCCATAAATCAGCCCTCCTCCTTTTCCAGTTTGGCCAGGGCGGCGTTCAGCTCGTCCATGGCGGTGTGGTAGTCGGCGTCGCCGGGGGCTTTGCCGTGCCAGTTGGCGTTGTTCTCCATATAGCTGACGCCCTTGCCCTTGGTGGTGTTCAGGATGATGAAGGTGGGGCGGCCCTTCTCGGCGTGGAACGCGTCCACGGCGGCCTCGATCTGGTCGAGGTCGTGGCCGTCGACGGACAGCACCTTGAAGCCGAAGGCTTCCAGCTTTTGATCCTGGGGGGCGCTGTTCATGACCTTTTCGATGGCACCGTCGATCTGCAGATGGTTCAGGTCCAGAAAGACGCACAGGTTATCCAGCTTGTAATGGGCGGCGAACATGAAAGCCTCCCAGCACTCGCCTTCCTCAATCTCGCCGTCGCCCATGATGGCGTAGACCCGCACCTGGTCCAGGCCCTTGACCTTGGCGCCCAGGGCCATGCCGCAGGCGGCCGAAATGCCCTGGCCGAGGCTGCCGGTGGACATATCCACGCCGGGGACGGTGTTCATATTGGGGTGGCCCTGCAGGCGGCTGCCGATCTTGCGCAGGGTGGTCAGCTCCTCTGCGGGGAAAAAGCCGCGCTCAGCCAGAGCGGCGTAGAGGGCCGGGGCCGCGTGGCCCTTGGAGAGGACCAGGCGGTCCCGCTCAGGCCAGGCGGGGTTGGCGGGGTCTACCCGCATCTCCCGGAAGTACAAAAAGGACAGCACCTCCGCGATGGACAGGCTGCCGCCGGGGTGGCCGCTTTTGGCGCTGTGGGTGCTCTCGATCACGCCAAGGCGGATGCGGCAGGCGTGTTTTTGCAGGGCAAGTTTTTCTGCGTTTGTCATAGATCGTCCTTCCATTTTGCACTGGTTCGTCTCCCGATGGGCCCTTGCTGGGGGCGCGTTGTTTTGTATATCGCAAACCGGAATGCCGGAGACACACTGTATTCCAACCTAATATTATCTATTCTGCCCGAAAACGTCAAGACATTTTTGTCAAAATGTACGGTGCGGGGGAATTTTATGTGGCATAGGCACGTTTTTTGTGAAAAATGCGCGCTCTGTAGCCTATCCGGGACAAAAATTTCCCCGGCCGAAACCGGGGAAAAAGATTTTTACATATCCAGATAGGTTAAATATCCTTCCTGTACGCCGTGGATACCCATGCCGGGCTCGTCCGAGACGGTGATGTTCCGCTCGTCGAAATGGGCGCCGCCCTCTACGGGGTCCACGCTGCACAGCACCGGGCCGTCCAGGTCCACCCGGGTGATGATGCTGCGGGCGCAGGCCAGCTCCACCGCGGCGTTCACCGCGATCTTGGCCTCCAGCATGCAGCCGATCATGCACTCGACCCCGTAGACCTCGGCGGCCGAGGCGATGCGGAGGGCGTTGGTCAGCCCGCCGCACTTCATCAGCTTGATGTTGACGTAGTCGGCCGCCCGGCTCTGGAAGATGCGCATGGCGTCGGCGGGGCTGAAAACGCTCTCGTCGGCCATCACCGGCACCCAGCTGTTGCGGGTGACATAGGCCAGGCCCTCCAGGTCGCCGGCGGGGACGGGCTGCTCCACCAGCTCGAGGTCCAGGCCCTTGTCCTGCATCTCGTTCAGGATGCGGACGGCCTGGCGGGGCGTCCATGCCTGGTTGGCGTCGATGCGGATGCAGACATCCTTCCCCACCGCCTTGCGGACGGCGGCCAGGCGGGCGGTGTCCAGGGCGGGGTCCACCCCTACCTTGACCTTGAGGCAGTCGTAGCCCCGGGCCACAGCCTCCATGGCGTCCAGCGCCATCTGGCGGGGCGGGTTGACGCTGATGGTGAGGTCCGTCACCAGGGTGCGCCGGGCCCCGCCCAGCAGCTTGTGGACCGGGATCTGGTGCAGCTGGCCGTAAAGGTCCCACAGGGCCATGTCCACGGCGGCCTTGGCGCTGGTGTTGTGCACCCCGGCCTTCTGGACCAGGGCGGTGACGGTCTCGAAGTCGTCCACCTCCTGCCCCACCAGAGCGGGGCCGATCAGCTCGACGATGCCCCCCACGATGCCGCCGGTGGTGTCCCCGGTGATGGGGCCGGTGGGCGGGGCTTCGCCGTAGCCCACGGCGCCGGTGTCGGTGTGCAGTTCCACCACCACATCCTCCACGCGGCTGACGGTGCGCAGGGCTGTCTTGAAGGGGACCCGCAGGGGGACCGACAGCTTGCCTAAACGTATCCGGGTGATCTTCATGGGATATTGCTCCCCTTTCCTGTCAAAAAAGGGGACGGCGGCGGGCCGTCCCCTCGTGTTGGATTGTAGTCATTCGCTGCCCAGCTGGCGGATGCCCAGCTTCTGGTAGGCGATGCGGGGCGAACCGTTGGCCAGATGGATGATGCCGCAGCGGGAAAAGCCGTTGGACTCCAGCACGTGCTGCATCACCTTGTTGTCGGCGTGGGTGTCGGCCCGCAGGCTCTCGCAGTGCTCCAGGCACCAGTCGATGACCAGGCGGCCCACGCCGCTGCGGTGCCCGGCCGAGGCCAGGCGGTGCAGGGTGCCATAGGGGACGTCGTTCAGCCAGTGCCCGCCCTCGATGGTCTTATAAGTAGGGTCTTCGCCCAGGATGAACGCGAAGACGGCTTCCAGCTCGCCGTTGATGACACAGACGAACAGCCGGTTGGAGAGGATGTCCTCCTCGATCAGTTCCCGCGGGGGATAGTCGTCTCCCCACTGGGTGGGGTTGCCATTCTGCGCCATGAACGCCCTGGCACGGGCGTAAACGTCCATGATCTGATCTAGTTCAAACCGGTTTGCTCCACGAAACATGAATCCTCCACCTTCTCTGTTGATTGATTGGGACTTTTACGTTCTTCTTCTCTGCCGCTTCTCCCTGCCGGGCCGCCCGTGTGCCGCGGCCCCTCTGCTAGGAACCAGTATACTACATTTTCACTGAAAATTCCATATTTTTGTGTCAGAAGTTGGACAGAAAAGAAAAAACATCCCCAACATCGCAGTTTTGTGCCCCGCTACTGGGGCGGTGGAGGCGCGTGGCCAGTCCTTATTTCAGGAAGCCCTGGATGATCTGCTCCTCGGCTTCTTCTTCGGTCAGGCCCAGGGTCAGCAGCTTGGTGATCTGGTCGCCGGCGATCTTGCCGATGGCGGCCTCATGGATGAGGGCGGCGTCCAGGTCGTTGGCGTCCAGCTGGGGCACGGCCAGCACCCGGGCGTGGTCCATGATGATGGCGTCGCACTCGGAGTGGCCCGAGCAGGGGGCGTTGCCGGTGATGAGGGCGTCGAACTTCTGGTAGGAGCGGTCGCGGGCCACCGAGCGGGAGACCACGTCGGCGCTGGAGCCCTCGCCGTTCAGGGTGACGTTGTAGCCGCTGATGGCGATCTGGCGGCCGTGGGTCATCAGGCGCTCGCGCACCACCAGGCGCGCGCCGGCAGCCAGGTCGGCCACCGTCTTGCGGTCGGTGGAATCGACGCCCTTGATCTGGACCATCTCCATTTCCATCGAGCTGCCCTCAGCCAGGTGCACCTCGGTGACGGGGTTCAGGATGCGCATACCCAGGCCGTTGCCCTGGCCGTAGTGCTTTTCCACATAGCGGACATGGGCGTTCTTGCCCACCTGGAAGCGGTGGATGCCGTCGTGCTCCGAATCCTGGTTGCCGCAGTTGTCGATGCCGCAGCCGGCCACGATCAGGATGTCGCAGTCGTCCCCGATGAAAAAGTCATTGTAGACCGTTTCCTTCAGGCCGCTCTCGCTGAGGACCACCGGGATGTGGACGCTCTCGTGCCTGGTGCCCGGCTTGATGTGGATGTCGATGCCGGTGCCGTCGGGCTTGGGGACGATCTCGATGTTGGCGGTGGAGTTGCGGGCAGCGGTCTGGCCGTTGCTGCGGATGTTATAAGCCCCTTCGGGGATGTTGTGCAGGTCGGCCACTTCGGCCAGGATCTGCTTTTGGATGTTATCTAACATTATGCTTCTCTCCCTCCCTGTTCCAGAGCGGTGCAGGCGGTCACCGCCGAAGTGGTGCCCAGCAGGCCGGGCAGGATCTCGGCGCGGGGGCCCTGCTGGGTCACCCGGCCGGCAGCCAGGACGATGATCTCGTCGGCGATGTTCAGGATACGCTCCTGGTGCGAGATGACGAGGATGGAGCCGTCGGTGTTCTTCTGCTGCATCCGCTCAAAGACCTGGATCAGGTTCTGGAAGCTCCACAGGTCGATGCCGGCCTCCGGCTCGTCAAAAACCGACAGCTTCTGGCCGCGGGCCAGGACGGTGGCGATCTCGATGCGCTTGAGCTCGCCGCCCGACAGGCTGGCGTTCACCTCGCGGTTGACGTAGTCCTTGGCGCACAGGCCTACCTCGGAGAGGTAGGCGCAGGCGTCGGCGATGCTCAGGGGGCGCTCCTTGCCGGCGGCGATGCGCAGCAGGTCCAGCACCTGGATGCCCTTGAAGCGGACCGGCTGCTGGAAGGCATAGCTGATGCCCTTGTGGGCCCGCTCGGTGATGCTCATCTGGGTGATGTCCTCGCCGTTGAGCAGGATGCGGCCGGCGGTGGGCTTTTCAATGCCGGCGATCAGCTTGGCAAGGGTGGATTTGCCGCCGCCGTTGGGGCCGGTGATGGCCACAAAGCGCCCGGCGGGGATGGTGAGAGAGATATCCCGGATGATCTCCTTTTGGCCTTGTTCGCCCGGGACGTCGAAAGATATATGCTCGAGTTCCAGCATGGGATGACACCTCGTTACATTGTAGCTTTCTTTTCCTATATGGAAAGAAGCGCGTGTTTGGTCTGCATTGATCGTACAGAGCTTCGGCGCCCTGCAAGGGAATTATACCCGAAAAGGGACGGGGTGTCAATCCTATAAAACCACTAGGAAATAAAATTTTGTAAAATTTCAAAAATTCCCGCCCGCCGGCAGGGGCAAAAAGGCCCATGGGAAGAATGTGAAAATTGCGAAAAGTTTTCCACAGCGCGAAAAAGGACGCGCTCCGTCCCCTTATGTTGAAAAGTCGGGCCGGCGCGATTCCGAATCGGAAAACCCTGGAATCCGGTAGGTTTTCGGGATTTTCAAAGCCTGTCGAAACCTGCGGTCCTGCTCGCAAAATTTTTGTCCCGGAGCCGGGCAAAGCGGGTGCCCGGCGGCGCAAAAAGAGTATGACTTTACCCTTCGTATATACAGGTGGAAATCCGAGGTGTTGAAAACTCGGTGGAAAGAGTGGAAAAGCTGCGGAAAATTCCTCCCGTTTCCAACAGAACCGGTGGAAAACCCGGTGGAAAGAGTGAAAAACCCGCCCCGCGGTTGAATGCCCTGCCCAAACATGGTACAATAATCCTACAACCCGGCTCACGGGCGGGAAACCGCGCTGGGCCGCAGATCCATTGACTGGGAGGCGCCGTATGAACTGGCTGACAAAGCTCGAGCGGAAATTTGGCCGCTACTGTATCCCCAACCTGATCGCCCTGCTCGTGGGCGGGCAGATCGTCGTCTATGCGGTGGAATTGTTTGTGAACCGCTATATCACCTATTTCCTGGCGTTGAACCGGCCGGCCCTCTTTTCGGGGGAGATCTGGCGGCTGGTCACCTTCCTGTTCGTGCCGTTCAGCTCGGGCAATATCCTGAACTTTGCCCTCGAGGCCTACTTCATCTGGTTCATCGGGTCGGCGCTGGAAGCCGTCTGGGGCGATTTCCGCTTCAATCTGTATATCCTGGCGGGGATGCTGGGGGCCATCCTGGCCTGCCTGATCACGGGCTGGGCCGACACCTACTGCCTGTCCCTCTCGCTGCTGCTGGCGTTCGCCCTGCTCTACCCCGAGATGCAGCTGCTGCTGTTCTTTATCATCCCGATCAAGGTGAAGTATTTCGGCATCTTTGCGGCGGCGGTCTGGGTGCTCAGCTTTTTGTCGGTGGGCTGGATGACCAAACTGAACTACCTGCTGAGCATGGCGGGGTTCATTTTGTTCTTTGCGCCGGTGCTCTATTCCAACATCCGGGCCTGGTACCGGCGGGAGCAGTGGCGCCGGCAGAACCGCCGCTGAGGGGGGCCGCGCCATGATGCTGGACCGTCTTGAGGGCAACGAGGCCCTGAAAGAAGAAGTGGGCCGGATGCTGTCCGGCCGCCGTTTGAGCCACAGCCTGCTGCTGATCGGCGAGCAGGGGCTGGGGGCGGGCTTTGCGGCCCGCTGCATCGCGGCGGATTACCTCTACCCGGCAGGCGGCCCCGCGGCCGAAGCCCTGCTGCGGGGCGAGTGCTGCCGGGCCGTGGCCAAGGCCGGCGACCGGGACAGCGGCCGGGTGGAGACCGGCGTGGTCCGGGAGGCCATCGCCGTAGAGGGGATGGGCGCGGGCGGCCGGTACCTGGTGGGCCAGGTGACCGCCATGCGCAGCGAGATCTTCAACACCAGCCTTTCCTCCGAGGGGCGGGCCGTCCTGCTCTACCACGCCGAAAAGATGAACGGCGAGTCGGCCAACGCCCTGCTGAAAGTGATGGAGGAGCCCCCCGAGGGGGTGCTGTTCGTCCTGACGGCCCAGTCCCTGGCGGGGGTGCTGCCCACCATCCGCAGCCGGTGCATCAGCTTTGCCCTGGCCCCGGTGCCGGTGCAGCAGTGCGCCGCCTTCTGTGCGGGCCGGGGCGTCTCCAAAAAGGACGCCGCGCACCTGTCGGAGCTGTTTGAGGGGCGGATCGGCGCGGTGCTGGCCGCGGCTCAGGATGCCGCCCGCCGCAAACAGCTGGAGGCGGCCGCCTCCCTGGCCAAAGCCGCCGCGGCCCACGACAACTACGCCGCCTCGGCCCTGCTGGCCGGCTATGAGAAAGACAAGGCCGCCGCTTCGGCCCTGCTGCGGGATTTCTGCGCCTATGCGGCGGCCGGGCTGCGGGGGTCGGCTGCGTCCCCCCTGCAGGGCGAGGACGCCGCCCGGGCGCTCCCTCTCGCCACCGAAGCGCTCTGGCAGCTGGAACGCCAGGTCAACATAAAGATCGTGCTGCAGGTGCTGGGCGCAAATCTGTGAGGCGTGTGCGGCGGGCTTTGCCCATAAACGCACAGAACCCCCGCCCGGGCGCTTGCGGTACGCCCGGACGAGGGTCCTGTGTTGGGGTATTACTTTGGGTGTGAGGAGGAATCATGTGCAAGTCAGCGGTTGCGGCCCCGCTGGCTTGTGATTGTAGTATACCCATTCTTTGCGTGTAATTGGTTACAAACCTGTGAAGAAACTGTAAAATGCAAAACGCCCGCAGAACAGCCCGGTGGGATGCGCCGTAAATCCGCATCATTCCTCAGTTTTCGCGGTTTTCAGCGGGACGGCTGCGGCGTGCTCGCGGCCTAAGTTAACATAGGCAATGGCGTTATATTCGCAGAAGGCGGCCTGCTCTTTTCCGATGTCCTTCACCGCTCGGGCGGGCGCCCCTACGGCCACCGTGCCGTCGGGGATCTCCCTGCCTTCGGGCACCAGAGCCCCCGCCCCGACGATGCAGTGGCTGCCCACCTTGCAGCCGTTGAGCAGGGTGGCGTGCATCCCGATCAGGCTGCCCTCCCCCACCTCGGCCCCGTGGACGATGGCGCCGTGCCCCACCGTCACGTTCCGGCCCAGGGTGACGTGATGGCCGGGGTCGCAGTGCAGGACGGCGTTGTCCTGCACGTTGGCGTTTTCGCCGATGACGATGGGGCCCTCGTCCCCCCGGATCACCGCGCCGTACCAGACGGTGCAGCCCGGCTTGAGGGTGACGTCCCCCACCACCACGGCAGTATCGGCCACAAAGGCCGCGCCCTCATCGCGGGGCGTTTTTCCACAGACAGAAGCGAACATTGTCAAAAACCACCTTTCTCTTTTGCACGTTTTGTGGTATCTTAGAAACCAGAGGCGCGCGTTTGCGCTGCTCCAAAGGAGGCTAGGTTATGAATCATCTTTTCCGCCCGGTGCTGCGCCGGGCCGCGGCGCTGGCCTGTGTGCTGGCGCTGGCCGTCTGTCTGGCCCTGCCGGGGCTGGCGGCCTATCCCATGCCGATCGCGACCACATATCCTGAAGAATCGGTCTATCTGTTCGATCTGGACACCGGCAAGACCATCCTGGAGCAGAACGCCGACCAGCCCCGCTACATCGCCAGCCTGACCAAGATGATGACCGCCCTGCTCTATCTGGAGAGCGGCCTGGACCTGCAGCAGGCCGTTACGGTGCCCACCAGCCTGACCCAGGAGTTTACCGACATCCAGAACGCCAACGGCAGCACCATGGGCCTGCGGATCGGGGAGACGGTGCGCCGGATCGACCTGCTGTACGGGGTGATCGTGGCCAGCGCCAACGATGCCGCCAGTGCGGTGGCCAGCGATATGGCGGCGGGGGACCTGACCGCTTTTGTGTCCCAGATGAACCAGCGGGCTGCCGAACTGGGCTGCACCGACACCACCTTCAGCTGCGTGCACGGGCTGTACGATTACGGCAACGTGTCCACCGCCCGGGATCTGGCCAAGATCGCGGCGGCCTGCTACGCCCAGCCCCGGTACATGGAGATCGCCCAGACAGTCACCTACACCCTGCCGGCCACCAACCTCCACACCGCCGAGCGGGAGATCCAGACCACCAACCTGATGCTCGACCCCGAGTACCCCTATTACCGGGATTACATCCGTGGGATGAAGACCGGCTTTACCACCCTGGCGGGGCGGTGCTTCGTCACCTTTGCGGAAAACGAGGGCCACACCTATGGCCTGGTGGTGCTGGGGTCGGACCTGGACAACATCTACCGCGAGTGCGCCGAGCTGCTGGACTGGGTGTTCGCCACCTTCAACGACCGGCAGCTGGTGGACACCGAAACGCCGCTGGCCTCGGTGCCCCTGACCCAGTGCCGGACCGAGCCGGAGGTGGAATTGTACGCCGCCAACGTGGTGGATGGCTACGGCCACCCCGACGACGAAGTGACCTTTACCTATGACCTGCCCGAGAGCATCCGCGCCACCGTGGCCAACGGCCAGGTGGTGGGAACCGCCACTGTCTGGCTGGACGGCTATGAGGCGGGCACGGTGGACCTTGTCACCCACCGGGAATACGTCTCGGATTTTTATACCGATGGGATAGCCACCCTGCTGCTTTTGCCCGCTCTGCTGGTGATTTTGCTGGTGCTGGCGGTGTTCACCGTCCTGACCGGGGGCGGGCCGGGGCTGTTCCGCCGCCGCCACCGCCGGGTAAGGAGGCGGTGAATGGTATACTGCCCCTATTGCGGAAAAGAACTGTAAATCGAAAAGTCCCTGCTTTTCCAGAGGGGAAAGGCAGGGGCTTTTTATACGTGACCGTAAATGCCGGAGACGGAGACTTCGCCGGTAAAGACGTGTTCTTCCCCGCTGGGGGTGCGGACGATGAGGCGGCCCTCCCCGTCGATGCCGGCGGCGGTGCCCTCCCCCGCGCCGCCCGGCTGGGTGAAGGTGACCCGGCGGCCCAGGTTGACGCAGGCGGCGGTGTAGGCGTCCCGGTAGGGCGCAAAGCCCTCGGGGCCGAAGGTGTACAGCGCCCGGTCGAAACCAAAGTCGGTCAGGCCCTCGGCCAGCCAGGAGGGGTCGGCGTCAAGGTCCACTTTGGCCCCCTGCAAGGCCAGCGAGGTGCCGTAGGGCAGCCCGGCCTCGTCGAAATAGCTCTGGGGCTGGGCCAGGTTGATGCCGATGCCGCAGAGGTAGGCCCGGCCTTCCCCGCCGGTGCCGTAGTTCACGGCCTCGCAGAGGATGCCCACCACCTTTTTGCCCCCCAGCAGCAGGTCGTTGGGCCACTTGATGGCGCATTCGGCCCCGTACCGCAGCCGCAGCTGCTCCCGGACGGCCAGGCTGGCAAAGAGGGGCAGGGTCTCGGGCTGGACCATGGGCACCTTGAGGATGGCGGTGTAGTAGAGGGCCTGCCCCGCCGCGTTGACCCAGCGGCGGCCCAGACGGCCCCGGCCTTCGGTCTGGCTGGTGGTGTAGACCGCCCCCACCGGGCCGAACTCCTCAATGTGCTCTTTGGCGTAGGTGTTGGTGCTGCCGCAGGAGGGCAGGCGGCGGATCTCGTTCAGGCTCACCGCTTGGGCACCTCCTTGTGCTCCGCCCGCAGGACCCGGCCGTCGGCCAAAGTCAGGACGCCGTAGGTGTCGGGGCCGGTGTAGCACCGCCCGCAGGAGCCGGGGTTGAACAGGAGGACGGTGCCGTGCTGTTCTTCCAGGGGGATGTGGGTGTGCCCGAACAGGGCTACCTCCGCCCCGCGGGCCGCCGCGGCCTCGGCCAGGGTGTCCAGGTCGTACTTGACACCGTACATATGCCCGTGCGTATAGAAGATGACCACGCTGTCAAAGGCGGCCAGGCCGTCCAGCGGTTCCAGCGCGCCGAAATCGCAGTTCCCGGCGACGGAATAGACCCGCGTCTTGGGGGCCTCGGTCAGGGCCAATTCCAGATCGTGGAGGCCGTCGCCCAGAAAAATGACGGCGTCGGCGTCTTTTTCGGCCGCCAGGATGCGGCGGACCGCCTGGGTGCTGCCGTGGCTGTCGCTCAGGATCAGTAGCTTTGTCATACAGATGATGCTCCTTTATTCTGCGCCCGCCTGTAGGGCCAGCAGCAGCTTATAGATCTCGCTTTTCCCGTAGGGGGTGCCCTGGGCCGCGGCCTTGGCGGCAGCCGAAGGGGCAAGCCCCTGCTCCTGCATCAGGGCCAGGGCGCGGGCAGCTGTCTCCTCGGGGGTGGGGGCGTCCTCAGGGCCGGGCTCGGGCGCGCCGGCCATGACCAGGACGTATTCCCCGCGGGGGTCGGTCTGGGCATAGTGGGCGGCGGCCTCGGCGAGGGTGGTTTTCCAGATCTCCTCGTGGAGCTTGGTCAGCTCCCGGCAGAGGGTGACGCTGCGGTCCCCGCCAAAGGCGGCGGCCAGTTCGTCCAGAGTGGCCCGCAGCCGGTGGGGCGCCTCGTAGAAGATGATGGTCCGCATCTCCCCGTCCAGGGCGGCCAGCCGCTTGCGGCGCAGCCGGCGCTCGGCGGGCAGAAAGCCCTCGAACACCCAGCGGGAGGTGTCCTGTCCCGAGACGGCCAGGGCGGTGACGCAGGCCGACGCCCCCGGCACCGGAGTGACGGGGATGCCGCGGGCCAGCGCGTCCCGGACGATGACCGCGCCGGGGTCGGAGATGCAGGGCATCCCGGCGTCGGAGCAGAGGGCGCAGCTCTCCCCTGCCTCGATCCGGCGGAGGATGCCCTCGCCCCGGCTAAGGGCGTGCTCGTGGTAGCTGACCATGGGCTTTTTCAGGCCCAGATGGTTCAAAAGCCGCATGGTGACCCGGGTGTCCTCGGCGGCGACAAAATCCGCCGCCCCAAACGCAGCGGCGGCCCGCGGGGTCATGTCCTCCAGGTTGCCGATGGGGGTGGCGACGATGTAAAGCGTTCCGGGCATAGATTCCCTCCTGTAAAGATCAGCCCCGGCGGCCCGGCCCGTACTGGGCGGCCCCTTCGCTGACCAGAATATCCGGCTCCAGCCGGAGGCCGGTGCGGCGGTTTTTCTGTCCTTCCACCAAAAAAAGCCAGGGGGCGGCCCCTGCCCTGCTGCGGACAAAGGCCAGGCGCTTGGGTTCCAGACGGTGTTCGCGCAAAGTGGCCAGTACCTCGGCCAGCCGCTCGGGACGGTGGCAGAGGGTCAGTTTACCGCCGTCCCGCAGCAGGCGGAACGCGCAGGCGCAGACGTCGGCCAGGGTGCACAGGCCCTCATGGCGGGCGGCGGCCCGGGCGGGGTCGGGGCTCTGGGGCCCGCCGGCAAAATAAGGCGGGTTGCAGGCGGCCAGGTCGTACCGGCTGGCCTCGCCGGGGCCGGGGACCCAGCTGCGCAGGTCGGCGCAGACCGGGCGGATGTGCCCGATGTCCTGGTCGGCCGCCGCCCTGGCCAGCAGTTCGCTGGCCTCGGGCTGGATCTCCAGGGCCAGGCAGGGGCCGCGGTGGCCCTGGTCGTGCCATTCCAGCGCCACCACCCCGCATCCCGAGCACAGGTCGGCGGCCCGCTCGTCCCTGCGGGGGACGGCAAAGCGGGCCAGCAGCAGCGCGTCGGTGCCAAAGCGGTGGGCGGGCGTGCAGTAGATGCTGGTCCTATTATACAAAATTTCAGATGAATATTCCATAGCAGAGCAGCGTTTCGTTTGCAGAAATCCTGAGCGGCGAAAGATGCGGCCTGTCTTTACAGACCGTTGTCAACATGGTAAGATAAAACTATCTTTGAGATGGATGTGAAATGGGGATATGGATTTTATTTGCGAACTGGACCTCTCCATCTACCGGGCGGTCACGGAAGAAATCGCGTCAACGGAAGTGATCATTACGGAAGTTCAGCTGCGGCACATCAGGGAAAGGCACCCTGACATCGCGGGAGATTTGGAAGGCTATTTGCGGGAGGCGATCCTGCATCCTGACTATATTCTGGAAACAGATCGCCCACATACGGCAAACGTACTGAAGTATTTTGAGGTCGAAGGCAGAGGATACCAGCTTGTGCTGCGATTGAAAACAAGCGCGGACCCCATCGGCTACAAAAATTCGGTCATCACGTTTATGACCGTAAGCCGGAAACGCTGGAGGCAGTACCTTCGCAACCGGCGCATCCTTTACAGAAACGAATAATTTTGCTATAATAGTCATAGGATAAGGGCGGTATTTGAGGTGGTAAATTTCGTAGCGACCACACGCCGCTGGTACTGACAAGGGAAACCTGAGAGATGCAGGAGGATGCTACGCCTGCCAAATGCCGCCTGATGGGGAGCCGCTGAAAAAGCGGCTCCCTGTTCCTTTTTGTGCTTCTGGCTGTAATTCAAAAACGGCGGACCCGTTCGGGCCCGCCGTTTCGGTCTGCTATCAGGCGAAAGATCGCTTACTCAGCGACGATCGCACCGGTGGGGCAAGCGCCCTCGCAAGCGCCGCAGTCGATGCAAGCGCCAGCGTCAACGACGGCCACGCCGTCCTCGACCTTCACAGCGCCAACAGGGCAAGCGCCCTCGCAGGCGCCGCAGCCGATGCAACCCTCGGTAACCTTATGTGCCATAGTAGAACTCTCCTTTCGACCCGTGCCTAACAACTTGTCGCGGGGAACTTTCCCCCAGAGGTGTGCTCCTGCACGGCCGCAGCCAGCCTCTCTTTGCACGGACACCGGTGCCGGCGTCCGCCTCTGTGCCGATTGTAGCAAAGACAAACCAAAAAGGCAAGACTAACCGTGCGCCAAGCCCGACCAAAACGGCGATTTTGGCTGAATGCACAAAAGCATCCGCTAACTTTCGGGGAGTTTACGGCGGGTTTTTCGGTAAAAATCACGATAGATAGTTATATATAACTAACCTCTGCCGGCCTGCCCCGGGGTCATTCTTCCTCGCCGGCGCTGGCCACCACAGGGGCGGGGTCCCGCAGGCCGGAGTAATCATCGTCGGGGTCGGGGCGGCGGGGCGCACGCTTGCCGCCCGAGATATACTGGCACTGGCTGGCCTTGTAATACTTGGGGGCCAGCGCCTCCGAGTTCAGCCGCACCCGCAGGTAACCGGAGATGGGGTTGGTCTCCACCACCGTGCCGGTGCCGTCGGGGGTGCGCACCGTGCTGCCCACCATGGGCATGATGCTGTTCAGGTATTCGTAGGCGGACTGCTCGTAGCCCAGGCAGCACATCAGGCGGCCGCAGCAGCCGCTGATCTTGGTGGGGTTGAGGGAAAGGCCCTGCTCCTTGGCCATGCGGATGGAGACGGGCTGGAAGTCCCGCAGAAAGCGGCTGCAGCAGAAGGGCTGGCCGCACAGGCCGATGCCCCCCATCATCTTGCTCTCGTCCCGGACGCCGATCTGGCGCAGCTCGATCCGCATATGGAAGGTGCTGGCCAGGTCTTTGACCAGCTCGCGGAAGTCCACCCGGCCGTCGGCGGTGAAATAAAAGGTCACTTTGGAGTGGTCGGGGGCGTATTCCACCTTGACCAGCTTCATTTCCAGGCCGTGCCGGTCGATGCACTCCCGGCAGATGCGCCAGGCTTTTTTGTCCTCGTTCTGGCGCTGGTGCATCCGGCGGATGTCCACGCTGTCGGCCATCCGCACCAGGGCGGGCAGCGGGTTGGGCAGCAGATAGTCGGGCACAGGCCGGGCCTCCCGGGATACCTGCCCGCAGGCCGGTCCCTTGGGGGTGTCGGCCATAACGTAATCCCCCGCCTGGGGCGAAAGGCCCGCGGGGTCGAAATATTGTTCTTTGCCGTTCTCTTCAAAACGGACGGCGATGGCTTGCTTCATCTTATGGAAACCTCATTCGTGTATAGAAAGTGCATGGGATCTGTCAGGGACGGCCGCGGACGGACCGTCATCTTCACAGTATATCACATTTTTTTCGCCTTTTCCATCAGAAAATCGCTCCAGGGAGAAAAAACGGGGTACGCCCGCAAAAAAATCACACTTTGGCTCTTGCAACTGTCCCGGTTTTATGTATAATAAGGGGAGACTGTCCGGCGGCTAAAAGGACGTCAAAACGAAAATTGGACTTGACTGCAATAAACTTTGCGCGCCGCCCGTTTTTGTTGTGCGGGGACGGAACGGAACCCCGGTGCCGGCGTGTCCGGTATTCAGAACGGCCTGCGCCGCCGCGGTACTGCGGCGATGGGCCCCAAGTCAAAAAGGGAAGATTCATGGAAAAATACAGCGTAAAAAAGCCGTTTACCGTGCTGGTGGCGGTCCTGATCGTCTTTTTGATGGGCTTTGTATCGGTGACGAACCTGCGCACCGACCTGCTGCCCGAGATGAGCACACCCTACCTGATGGTGGTGACGGTGTACCCCGGCGCCAGCCCCGAAAAGGTGGAGGCCGAAGTCTCCGAGGTGCTGGAAAGCGCCCTGGGCACGGTGGCGGGCGTATCCAGCATCACGTCCACCTCGGCGGAAAACTACAGCATCGTGCAGCTGGGCTTTGCGGCCGACACCGACATGAACAGCGCCATGGTCAAGGTGTCCAACACCCTGGACCAGAACGCCGACAGCCTGCCCGACATCTGCCTGACCCCCTCCATCCTGGAGCTGAGCATGGACATGAGCTCTTTGATGACGGTGGCCGTGGGCCGGGAAGGCGCCGATATCTATGAACTGAGCGACTTTCTGGAAGAAAGCGTCATCCCCGAGCTGGAACGCCAGGAGGGCGTGTCCAGCATTTCCACCACCGGCCTGATCAACCAGTACATCCAGGTGCAGCTGAACGAGGAGAAGATCGACGCGCTGAACGTCCTGCTGCTGGAACAGGTGGACACCCAGCTGGCCCTGGCCAAAGAGCAGCTGGATGCCGCCGCGGCCCAGCTGGCCGACGGCCGCGCCCAGCTGCAGCAGGCCATCGACACCTTCGGCGATGTGTTTGCCTCGGGTGTGGTGGAGCGTGTGGCCGGCATGGTCTCGGAGGCCACCGAGGAGATCCGCGGCAAGGTCCAGACCCTGATGAACGCCATCGACAACCTCATCGCCTTTGTCAACGAGCCCGAGATCCAGGCGGCCCTGGTCAGCGTCCGGGACGGCCTGGGCGAGATCATGGACGAGATCGCCAGCACCGGCCTGCGGGACATCGACGATTTGATCGACGTAGTATCGAAGATCCGCGACCTGACCGACGAGCTGACCGTGGCCCTGCAGCAGCTGCAGCAGCGGCTGGACCAGGAGACCGGCGGGGACGGCTCCACCGCCGGCGACCTGATGGACACCCTGCAGATCCAGGAGAGCCTGAACGTGGTCTACACCACCATGGAGGACGTCCTGGACTCCCTGAACCGGGTGCCCGAACTGCTGGACCAGTTCGAGACGGTCTACGCCGAAATGTCCCAGACTCAGCTGGAGGCTTACCTCCAGATCACCGAGGCCCAGCGCCAGGTGGACGAGGGCCAGAAACTGTACGACCAGTATGAAGAAGAGTATGAGCAGGCCAAGTCCAGCGCGTTCGCCAACGCCGATGTGAACAACCTGCTGACCATCGACATCCTCAGCCAGCTGATCTATGCCCAGAACTTCTCCATGCCGGCGGGCTACATCGACGACAAGGACGACAACTCCTGGCTGCTGAAAGTGGGCGAGGAATACGACAGCATCGAGGACCTGGAAGGCGCGCTGCTGCTGCACATCGAGGGCGTGACCGACGTCTACCTGTCCGACGTGGCCGACGTGGCGGTGGTGGACAACGCCGCTGCCTCCTTCACCCGCCTGAACGGCGAGCAGGCCGTGGTCATGAACATCTATAAGAGCACCTCGGCCTCGGCCAACGCCGTCTCGGACGCCTGCCTGGCGGCCTTCGACAGCCTGGAAGGGCGGTATGAGGGGCTGAACTTCAGCGTCCTGTCCAACCAGGGCAACTATATCACCATCCTGATCTCCAGCATCCTGTCCAGCATGGCCCAGGGCGCTGTGCTGGCCATCCTGATCCTGGCGCTGTTCCTGAAGGACGTCAAGCCCACTCTGGTGGTCGGCGTCAGCATCCCCCTGTCGGTGCTGTTTGCCGTGGTCATGATGTATTTCACCGGCCTCGACCTGAACATCATGAGCCTGGGCGGCCTGTCTCTGGGCATCGGCATGCTGGTGGACAACTCCATCGTCGTCATCGAAAACATCTACCGCCTGCGGGCCCGTGGCGTGCCCGCGCCCCGCGCGGCGGTCCAGGGCACCCGGCAGGTCTTTGCCTCCATCGTGTCCTCTACCCTGACCTCGGTCTGCGTCTTTTTCCCGGTGGTGTTTACCAAGCAGGTCACCCGGGAACTGATGCTGCCCATGTGCCTGACCATCGGCTACTGCCTGATGGCCTCCCTGATCGTGGCCATCACGGTGGTGCCGGCCTCGGCCTCCACCGTCCTGAAAAACGCGGAGGTCAAAAAATGGCCCTGGTTCGATAAGCTGCAGGAAAAGTACGGCCATACCCTGGAATGGTGCCTGGACCACAAGGCCGCGCCTCTGGGGGCTACGGTGGTCCTGCTGGCCTTCTGCGTCTGGCGGGTGGCCTCGATGGGCATGGTCATGCTGCCCGACGTCACCAGCACCGAGATCAGCATGAGCGTCTCTACCCCCAGCGATATGACCCGCGAGGAGTCCTACGCCATGGCCGGCGATATTTTGGAAATGGTCATGGGCATGGACCAGGTGGAGGAAGTGGGCGTCACTACCGATACCACCATTTACGGCGTGGATGTGGGCATGCTGGGCAGCACCATTTCCAACCTGCTGTCCACCACTTCCACCGGCTACGGCACCTATGCCTATAACATCAAGCTGGAGGCCGGCGCGGGCGCGTCGGACGCCCAGCGCGTGGGTGAGCAGCTGGAGGAGGCCATGGCCGCCTACGACTGCACCAGCACCGTCACCATCGACGGCATTTCGGAGATCACCAGCCTGCTGGGCAGCGGCCTGTCGGTGACCATTTACGGCAACGACTTCGACACCCTCGAGAGCCTGAGTGAGGACGTCATCGAGATGGTCAACGGCACCGAGGGCTTTGCCAATGCCACCACCGGCCTGGGCGCCGGCGACCAGACCATCGAGCTGCACATCGACAAGGACAAGGCCCGCGCCGCCGGCCTGACGGTGGCCCAGGCCTACCAGGGCATCGCGGCCCGGCTGACCACCTCGACCGATTCCACCACCATCAGCATCAACGGCGAGAGCATGACCGTCCGCGTCGTGGACGACATCGACCCGCTGACCGTGGAAAACCTGATGGATATGACCTTCAATACCACCAACTATGCCGCCGACGGCAGCCAGGTGGCGGAGGTACACACCCTGGGCGAATTTGCCGAGATCACTTACGGCACCACCCCCGACTCCATCACCCGCCAGGACCAGACCCGCTGCATCACCGTCAGCGCCGAGACCCTGGACGGCTACAACACCACCGTGCAGGCCCGCCAGCTGCAGGACAAGCTGGACGAGTGGAGCGCCTCCGGCGCCCTGCCCGAGGGCTACAGCGTCTCCCTCAGCGGCGAGACCAGCAACGTCAACGACATCATGAGCCAGATGATCCAGTGGCTGGCCCTGGCTCTGCCCCTGGTGTACCTGGTCATGGTGGCCCAGTTCCAGAGCCTGCTGTCCCCCTTCATCGTCCTGTTCACCATCCCGCTGGCCTTTACCGGCGGCATGATCGGCCTGCTGGGCATCGGCGAGCAGCTGAGCATGATGAGCCTGATGGGCTTTATCGTCCTGATGGGCACCGTCGTCAACAACGGCATCCTGTTCGTGGACTACACCAACCAGCTGCGGCTGGGCGGCATGGAGCGCCGCGACGCCCTGATCGCCACCGGCAAGACCCGTATGCGCCCCATCCTGATGACGGCCCTGACCACCATCCTGGGCATGATGATGGTGCTGTTCAGCAACGACATGGCCAGCCAGCTGATGAGCAGCATGTCCATCGTCATCATCGGCGGCCTGACATACGCCACCTTTATGACGCTGTACATCGTGCCCATGATGTACGACCTGCTGTTCAAGCGGATGCCCCGCGTGGTGGACATCGGCAGCGAGGAGGACCTGGACGACGTCCCCGACGACGCGGCCGAGTTCCTGGCGCAGCAGTCCGCCCACAAGCCCACCGAGGCGTAAAACCTTTTGCACAGAGCCTATTAAAAACGTCCCGTCCAGCCGGCATGTGCGGATGGACGCCGCGCTATCGCCCCTGCTTCCCTTACGGGAGGCGGGGGCTTTTTGTCGTGCCTGTGAAATTCACCAAATATATCCTGAAAAATTATACTCTGGATACAAAATATTTCCCTGCAAAGCTACTGAAATTGTGATATAATCATAGAGAAAAGGATCGTTTTTTGCATCTGGTCCGTATTGGCCGGCGCGGCCTGTGGGAGATGTGCCGGCGGAAGGAGGCAGACAATCATGGCCAAGATCGAAAGCAAACTTTTCGGGTTCACCCGCAGCGGGGACCCGGTCAACGAGTATATTCTGTCCAATCCCGGCGGCCTGTCGGTCAGCGTGCTGGACTATGGGGCCATCATCAAGAACATCATCGTCCCGGCGCGGCGCGGCCCGGTGGACGTGGTGCTGGGCCACGACACCATCCAGGAATACGAGCTGGACACCGCCACCTACTGCGGCGCCTTTGTGGGCCGGTACGCCAACCGCATCGAGGGCGCGGCCTTCACCCTGAACGGCAGGACATACCAGCTGGAGGCCAACAACGGCCGCAACCACCTGCACGGCTGCTTTGCCCGCAAGAGCTATTCGGTCAAGGCTTTTGGAGATACCCTGCTGCTGGAGGCCGACAGCCCCGACGGCGAGGACGGCTTCCCCGGCAACATGAAGATCGCGGTGCGCTACACCCTGACCCCGGACAACGCTTTTCGGATGGACTACCGCGTCTCGTCCGACGCCGACACCATCGTCAACCTGACCAACCACACCTATTTCAACCTGAACGGCGGCGGCACCGTCCTGAACCAGCGGCTCAAGCTGTTCGCCTCCACCTATCTGGAGGGCAACAGCGAGACCTGCCCTACCGGGCGGATCCTGCCGGTGGCGGGCACCCCGATGGACTTTACCAAGGGCAAAGCCATCGGCCGGGACCTGGTGCCGGGCTGCGAGCAGACCCATCTTGTGGGGGACGGCTACGACCACTGTTACGTCATTGACCGGCCGCGGGCCGGCGCGCGCCAGAGCATCTGCGCCTGGGCCACCTGCGACGAGAGCAACATCAGCATGAAGGTCTACACCACCCAGCCCGGCGTCCACCTGTACACCGGCAACTTTTTGCAGGATTGTCCCAGCCCGGGCAAGGGACTGCGGCCCATGCAGAAATACGGGGGCTTCTGTCTGGAGACTGAGCACTTCCCCTGCTCGCCTTCCCATCCCGAGTTCCCCAGCACCATTCTGCGGGCGGGCAAGGTGTTCCGGGTGTCCAACACGCTGCGGTTTTTCACCGGCAAACAGTGCGGCGTGATCTGAGTGCAGCTGCAGCCTGCCCGGCAGCGGTTCCGAATGACCGGAGGAGGAAGAAAAATGAAATTTTTTCACCGTATAACAGCTTTGCTGCTGGCCGGCGTCATGGCGCTGGGCCTGGCAGCCTGCAGCAGCGTCACTCCCGAGGATGCCGAGACTTACATCCAGGGCCTGCTGGACGCCAGCTATCTGGGCCAGTATGACCCGGAATACCTCGAGCTGGCGGACATCACGGAGGAGGAAGCCCGAGAAGAGGACTACGAGTGGAACACCGCCGCCGAGGCGGAGATCCTGCGGGAATACCTGGCCATCCAGTCCACCGACGCCTCCATCCAGAAGTCGGTGGACTTGATCAAGGAGATCTACAGCCACAGCAAATACAGCGTCACCGGCGCCAGCAAGCTGGAGGACGGCAGCTACGCTGTGACCGTCTCGATCCAGCCGATGGATATTCTGATCCGCTACCAAAACCAGACCGATGTGAATGAGATCTGGATGACGGTCCTGGCCGAGCACGGAGTGATGGACCAGGCTGCGCTGGACGCCATGTCCGACGAGGAATATATGGCGCTGGAGGACATCTACGCCGCCGCCGTGCTGGACGGCATCCAGGCACTGGTGCCGGAAATGGGCTATGGGCCCGAGCAGTCGGTGGTGCTGCAGCTGCAGCTGGAAGGCGACACATATACCCTGGTGGGGACCGACTGGCAGCATCTGGACAGCATGATGATCGACTACAGCGGGCAATACTGCGATCTGTCCGTGACCGGCCAGGAGACGGCGGCTGCGTGAGGATGCACCGATCCTTCATTGTGTTGTGTACAAAAAACAGCGCAGTTCCAAAAAGCACAAATTCAAAACGCAACAAAAATACATGCAAATAGCCGCGCCGGGCATGGAAACCGCGGCCCGGATGCGGTATCCTGTAGACAGAAAGAGCCGGAGGCGCCTCCGGCACAAGGCAAACACAACGATAGATCGAGAGGATGGTTTGTTATGGCAATTTTGGTATCGGGCGGCGCCGGATACATCGGCAGCCACACCTGCATCGAGCTGCTGAACGCAGGGTACGACATCGTCGTGGCGGACAACTTCTATAACTCCTGCCCGGTGGTGCTGGACCGCATCAAGCAGATCACCGGCAAGGACTTCCGCTTCTATGAGGCGGACATGACCAAGACCGACGATGTGGAGCACATCTTCAGCGAGTGCCCCGACATCACCGCCGTCATCCAGTTCGCGGCCTACAAGGCTGTGGGCGAGAGCGTCCACAAACCCATCGAGTACTATTCCAACAACCTCAACTGCACCCTGACCATCCTGGACGTCATGCGCCGCCACGACTGCCACAACTTTGTGTTCAGCTCGTCGGCCACCGTCTACGGCGACCCCGCCAGCGTCCCCATCACCGAGGACTTCCCCACCGGCAACACCACCAACCCCTACGGCACCACCAAGGTGTTCACCGAGCGCATCCTGACCGATGTCTGCAAGGCTGACCCCAGCATGAATGTGGCGGTGCTGCGCTACTTCAACCCCATCGGCGCCCATAAGTCCGGCCTGATCGGCGAGGACCCCAACGGCATCCCCAACAACCTGATGCCCTACATCGCCAAGGTGGCGGTCGGCAAGCTGGAAAAGGTCCACGTCTTTGGCAACGACTACCCCACCCCCGACGGCACCGGCGTGCGGGACTACATCCATGTGGTGGACCTGGCCCGCGGCCATGTCTGCGCCATCAAGAAGCTGGAGACCGGCTGCGGCCTCTTTATCTGCAACCTGGGCACCGGCAAGGGCTACAGCGTGATGGATGTGCTGCACGCCTTTGAGAAAGCCTGCGGCAAGGAGTTGCCCTACGTCATCGAGGCCCGCCGCCCCGGCGACATCGCCGAGTGCTACGCCGACCCCTCCAAGGCCAAGCGGGAGCTTGGCTGGGTGGCCGAGTACGGCATCGAGGACATGTGCGCCGACAGCTGGAACTGGCAGAAGAACAACCCCGACGGCTACCACACCGTGAAGTGAGCCGGGCCGCCTGCCCAAAACTTTTTACACGCCAACCACACTTCCCCCATAAAACGGAAAATGCCTGCGAAAGCAGGCATTTTTCTTTTTGTCGGGGTTTTTAGAGAGTTCCCCTCTCGGGGGCTGTGATATAGCCCTCTCAGTCATGCCGCAAGGCGGCATGACAGCTCCCCCGTAAACGTGGGAGCCTCCCCTCTCCGTCACAGCGCAAAGCGCTGTGCCACCTCCCCCGCGGGGGGAGGCAAGTGTACCTGCGTCAGTTTTGGCAAAGTTTGTGGTAAGGCAAAGCTGAAAAAACTTCGTCTTACCACAAAGTTTTCTCTGTCCACGGGCGTAAACTTGGCTCTCCCTCCGGGAGAGCTGGCGAGACGCCCGCAAGGGCGGCGAGACTGAGAGGGGAGCCTCCCACGCGTGCGGGGGAGGTGCCGCCGCAGGCGGCGGAGAGGGCAAAAACAGAGGGGGGAGAAAAAACGTATAAATATACAAAATTTACCACTCCCACGCTCAAAATTCCTTCCCGCGCCTCCGGCGCGAAATGGGACGTCAGATTTGAAAATAAAGAAAAGAAAGCAAAAACCAAAAAATAGTAAATCGGGGCTTGACACCGGGGGGGGGTATGCTATAATGCTTTTGAAAGGAAACGGACCTTCCTTTCAGCCTGTTTTGGGTCTCTATCTTTTATACACCATAAGGAGGAAAATTCACTATGAAGCTCAAGAAAATTGCTTCTCTGGCTCTGGCCGGTGTCATGGCTGTTTCCATGCTGACCGCCTGCGGCGATACTGCAAGCAACGGTGGCAACAATGGCGGCGAGGGCGAAGGCGAGGGTGAAGGCACCGTCGTTTCTGGTTACTCTTCTGTTCTGGGCGAAGCCCTGAAAGATGTTGACTGCATCAAAGACAAGGATTACATCACTTTCCAGGATAGCGCTGCGGATGAGACTGCCCTGCAGGCTGCTGTGGATGCCGTTGATGCAGAGGCTCTGAAGAAGTATGCAGAGATTCAAGTAGCGCAGTCGATTGATGTTGAGAGGGGCGATTTTACTGGCGCAACTTCTCAGCGCGTGGCGAAGATCTTTGTGAATGGCGCAAAGATTTCTGACGACGACCTGAAGGTTGGCGACCTCGCTATGAAGTGGTATGCCGGTTATGATAATAATGCTACGAACGATTACAGCAAGTTTATCAATACTTCTGCGAAGGACGGCGCTCTCTACGTTGTCAACGGCGCTGTGACTGTCGAGCAGGCCGTGAAGATGGTTGCTGAAGAGGTTAAAGAGCAGCTGGCGAAAGATGCTCTGCCTGAGACCAATGCAGCTCCTACTAATTGCGACGGCGAGGATTGCACTGCTTATGGTTCTTATAAGTACGACTACACCATCTCTGTGAGCGTTGTCGATAAGACCCAGCAGAGCGACTACGACCAGGCTTCCAACTCCGCACACTTCATTGCTGTGACGGTCAGCCGTACCGCTAAGGTGGCCTGATACGCCAGTAAAAGCGTTTGACAAGCAGTATTATGGGGTAAGGCAGACCTTGCGGGGCTGGCCCCGCAGGAAAGCCTTCTCCATATGGTTTTATGGAGAGTGAACAACATGAAACTCAAAAAAATGATGGCTTTGGCTCTGTCTGGCGTCCTGGCTGTCAGTATGCTGACAGCCTGCGATACCGGCAGCGTCAACGGCGGCGCTTCCAGCGGTGACGGTGGGAATGGCGTTGTGACCGGCTATTCTTCGGTGCTGGCAAAGTACATGGAGAAGAGCACCAAAAAAGATTATGTTACCTTCCAGGATAATAACGCTGATGCGGAAGCTCTGGAAGATGCTCTTGGCAACCGCGGCTCGCTGCTGCTGAATGGCAACACGCTGGCTCCCGTGGTCATGCCGGTGGTTTCTCCGGTGATTGCCAACGACTTCAAGAACAACCTTGGCCTGGATGCTGTTGTGACCGATGTCATCAACGGTGTGTTTGGCGACTGGAACCAGGTTGCAAATGTACTCACCGGCTCGGGCGACGTGAACACGACCAAGAAGATCGGCATGATTTTTGTGGTCGATGGGACCATCTCTCTGGAGAAGGCCCTGAAGCAGATCGCTGACGGTGCGAGTACCTATATCAATAAGGTTGAAGGGGATCATTGGTCAGATGCTTTGAAGCAGGGCGTTACAACTCGGCAGAAAGAGGAAATTAAACCTGACGAAATTAACGATGCTGTTGAACTGATCTCCTTGGACACCATTGTGGCTGAGCACCTGCCTGAGAAAGCGACCACCTGCCTTGGCGAAACCTACGAGTACAACTACACTGTTTCCGCAAGTGTCGTCAACAAGGCTCTGACGGTTGTCGATGGTTATCATGGCACGGCTAACTTCATTGCCGTTACCATTACCCGCACGGTCAAGTAATCTCATTTTACTTATAACAGTCCCAGGCGCACCATACCGGGATTGATATAAGAGACCGGCGGACTGGAATCGTCGGTCTGGTATTCCCCTCTTACTGTGACAGCAAAAAGGAATGTTTCACCCAATGTTCCTTCTGTTGTTGATCGCACCAAAACAAAAGAACTTTTGCGTCACGAAAGATAGGGTCCCTCTGCGGGGGCTGGCTGAGAGGCCGGCCCCCGCATTGTTTATATCTAACCCCCCCGGGTTGCGGTGCCCTGCTTTTGCTTCGGGCGTCGCCGCGCCCTCGCAAAAGACAGACCGCTGCCCCTGCTCCGCTTCGGCTGTTTCTGCCGCAGGCAGCGCCTCAGCTGCGCAGCCCGCCGCCCATTTAATGTATCCCCCGGCCTGCGGGCGCGCCCCCCGTGGGGGCTCCAAACGGGAAACGGCTCCTTCTGCGGAAAGCATCCAGCAAAAGGAGCCATTTTGTTTGCCTTACCACTATTTAGCCGCCACCCACGGGCGTACACTTGGCTCTCCCCGCGGGAGAGCTGGCGCGAAGCGCCTGAGAGGGGAGGCTCCCCCGCGTGCGGGGGAGCTGGCACAGGGTGCGCAAGCGCCCTGTGACTGAGAGGGCTATAGCGCAGCGCCCGAACGGATTCATTGCCGACTGCATGGTTATGCTCTTTTTCACTTTTTTTCCTCTTGACAGAGGGCTCTCGATGGTGTATATTACCCTGTAACAAGTTATCGAAAAACTTGTGAACAGCTTGTTGTGAACTTTCATATTTTTAGATAGAGACAGAGGAAAGGATGCGTGAAGCATGAACAACACTGCAGCTTATGGACGCCGCCGCCGGGTGCTGTATATCAAGGACCCGGCCAGCGCGATCACTCATTTCATCGGCGCGGTGGGGTCGGCGGGGGCCAGCGTGCCCCTGCTCATCAAGGCCGCCCAGACCGGCCGGCCCCTGGCGCTCTTTGCGATGGCCGTGTACAGTTTCAGCATCATCGCCCTGTACGCGGCCAGCACCGCCTATCACTCGGTGGCCCCTGGCAGCCGGTACGAGACGCTGCTCAAAAAGCTGGACCACATGATGATCTTTGTCATGATCGCCGGCAGCTATACCCCGGTCTGCCTGCTGGCGCTGCCTCCGCTGGTGGGCGGGGTGCTGCTGGGAGTCATCTGGGGGTGTACCCTGCTGGGGTCGGCCTCCATGCTGTTTTTCGTGTTCTGCCCCAAGTGGGTGTCGGCGGCGCTGTACATCGCCATGGGCTGGGCCTGCATCTTCGCGCTGCCCCAGCTGCTGACCTGCCTGTCCGCCCCCTGCTTTGGCTGGCTGCTGGCCGGCGGGCTGTTCTACACTGTGGGCGGCGTCATTTACGCTTTGAAGCGGCCGGGCTTTGAGCAGCGCCACCCCAATTTCGGGATGCACGAGATCTTCCATCTGTTTGTGATGGCGGGCAGCTTCTGCCACTTTTTGGTCATGTACGTGTATATGCTGTGATAGGGCGTGCCGCTGAGCGCGGGAGGAACGTTTCCTCCCGCGCTTTTTTGCAGGCAAAAGGCTTGACAAGGCCGGGTCAGACAGCTATAATGAACAATGTTCAGATTGAGGTGAGCAAATGAATACCATCGTTACATCCAGAGAGGACATCCTGCACAGCAGCCGGGAGCTGATCCGCCGGCAGGGCTGGGAGGCAGTGAACATTCGCTCGGTGGCGGTAGCCTGCGGGGTGTCGGTGGGGTCGATCTACAACTATTTCAGCTCCAAGGCGGAGCTGGTCGGCGCCACGGTGGAAAGCATCTGGCACGAGATCTTCCACTTCCCGCAGGAGCCCACGGCGTTTGCCGATACCCTGGCCTGTGTTTCCTGGCTGTATGAGCGGATGCGGTACGGCAGCGAGAAATACCCGGGCTTTTTCACCCTGCACGCCCTGAGCTTTGGCCCGGAAAAGGCCGACGGCAAGCAGCGGATGTACCAGACTTGGGACCATGTGGTCCGGCGGCTGAGCTCCGTCCTGCGGCAGGACCCCCGCGTCCGCCCGGACGCTTTCCAGGCGCATTTCACGGCGGACCAGTTTGCCCAGGTGTTGTTCTCGCTGCTGTTGTCCGCGCTGCTGCGGCAGGACTACGACCCGAGCGCCGTGCTGGAGATCGTTCGCAGGACCATCTATACAACCAACGAGGAGGAAGCATGATGCAAGCAATCGCAGAAACCCTGTTCGATATCGTCTATCTGGTCTCGGTCATCACCATCGGTGTGCTGATGATCCGCGGCTGCAAAGGAGAGCGCCAGTTCCGGCTGTTCGGCTGGATGGCGGTGGTGCTGGGGGCGGGCGACGCCTTCCACCTGATCCCCCGGGCCTTCGCCCTCTGCACCACGGGGCTGGAAAACTATACGGCTGCCCTGGGCCTGGGCAAGTGGATCACCTCCATCACCATGACCGTGTTCTATGTGCTGCTGTACTACGTCTGGCGGCAGCGCTACCAGGTGCATGGCCAGAACGGCCTGACCGCCGCCGTGTACGTCCTGGCTGGCCTGCGGATCGTCCTGTGCATGATGCCGCAGAACCGCTGGATGAGCGCCGACGCGCCTCTCAGCTGGGGGATCTGGCGCAACATCCCCTTTGCCCTGCTGGGCCTCGTGGTGATCGTGCTGTTTTTCCGCAGCGCCAGGGAGCGCGGCGACCGGGCGTTCCGCTGGATGTGGCTGACCATCGTGCTGAGCTTTGGCTTTTATATCCCGGTGGTGCTGTGGGCGGACGCTGTGCCCATGATCGGGATGCTGATGATCCCCAAGACCTGCGCCTATGTGTGGACGGTCCTGATCGGCTATTTCGCCATGAAAAAAGAGTACAAGTAAAGGAGAACGAACCATGAAACGCTATCTGAACGCAGCTTTGACCTACGCAGTCCTCGCCATGGCCGGGGGCGTATTTTACCGGGAGTTTACGAAGCTGAGCGGCTTTGACGGCCGCACCGCCCTGGGGGTGGTACATACCCATTATTTCATGCTGGGCATGGTGTTCTTCCTTCTGCTTCTGGTGCTGGAAAAGACCTTTTCCTTCACCGGCGCAAAGACCGGGCGGGTGCTGGCCGTCTACCATGTGGGGCTGAACCTGACCGCGGTCATGCTGGCGGTGCGCGGCGTGACCCAGGTGCTGGGGGCCGAACTTTCCTCCGGCATGAGCGCGGCGATCTCCGGCATGGCCGGTATCGGCCATATCCTGCTGGGGGTCAGCCTGGTGCTGCTGCTCCTGCAGATCAAGCGCAGCCTTGCCGAAGTGAAGTGCTGAGCCGGCCCAAGGACATCCGGCCGGGCATTTTAGACGACAGTTTCCGGCGCCTGGTGCGTTTGGGACATAAAGTATCATCTTGCCGCCTGGCAAGCAAAAAACCGTATGCGCGGCCCCGTGAAAATGAGGTGCGCATACGGTTTTGTTGTCGCTTTGGGTTAGAACTCCAAATTGCCGAACTCGCTCAGTTTCAGCTCGTCGTTGTGGTCCAGCGCCCAGCGGACGGCCCAGTCCGAGGTGAACAGCAGCAGGCGGTTGCCGCGCATATCCTCCACGGCTTTGGTGTCGCTGGTCAGGTCCAGCTCGCGCAGGGTGTAGGTGTCGGGGTCGTTCAGGATCCAGCGGATCTGCTCGAAGGGCAGATGCTGCATCCGGATCTCCACGTTGTACTCGGTGTTCAGGCGGTACTCCAGCACTTCCAGCTGCAGCACGCCCACGACGCCCACCACCACTTCTTCCATGCCGCCGCCCACTTCGCGGAAGATCTGGATGGCGCCCTCCTGGGCGATCTGCTCCATCCCTTTCACGAACTGCTTGCGCTTCATGGTGTCTTTCTGCTCGATGCGGGCAAAGTGCTCGGGGGCAAAGGTGGGGATGCCGGCAAACTGCACCTTCTTTTTGCCGGTGCAGAGGGTGTCGCCGATCGAGAAGATGCCCGGGTCGAACAGGCCGATGATGTCGCCGGCGTAGGCCTCGTCCACGATGGCCCGGTCCTGGGCCATCAGCTGGGTGCCGGTGGCCAGCTTGATGTTCTTGCCCTCCTGGACGTGGTAGGCCTCCATGCCCCGCTCGAACTTGCCCGAGCAGATGCGCATGAAGGCGATGCGGTCCCGGTGGGCCTTGTTCATGTTGGCCTGGATCTTGAAGATGAAGCCCGAGAACTCGTCCCGGCAGGGGTCCACGGCCTCGCCGGTCAGGCTGTCCACACGGGCCAGCGGGGTGGGGGTCAGCCGCAGGAACTCCTGCAGGAAGGGCTCGACGCCGAAGTTGGTCAGCGCCGAACCGAAGAACACCGGGCTCAGCTCCCCTTTCAGGACCCGCTCGAGGTCGAACTCCTCGGCCGCGCCGTCCAAAAGCTCGATCTCGTCCACCAGCTGGCGGTGGAGGTAGGGAGTGAGCATATCGTCCAGGCCGGGGTCGCCCAGCTCCAGCTGGATCTCGTCCACCTTGCGCACGCCGTTGGCGCGGCCGTCGCTGGAAAAGGCCAGCACTTTGCGGGCCTGCCGGTCGAACACGCCCTTGAAGTCCTTGCCGCAGCCGATGGGCCAGTTCATGGGGTAGGTCTTGATGCCCAGGATCTCCTCGATGTTCTCCATCAGCTCAAAGGGGTCGCGGGCCTCGCGGTCCATCTTGTTGATGAAAGTAAAGATGGGGATGTGCCGCAGGGTGCAGACTTTGAACAGCTTGATGGTCTGGGCCTCGACGCCCTTGGCCGCGTCGATGACCATGACCGCCGAGTCGGCGGCCATCAGGGTGCGGTAGGTGTCCTCCGAAAAGTCCTGGTGGCCGGGGGTGTCCAGGATGTTGACGCACTTGCCGGCATAGTCGAACTGCAGCACCGACGAAGTGACCGAGATGCCGCGCTGCTTTTCAATGTCCATCCAGTCCGAGACGGCGTGCCGGGCGCTCTGCTTGCCCTTGACCGAGCCGGCCTGGTTGATGGCTCCGCCGTAGAGCAGGAGCTTTTCGGTGAGGGTGGTCTTGCCCGCGTCGGGGTGGCTGATGATCGCGAACGTCCGGCGGCGTTCGATTTCTTCACGATTTGTCATAGTACCTCTTGTCTTTCTGTTCGGGGTGGGGTGTCTATCTGAAACGTTAACGTCGTCCTGTTACATGGGTGATGTCTCCCTGTGATCGCTTCTGCACTGAAAATTACACACATACTTTATATTACGCCAAAACGCCCCTTTGCGCAAGAGGGAAAGTCATTTTTTTAGCACAAAGCAGGGCAGCGGCGCGGTGTCCGCCCAGTTGGCAAAGCGGCAGGCCAGGACGGTGTACCCCGTCAGGGGCAGCCCTTCCAGCCAGGCCAGGACGGCCCGCTTCTCCGCGTCCCCGATCACCGCGCCGCTGTACAGCACCGCCGACAGGACGCCGCCCGGCCGCAGGGCCGTCAGGGCGGCTTCCAGCGCGGGGATGCTGGTGCCGGCCTCGCTGTGGACGGCGTGGTCCGCGCCCGGCAGCCACCCGAAATTGAACACCACCCCGTCGGCGCTGCCGGGCTGGACGTAGCGCAGGAGGTTGGCGTGGCTGTCCAGGATGAGCCGGCAGCGGTCCGCGGGGACGCCCTCCCGCGCGAGACGGGCCCGGGTGGCTTCCAGGGCCGCGGGCTGGATGTCGAAGGCGAGCACCCGGCCTTCCTCCCCGGCCAGGCGGCAGAGGAAAGCGGTGTCCCCGCCGTTGCCGCAGGTGGCGTCCACCAGCAGGCGGGGGCGGGCCAGATGGGCGGCGAGAAAGTCCTGGGCCAGGCGGACGGCGGTCAGGTCCGGCTTGCGGCGGCGGACCAGACGGTCCCCCTCGGGGACAAAGCCGAACTTGCCCCAGAAGGCCGCCTCCCCCTCCCCGGCGGGCAGGGGCGCGGTGAAAAGGCTGGCCTGCTCCCGGCTGTAGCCGCCGCAGCGGTGGAGCACCTGCCGCAGCAGATAGGAGCCGTACCCCCGCCGCCGCCACTCCGGCGCGATCCACAGGCCGGTGAAAGCGGTCTCGCCGCCGGCCCGGGTCAGGGCGCACCAGCCCACCCGCGCCTTTTCTTTATAAAGGTCGAACCCGGTTTCTGTCTGAACAAGGACCATAAAAACCTCCCAAAATTCATATTTTCTTCATGAACGGCGGCCGCAGCCGGCGCAAACGTTTGGATTTCACATTTTCTTCACGGCGGCATGAATCTGTTTTCACAATTTCAGGTTACACTATAATCAGCCTAAGAGGAAAGGTCAAGACCCTTCCCCTTCCGCCCCCTGAAAGGATGATTTGAGTATGGAAAAAGAGAACAAATGGGAATATGATTATTCCTCCCTCTACAATAATTCTTCCGACAATGGCGGCACCGGCTACGCGAACGTAGGCAGCAGCGGCAGCAACGCCGCCAACCAATATGACGCTTCCGGCGCGGGCGGCCAGCCGCCCTGCACGCCGGATTACAAGCCGGTCCCCGATCCGGGCCAGGCGCCCAGAAAGCGCCGCCGCATCAGCGCCGGCCGGATCCTGCGCACTGTGGTATCCCTGGTGCTGGCCGCAGCCGTTGGCTTTGCCGGCGGCTATGTGGGCAGCATGGTGGGCAACAACCACAAGCTGGTGATCCAGGCCGCCGACCGCACCGAACAGCTGAACGACGCTCTGGCGTCCTCCACTTCCACCGGCGGCGACAACCTGACCACCGCCCAGGTGGCCGCCCTGGTCACCCCCAGCGTGGTGCCCATCACCACCGAGGCCGTGGTCTACTCCAACTGGTCCTGGTTCGGCCAGCGCCAGATCGAGTCCGGCGCGGGCAGCGGCGTCATCATCAGCGACGACGGTTACATCCTGACCTGCGCCCACGTGGTGGACGGCGCAGACGACATCACCGTCCAGGTGGACGGCACCGATTATGACGCCACCGTCATTGGCTCCGACTCGGCCAGCGACGTGGCCGTGCTGAAGATCGACGCTGAGGGCCTGACCCCGGCGGTCGTGGGTGACAGCAACGCCCTGACCGTGGGCGAAGAAGTGATGGCCGTGGGCAACCCGCTGGGCAACCTGAGCGGCACCGTCACCAACGGCATCGTCAGCGCGCTGAACCGCGACGTTTCCATCCAGAGCAATGACGGTTCGATCCTGAACCTCTCCCTGATCCAGACCAACGCCAGCATCAGCCCGGGCAACTCGGGCGGCGGGCTGTTCAACATGGCCGGCGAGCTGGTCGGTATCGTCAACGCGAAGTCGGACGCCTCGGGTGCCGAGGGCCTGGGCTTTGCCATCCCCATCAACAACGCCATCGCCATCGCGCAGGATCTGCTGGAGAATGGCTATGTCAGCGGCCGGCCCTATCTGGGCATCACCTATATATCCGTGACCGATGAGGCCACCGCCCAGCAGCTGGGCGTGTCCACCTACGGCATCTACATTGTGGATGTCAGCGCCGGTTCCGGCGCGGCCCAGGCCGGCCTTGAGCCCGGCGACCGCATCGTCAGCATCGACGGCGCCGAAGTGGCGGCCCGGGACGACGTGTCGGCCATCATCGACCAGCACGCTTCCGGCGACACCATTTCCATCACCGTCGCCCGCGACGGCCAGATGCTGACCGTCTCCGCCACCCTCGGCGAGCAGACCCCAAACAACTAAGCTGTACCCACCAAAACAGGTTTACAGGTCCAATCCCCCGGAACACAGAAGCACTCCCTTCTGATTTTCCTCCTTACAAAAGGCTCCTCCGTCCCTAGACCCGACGGAGGAGTTTTTTGTTTTTGCTCTGCGGGGTGCGCCTGGCCCTCTCCGGCCCTGCGGGCCACGGTTGCGGTGCCCTGCTTTTGCTTCGGGCGTCGCTGCGCCCTCGCAAAAGACAGACCGCTGCCCCTGCTCCGCTTCGGCTGTTTCTGCCGCAGGCAGCGCCTCAGCTGCGCAGTCCCGCACGCGTGGGAGCCTCCCCTCTCCGTCACAGCGCAAAGCGCTGTGCCACCTCCCCCGCGGGGGAGGCAAGCGTACCTGCGTCGGTTTTGGCAAAGTTTGTGGTAAGGAAAAGCTGAAAAAACTTCGTCTTACCACAAAGTTTTCCTTTGCCCACGGGCGTAAACTTGGCTCTCCCTCCGGGAGAGCTGGTGAGACGCCCGCAAGGGCGGCGAGACTGAGAGGGGAGCCTCCCACGCGTGCGGGACTGCGCAGCTGAGGCGCTGCCTGTGGCAGAAACAGCCGAAGCGGAGCAGGGGCAGCGGTCTGTCTTTTGCGAGGGCGTAGCGACGCCCGAAGCAAAAGCAGGGTACCGCAACCGTGCCGCCGCAGGCGGCGGAGAGGGCCAGAACAGAGAGGGGAGCCGCTAGGCGCGGGAGAGGCATAATAAAGGCCCGGACTATCGAGCGTCCGGGCCTTTATGGTTTTCAGATCACGTTTTCCAGTAGTTCGGCCAGGGTGACGCCGTAGAGCTGGGCCAGCAGGACGAGGTTGGACATGGTGGGGTCGGTCTCGCCTGTCTCCCACTTTGAGACGGCCTGCCGGGACACACCGAGGCTCTCGGCCACAAATTCCTGGGTCATTTTGCAGCGGGTGCGGTGGTCTTTGAGGGTCTCGGACAGGGTCTTGCGGACGGCGGCGGTCTCCTTCTTCACCTCCTGGGCGCGGGCGTGGGTCTTGATGTAGAGCCACAGGGCCCGGATGCACAGGATCATCAGGACCACCGGTATCACAAAGACAGCGGCCAGGATGAAGAAGGCTAAAAACATTCCGACAAGTTCGATCGCAGCAAGTTTCATAACGATCAGCTCCTTTCTTTTGGTGGCTCCAGCCTACCAGAAAGGGCCGGTTGCATCCACCAACTATCCCGCAACTTTTGGTTGCGGAACGCAGATGCGTCAAAATTCTTTCCAGAACAATCCCCCGCTGGTCTGGAACAGGGGCCAGGGGCTGATGCTCTTGCTGCCCAGCTTGAAGTCCATGGTCAAAGTCTCCCCCACCGGGCCCAGGGCGTCCCCGCGGGCGACGGTCTGCCCCGGCTGGACGTGGATGCTGCCCAGGCCATACAGGTAGCTGCGCAGGCCGCAGCCGTGGTCGATCACCACCGTGTTGCCGGTCAGGCCTAGATTCTGGGCCACCGCCACTACCCCGTCGGCGGGGGCGCGCACCGGGTCGCCGGGGATGGTGTAGAGCAGCGTCGAGTTGGACTGCCCCGCTCGGGCCCCGCTCATCACCTTGGTTTGGCCGTAGTCCAAAAGGACGGTGTACAGCTCCACCGGGCACAGGAAGGCCCCGTGCCACATCTTTTCCCGGGCGGGGGCCTCGTAGAGGGACCAGATCACGCTGCGGAACTCCTCGGCAGCGCCGTCGGGGGCGGGCGGGTCGGGCTGGGCCTCGGCCTCGCCAAAGGACTTGGCCGTCACCACCAGGGTGAGGGGCAGGGTTTCGCCGTTCACGGTGACGGCGATGTCGTGGCTGCCGGCCGAGGCGTTGTAGGCTGCGGGGATATAGCACCGCCAGCCCGCCGGGCTGCGGACGCACTGGACGCTGCCGAGGTCGGTCTCGACGGCGGGGGTGCCGCTGCCCACCATGCCGCTGATCTCGAGGGCGGCCACCCCGCCCTGCTCGATCCGCTGGGCCGAAAGGGTCAGCTCGGCCGAAGCCTGGATGGTGAACCGGAAGGCGTACCGGTAATACCCCGCCGGCCGGGCCGGCCGCTCCAGGCCGCTGCCCGGCAGGACGGCCCCGTCGGAGGGCTGGCCGAAACCGACGTCGGTCATCCCCACAGGCAGCCGCCAGACCGTCAGCTCGGCCTTGTATTCCCCGTTGGCGGGGTAGAGGAAGGCCGCATAATCCTCCACCGGGCCGTCGAAATAGGCCGCGTCCCCCATGCCGTCGGCGGTGATGCGCAGGGTGGCGTATGTAGCCCATTCGGGCAGGGTGATCTCCGGGTGGGCCTCATAGAGGACGCCCAGTTTTTCCACCGACAGGGTGGAAGGGCTGTAAAAGGCCTTGTCCAGCATCCCGCCCACCAGCGGCACCCGCCAGCGGCTGCCGTTCACCGTCAGGGCCGCCCCGCCAAACTGGGCGTCGGGGGCGGGCAGGCTGCCGCTGGTGGTAAAAGCGTAGCTGGCCGCCATCACCGCCCCCAGCAGGACGGCCACCCCCAGCGCCACCCCCAGCAGCCACAGCAGGATCTGCCGGATAATATGCAATACGGTCCGCATACCGATTCCTCCTCTTTCTCACGTCCGCACACATTCAGAGAAACAGAAAGGGCGCACCGAAAGGGAGCAGAATGTCCCCCGGTGCGCCCTGAATCCATTTTTGCCAGGGCATGGATACCCTGTTGAAGCCGCGCTGCTTACTCGGCGGCGTCCTCGCCGTCCTCACCGGCGGCAGGCTCTGCGGCGTCCTCGGCGTCAGCGGGGATGGCCTCGTCCTCCCCGAACAGCAGACGCTCGTATTCGTCCAGCTCCTTCTCACGGCGGCGGAGGTAGACAGCCACGGCGGCCAGTGCACCGGCGACGGCGGCCAGCGCTGCGATGACGGCGATCAGACAGGATTTCTTCATAGGTCGAGCACTCTCCTTTTCACGCGCAAGGCGTTTTTTCAAGTCATGGTACCGGTCGGCGAGGCGGAGCAGCAGCCGCAGCCCCCAGGACAGGGCCGTCAGCATATGGACAGAAAGTTTGAGCATCAACATAACAGCCGCCCTCCTACCCGGCAGGGGCAGCATTCGGCGCATACCCCCGGAATATCTCTATTATACCCGCAGCGAAGCAAAATTACAACCGTAAAGGCCAAAATTTCTATGCTTCCAGCAGAAATTTGCGGTAGGCTTTGAACGCGCCGGGCAGGGCGTAGCGGCCTTCGAGGCCGTCGCGGCCCGCCCAGACGCAGCCGCTGGGGGCGGGCTGGTCCGGCACGGTGAGCTTCCAGCCGCTCATCCGCCACTCCACATGGGTGAAGATGTGCTTGGCCGCGGGCAGGGGCGCGGGCTCGCCGCTGCCGGGGTCGAGCCCCAGGGCGGCCAGCGCCTGCCGCACCGCCGGACCGTCCAGCTGCAGGCCTTCAAACGCGGGTGGCTGCCACAGCCCGGCCAGCAGGCCGCCTTCCGGCCGTTTTTGGAGCAGCCATTCGCCGGTCGCAGCGTTCTGGACCAGGGCCACCGTCACCGGCAGGACCCGGCGTGGCTTGGGCGCGGCCTTGCAGGGCAGGGCCTCGGCGGCGCCGGCTTTGCGCCCCTCGCAGAGGGCGGCCAGCGGGCACTGGGCGCACAGCGGCGCGCCGCCCGGCAGGCAGACCAGCGCGCCCAGCTCCATCAAAGCCTGGTTGTAGTCGCCGGGGGCGTCGGGGGGCTGGTGCTCCATCACCCGCTGGGTGAACCGCTTTTTGACGGCGGGGTCGGTGATGGGGCCGCTGTCGTTGTACAGCCGGGCGAACACCCGCAGGACGTTGCCGTCCACCGCGGGGGCGGCCAGCCCGAACCCAATGGAAGCGATGGCCCCGGCGGTGTAGGGCCCGATGCCGGGCAGGGCCAGCAGGGCGTCATAGCTGGCGGGCAAATGGCCGCCGTACTGCCGGCAGACCTGCTGGGCGGCTTTCTGCATACTGTGCACCCGGCGGTAATAGCCCAGCCCCTCCCACAGCTTGTCCAGCCGCTCGGGCGGGCAGGCCGCCAGGGCCGGGATGTCGGGCAGCTCCCGGATAAAGCGCTCGTAATAGGGCAGGGCCGCGGCCACGCGGGTCTGCTGCAGCATGATCTCGCTGACCCAGATGTGGTAGGGGGTGGGGTCGTCCCGGAAGGGCAGGCTGCGCCGGTTCCGGTAAAACCAGTCCAAAAGGGCGGGGGCAATCTTTTCCACAGTCAAACCTCGTTTACAAAAGAGCCCGTCCGGCTGGCGGGTGCAGACGGACGGGACACAGAAGAAAAATGCAGCGCTAGGAACCCCGGCGGCGGAACGTTGTCAGAAGCCGTAGGCGGTGCGGGGGAAGGGCAGCACGTCGCGGATGTTCTGGATGCCGGTGAGGTACATCAGCATCCGCTCAAAGCCCAGGCCGAAGCCGGCGTGCTCCACCGTGCCGAACCGGCGCAGGTCCAGATACCAGTCGTAGCCGGCCTTGTCCAGGCCCAGCTCGTCCATGCGGGCGGCCAGCTTGCCGTAGTCCTCCTCGCGCTGGCTGCCGCCGATCAGCTCGCCGATGCCGGGCACCAGCATATCGGCGGCGGCCACCGTCTTGCCGTCGGGGTTCTGCTTCATGTAGAAGCTCTTGATCTCCTTGGGGTAATCGGTGACAAAGACCGGCTTTTTGTACACCACCTCGGTCAGGTAGCGCTCGTGCTCGGTCTGGATGTCCACGCCCCACTCCACCGGGTACTGGAACTTCTTGTTGTTCTTTTTCAGGATCTCGATGGCGTCGGTGTAGCTGACCCGGCCGAACTCGCTGCCGGCCACCAGTTCCAGCCGCTCGATCAGCCCCTTGTCGATGAACTTGTTGAAGAAGTCCATCTCATCGGGGCAGTTGTCCAGCACATAGCGGATGACGTACTTGGTCATGGCCTCGGCCACGTCCATGTAGCCGGACAGGTCGCAGAAGGCCATTTCCGGCTCGATCATCCAGAACTCGGCGGCGTGCCGGGTGGTGAAGCTCTTCTCGGCGCGGAAGGTGGGCCCGAAGGTGTACACCTTGCCGAACGCCATGGCCATGGCCTCGGCTTCCAGCTGGCCCGAGACGGTCAGGTTGACCGGCTTGCCGAAGAAGTCCTCGCTGTAGTCGGCGCGGCCGTCCTCGGTCTTGGGGACGTTGTCCAGGTCCAGGGTGGTGACCCGGAACATCTCGCCCGCGCCCTCGCAGTCGGAGGCGGTCAGGATGGGAGAATGGGCGTAGACGAAGCCGTTCTCCTGGAAAAAGCGGTGGATGGCGTAGGCCGCCACGCTGCGCACCCGGAACGCCGCGTTGAAGGTGTTGGTGCGGGGGCGCAGGGTGGGCATGGTGCGCAGGTACTCCATGCTCATCTTCTTTTTCTGCAGGGGGTAGTCCTCCGAGGGGCAGGCGCCCAGGATTTCGATGCTGTCGGCGTTCAGCTCAAAGGGCTGCTTGGCCTGGGGGGTCAGGACCAGACGGCCAGTCACCCGCATGCTGGTGTACAGGCCGGCGTGGGCCACTTCCTCGTAGTTTGCGAGCTTGGAAGCCTCAAAGACCACCTGCAGGGTCTTGAAGCAGCCGCCGTCCGACAGGGCGATGAAGCCGATGTTCTTGCTGTCGCGGATGTTTTTGGCCCAGCCGCAGACGGTCAGCACGGTGCCGTCGGCGGGGACGGCGCGGTAAAGGGATGCGATCTCAGTGCGTTCCATACGTTTCCTCCATGCAAGTGCACACGATTTTGATCTGTCCGGCCAGGCGGCGTGTACGGCTGGCTGGACACCGACAGGGAAATTTTCCGGCGAGAGTGTGCGAGGCGCAGCCGAGTGCATGGTCCGGCGGAAAATTTTGTCGGAAGGAGAATCCAAAGGGGGAAACATTTCTGTCTTGCGCAGGCAGAAATGGGTCCCTCTTTGACATGAAAAAAGACAGCTTTTGCCCTTTCTCCAGGGCGAACAAGCTGTCTTGTAATGTCCGCGGTGCCACCTGAATTCACCGGCCGGCGGCCGGTCTCGTTATGCTCCGTCCCGTCCAAAGCAGGATAAGCACTCCCCTTCTAACGCTGGGGCGGGCGGCGCGCCTACTGCCCGTCTTGCGCACAAAGCGGGGTTCAGCTTGCAGCTCCCGGGTGTTCTTTCGCTTCCCCTGCGGGCAGGCTTCACAGCGCCGCCTGCTCTCTGGGCCGTCGTGGGGGGAGGTACTTTTCCCGATCAAGGCTTTTCATGCTGGAACTATAGCATATCTGCGCGGGTTTGTCAACCGGCCCCTGTAAAAAGGGAGGCCAGGGCGTTGGCGGCCAGCTGCCCGGCGTAGAGGGCCTCGTTGAGGTTGTTGCCGTGGGTGCCGATCTCGATCAGCAGGCTGCCGGTGGTCAGGTCCTGGTTGTAGAACCGGTAGCTGAACAGGACCGGCCGGGTAAAGCCGGGGTACATCCCTTCCATGGCCCCCTCCCAGGCGGCGGCAAAGCGCAGGTTCTGCCGCCAGTTGGGCAGGGAGACGGTGGACCCGTTGTCGCACCCGCAGATCAGCATGACCTGGGCGGCCTTGCGGCCGTTCACCTCCGCCACCGGGGCCACGCGGGTGCCGTCCTCCTTTTCGATGGCGTCCCGGTGGACGTCCAGCACCACCTTGATGCTGGGGTACTGGGCCAGGTACTGCTGGACCACCGCCCGGCTGTTGGCATAGCTGCCGGTGTAGCTGGGGTAGTCGTTCAGCGTCTCGTCGTGGAGGGTGTGGATGCCGGCGGCGTTGAGGGTGTCGGCCATGACGGCCCCCACTGCGCACATATTGGCGGCCCGGTCGGTGGTGCGGGCCCCGTCCCCCGGCAGGAACCACAGCCCTTCGGCGGGGCGGTAGCACTCGGTGGCGTGGGTGTGCATGATGAGCACCTGGGGCTCGGGGCTGTTCAGCTCGATGGCAAAGGGCAGAGGGTTCTGGACTTCAGCCGCCACCTCGGCGGCGGAAACGCTGGTGTTGTTCTTGATGGTGCCGGCGGTGCAGGCGATGTACTTTTCGCCGCTGCCCTGCCCGTAGGAGGTCTCGGTCACGGCGCCGGCGTCGGCGGGCTTGTCGGCGTCGGTCAGCAGGGGGACCAGATACCGCTCGATGGCGGTGGAGTCGAGCGCGGGCGCGGGCGCTGTGGAGGAGGCCGGGGCTTCGCCGGCGCTGTCGGCGGCGGGGGCCTCCCCTGCCGCCTGCCTGCCCCATTCCAGGGCGGTGCGCAGGGCGGGCAGAGGGCCCACCAGCGCCCCGGCCAAAGCCAGCGCCGGGCCCCGGCCCCAGATGGTCAGGGCCAGCATCACCGCCGCCGCAGCCAGGGCCGCCCGGCCTGTCCCCGGGCCGGCCCGGCTTGGCTTTGCCTGCCTGTGCTCCTGCTGCATCCGCCCGCCCCCTTTCCCGTGGTGATACACACCATTTGTATGCGGGGCGGGGAGGATCTATGTCACTGGCTGGCCAGCCAGCACAGCTGGTTGACGGTCAGGCGGGGCTGCAGGGCCCGGTTGATGGCCGCCCCCAGCAGGGCCGCCCCGTGGGCGATGACGCTGTCCAGCGCGCGGGGCGCGACCACCAGGTCCCGGCCTTCGGCGGCCTCCATCAGGGTGGGGATGCCCGCCGCGATGACCGGCAGACCCAGCCCGGCGGCGTCCAGATGGCGGCCGCTGCGGGGCTGGGCCGGCGCAAGCCCGGTGTCGGACAGCTGGATGGTGCGGCCCAGCCGCTCGGGCTCGGCGGTGCACAGGCTGTCCACGCAGAGGAGGGCCGCGGGCCGCACCGCCTCCACCAGGGCCGCGGCCAAAGCCTGCAGGCTGATGCCCGCCGCCTGGGACACCCCCGGCGCCACCGCCGCCACCGGCCGGATGCCCCGCACCGGCAGGACGTGGCCCATCGTGACCAGGATGTGCTGGACGGTGCGGGGGCCCAGGGCGTCGGCCGTCACCCGGCGGTTGCCCACCCCCAGCACCAGCACCGGCCCGGCCGGGGGCAGCAGGGCGGCCAGCTCGGCCGCCGCCGTCTCGATGAGGGAGACATCCCGCTCGTCCAGCAAATGGAGGCTGGGGGTCTCCAGTGTGACGTAGCGGCCCCGCGGCCGGGCCAGGCCGTCCCGGGCCACCTCCACCCGGGTGATGGTCACCCCGCCCCGCCGGACCGACGCCAGCCGCACCCCGCCGTCGCCGCCGGCCTCCTGTCCGGAGCCGAAAAGCTCGTCCGCCATGTCTGTATAGCGCATTTTGCCGCCTCCTTTGGCCGGGTTTGGGCCCGCCTTTTGGCCAAAGTGTGGGCAAATAAAAATTTTTCAAACAAAATTTCAAAAAAAGCTTGCGCAGATGCGGCGAATATGGTATCATAAGATGCGCTGTTATAGGTAGCCAAGGAGGTGGAACGAATTGCCTAACATCAAATCTCAGAAGGACCGCGTTGTCCAGTCTGCTGCAGAGCGGGCACACAACAAGGCCATTAAGACCAACCTGAAAACAGTCGTCAAGAAGGCAAACGCTGCCATCGATGCCAAAGCCGCTGACAAGGACGCAACTGTCCTGGCTGCTGTTTCCGCGATCGACAAGGCCCGCGCCAAGGGCGTGCTGAAGAAAAACACCGCGTCCCGCAAGATCAGCCGTATGGCCAAGCGCGCCAACAAGGCAGTCTAAGCCGCTCACGACTGGTTCGATACGATTGACGAGCAAAGCTCTCCGCGCCACTCATCCGGCAGGAGAGCTTTTGTTTTTGCTGTCTCCAGCAGGCCGTCGGGGCCGGGCGCAGGCTCGGGCAGGCAGGCCCAGGCCAGGGCATACCCCAGGCAGACCGCCCCTGCAAGGAGCAGCGCCGCCGGCCCATAGCCGGGGCCGCGGCCGCAGAAAGCGGCCCACAGCCCCTGCCCCGCCCAGAAAAAGGACGGCAGGCCGGCCAGCGCCGCCGACAGACCAAAGCAAAACCAACGGAACATATGTAAACGCCCCCTTTTGCCCTCCAGCATACAGCGGCAGAGGCGCGAAGGCGCGTGTTGTGTGTCGAGACCGGGGGCAGTCAGTTCTGGTCCCGGCTTTTGCCCAGCAGCGCGGCGATGACCCCGCACAGCAGGCTGGCGGTGATGCCGGCGGCCCCCGCCCGCAGCCCGCCGGTCAGGCAGCCCAGCAGGCCCTGTTCGGCCACGGCCTGCCGCACCCCCTGGGCCAGCAGATGCCCAAAGCCCAGCAGGGGGACGCTGGCCCCCGCCCCGGCAAAGTCGGCCAGGGGGCCGTACAGCCCCAGCGCCGACAGCGCCACCCCGGCCACCACATAGCCGGTGAGGATGCGGGCGGGGGTCAGGCTGGTGAGGTCCACCAGCAGCTGTCCGGCGGCGCAGATGGCCCCGCCCACCAGGAATGCCCAGAGATAATTCATGCCGAACCCTCCTTCCAGGCGGGGCTGGCCAGCTCCACCAGGTGCGCGACGGCGGGGATGCTTTCCTTCTGCAAAAAGGTGGTCTGGCTCATCAGCGCCCCGGTGGCGATGAAAAGGACCCGGCCGAGCTTGCCCTGTTCCAGCTGGGGCAGGATGTGCCCGCACAAAACGCTGGCGCAGCACCCCGGCCCCGAGGCCCCGCTGTGGACTTTGGGGTCCCGGCCATAGAGCAGGCAGCCGCAGTCCTCGTGGTGGAGGGGGCCTATCCCCTCCGCTTCCAGCAGCTCGGCCAGCAGGGCGCTGCCCACCCGGCCGAGGTCCCCGGTGTAGATGCAGTCGAAAGCGGCGGGGGGCGTGCCGGTGTCCCGCAGGTAGCGCAGGAGGGTGGCCGCCGCAGCCGGGGCCATGGCGGCCCCCATGTTGGTGATGTCCCTGACCTGGTAGTCCTGCACCCGGCCAAAGGTGACGCCCCGCACCCGGACGCCCTTGCTGTCCGGGCTGGCCGGCCGCAGCAGGCAGCAGCCCGCCGCGGTGGCGGTCCACTGGGCGGTGGGGGTGCGCACCGCCCCGTAGCACAGCGGGGTGCGGAACTGGCGCTCGGCGGCGCAGAAGTGCCCCGAGGCCATGGCCAGCACCCCTTCGGCCATCCCGCCGGCGCAGAGGGCCGCCCCCAGCCCCAGCGCTTCGGCCATGGTGCTGCACGCCCCAAACAGCCCCGCATAGGGCACGCCCAGCTCCCGCATGGCGTAGCTGGACGCGGTGCACTGGGCCTGCAGGTCCCCTGCCAGGGCCAGGCTGACCGTGTCCTCGGCCGCGCCGCCCTTGCGCAGGCAGAGCCGGGCCGCCCGCAGCTGCAAAGCCCGCTCGGCGGCCTCCCAGTTTTTCTGGCCGAACAGGTTGTCCCCGCTCAGCTCGTCAAAGGCGGCGGCCAGAGGGCTTTCGCTCTCCTTTTTGCCGCCCACCGCCGCGTGGGCCGCGATGACCGGCGGCGCGGGAAAAAGCAGGGTGTCCCCCTGCCGCAGGGCTTTTTCCATCCGCGATCGCTCCTTCCTGTTGTATTTTTGGTCGAGCCGCCCGCTTTTTGCAATTTTTTCCTTCCGGCGGGCGTATCTCTATAAGAGGGTGGACACCCACAGCGCCAGCCCGTAGACCGCCGAAGCCAGGGTGCCGTAGACGATGACCGGGCCCGCGATGGTGAACATCTTGGCCCCGGTGCCGGTGACGCAGCCCTCCGGGCGGAACTCGATGGCCGCGCTGACCACCGCGTTGGCAAAGCCGGTGATGGGCACAAGGCTGCCCGCCCCCGCCCGCAGCGCCAGCTTCTGGTACCACCCCAGGGCGGTCAGGAGGGCGGAGAGGGCGATCAGGGTGCAGCTGGTGAGGGTGCCCGCCGTCACAGCGTCCGCGCCGGCCAGCAGGTAAGCCTGGCGCAGCGCCTCCCCGATGGTGCAGATGCCGCCCCCGATGCAGAACGCCCACAGGCAGTCCCGCCCCAGTGGAGAGGGCGGCCCGGCCCGCCGCACCCGGCGGCCGTATTCTTCCGGTGATAGACCCATACAATCATTCGCCTCGCTTTTGTGGGCAGTATGCCCGCCCGGCGGGGGGAATATCCGTCTTTTGGAACAGATCGAGAGGTTTTTGTTATGCAGCAGCCCATGCCGCCGTATCCCCATCATGATCCGCACCATCCGCCCCGCCGCCGTCTGACGCGGGCCGAAATGCGCCGCCGTCGCCGCCGCCGTGCCATCCGCCGGCTGGCCGTCCTGTTCTGCGCCCTGGCGCTGGTGGTGGGCGGCGTCTCCTTCGCCGTGACCCGCCTGGCTTCGGCCGGGCCGTCGGCCTCAGCCGCTTCCCCCGCCCCGGCGGAGGGGGAAAACATGGCCGCCGGCTCCTCCCAGAGCCAGGCTGCCAGCAGCGCGCCTGCCGCGCCGCAGAACGCCCTGGGCCTGACCGCTGCTGAGGCGTCCGCCATGCTGGCCGACCCCCGCATGGTGCTGGTGAACCATCAGGTACCCATGCCCGAGGACTACACCTTTGACACCAAGGAGTGCGGTTCGGCCACCGCCATCAACAAGACCCTGCAGACCGAGGCGGCCGACGCTTTCCTGGAGATGCAGGCCGCTGCGGCTGCCGACGGCATCACCATCTGGATGCAGAGCGGGTACCGCAGCGTCGATTACCAGACCACCCTCTATAACAACAAGACCCAGCAGTTCCTGGACCAGGGCTACGACGAGCCCACCGCCCGCGAAATGGCGGCCAACGTCGTCAACCCGCCCCGCTACTCGGAGCACAACTGCGGCCTTGCCGCCGACCTGAACTGCCCCGAATACACCGCCCTCGAGCCCGGCTTTGAGGACACGGCCGCCTTCGACTGGCTGTGCCAGCACGCCGGGGACTACGGGTTCATCCTGCGCTACCCCAAGGGCGAAGCCGCCGAGGCCGTGACTGAGATCACCTATGAGCCGTGGCACTGGCGGTATGTGGGCCCCGAGAACGCCGCCCGCATCAACGCCAGCGGCCTGATCTTCGAGCAGTACATCGCTGAGCTGCAGTCCATTGCCGCGGCGGGGTAAAACGCAGGTAAACAGGTTGTGAAAGTTTCGGGGCCGGCCCGTTTTGCCCCCGGGTCCAGATTGCATTTTGCCGCCCGATATGATAAGATAAGGCATACCCGCAAAAACAGAGGTTTGAACCCTGCGCCCGGTGCGCAGAATCTATAAAACGAGAGAGAAGGAAAAAGAACTTATGATGAAACGCAACGTTTTCGCCTGGATGGCCGTTTTGGCCCTCTGTGCCGCCCTGCTGACAGGCTGCGGCGGTTCTTCCTCCAGCGCGCCGGCTTCTTCGGCCGCTCCGGCGTCGGAGCCTGCTTCCAGCGCAGCTGAGGCGCGCACCGGCGAGGAGAACGGCGCGGTGGATCTGGACGCCGCCGTCAGCCGCCTGCTGGAAGCAAACCCCATCTCCAACCAGTTCGAGATCGCGGCCATGAACATCGAGTACGACTATATGCTGTCCCCCGACGACGTGGCCGCCTACAAGGGCGTCAAGAGCAACGACAACGGCGACGCCGGCCTGGTGCTGGTCATCCAGCCCGCCGCGGGCAAGGCGGAGGCGATCTGCGAGGCCCTCGAGACCTATAAGCAGGATCAGGTGGCCTTCTACGGCAACTACACCGAGTTCGGCCAGGCCCAGTCCAATGTGGAAAACGCCATTATTTCGGGCCGGGACGGCCTGGTGGTGATGGTCATTGCCTCCAACGAGAGCAGCGGCGACCTGTCCCAGGCTGTGGACGACGTGATGAACGAATACGCGCCCCAGTAACGATCCCCTTCAGAGCCGGTGCCCTGCGGCATGGGCTCTTTCTTTGATTTTCCGACCCGGAAGGAGATACCGCCTTGATCTTCAGCTCGATCATCTTCCTGTTCCACTTTCTGCCCTTCACCCTGGCGGCCTATTATATCGCCCCGCCCAAGGCAAAGAACACCGTCCTGTTCATCTGCAGCCTGGTGTTCTACTGCTGGGGCGAGGTCCGGTTTTTCCCGGTGATGCTGGCCCTCATCCTCATCAATTACCTGTGCGGCCTGGCCATCGCCCATTTTGAGGGCAGGCCGGGGCTGCGCCGGCTGTTTTTGGGGCTGGCCCTGGTGGGCAGCCTGGGGATGCTGTTCTATTTCAAGTACGCAAATTTTGTCCTGGAGAGCGCCAACGCCCTGCTGGGGACAAGCTTTGCCCCCATCGAGGGGATCAGCGTCCTGCCGCTGGGCATCAGCTTTTACACCTTCCAGACCCTTTCCTACACCATCGACGTCTACCGCCGCGATGTGGCGTCGGAAAAGAACATCATCGACTTCGGGGCCTATGTGGTCATGTTCCCGCAGCTGATCGCCGGCCCCATCGTCAAATACCGCGACGTGGCGGCCCAGCTGCACGTCTACAAGCACCGCTACAACATCGCCCAGATCGAGGAGGGCATGACCATCTTCACCTTCGGCCTGGCCAAAAAAGTGCTGCTGGCCGACGCGGTGGGCGCCCTCTGGACCGACATCATCGGGGTGGCGGACGACGCTTCCATCACCTTTGTGGGGCTGGCAAACGCCTCCACCGGGCTGGTGTGGCTGGGCATCCTGGCCTACAGTTTCCAGCTGTACTTCGACTTTTCGGGCTATTCCATGATGGCCATCGGCATGGGCAAGATGATGGGCTTCGAGTTCCCCCAGAACTTCAACTACCCGTATATCTCGGCTTCCATCACCGAGTTCTGGCGCCGCTGGCACATGACGCTGTCCAGCTGGTTCCGGGAGTACGTCTATATCCCCCTGGGCGGCAACCGCAGGGGCCTCAAGCGCCAGATCTTCAACCTGTTCATCGTCGAGCTGCTGACCGGCATCTGGCACGGCGCCGACTGGAATTTCATCTGCTGGGGCCTGTATTACTTTGTGCTGCTGGCGGTGGAAAAGCTGTTCCTGCTCAAGCACCTGCAGAAAGGCCGGGTCTGGCCCCACCTGTACACCCTGTTTTTTGTGGTGGTGGGCTGGGCCATGTTCGTGGGCAACGACCCCGGCGTCCAGTTCGGGCTGCTGTTCCAGAAGCTGTTCGTCCCCAGCGGCGGCGTTTCGGCCCTGTATTTCCTGCGGAATTACGGCGTGCTGCTGATCGTCTCTTTCATCTGCTGCACCCCGCTGATCGAAAAGGTCTGGGACGTGCTGCGGCGGCGCAGCTGGAGCCGCGTGCTGACGGTGGGCGTGCTGCTGGTGATCTCGACGGCCTACGTGGTAGGCAGCACCAACAGCCCGTTCCTGTATTTTAACTTTTAAGACGCAATCTGTGTCCGGGGGCTGTACGCGCGTGCCGTCCAGCCCGGACGAATGTAGAACACAAGGAGGCAGCTATGCAGCAGCATAAGCGCAGACGAAAAGGCGGGCTGATCCACTACCCGGTGCTGATCCTGTTCAGCGTCTTTTTTGTGGGGATGTTTCTGCTGGACTGCGTCACCCCCGACCGCACGGTCAGCGAGCTGGAAAACACCACCCTGACCCAGCGCCCCAAAGTGACCGCGCAAATCTTGTCCTCTGCGGGGCTGAACCGGTTCTTCGACGATTACACCCAGTATACGAAAGACCAGATCCCCGGCCGCGACGCCTGGATCAGCCTGCAGAGCTTTGTGGAGACGGCTCTGCTCCAGAAGACCCAGAGCGGTGGCATCCTGCTGGGGGATAAAGGTCAGATGTTTGACCGCACCTACGGCCTGGTCTCCAGCGAGGAGCGCACCCTGCCGCGCAACATTGCAGCGGTGGCTTCGCTGGCGGCCCGCTGTCCCGGCAAGGTGTATGTGATGGTGGCCCCGGCGGCCTCCTCCATTTACCCCGAGCGGGTGCCGGCCCACGCCCCCCTGCTGCAGGAGGAGAGCTATCTTGGCCAGATCCAGGCGGCGGTGGAACAAGCCGGCGGCGTCTACCTGCCGCTGGAAGACGCCCTGTCCGCCCACAAGGACGAGTATATCTACTACCGCACCGACCACCACTGGACCACCCAGGGGGCCTATTACGCCTACAGCGAGCTGTGCGGCGCTTTGGGCCTCGAACCCTTTGACCGGGCGGCGCACACCGCGGTGGATGTGCCCGACTTTTACGGCACCTTCTATTCCCGCGCCCGCACCTGGAATGCCCAGCCCGACACCCTGACCTATTACGATCTGGACAACCCCCTGACCATTTACACCGTCACCGGGCCCGGGATGCCCACGGAAGGGCAGACCACCGGCCTGTACGACCTGGACAAGCTGGACGTGTACGACAAGTACGCGGCGTTCCTCCACGGCAACAACGGCCTGAGCCGGGTGGAGGGGGACGGCGAGGGCCGCATCCTGGTCATCAAGGACAGCTACGCCAACTCGTTCGTCCCCTTCCTGACGGCCAACTACGCCCAGATCGACGTGGTGGACCTGCGCAACTACAACTACGGCCTGGACGGCCTGATCGCCGAAAACGGCTACGACCAGATCCTGGTGCTCTACAGCTTTGACAGCTTCAAGAGCGACCCCTACCTCTACCGGGCCGGCATCGAGGGATAAAAGCGGAAAACGGGCATCCGCTTTTCACAAAATTGCAGGGCGATTTCTATAAAAGCTGCTCAAATTTCGCACTATTTTCAAGGAAACTATTGAGCATTCTCTCACAATGTGGTAAAATGAAGCTGAGCCCTAGGAGATTGTGGGGGAATCTGTTTTGCGGGCGGGCCGGCGGGCTGCGCCCTGATTGGCAAAGGAGATTTTACCTATGAAAGACACCATTCGTTATCCCGAACATTTCGCCCCCATCGCGGAGGAGGAAATGGTCTACCTGGACGGCGGCAACGTGCTCGACAACGTCGGCAATGCCATTGACGGCGCTGTAGATACCGCCACATCCGCCCTGAACGTTCTGGGCATTGTCGCCACTGTGGTGGGCGTCTGTGTGCTTGGTTCCAGCTATATCTGGGGCATCCGGCAGGCCGATGCCTGGCTGGACAACAACGCTGAGGGCAACATCTTCACCATTCTGGGCAGAGCCATCGACGACCTGGGCGCAGATATGTCCCAGTCCCTCTCCCACTTCACCCGCGACCTGGTAGCCACCATCACGGTGGTGGGCCTGTGGCCGCTGAGCATCCCGCTGCTGATCCTTGGCTGATTTATTTTTGGTTGCAAACGGTTGCATTTCTGCGCGGATCTCATCCACGTGCAGGTTGGAATGTATCCGTTCTCAATAAACCTAATCTTTGCAAAGAAAAGGAGCATTATTATGGAAATGACCGTTCGTATGCCCGCTAATTATAATGTTCTGAGCGAGAATGAAATGACCTACACCACTGGCGGTGCTTGGACCGACTGGTATGCCGGCCTCAACGTTGCTGGTGATGTGGTAGGCGCAGTCATGACCGGCGTCATGATCGTCAACTGGCTGGATATGCTGGGCGGCGCCCGCAACTGGGTCGCAGCCAACAAGACCAATGATCTGGTCACCAACCTCGAGAATGGCGTCAAGGCCTGGGTCGATTACACCAGTGCTTCGGCTTGGAATGCTGTCCGCAGCATCGCCGCAACCATCACTGCAGTTGGCGGCACCGTTCTGATCGGCGGCATCGGCATCCCCTATGGCCTGATCGGTACTGCTGCAGCTCTCCTCACTGCTTAATGTAGGAGGGCCTACCAAAGACCTACTTAGGCGGCGGTCTTCTGCCCTGCGGGAGAAGGCTGCCGCCTTCTTTTATAATAGGTGCCTGCGGAATTAAACAGCCCGGCGATGGGTCTGTTTAAGATAATTTTTGCGGAAAAGGAGTATTACTATGGAAATGACCGTTCGTATGCCGGCCAATTATAACCTGCTGGCCGAAGAAGAAATGACCTATACCACCGGTGGTGCGACCGCCGTAGAAGCTCTGTGCGCATGGATTGTTCCTTTCTATGGTTGGTATAAGGCTTCCACCGATATCCGTGATTACCGTCGGAAAAATCCTGATAGCTGGTTGGATACTGGTCTGGATTATTTTGTCAACCATATGGGAAGCAATGTTACGAATATGCTGTATGATATTGCTTGCGCTTCGTGGTTTGTCTCTATCTGCCTGACTGGTATTGGCTTGGTTCCGACGGCTTTGATTATTTTCTCTTAAGAGAGATGAATTAAAATTTAATTAGGCGGCGGCTTCCCCCATATACGGGGCGGGCCGCCGCCCATTTTTTGCTCCCCTCTCAGGCGCTTCGCGCCAGCTCTCCCGGAGGGAGAGCCAAGTACACGCCCGTGGATAGAGAAAAACTTTGCGGTAATACGATGTTTTTGCAGCTTTACCTTACCGTGCAGTTTGCTATGATGGACGCAGGTACACTTGGCTCCCCCCGCGGGGGAGCTGGCACAGGGTGCGCAAGCGCCCTGTGACTGAGAGGGTATAAAAAGGGCCCCGAGAGCCTTGACGGCTTCCGGGGCCTTTTGCTGTGTTTATGCTGCTTTATTTATTGTTGGTGTTGAGGATGTCTTTCAGCTTGCGAAAAAATCCCTTGCGCTTTTCGTAGTTGTCGTCTTTGAGGGTGCCCTCGAATTTTTTCAGGGCCTCGCGCTGGGTCTTGTTCAGCTTTTTGGGGATCTCGACGTCGCACTTGACGTACATGTCGCCGCGGCCGCGGCCGTTCAGATACTGGATACCCTTGCCGCGCAGGCGGAAGGTGGTGCCGCTCTGGGTGCCCTCGGGCAGGGTGTATTCCACCTTGCCGTCGATGGTGGGGACGGTGATGTTGTCGCCCAGCACCGCCTGGCTGAAGGTGATGGGGATGGTGACCCAGACGTCGTAGCCGTCCCGCTGGAACAGCTCGTCGGGCCGCACCGTGACCATGACGATCACATCGCCGGCGGGGCCGCCGTTGGCGCCGGCGTCGCCCATGCCCCGCAGAGCAAAGCTCTGGTCGTCGTCAATGCCCATCGGGATGCTGACCTCCAGGGTCTTTTTGGTGGCCACCCGGCCGCTGCCGTGGCAGACCTTGCAGGGGTTTTTGATGATCTTGCCCTTGCCGCCGCAGCGGGTGCAGGGCTGCTGGCTCTGCATGACGCCAAAGGGGGTGCGCTGCTGCTGGATGACATAGCCGCGGCCGCCGCAGTCGGGGCAGGTCTCGGGCTGGCTGCCGGGGGCGGAGCCGCTGCCGTTGCACTCGGTGCAGGTCTGCTGCCGGGTGATGGTGATGTTCTTCTTGCAGCCGTGGACCGCCTCGTCAAAACTGAGGGTGATCCGCACCCGGATGTCCTGGCCCTTGCGGGGGGCGTTGGGGTTGGCGCGGGCGCTGCCGCCGCCGAACCCGCCAAAGCCGCCGCCGAAGATGTCCCCAAAAATGTCTCCCAGGTCCACCCCGCCAAAGCCGCCGAACCCGCCGCCTGCGCCGCCGCCCTGGCTGGCTGCGTAGTTGGGGTCTACGCCCGCAAAGCCGAACTGGTCGTAGCGCTTGCGCTTTTCAGGGTCCGACAAGACCTCGTGGGCCTCGTTGATCTCCTTGAATTTTTCCTCGGCGGTCTTGTCGCCGGGGTTGTAGTCTGGGTGGTATTTCAGCGCCAGCTTACGGTAGGCCTTCTTGATCTCCTCATCCGTGGCTGTCTTGGACACCCCCAGGACCTCGTAATAGTCACGTTTTTCCTGTGCCATTTCCACTCACCTCTCGCCGCCAGCTGCGCTGGCCTTAAAACCGGCAAATGCCGCCCCGGAAAACCGGAGCGGCTTTGCCTTTATCCGGCGGACGTCCGGCTGGGCGCCTGCCCGTTCTGCCTGTGCCTCCCGCCGGTTTGGCCGGGGGGCAGGGGCGTTTTCTCTTGTTTAGACTTCCTTGAAGTCGGCGTCCACAACGCCGTCATCGTTGGGCTTGTTCTCGCTGGAAGAGCTGCTGGAGCCCGTGCCGGAGTTCTGGCCGGCGGTCTGCTGGGCTGCGGCGGCAGCCTGGTACATCCGCTCGAACACCTGGCTCAAAGCCTCCTGCTTTGCCTTGATGTCGTCGATGCTGCCGGACTGCAGGCTGTTCTTCAGGTCGCTCAGCTTGCTCTCGGCCTCGCTCTTGACGTCGGCGGGCAGCTTGTCGCCGTTCTCCTTCAGCATCTTCTCGGTCTGGAAGACCATCTGGTCGGCGCCGTTGCGGATATCCACTTCTTCGCGCTTCTTCTTGTCCTCGGCGGCATACTGCTCGGCCTCCTTGACGGCCTTGTCGATGTCCTCCTTGGACATATTGGTGGAAGCGGTGATGGTGATGTTCTGCTCCTTGCCGGTGCCCAGGTCCTTGGCGCTGACCTTCACGATGCCGTTGGCGTCGATATCAAAGGTGACCTCGATCTGGGGCACGCCGCGGGGAGCCGGTGCGATGCCGTCCAGGTGGAAGACGCCCAGGCTCTTGTTGTCGCGGGCAAACTCACGCTCGCCCTGCAGGACGTTGACCTCGACCGAGGGCTGGTTGTCGGCCGCAGTGGAGAACACCTGGCTCTTGTGGGTGGGGATGGTGGTGTTGCGCTCGATGATCTTGGTGCACACGCCGCCCAGGGTCTCGATGCCCAGGCTCAGCGGGGTGACGTCCAGCAGCAGCAGGCCCTTGACGTCGCCCTGCAGCACGCCGCCCTGGATGGCGGCGCCGACGGCGACACATTCATCGGGGTTGATGCCCTTGAACGGCTCGCAGTTCAGTTCCTTCTTGACCGCGTCGTAGACGGCCGGGATACGGGTGGAACCGCCGACCATCAGGACCTTCTTGAGGTCGGAGGGCTGGAGGCCCGCGTCGGACAGCGCCTTGCGGACAGGCTCCATCGTGCGGTCGACAAGGTCGGAGGTCAGCTCGTTGAACTTGGCGCGGGTCAGCGTCATGTCCAGGTGCTTGGGGCCGTTGGCGTCGGCGGTGATGAAGGGCAGGTTGATGCTGGTGGAGGTCGCGCTGGACAGCTCGATCTTCGCCTTCTCGGCCGCTTCCTTCAGGCGCTGGGCCGCCATCTTGTCCTGGCGCAGGTCGATGCCGTTTTCCTTCTGGAAGTCGTCGGCCATCCAGTCGATGATGCGCTGGTCAAAGTCGTCGCCGCCGAGGTGGGTATCGCCGTTGGTGGCGAGAACTTCGGTGACGCCGTCGCCCATCTCGATGATGGAGACGTCGAAGGTGCCGCCGCCCAGGTCGTAGACCATGATCTTCTGGTCGGATTCCT
>DSTMR04002__coassemble_619_pt1 | contig 74456 bp, 65 predicted proteins | sample DSTMR04002__metabat2_low_PE_045 | metagenome-assembled genome bin DSTMR04002 | reverse complement strand
TTGCTCATTTTAATCCTTTCCCTATTTCAGTGTCTCTGTTATAGGGAGCATATCATTGAGGCATTATGGAAATTGTCATTTTTTGAAAACCTGCCATATAACCGTAATATTCCGGAAAGGAGAACTGCTTACTATGACGACTGAACAATGGGAACGCGAAAACCAGGACACCTTAAAAGTTATGTACGAAGAAGGTGGTTACGGCGTCCGGCAGTTCCGCTGCGGATATTGCCGTAAGCTGCTTTACACCCAAACCCATAACCGCAAATATTGCCGCTACGAGACCTGCGGTCACAAGGCTCTCAACCTCCGCAACAGTATCCGGCGGCGGCAGGCGCGGGGTGAGCTGACCTGCGCCTGTTGTGGTAAAACTTTTGACCCTGTACGAGCTGACGCCAGGTTCTGCTCAAACGCTTGCCGACAAAAGAGCTACCGGCAACGCGCCGCAGAAACCGCGGCTCAATGAGTCCCTCCCCTCTTAGAACCGGTGATCTTGTATAATGGAGAGCTAAGGCTTTTTGCTATGTACGTATGTACAGGTTCCGTACGCATGTACATAGCAAATCGCCAAAAAAGTATCATATCTGCGATTCTTTATGAAACCAAAGTGGTCTGGCTCAAAGCGGCCAGACCAACCAGTTCCGATTAAGTCCTCATTGAAATCAACGGACAGATTTTATCCGTTGAATAGCATTTCACCTAAAACACGCCATGTGAAAAATTGCTCGCTTTCATAAAGTAGCTGGATTCGTTTTGAAACCAGCTACTTTAACTTTCTAAAGTGATAGTTTTCCCTCTGAAATGCGCTGCTTTCATATGCCGGCGATCAAGTTACCACAGAAAAGAATTTCGGTAGCGGCTACCGAAATTCTTTTTTGCCTTCCAATACAACCTTTTCAGAAAAAGGAGGGATCGCGTGACGAACTTTTTTGAATCCGAACTCTTTGAACCCATCGACCTGTGTTCCTGCTTCGAGCCTATCTTTGACCCGCCTCCTGAACAGGAAGCTGCGTGGGCCTTCCCAGAACTGGAACCCACCCTGGAGAACACTTCCTTTTATGCCACCGACCCCGACGGCACCGAGTATTTCTACTGCGGCAAAACCCGCATCAAGATCAGCGAACGCTTCACCTTCCAGGGCAAGGAAATGGAGCGCCTGGTGGAGGACGCCATCCAGTTTGCGGCTAGACTTGCCTGACTCGCCCGATTGTTTTCGCCAACAAATTCTTGCAAAGACGTTGATTCCGACCCACACTTACGGTACAATAAAGTTGGAAGTATGGTAAGCGTGGGTTGTTTCAGCGCAAAGGAGGATTTTCGGATGAAACAACCGAACAACGCAAAGATCTATAACACTGCCCTGTATATGCGCCTCAGCCGAGATGATGAAAACTACGGCGACAGCGTCAGCATTGAGACACAGCGAACCATCCTGCGGCAGTACGCCAAAGAACAAGGCCTGCACGTCTTCTCCGAATATGTAGACGATGGCTGGAGCGGCACCAATTTCGAACGGCCCGGTTTCCAGCGGATGATGGAGGACGTGGAGGCCGGAAAGGTCAACTGTATCGTGACCAAAGACCTGAGCCGCTTTGGGCGCGAGCACGTTATGATGGACTACTATCTGGAGTTCCTCTTCCCGGAAAAGCAGGTCCGCTATATCGCCGTTACTGAGAATGAGGACACCGAAAAGGGCCTGTCCGATTTCGTTCCCTTCAAGAACCTGTTCAATGAGTGGTTTGCCAAAGACACCAGCCGCAAGGTCAAAGCTGCCCTTCACGCCAAATTCGCAGCCGGACAGCGCACTTTCGCCTACGCGCCCCTCGGTTATAAGCGGCATCCGGAGGTCAAAAACGCACTGGCCATCGACGAGGAGACCCGCTGGATCGTGGAAAAGATCTTTGACCTGGCTGTACATGGCGCAGGAGCCGCCAAAATCACCCGCATTCTCGTCAACGAGAAAGTGCCGACTCCTGGCTGGATCAATTACAACCGGGACGGGACCTTCGCCAATATCTATGCCGGCGCGCCCAAAGAAAAAGCTTATGCCTGGACGATTGCTCAAGTCAAATCCATTCTGAAGGATGAGACTTATATCGGCAACAGCATCCACAATAAGCAGACCAATATCTCTTACAAGAACAAGAAAAAGGTCCGCAAGACGAAAGAGGAATGGTTCCGGGTGGAGAACACGCATGAGCCGCTTGTCAGCAAAGAGGACTTTGCCCGGGTACAGGATCTGATTGCAACGCGCCGCCGCCAGCAAAATGCGCACCCCGTCCCGGATGTCGGGGTCGTCCTTCACGATGAGGATGGTTTGTTCTGCCATATATGTTCCCTCCTTTTTCCAGCTATAGTTCCAGTATAACAGGAAAACGCGCTTGTTCCATCCAATTTTTCTTAGGGAATCTTAAGGTTTTGCTTTGAGACCTGCCTGCCGGTCAACTTTTTCTGCCCAGCACTTAACCACGCCTCGCTTGCGGCGGCGGGGTGGGAATGCTACAATAAAGCCACAGCAAAGCCGCGGCGCTGGAACAGAAAGGCAGGAACAAAACCATGGAACCTACAAAGAAAGAGATCGGCGCGCACATTGCCGCCCTGCGGCGGGCCAGGGGCCTTACCCAGGAGCAGCTGGCCGGCCTGCTGGGCGTTTCGGCCCCGGCCGTCAGCAAATGGGAGACAAACAGCTCCTACCCGGACATTACCCTGCTCTGCCCGCTGGCGCGGGCGTTGGGCACCAATGTGGACACCCTGCTGCAGTTTGAAGAAAAACTGTCCGACCAGGAGGTCAGCGCCCGGATCAACGAAGTGATGGAAACTGTCATGCAGGGCGACGCCGCGGGGGCGGAAGAGCAGCTGGATGCATTGCTCCACCGCTGGCCCGGCTGCACCGCGCTGCAGTTCAATGCGGCGGCGGTGTACGATGGATTTGAGATGTTTTTCCTCTCAGCGGACAAAGACACCCACAACCGCTGGCGGGAGCGCAAGCGCGCCCTGCTGGAGGAGATCCGCCGCACCGGCAGCGCGGCCTATTGGCAGTCGGCCACCATCCAGCTGGCAAGCCTGGCAGCCGCCCGCGGCGACACCGGCCAGGCCGAAGCGCTGCTGAACGAACTGCCCGCCTACACCGGAGACCCCACCGCTGTCCGGGTCCAGCTTTGCCTGAAAAAAGACCAGCCGGAGGAAGCCCTCAAGCTGGCCCAGACACAGCTCTATAAATCGGTGGTCAAGATCGAATCCTGTATGACCACCCTGCTGGACCCCCGTGTCCAGCCCGACCCGCAGAAAGCGCTCAAAGCCTGCCGGGCCTACCAGACCGTGGCCAAAACCTTCGGCCTGGTGGACATGAGCGACGGCTTTCTGGTGGAACTTTACCTGCGTACCGGCGAGATCGACCGGGCCGCCGCCAGTTTTGCCCGCTATGTGGACGTGCTGACCGGCCCGCCCGTCTTTCCGGACGAGGACCTGTTCTCCCCCGGCCTTGCCTATACCGCGCCGGATGTGCAGCAGGCCGTCCCCCAGCCGATGCGCCGGATGCTGCTGCAAAGCATCACCGGAGAAGAAAAGTACCGGCCTCTTTTGGCAAACCCAGTATCCGCTGCAGCGCTGGAAAAGCTGAAAGCCAGCATTTAACAACTATACAGAAAAGGCAGACCGTCCTTTTGGGGCAGTCTGCCTTGTCTGCTGTCTAAGCGTATAGCGGCAGGTTTCTATAAAATCCTGCAACAGCATACAACTTCCTGCCTTCCCAGGCTTACACCCAATGAATACAGAAAATTGGTTGCCTTGAGCCAAACAGATTGGTTGGCCTGGGTCCATACGGCCATACTCTTTTCCAAAAATAGGTAGGTATGGATGCTGTCATGCAGGAAATCATTTGTCAAAAAGAAGCTTGTCAGCGCTGTTTTGTCATCCGATGCGTCTCTTTTTGTCCAGCCGCATCTTGTCGGCGATCATGGCGATGAACTCGCTGTTGGTGGGCTTGCCGCGCATATTGTGGATGGTGTAGCCGAAATAGCGGTTCAGGGTGTCCACGTCACCCCGGTCCCAGGCCACTTCGATGGCGTGGCGGATGGCCCGCTCCACCCGGCTGGGGGTGGCGTTGTCCCGCTGGGCGATGTCCGGGTACAGGCGCTTGGTCACGGCGTTGATATACTCGGGGTCCTCCATGGCCATCAGGATGGCCTCCCGCAGGTACTGGTAGCCCTTGATGTGGGCCGGCACGCCGATCTGGTGCAGGATCTCGGTGACGGTCACCTCGTCGCTGTCGGCGGTGGTAAAGGTGTTCTGGCGCGCCGGGCGGGCCGCGGCTTTCAGCACACGGCTGACCAGCACGCTCTCCTCAAAGGGCTTGACAAAATAATAGGAGAAACCGGCGTCCAGCAGTTCCTGGACCATTTCCTCGCTCTGGAATGCGCCGGTGACAAAAAAGGCGGTGTGCAGCTCGCCGGCGGCGTTGTAGCGCTGCTTGATGGTCAGCGCGTCCAGCCCCGGCATAAAGGCATCCAGCAAAACCACGTTGGGCCGGACCGCCAGCATCTTCTGCAGCACTTTGGTGCCGTCCTTTTCCACCACGGTCACGTCCACACCCTGCTGCTCCAGCGCTTCACGGCAGCGCGGCGTGATATCCGCCCCGGTGTCCGACATCAGAAATCGAATTTTTTCCATCTTCGTTCCTCCCATGTATCGTGTGTTGCTGCCTGTGGGTGTACCCCTCGTTTGGACCGTGCGCTTTTGAGCGATGCGCCGGCGTTTCTGTTTTATCCGATGCACCCTGTCCTGACACGATAGATTTTACCATATTTTACCAGTTGGCGCAATGGTAAAAATTGCCAATTTTTGGAAATTCCAGTCACACGCCCCTCTTTTCTTCCCGGATCAGCCTTCGGCGGGCTTTTCCTCCAGCAAGGAGATGAACTCTGCCTCGGTCAAGACCGGGATGCCCAGTTCCTGCGCCTTGGTCAGTTTGCTGCCGGCGGCTTCTCCGGCCACCACATAGGCGGTCTTTTTGGAGACCGAGCCGGCGGCCTTGCCCCCGTTTTTGACGATCAGGGCTTCAGCCTCCTTGCGGGAGAGGGTGGGCAAAGTGCCGGTGACCACCAAAGTCAGCCCCGCCAGACGGTCGGTGCGGGGTTCGCCCTGCCACTTCATATTGACCCCCTGCTCTGCCAGCCGGCGCAGCAGGTCGGTGGTGCCCTCTTTGGCAAAGAACTCCACCACGCTCTGGGCCATCAGCTCCCCAAAGCCGTTGATGGTGCAGATCGTTTCCACATCGGCCCCCCGCAGAGCCTCCATGGTGCCAAAGTGCTCGGCCAGCTGGGCGGCCGCCTTGTCTCCAATGTTGTGGATGCCCAGGGCAAAGACCAGCCGGTCCAGGTTGTTCTGCTTGGAGCGGGCAATGGCCTCCAGAAGGTTATCCGCCTTTTTCTCCTTGAACTTTTCCAGGGTGAGCAGCTGCTCCCGGGTCAGGGTGTAAATATCCGCCGCGGTGTGGACCAGCCCTTTGTCCACCAGCTGGGTGCAGACCGCCACCCCCAGGCCGTCGATATCCATGGCGTTGCGGGAGGCAAAATGGATCAGGTTCCGCAGCGCCTGGGCCGGGCATTCGGGGTTGATGCAGCGGAGGGCTACTTCGTCGTCCAGGTGGACCACCGGCGCGCCGCAGGAGGGGCAGACATGGGGCATCCGATAGGGCTCGGCCCCCTCGGCGTGGCGGACCACGCCGATCACCTCGGGGATGATCTCCCCGGCCTTGCGCACCTGGATGGTGTCGCCGATGCACAGGCCCAGCTGCTGGATGATCTCCCCGTTGTGGAGGGTGGCCCGGGAAACGGTGGTGCCCGCCAGCAGGACCGGCTCAAAAGAGGCGGTGGGAGTCAGCACGCCGGTGCGGCCCACGTTGATCTCGATATCCAGCAGGCGGGTCTCCTTGACCTCTGGCGGATATTTGAAGGCAATGGCCCACCGGGGAAACTTGGCCGTTGAACCCAGCTGGCGCCGCTGGGCAAAGCTGTCCACCTTGATGACGGCGCCGTCCATATCGAACCCCAGAGAGGTCCGTTCCTGCCCGATCTGCTCGATCTCGGCAATGGCGGCGTCAATATCCTTGACCAGATGATACCGCGGCGAGACCGGCAGGCCCAGCGCTTTGAGATAGTCCAGGCTTTGGGCGTGGCTGGTCAGCTCGACGCCCTGCACCTGCTGTACATTAAAGATGAAGATGCCCAGCCCCCGGCTGCTGGTGATCCTGGGGTCCTTCTGCCGCAGCGAGCCAGCCGCCGCGTTGCGCGGGTTTTTGAAGGGTGCCGCCCCCTGCAATTCCTGCTCCTCGCACAGCTTTTGAAAGACGTCGTGGGGCATATAGACTTCGCCCCGCACTTCCAAATAGGCGGGCAGGTCGTCCCCTTTGAGGGTCTTGGGGATGCTGCGGATGGCGCGGACGTTTTCGGTCACGTCCTCGCCCACCACGCCGTCTCCGCGGGTGGAGGCCCGCACCAGTTGGCCATTCTCATATTCCAGGCTGCAGGACAGGCCGTCGATTTTGATCTCCACCACGTACTCCGGCTCCACCCCGGCATCCCGGACACGCCGGTCGAAGTCCCGCAGTTCCTCGTAGCTGAAGGCGTCCAGCAGGCTCTCCATCTTCACGGCGTGGGTCACTTTGGCAAACCGCCCGCTGGGGGTGCCCCCCACGTGCTGGGTGGGGGAATCCGGCGTCACCAGCTCGGGGTAGGCGGCTTCCAGCTCCCGTAGCTCCCGGGTCAGGGCGTCGTACTGGAAGTCCTCCAGCTCGGGGGCGTCCTGGTCGTAATAAAGACGGTTGTTGTATTCGATCAGCGCGCGCAGTTCAGCGGCGCGCTTTTTGGCCTGTTCCAGTTCCAGCATCGCTTGTATCCTCTCTGTCTTTGGACTCGTAGTAATTTATAATACCACAAAATGAGCGCGGCGGCAAATGATATACGCCGCGGGCGCGCCTCCTGCCGCGTAAAGCAGTGGCAAAAAACAAAAATAACAGAAAAACGCTAAAAATCAGGTCATGACCGCCATATAGCACAATATTATCATGCGCAGAAAACGGCGAATTTAACGTTCCACCGTTGGTGATTCAAAATCTTCTATGGATATACAAACCGTATTATCGTTCTTTTTTATATCGATGCTGCGTCTCTTTTCCAAAAATAAAATGCCTTCCTTTGTATGGGAAAGGCTGCAAAAAAGAAGGCGCACAGGGCGGAGCGGGCCGCCGGCTGTGCGCCGAAAGGTTCAGATGTAAAAAGTTTTTCGCTCAGATCGAGATGGTGTTGCAGACATCCAGCAGGACCGGGTCCAGAGACTTGGTCATCTCCAGAGCCTCGTCCACGGGGTAGTCCACCAGGGTCTCGCCCCGCATACCGACGATGCGGTTATACTTGCCCTCATCGATCAGGCAGACGGCGCGGTAGCCCATGGCAGAAGCGTTGACGCGGTCCCGCAGGGTGGGCGAACCGCCGCGCTGGACATGGCCCAGAATGGTGGCGCGGGAGTCGATGCCGGTGCGGGCCTGGATCTCGTTGGCGATCTCCTGGGCATGGCCGACGCCCTCCGCCACAATGATGATGAAGTGGTTCTTGCCCGTCTTTTTGGTCATCTCGATGCGGTCCAGAATGTCGCGCTGCATATCGAACTGATGCTCAGGCAGCAGGACAGCCATAGCGCCCGAAGCGATGGCCACGTTCAGGGCGATGTAGCCGGCGTTGCGGCCCATGACCTCGACCACACTGCAGCGGTCGTGGCTCTGGGTGGTGTCGCGCAGCTTATCGATCATCTCCATGGCGGTGTTCATGGCGGTGTCGTAGCCCACGGTGTAATCGGTGCAGGCGATGTCGTTGTCGATGGTGCCGGGCAGGCCGATCATCGGGATGCCCCGGTGGGCCAGCTCGCGGGCGCCGCGGTAAGAACCGTCGCCGCCGATGACCACCAGCGCGTCGATGCCCAGTTCACGGCACTTGGCCGCGCCCTTGTCCTGGCCTTCTTTGGTTTTGAACTCCAGGCAGCGGGCGGTGTACAGGATGGTGCCGCCGTCCTGGATGATGTTGGACACGCTGCGCAGGTTCATCTCATAGCACTCGCCGTTCAGCAGGCCGTTGTAGCCGCGCTGAATGCCGATCATGCGGTATCCCTTGTGGATGCCGGTGCGGACGACGGCGCGGACCGCTGCATTCATGCCCGGTGCGTCGCCGCCGCTGGTCAGTACGCCGATGGATTTGATCTGTCTCTCCATAGTGGAAATCCTCCCAATTCACATATGCCTTTTCCCTTTTATAAACACGTTCCTTCTTATCGTGCCGGTTTTCTCCCCTGCCCGCCCGGGCAATGGGAGCGCCGCGGCCGGGGCCCTGCCGCCCCCGCCGTATTACTGACATTATAGCACATTTTGCATCTTTTGAAAACAGGCCACCTGTTTTGATTCACTCACATAAATGTTATTTTGTTGCAACATTGCCCGCGCCCAGCAGCCGTTCCAGCTCCTGATAGAACAGCGGGTGGCCCGAAGTGTACAGCCGGCGGGGCACGGCCAGCTTTTTCTTTTCGTCCTGCAGGCAGAGGATGACCGGGATGTTCCCGTCAAAAATGCCCAGCAGGTTGATGACCTTGTCGTACTCCCGGCTGCTGCGGGAGGGCAGGCGGATATACACCCGCTGCGCGGCCTCCCGGACGGGGTCGGGCTTATAGTCCTGCGGGGCAGCGGGGTTATAGCGCTCGATGGGGATGATGGTCTCGGCCATCAGCTTGGCCGGCTCGTCCTCCCGCACCGACAGCCGCCCGTCGATGACCACGACGGCATTGTCCTGCAGCGCGTCCCGGAACGTTTCCAGCACCTTGGGAAAGACGATCACCTCCAGAGTGCCGGTCAGGTCCTCCACGCTGGTAAAGGCCATCAGGGTGTTGTTCTTGGTGGTCATCATCCGGCTCTTGACTACGGTGCAGACGATCCGCACATGGGTGTTGTCCAGCTTGTGAGCGTCCTCCCCTGTCAGCATCTTGATGGTGTGGGAGGCGTACTTGGCCGACTGCTCCCGGTAGGCGTCCAGCGGGTGGCCTGACAGATACAGCCCGCTGACCTCTTTTTCCATGCGGAGCAGCTCGGTGTGGGGATACTCCGGCAGGGGCTTGAGCTCGTACCCATCCGAAGCAGCCTCCCCTGCCCCGCCGCTCAGCACGGCGAAAAGGTCCAGCTGCCCGTCCAGGTTCCGGCGGGCGTCGTTTTCCACGCTCTTGAGGATGCCCTCCACCGCCTCCACCTGGCTGCGGCGGGTGGCGCCCATGCAGTCAAAGGCGCCGGCCTTGATGAGGCACTCCACCGCCCGGCGGTTGAGTTCGTTGCCCCGCATCCGCTTGCAGAAGTCGTACAGGCTGACGTAGGGCCGTCCGGCCCGCTCTTTGACCACGCAGTCGATCAGGTTGCGGCCCACGTTCTTGACCGCGTTCAGGCCGAAGCGGATCTGCCCGTGGCCGTCGGTGGTGAAGCCGCCCCCCGAAATGTTGATGTCGGGCGGCAGCACCTTGATGCCCAGCCGGGTGCACTCGGCGGTGTACTCGATCACCTTGTCGGTGTTGTCCAGCACGCTGGTCAGCAGCGCCGCCATGAACTCGGCCGGATAGTGGCATTTGAGATAGGCGGTCTGGTAGGCCACATAGGCATAGCAGGCCGCGTGGCTTTTGTTGAAGGCGTAGGAGGCGAAGCTGGACATCTCATCGTAGATCTCGTTCGCCACCTGTTCCGGGATGCCGTTGGCAACGCACCCCGGGCACTCGTGCCCCGGCTCGGTGCAACCGTGGATGAAGTGTTCCCGCTCGGCCTCCATGACCGCGTGCTTTTTCTTGCTCATGGCCCGGCGAACGTTGTCGGCCTGCCCGAACGAGAAGCCCGCCAGCTCCCGGAAGATCTGCATGACCTGCTCCTGGTAGACGATGCACCCGTTGGTCACATCCAGGATGTGGGCCAGCTGGGGGGTCTTGTAGCTGATCTTGTCCGGCTCGTGGCGGTTGCGCAGATAGGTGGGGATGGACTCCATGGGGCCGGGGCGGTACAGGCTGATGAGGGCGATGACGTCTTCCAGGTTTTCCGGCTGCAGGCCCATCAGGACCTGCCGCATCCCCGAAGATTCCAGCTGGAACACGCCCTCGGTCTCGCCGCGGCCCAGCATTTCGTAGGTGGCCTTGTCGTCGTAGTCCAGTTTGGCCATCGAGAAGGACGGGTCCTTTTTCTGGACGGCGGTCTCGGCGTCCCGGATGACGGTCAGGGTGCGCAGGCCCAGAAAGTCCATTTTGAGCAGGCCCAGCTCCTCGATCTCGGTCATGTTGAACTGGGTCACCGGCAGGCCGTCGTTGGTAGCCAGCGGCAGATAGTAGTCCACCGGTTCAGGGGTGATGACCACACCGGCGGCGTGGGTGGAGGCGTGCCGGGGCATCCCCTCCACTTTGGCCGCGGTGTCGATCAGCTCTTTCACCTGGGGGTCGGCGTCGTACAGCTTTTTCAGCTCGGTGGAAACTTCCAGCGCCCGCTTGAGGGTCATCTTCAGCTCCATGGGCACCAGCTTTGCCACCGTGTCCACGCTCTGGTAGGGCAGGCCCATCACCCGGCCCACGTCCCGGATGGCGTTGCGGGCGGCCATGGTCCCGAAGGTGACGATCTGGGCCACGTGGTCCGAGCCGTACTTCCGGTTGACGTAGTCGATGACCTCCTGGCGGCGCTCGTAGCAGAAGTCCACGTCGAAGTCGGGCATACTGACCCGCTCGGGGTTCAAAAAGCGCTCGAAGATCAGGTTGTAGCGGATGGGGTCGATGTCGGTGATGCCGACGCAGTAGGCCGCGATGCTGCCCGCGCCCGAGCCGCGGCCGGGGCCGACCGGAATGTTCTGGCTCTTGGCAAAGTTGATATAGTCAAAGACGATCAGGTAGTAGTTGGTATACCCCATCGACTTGATGACCCCGATCTCGTACCGGAGCCGCTCCTTGTTGGCCTCGGGGACGTCGGGGCCGTAGCGGCGTTCCAGCCCTTCCCAGCAGAGCTTTTCAAAATAAGCCTGGTTATCCATCCCGTCGGGGGCCTTGTAGTAGGGGATCTTGGTGTGGCCGAAGTCGAAATCAAAATGGCACTGTTCCGCTATTTTGGCGGTGTTGGCGCAGGCTTCCGGCACCATGGAGAACAGCTCGTACATCTCCTCGGTGGTTTTGAGGTAGAACTCGTCGGTCTGGAACTCCATCTTATCGGCGTCCTGGATGGTCTTGCCGGTCTGGATGCACAGCAGGATCTCCTGGACCCGGGCGTCCTCCTTGCGCAGGTAGTGGGCGTCGTTGGTGGCCGCCATGGGGATGCCGGTCTCCCGCGCCAGCTGGATCAGCCGGGGCAGGACGGTCTCGTCCTCGGCCAGGCCGTGGTCCTGCAGCTCGATGTAATAGTTGCCGGGGCCGAACAGGTCGTTGTACCAGAGGGCGGAGGCTTTGGCCCGCTCGTAGTCACCGGCCAGCAATGCCTGCGGGATCTCCCCTGCCAGACAGGCCGACAGGCAGATCAGCCCTTCGTGGTACTGCTCCAGCAGTTGTTTGTCGATCCGTGGCTTGGAGTAAAAGCCCTCGGTAAAGGCGGCCGACACCATCTTGATGAGGTTTTTATACCCCGTCTCATTCTTGCAAAGCAAAATCAGGTGGTTGTTGCCGTCGATCTTGTTCACCTTGTCAAAGCGGGTGCGGGTGGCCACATAGACCTCGCAGCCGATGATAGGCTTGATGCCGGCCTTTTTGGCCGCCTTGTAAAACTGGACACAGCCGTACATCACGCCGTGGTCGGTGCAGGCGATGGCGGTCTGGCCGCACTCCTTGACCCGGTCCATCAGCTGGTCGATGCGGCAGGCGCCGTCCAGCAGGCTGTACTCGGTATGGACGTGCAGATGGACAAAATCCCGCTGTGCAGCGGTGGTCTCACTCACGATGTTCTCCCCTCCTTCCGGGTCCGCAGGTCGGCAGACAGGGCTTCCAGCCGCTTGAGGCGGTGGGCCAGCCCCGATTTGCTGGGCCGTGGTTCCATGGTCTCACACAGCGCCGCCAGGGACAGCTCGGGGTATTCCAGCCGCTTGACAGCGGTCTGGCGCAGCTGCTCGGGCAGGGTGTCCAAGGCGTTTTGCTCCTGCAGGTAGCGCAGGGCCCTGATGGCCGAGGCATTGGCCCGCACCGTTTTGCCCAAATTGGCTGTCTCGCAGTTGGTATACCGGTTGACCTGGTTGCGGACCGACTTGACGGCCCGCTCGCTGTTCATCTGGCCGGCGGCCTGTTCAGCCCCCATAAAGACCAGCAGGGCCTGGATGTTGGCGCAGGCCTTGAGATAAATGACGTTGACCCCCTTGCGGCGGCTGCGCCGGGGGGCAAATTCGTGTTCAGCCAGCAGGGCCTCGAAGTCCCGCGCCAGGTTGGTGCGGGGGGTGGTGAATTCCAGATGGTATCCCTTCTGGGGGTCGGTGACGGTGCCGCAGCACAAGAACGCCGCCCCCACATAGGCGCTGACGCTGCCCCGCGTGCGGATCAGGTCCGGGTCGATCTGGAGGCTGGTCTCCCGGCCGGTGGTGCCGAACAGCGCGTGCATCTGCGCCACCTCGGCTGCCTCCTCGATCTTGAATTCATACACGGTGCCGCTGGCGTGGTCTTTTTGTAGGACCCCGCCCTGCACGCCGCACCGCGCGAAGCACTGGCGGGCGTAGCCGGCCGTCTCCGCCTGTTCGGTCTGGATGACCAGGCCCCTGGCGTCAAAATGTTTTGCAAAGCAGGCCAGGCCGTAGCACGCCGCCCGGAGGCCGGTCTCGGTGTCCGGCAGCCGTGCGGCGATCTCGCCCCTGGCCTCGGAGGCAAAGCTCATGCCCTGTCCCTTCCTTATCTATAGAGTGATCGTTTCAGCGGGTTGCGTCCCGGTGCTGCAGGCTGACGGCGTAGCCCTGTCCCTCGCAGTATTCTGCAATCTTGCGTGCAAAGGTGATGGAGCGGTGCTTGCCGCCGGTGCATCCCACCGCGATGGTCAGCTCGCTCTTGCCCTCCTTGACATAGAGGGGCAGGGCGTATTCCAGCAGATGCTCGATCCGCTTCAGCAGCTCCCGCGAAGCCTCAAAGCTCATGACGTAATCCAGCACTTCCTGGTCCATGCCGGTCTTGTGTTTGAGCTGGGGCACATAGAAGGGGTTGGGCAGGCACCGGACGTCCAGCACCAGGTCCGCCTCGCCCGGCAGCCCGAACTTGAACCCGAAGGAGATGACGTTCAGCCGCATGGCGGCCTTGGCCCCGCCCCCCGGCACGAACAGATCGCAGATGCGCTCCTTGTTCTGGGCCGTGGAAAAGAGGCTTGTGTCCATCACATAGTCAGCCCGGTCCAAAAGGGGCTGCAGGATCTCCCGCTCTTTGGCGATGGCCTGGATGGTGGGGATATTTTCGGCCAGGCTGATGGGATGGCGGCGGCGCGTCTCCTTGTACCGGCGGCAGAGCACTTCGTCCGACGCATCCAAAAACAGGATCTTGTAGGGGACCTGCTGCAGGTCCAGCAGGTCCAGCGCTTCCCGCACTTCCTGCTGGGTGTGGCAGCCCCGCACATCCATCGAGATGGCCACCCGGTCCAGCTGGCTGTCGCCCGCCCGGGAAAAGGCCACGATCTGGGGCAGAAGTTTTGCCGGGATATTGTCCATGCAGAAATACCCGATGTCCTCCAGCGCGTTCATCGAGACCGATTTGCCCGAGCCCGAAAGCCCGCTTACGATCAACAGCTCCATAGCCACTCTCCACTTCCTTGTTCCATGTTACAGCTCTACGACGCGGATCTCCTTTTCCAAAGCAAACCCGGTCTGATCCTTGACGATTTTTTGCACCTCGGCGCACAAGGCCAGCACGTCGGCGCAGGTGGCACCGCCCAGGTTGACCACAAAGCCGCAGTGCTTTTCGCTGATGGCCGCCCCGCCGTGGCGGTAGCCCCGCAGGCCGCACTGTTCGATCAGCGCGCCCGCAAAGGCGCCCACCGGCCGTTTGAAGGTGCTGCCCGCGCTGGGTTTATCCAGGGGCTGCTTGTCGCGGCGGCGGCCCATCAGGTCGTCCATCCGGGCGGCGATGGCCTCGGGGTCGCCGGGGGCCAGCCGGACGGCGGCCGACAGGATGCAGCCGCCGTTCGATTCAAAAACGCTGTGGCGGTAGCCGAGGTCGAGCTCCGCGGCGGGGGCTTCCACGATCTGGCCGTCTGCGGTCAGGTACCGCACCGAGGCCAGGACGTCCTTCATCTCGCCGCCGTAAGCGCCGGCGTTCATATACACGGCCCCCCCGACTGTGCCGGGGATGCCGTAGGCAAATTCCAGCCCGGTGAGCCCGGCGCGGAGGGCCGCCGTGCACAAAACGCTCAGCTGCATCCCGGCCGGCGCGGTGAGGGTGTCGCCTTCCCGGCGGACCTCCCTTTTCATGCCGGCCAGGCTGACGACAGCCCCGGCGTAGCCCCGATCCCCAAACAGGATGTTGCTGCCGTTGCCCAGCAGGTAGCAGGGCACGGCCAGCTCCCGGCAGAGGCGGACGGCCTGGCACAGCTGCGCCTCGTCAGCAGGCTGGACAAAGACCGCCGCCGGCCCCCCGATCTTAAAGGTGGTGTGGGCGGCCAAAGGCTCCTGTTCTTTGTAAGCGATGCCGGCCGCCTGCAGCCGGGCGGTCAAGTTCTGATGTTGTTCCAAACTGCGTCCCCCTCAGTCGATGGTAGCGTCCAGGCCCAGACGGATCAGCAGCTCTTTGGCCGCATTGTAGCCCATCTTCTTCTGGCGGTTGTTGATGGCGGCCGTCTCCAGCACCACGGCCAGGTTGCGGCCGGGCGAGACAGGGATCTCGGTGCTGGGGATCTTGACCCCGAGGATCTCGTAGTATTCGGTTTCGAGGCCGGTGCGCTGGTAGTTCTTCTGGGGGTCCCAGGGCTCCAGCTGGACGACAAGGTCCACCGTCTCGGTCACTTTGACCGCGCCCGCGCCATACACGCGGGACACGTTGATGATGCCCACGCCCCGCAGCTCGATGAAATGGCGGATGTTCTCCGGGGCGGTGCCCATGATCTGCCGGTTGGACACCTTGCGCAGCTCGACGGCGTCGTCGGCCACCAGGCGGTGGCCCCGCTTGACCAGCTCGATGGCAAGTTCGCTCTTACCGATGCCGCTGTCCCCTACGATCAGGATGCCCTCGCCGTACACCTCCACCAGCACGCCGTGGCGGGTGATGCGGGGAGCCAGCTCCATGTTCAGGACGCTGAGCAGGCTGCCCATCAAAACGCAGGTGGTCTCGTTGGAGCGCAGCAGGGCCACCTTGTACTTCTGGGCCAGCTCCACCATTTCGGGGAACGGGGTTAGCTCGTCGCTGCGGGACACGATCACGGCCGGCGGCATCTGCCCGAACAGATGGTCCAATGCCTCGTAGCGGCGCTCCGGCGTCTGGACCGAGAGAAAGTTCATCTCGGCCAGGCCCATGATCTGCAGCCGCAGGTTGTCGAAGTAATCGTAATAGCCGGCCAGGAACAGGCCGGGGCGGTTGACCTCGGCGATCTCGACGTTGATCTGGTTCAGCTCGCAGGGGGTGTAGACCACCTCCATGTTGACCCGCTCAGACAATTTGGCGAGCGATATGGTAAAATTTTCCATCCTTGTTTCCTCCTCTGACAGGCTTGAAGGCGCTGTCCGTTTCGGGCGGGACTTGCAGGTCGTGCGCAAAATTCCCATTTTTTATATTATAATCAAAACCGGGCGGGATTACAATTCCCCTCCGGCATTTTTCCGTCCTTGCGCGCCGCGCCGCCGTCCGCTATAATAAGAAAGAAAAGGCAGGGTTTATGTAAACTGTGCTTTACGCAAATTTTACATTCAGCCGGTTTCACATTTTACATCCCTGCACTATACTCAAAGCGAATGCCTGTAAAGTATCCGTAAACAAAAGCATTCCCAAACCGCAGAAACGAGGATAGATCATGAGCATCACACACGTTTTTTCCCTGCTTGGCGGCCTGGCGCTGTTCTTGTACGGCATGGACCTGATGGGCAAGTCCCTGGAGCGGCAGGCTGGCAGCCGGCTGCAGAAGATCCTCAGCCGCCTGACCGAAAACCCCTTCAAAGGCTTTCTGCTGGGCCTGGCCGTCACCGCGGTGATCCAGAGCTCCAGCGCCACCACCGTTATGGTGGTGGGTTTTGTCAACAGCGGCATCATGGAGCTGCACCAGGCCATCGGCATCATCATGGGCAGCAACGTGGGCACCACCGTCACCAGCTGGATCCTGAGCCTGACCGGCCTGGAGGGCGACAGCCTGCTGATCCAGCTACTCAAGCCCTCCACCTTCAGCCCGCTGCTGGCCTTCATCGGCATCCTGCTGTTCATGTTCGGCGGCGAAAAGAAAAAGGGCGTCGGCGGCATCCTGATCGGCTTTGCCATCCTGATGACCGGCATGACCGCCATGTCGGACGCCGTTTCCCCGCTGGAAAATGAGCCCTGGTTCACCGAGCTGTTCGTCCGCTTCTCCAACCCCATCCTGGGCGTGCTGGTGGGCGCGCTGGTTACTGCCGTCATCCAGAGTTCCAGCGCCAGCGTGGGTATTTTGCAGGCCCTCAGCTCCACCGGCGTCATCACCTACGGCAGCGCCATCCCCATCATCATGGGCCAGAACATCGGCACCTGCGCCACCGCTCTGATCTCCTCGGTGGGCGCCAACAAGAACGCCCGCCGGGCGGCCATGGTCCACCTCTACTTCAACATCATCGGCGTGGGGGTGTTCCTGGTCCTTTTCTACAGCCTGAACGCGGTGTTCCGCTTCACCTTCGTCAACGACGTCATCGCCCCCTGGGGCATCGCGGTGGTCCACTCGGTGTTCAACCTGGGCACCACCGCCCTGCTGCTGCCCTTTACCAGCGTGCTGGAAAAGCTGGCCTGCATGACCATCCCCGACGACGAGAAAAAAGAGAGCTTTACCCTGCTGGACGAGCGCCTGCTGAACACGCCCTCGGTGGCTGTGGAGCAGGCCCGCGCCGTCACCTCCGATATGGCTGAGACTGCCCGCACCGGCGTCATCCAGGCCATGAGCCTGACCCACCACTGGGACGACAGCCTGGCCAAAAAGGTCAAAGAGCAGGAAAAGCAGGCCGACCGCTGCGAGGATGCTCTGGGCACTTACCTTGTCAAACTGTCCGGCTACGCGCTGAACCACGAGGATGGCCAGCAGGTGAACACCCTGCTGCACACCATCAGCGATTTTGAGCGGATTAGCGACTATTCCGTCAACCTGCTCCACTCGGCGCAGGAGATCCACGACAAGAAGATCACCTTCTCGGCCGACGCACAGGAGGAGCTGGGCGTGCTGGAGGACGTGGTCCAGGATCTGCTCAACCGGACCACCGAGGCTTTCCGCCAGAACGACCTGCATCTGGCCAGCAAGGTAGAGCCGATGGAATCGGTGGTGAACGAGCTGGTCCGGGCCATCAAGGCGCGGCACATCGCCCGGCTGCAGGCGGGCAGCTGCTCCATCACCTACGGCTTCGTGCTGGACGACCTGCTGACCAGCTACTCCCGCATTTCCGCCCACTGCAGCAATGTGGCGGTGGCCCAGATCGAGGTGGCACAGGACAGCTTTGATACCCACGCTTACCTGTCCGACCTGCGGCACAACAAAGCCGCCGAGGAGAGCAAGGCGTTCCAGCGCCGGGTGGACCGCTACCGGGCGCGCTACACCTTCCCGAACGAGAGCGGAGCCGCAAAGCCCGCAAAGAAGGAGGAACCGTAAAAATGATCTACATCGTGGAGGACGACGCCTCGATCCGGGAGCTGGAGCAGTATGCGCTGCAGTCCAGCGGGTACGACGTCAAATCGTTTGAGGAGCCCGGGGCGTTCTGGCAGGCCATGCGGATCACCGAGCCCGAGCTGGTGATCCTGGATGTGATGCTGCCCGGCGAGGACGGCTTTTCCATCCTGAAAAAGCTGCGCGGCACCCCTGCCCTGCGCCAGCTGCCCATCATCATGGTCACGGCCAAATCCAGCGAGCTGGACACCGTGCGGGGCCTGGACTGCGGCGCCGACGACTATATCACCAAGCCCTTTGGGATCATGGAGTTCCTCAGCCGGGTGCGGGCCGCCCTGCGGCGCTCGGCCCCGCCGGCCAAGCCCAACGTCTACTCCTTCCACGAGCTGCTGCTGGACAACGCCCGCCACAGCGTGACGGTCAGCGGCGTGCCGGTGGACCTGACCTACAAAGAATACAGCCTGCTCCGGCTGCTGCTGGAAAACACAAACCTGGTGGTCACCCGCGAGACCATTTTGCAGGTGGTGTGGGGCACCGACATCTCGGTGGAGAGCCGGACGGTGGATATGCACATCCGCACCCTGCGCAAAAAGCTGGGCAGCGCCGGCAGCTATATCCTCACCGTCCGCAAGGTGGGCTATAAACTGGCCGACAGCGAGGAGGGCGCCGAAGAATGAAGACCCGCAGCATGGAGGAGACCATCGGCCGCCGGCTCTATCTGATGGGCTTTCTCAGTCTGGTGGTGGCGGTGGCGGTGTGCGTGTTCGTCTTTCACCGGGCCTTTACCATGCAGGCCTGGCGGGCGCTGGAAAACGAGTCCGCCCTCATCACCGCCCAATACGAATACGACCCCCGCAGCCTGAACGCCCTGGACATGGAGGACCGCATCCGCGTGACTCTGATCTCCCCCAGCGGGGAGGTGCTCTATGAGTCCACCGACGCCGACGAGCAGTCCGAGATGGAGAACCATCTCTCCCGGCCCGAAGTCCAGGAGGCTTTTGCCGGCGGCCGTGGGGAGGACATCCGGGACTCGGCTACCACCGGCTACGAGACCTATTATTACGCGGTGCTGCTGGGAGACGGCAACGTCCTGCGAACCAGCCAGGACGCCGAGACCATCTGGGCCCTTTACGATCAGGCATTGCCGGCCATCCTGATCGGCTGCCTTGCCATCATGGGCTGCGCGGCCTTTCTGGCCGGGGTGCTCACCCGCCGCCTGGTCCGCCCCATGCTGAAGATGACCGACGATCTGGACCACATCCAGGAGAACGTCCCCTACCGGGAGCTGATCCCCTTTGCGGACGCCATCTATTCCGACCGGGCCATGCGGGAGAGCAACGAAAAAATGCGCCAGGAGTTCACCGCCAATGTGAGCCATGAACTTAAGACGCCGCTGACCAGCATTTCAGGTTATGCCGAGATGATCGAGACGGGGCTGGCCCGCCCCGAGGACGTGGCTTCCTTCGGGCAGAAGATCCACAGCGAGGCCAGCCGGATGCTGCGGCTGGTGAACGACATCATCCAGCTGTCCCATCTGGACGCTTCGGGCAGCACCCGGAATGTCCCCGTGATGGAGCCGGTGGACCTGGCCGTCATCGCCCGGGAGTGCGCCGAGCGCCTGAAGGTGAACGCCCGGCGGGCCTATGTCACCCTGAACTGCCGGGGCGACAGCGTCCAGGTGATGGGCTCCCCCAGCCTGCTGGAAGAGCTGTGCCAGAACCTGTGCGACAACGCCATCCGCTACAACCAGCCGGGGGGCCGGGTCCTGCTGGAGACCGGCTGCACCCGGGAGGGCTATCCTTACCTTTCGGTGCAGGACAACGGCATCGGCATCCCCAAGGAAGCCCAGAGCAGCGTCTTTGAGCGCTTTTACCGGGTGGACAAGAGCCGCAGCAAAGCCACCGGCGGCACCGGCCTGGGCCTGGCCATCGTCAAGCAGATCGCACGCATCCACAACGCCCGCATCCGGCTGAACAGCGAGGTGGGGGTGGGCACCACCGTCACCATCACCTTTGAAAATCTCTCCCCTTCCCATCAATAAATTGCAACGTCTGTCCGCAGCTGCGGGCAGGCGTTTTTTGCAGGGTCCAGCCCCACGCCGGTCCACAGTTCCCGGCAGGCTCCCAGGCCCAACAGGTCCTGCCCGGCGGCCCACCGCTCCTGCAGCAGCCCGGTGCACAGCTGCCCCAGCCGGGCCAGCTGCTCCGGGGTGGGCTCGTCGCTGTCCGCGGCGGTCTGGCAGTCCAGCCGGAGCGCAAAGCCCTCCCCTTCCGCCTCTATGCTGAGCAGGGGCCGCCGCAGCGTGAGGGGCCGCTCCCCCAGCCAAAAGACGAACTGTTCCCCCCTGCCGGTGAGCAGGCGGTAGACCGCCGTTTTTTCGGCGTCCCAGCGGGCCTGTTCCGTCCCGGAGAGGAACACCCCTTCTTCCAGCACCGCCGGCCGGCCCTCCTCCAAAGCCAGCACCGGCAGCAGGACGCCCCCGTCCACCCGCGCTTCGTACAAAAAAGGCAGAGCCCGCCGGGTCTGTTTGAGGGCCTGCAGCAGCTCGGTCAGGGGCTCGCCGCCTTCCTCGGTGGCCTCGGACAGTTCCGCGCAGGTAAAACCGCAGGCAGCCATCCGGGCGCCGGTGCGGCCGCACTGCCGCGCCAGCACCAGGGCCTCGTATTCCTCCAGGGTGGCCCATCCGCTCCCCGGCAAAAGCAGCAGGTAATCGCACAGGCGGAAGTTTGCCGTCAGGGGCAGGGCGGCCTCGGCGTTGGCAAGGGCCCGCTCCAGGTCCGGGCCCTGCGCCGCCGCAAACCGGATGCCGTCCGAAACTTCGGACGAATCTGCCGAAGCGTCAGGCGCCTGGTAGAGCAGGCCCACCGTCCAATTCTCCTGCCCCGGTTCCAGCAGCACCGCCCGGACCATGCTCTTTTCGGTGGTGTCGGTGCGGGCAAAGGCCAGGCAGAACACTGCCAGCAGCCCCACCGCCAGATATTTCAGCCATCGGTTTGCCAATCCTTCCGCCTCCTTGCAGCTCGCTTGCTGTCAGTATGCGCAGGCGCGGGGCAAATATCCCGATTGACCGGCCCGCCGCCCTGTGTTACACTGATACCAAACCACTTTTACACCCAGCAAAGGAGAACCGCATATGCGTTACGATTTCACTTCCATTCTAGACCGGCACGGCAAAGATTCCATTGCGGTGGACGGTCTGGGCCACAACCCAGGCTTCGCCCCCGACGCCCCGCAGGCGGGGTTCGACGCCATCCCCATGTGGGTGGCGGACATGAACTTTCCCACCGTGCCCACCGTCCCCCAGGCCCTGGCAGAGCGGGCCCAGCACCCCGCCTACGGCTATTTTGAGACGGCGGACGCCTATTACGACGCCATCATCCGGTGGCAGGTGCAGCGCAACGGCTGCGACCCTGCCCTGCTGACCCGGGACTGCATCGGGTACGAAAACGGCGTGCTGGGCGGTGTTGTCTCGGCCCTGACCAGCTTTGCGGGCCCCGGCGACCCGGTGCTGGTCCACAGCCCCACCTACATCGGCTTTACCAAATCCCTGCACAACAATGGTTTCCGCACCGTCCACTCTCCCCTCGTCCAGGACGAGCAGGGCGTCTGGCGGATGGACTACGCCGACATGGACCGCAAGCTCAAACAATACCACATCCACGTGGCTATCCTGTGCAGCCCCCACAACCCCTGCGGCCGGGTCTGGACCCGGGAGGAGCTCGAGCAGGCCATGGCGGTCTACAAGGCCAACGACTGCGTGGTCATCTCGGACGAGATCTGGTCCGACATCCTGCTGAACGGCCACAAGCACATCCCCACCCAGAGCGTCAGCAATGACGCCCGCAGCCGGACCATCGCCCTCTACGCCCCCAGCAAGACCTTCAACCTGGCGGGCCTGGTGGGCAGCTACCACATCATTTACGACACCTATCTGCGGGACCGGTGCCGCGCGAGAGCCTCCAAGTCCCACTACAACAACATGAACGTTTTGTCCATGCACGCCCTGATCGGCGCGTACCAGCCCGAGGGCTATGTCTGGGTGGACGAGTTGTGCCAGGTCCTTTCCGGCAACATCAATTTTGCCTGCGACTACATCCGGGACCACTTTGAAGGGGTCGAGGTGGTCAAACCCGAGGGCACCTATATGCTCTTTGTGGACTGCACCAAGTGGTGCGCGGCCCACGGCAAGACCATCGACGACGTCGAAAAGGCCGCCTGGGCGGTGGGCGTCGCCATTCAGGACGGCCGGATGTTCCACGGCCCCTGCTCGGTGCGGATGAACCTGGCTTTGCCCCTCTCCCGCGTGCAGGAAGCCTTCCGCCGGCTGGACCAGTATGTGTTCAATGCCTGATCTTACCCAAAACAAAACCCCTGTCCGGGCGCTGAACCAGTCCAGATTGTGCGGATAGCACAAAAAGCTCCGTAAAGTAGAATATTTGGATTTAACGGGAGTGGCGCCGCTGACGTAGCGCCACTCCTGTTTTGGTTTGATTTGCTTAAGCGGAGAAACAACCCCCAGCTCTGCTGGGGAGAGTAAAAAGCTTTCGCTTCAAGTATCGAGCGAAGCGAGAAAAAATCAACATATTTACTGTTTTCAGAAAGTTGATCTTGGACAAACATCGCCCGTTTACGGGCTGTGGGGCAAGTGATGCAAGCGGCGACTTTTTCAGTGCCTCTTGAGAGGCTTGCCGGTACAATGCTCTTTTAGGCTTACACAAGTCCCCGGCTTTGCCAGGGGTCATGACTGTACCAGAAGATCATATAATTTTTTACACTCCCCAGCAGAGCTAGGGGTTGTTTCTCCGCTTAAGCAAATCAATACGAAAAAAAGGCCACCTTCCGGTGCCCCTTTACGACAGGCTGGGGCGGCAAGCGGTCGATGCTTTTGCCGCCGCTTTTCTGCAAAGCACATCTAATTTTTTCTATCCACAGCCCGCCTCACTTGTAGGTCAACATACTGATACTATCCGATTCTTTTTCAAAAAAGCGAACGCTTGCTGCCGATTTGCATACCTTCATAAAAAGCGAACACCAAATTTAGGCAATGTTATGATTTTTTGCTTTTCCCTTTATTTTTACTTCATTTGCCTTGACAGAGGTCTTTTCCCAATGTAGTATATAGTTATAAATTCGTAAATACATTTAATTGAAATTTTATTCGAATTTTAATCCAATGTTTTCAACGCAGCGTCGGCCATCCCGGCCCTTGTGTTCCCCACCCTCATCAACCTCGCGCAAAAGCATTTGAACAAACTGAACGGCGGGCTCGCCGCCTATTATGAAAAACGTCTTGCTGAACTGCACAGCCTCATCACCGAGACCCTACCTACCAGGATGACGCTGGACGAGCAGAGCGCCTTCCAGATCAGATACTACCACGAGACCCAGAACCGCTATGATTTTGTCACCCTGTTCGATGTGGAAAACGGAAATCCCATAGGACGCGAATCAATAGTTGAAAGCCAAAGACCAGCAGGCAAATGCCAAAGCGGAGAACACGTGAAAAAGCAACCCCTGTATAGAGAGGACATGAGAAGCGTTCTGGATACCCGTTTTGACATTGATCCAGTTAAAAAGGGATTCGATCGGCTGGCGCATGGAACTCACATACGTTGAAAAGGCATCGTGCGAGGGAACCTTTTCGTAGAGTAGCTTCTTGCGGGGCGTTACCAAATCAATGTTGTACCGAAGTTTCAGTTCTTCTGTCCACTTGGCGTCTATATAAGCTCGGTCCGCAAACATGGTCCCATTGGAAATGGGTGCACAGTCGTTGACCATCTGCTTGGCGGCCCACAGGTCGCATAAAGATGCAGAGCCAATGTACATGGCGCATGGAATAGGAAGTCTACCAGGGCGGCGCATGGCGATGATATGCAGTTTTACACCGTAATACCATTGCTTCCGAATGGGATTGCGGGTCATTGTGCACAGTTCACCTGCTACTTTGGCACGGTTGCTTCGGGAATCCTTTGCCAGGAGGATAGGGCAGGAGTCGAGCATAAAGTGATGTGAACGTTCACTTTGTGCAGCGGCTTTCTCTGCCCAGATCTCAGCCAGGGCCCTGAACGCACCTGCAAGCCGGTTCAGCCGGCGGCAGAAAGCCTGGTAACTGGGCAGATTGCGGAATCTGTTTGCCAGGTGCGTTTTTGTGTAGTTGTAAATCGCCTTGCGCGTCGGTAACTGCTGTTTCAAGCCCCAGAGATAAACGGTAATCAGCTCCCTATCACTAAATTTGGGACAGTTATTGTTGCTCAGGCGTTGCATTCCTGCAAGAAATCTGCTATCATTGCATTGACGAATAGCGCAGTAAAGTATGTTGATTTTGTTCACACCTTTATTTTCGTACTTTTTGCGCTATTTGTCATTATTTTTGCCCATTTTTATTTGCTTTTTCTTTTTCCGGTTTCAACTATTGATTCGCGTTCAATGGGGACCCTGACGCCGGCAATATGCCGCGTGTGGACCCTGAGACCGGCTGCGGCCTGGTGACGGACGTCTGCCTGAAGCGGAAGATCCGCAATTACATCGAGGACGCCAAAGAGGACGCCGAGGGCTACCGCATCTACATCCGGGACCAGGTGCCCCTCCAGCGCAGCGACGCCGAAGCTCTGCGCTACCTGGGTGTGGACAAGGACCTGAAAGCCGCCAAAAAGGACGACCCGGCCTTGGACGGGAAGATCCGCGATTTCATGTGCCGGAACTTCTACGACATCCGCACCTTCGGCGCTGTGATGACAACCTTTGTCAAGGGCGCGCTGAACTGCGGCCAGGTGCGCGGCCCGGTCCAGCTGGGCTTTGCCCGCAGCATCGACCCCATCCTGCCCCAGGAGGTCACCATCACCCGCATCGCTATCACCACCGAGGCGGATGCGGAGAAAAAGGGCACCGAGATGGGCCGCAAGTACATCGTCCCCTACGGCCTGTACCGGGCCGAGGGCTTTGTCTCGGCCAACCTGGCCCGCAAGGTCACCGGTTTCTCTGAGGAGGACCTGCAGCTTTTGTGGGAAGCGATCCTGAATATGTTTGAAAATGACCACAGCGCGGCGCGCGGCAAAATGGCCGTGCGGGAGCTGATCGTTTTTAAGCACGATTCCGAGCTGGGCTGCGCCCCCGCTTACAAGCTGTTCGACGCGGTCCACGTCCAGCGCGTGGGGGGCGTGACCGTCCCCCGCAAATACAGCGATTACGTCGTGACCGTTGACGCCGACCTGCCCGCCGGCGTCACCTGCCAGAGGCTGGCCTGATGGACCCCGACAGCTACCTGCCGATGTCCGGTATCCAGCACTTCTGCTTCTGCCGCCGCCAGTGGGCCCTTATCCATCTGGAACAGCAGTGGGCGGAAAACCTGCGCACCGCCGAAGGCCACCTTCTGCATGAGCGCTGCCACGACGAAGCCCTTCACGAAAAGCGCGGGGGCCTGCTGACCGTGCAGGGGCTGTGGAAAAGGGTGGTGCAATGCTCACCCATTTATGGTATACTGTCACCGAAGGCAGAACTTTGGTGCGAGGGCACAGCGGACAGAAAACCCTCCGCTGCCTCGCGCCTGTCTGTTTCGCTTAAACGTACAGGCTGCACTTCACAGACAGTGCAGCCTACACAAATACAGACTGCTTTTTTGTGGGCTGTATCCAATTGTGCAAATACTGCCAGAAAATAGCTTTTATTTTATGGCACATTTGCTGTCGCCCTCCTCGCGGAGGGCGTGGGTAGAAATTCATGCTCCGTGCCTCCGGTCGATCTTGCGGACGGGGTCGCCCTCCTCGCGGAGGGCGTGGGTAGAAATCCGTCGTGCTCAATGGCAGCAACGCGGCCATCGTGGTCGCCCTCCTCGCGGAGGGCGTGGGTAGAAATCGACAGTCCGCTCGGCCAGCTCGTCGGAGGGATAGACGTCGCCCTCCTCGCGGAGGGCGTGGGTAGAAATTTCGGCGGTGATGAAGGCATCTGCTGTGTACTGCAGTCGCCCTCCTCGCGGAGGGCGTGGGTAGAAATCGCCGCGGCCGTCCAGCATGGCAGCCAGTTTGGGTCGCCCTCCTCGCGGAGGGCGTGGGTAGAAATCCCATTGATGGCCCGCCCCAGCCATTTGGCAAGGCGTCGCCCTCCTCGCGGAGGGCGTGGGTAGAAATAGGCAATGGCAGCAGATCAGCAGACGCCCACGGCGTCGCCCTCCTCGCGGAGGGCGTGGGTAGAAATTATCAAAAGCGTCGTACTGCCTGATTAAAAGTTCGTCGCCCTCCTCGCGGAGGGCGTGGGTAGAAATCACAAAGACAGCGGTAAACACGTTGAAAAAGTCCGTCGCCCTCCTCGCGGAGGGCGTGGGTAGAAATCGGGCCTTGTGGCTGGACCTGCTGGAACCCGCCGGGTCGCCCTCCTCGCGGAGGGCGTGGGTAGAAATCGGGCCTTGTGGCTGGACCTGCTGGAACCCGCCGGGTCGCCCTCCTCGCGGAGGGCGTGGGTAGAAATGTCGGTCAGGTCGGGGGTGGGGTACTGGTACAGGTCGCCCTCCTCGCGGAGGGCGTGGGTAGAAATAACGATGAGTGCGGCAACACCGGCGGCCGGCGCGTCGCCCTCCTCGCGGAGGGCGTGGGTAGAAATCCTGCGGTGGTGCCGCTGCTGTCTACCGTCATTGGTCGCCCTCCTCGCGGAGGGCGTGGGTAGAAATGCCCTCGTCCTCTAGGGCGTCCACGTCCTCTTGTGGTCGCCCTCCTCGCGGAGGGCGTGGGTAGAAATGCTAACATGGGATGATAGAAATCGAACCTGGTCTGTCGCCCTCCTCGCGGAGGGCGTGGGTAGAAATTGAAAGGAGCACAGCATGAATTCCAACGTTTCGAGTCGCCCTCCTCGCGGAGGGCGTGGGTAGAAATTCTGATGATTTTGGCTGACCCACTGTATGGGCGGTCGCCCTCCGCGAGGAGGGCGTGGGTAGAAATTGCGCGATAGCCAGGGCTACGCCGTTGACCTTGGTCGCCCTCCTTGCGGAGGGCGTGGGTAAAAATTTGACCCCGACGGTCACGCAGCAGCCCCGAGGCACCGTCGCCCTCCTCACGGAGGGCGTGGATAAACACACAGGGGATTTTGGCACCGTCGGGGATCCGCTAGGCGGGCTAAATCTGCGCAAAGAACCGGAATGAATGCGTATCTTTGTGATAACTTATTTTGTATACGGCCTGATTTTTATCAAGCACATAAAATACATTCTTTAATCCAAAGCCATGCAGAACAGAATCATTTTTTGAAGTTGCTGCGATACGATTATTCAGGATTTGTACTGGTTCTTGCGTTGTGTTTTCTATGTAAATATAGCCAATGCCGTCCTCGAGCTTTGCCTTAAATAAAATTTTTCGCTGTTCCTTCGCAGGGATTTTGTTGCACGCTTCGATCGCATTGTCAAAGAGATTTGAAAAAACGATCACCAAATCATCGTCCGACAAAGGAAACGCAGATAGATCATCCAGCTCCATCTTCACCTCGATTTCGCTGCTCTTTGCCAGTGCCTGCTTTTGGCTGAGCAGAACGTCTGCTATGGGACGGTGCGTATCCAAACAATAGGAATATGGCATTTTATAGTGCAGCAGTTCATCCAGATAGGCGCGCAGTTCTATTGGCGTCCCTTCTTTACCCGCAAGGCCGCGCAAAACTGCCAGCTTGTTTTGAAATTCATGCGTATACCGTCTTTGTTCCATATAGGCTTCTTTCCACGAATCAATATTGGTATTGATCGCCTGTAAATTTTGCTTTAGAGAGGCATATAAAGCCGCGTTATATTGCTGCTTTTCCAGATATTCCAGCAAATAAATTGAGAATATATCGATAACCATTAAAAGCATGATACAGTTCAACAGTCTTGCTGCGTACTGCGGTTCTTTTATCATGATTGAGAACAGGTAAAAGGATACGCACATCAAACATACCGGAAAGGCCAGGATGCGCAAACTGCTTTGCCAGGAAACGTCTTTATGATGGCTGCCAATGCGGCAGACCCCCGCAATGACGATCAATTCCGCCGCTTTTATGAGAATGTACAGCAAAATAAAATGATTCAGCAGATCGTTTTCATTCTCCCCAAAAGATAACGCAATGGAAACAAACAGCGAGTCCATGATCATCCAATAGGAGAACTGAAAGATGGACAGAAAAACGCCATTGATCACAGTCACTCGATAAACATACTTAGCCCACAGAAAAATCAATAGAATAACAACTGCATACTTTATGGCGGAATTTTCTTGAAAGGCATAAATTGCACCGCAGTCCAGCAAATAGAAGCATATATTCGCTATGTATCGTTTCATTTTACTTACTTTTGCTGTAAGAAAATGTTCTGCAAAATAAAAAAGCGCCAATACTTCCAAAAGGGTCGGTAAAAGCTTGATCGCCATATCGTTTTCTATCAAAGGTGCTCCCCTTTCCACAATAAAAATGTTTGGCGTTTTTCTTGAAAATCAGAGATAGAGGTTCTCAATTCCTCCTTTGTTTTCAGGATCGCGCGATAGTTTGCCATCTTCTGAATATATTCCATATTTACAAGATAGCTTTTCTGGATCTTCAAAAAGCCTTTATCCCGCAGCTGCTTCTCGTAGGACGACAGCAAGCCCAGGCATTCTACATATACTGTCTCGCCAAATTCATATAGATGAAGCAAAGTGTGTCTTTTTGACGTTCCTTCCAAATAAACGATCGATTTCAAGCGGACGCATTTTTCTCCGTTTATTGCCTTTACCCGAATTGATTCCTGACTTGAATACAGCTTTTCCTGAATATCCATCAGGCACTCTGGAAGTTCTTCGTCAAGCCGGCTTTTCAGCAGATAGCGGAATGCGTGGACTTTATAGCCAGACGGTGCGTAATCAATAAATCCTGTAACAAAAACCAAAAGCAGATCATCATATCTTTGCCGAATCTGTTTTGCCGCTTCCAACCCGTTGACATCCGGCATTTCGATGTCGAGGAACAGAACATCCACAGCCGAAAAATCCAGCGCCAACAAAGTTTGAGCGTCGGCCTGCCGGCAGCGATACTCCCAGTCGTTTTGCACGCACTGCCCCCTGATACGCTCTTCGAGCTGCTCCGCAAACAATGGATCATCGTCGCAAATCACACAATTCACTTGCCAAGCCCCCTTTTTCTTTTTCTTACCACACGCTCCCTCCCGCTGTCAAGTATGAATTTGGTCGGCCTTGTATCCTATTTGTGCGCGCAATGATGACACAAAGTTTTTTACCCTCATTTCACTGCATGGAACCAACATCTTACTGCAAAACCCACCATTTTTCTAAAATCATGCTATAATAAACGCAAAGCGCTTTCAGACTGTCGAAAAAGTCCCGTCCAGCCGACATGTGCGGATGGACGGGACACATACAGGACAGCGAAGCTGAGCCGCTGCCAGTGGCAGAAACAGGCGAAGCGGAGCTGGGGCCGCCGTCCAAATTTACGAGCACGCTGTGCCGTGCGACGGAAATTTGGGCAACGGCAACCTTTGGCGCTGCTGACCGTGGTCGCCGCCGTGCTCATCTGCAAGGCCGCTCCCCAGCTGTTCGCCTACCAGGAGCGCAAAGCCGCCTGACGCACCCGCAAAAACATCGCTCTGTCGCCGGTCAAGACCACGGCGAGCCAAGCAAAACAAAACCGAATATGGGGGAATAGCTCAGCTGGGAGAGCGCTTGAATGGCATTCAAGAGGTCAGCGGTTCGATCCCGCTTATCTCCACCATCAAAGACCTGAAGCAACTGCTTCGGGTCTTTTGCTTTATCCCGGAGATCTGCCCAGAAAAAGGCCGCTCTGCTCCGCGCAGAACGGCCTTTGCTCTTATCCTTTCTTCTTTTTTGCCGCCAGGGCTGTCCCGATCAGAAAGACGCAGATACAGGCGCAGAAAATCCAGCCCGCCATTTCGCTGTATTTCCACGGGACGATGTCATACAGCCAGCCGTCGTAGAGGAACACACTTGCCAGACCGACCACAAAAAAGGCGAAGAAGATGCCGCTGCCCACACGCCGGACCCGCGGCCAGTTCTGTTCCGTGACCTCGAACGGCAGATTGAAATTGGCGATGGGGTACGAACCGCCCGGATTCTGCCGCTGAAACTGCGGGAATACATCCGGCACAAAACGGATCACAATCCCTAAAAACAGGTAGATCGCAAAGCTCAGGGAATACGTTCCATTGGAAAGTTCCAGCATTTTTCCTTCCTCCTTTGCTTTTGTCTTTTTGGGGCCGTGCGCCCGCAAAATAGATCGTTCTGCTGTGATTATACCACGCGAAAAACGGTCTGTCCATATCCTTCTCCGCTTTGACAGCGCGAAAAATCCGGCCCGGTCAACGAACCTTTCTCCATCGATCAGGTCTCACCAGCAGGAGAATATTCTTTTAATTCATCCAGAAATTCCTGATAGTCTTTTTCGGACCAATAGAAGGTCAGATCATCCTCCGAATAATCCTCCGGTTTCTTTCTCATAAAATGCTCATCGACCTCATATCCAAACCTTCGCAACACCGCTTCAGCAAACTCCCTGAAAAATATGCCGATCCCCGTGATGACATTGCCATCTTCTACGATTCCCTTGTGCAGGAAGTTTTCTTTTTCGACAAACGCAAAAAGATCCGCCATCTGCATAAAATAGCCTGCCGTAAATTTCCTGCCGCAGAGCACGCCGGCCTTAGACAACAACAAAGGAGCGGACGAAATTGCCGCATAAACAAGGTCTGAACCGATTCCTCCTCTCAGAAAATCCATCAGTTTAGCATCAAACAGTGCCGGCAGCGGGGTGATGGTCCCAGGTAGGATCACACAATCATAGTCCGTTATATTTACTTCCGCTGTAATCTTGTCGGGAATGGCTTGAAAACCTTCTTCGCTTCTATATATTTTGCGTTCAGTCGCAAGGAAATCCATTTCCACGCCAAACCAGACTGTCAGTGCGGAGGTTAGACAGGTTATCTCCTGTAAGGAAAAATTCGGATACAATAAAACTGCAAATTTTTTCATAGCATTTTCCTCCCCTGCCTGCATCTTTTAGGTTAGGCCGGCGCGTGGTATAATTTTCGTTCTGCTGTCATTGTACCACATATAAAAATTTAAATCCATATCATTTTTGGACAGCACAAAAGGCCGGCGGAGTTCCGCCGGCCTTTTGTGTGCGCTTATGGAAATTTTGCGCCGCTCTGGGCAAAAAGCGGCGGAAAACATTGCAGCGAAACGCCCGTCACTTTGCGTGGCTGCCCAGGTAGGCTTTGCGGACGGCCTCGTTGGCCAGCAGCTCCTTGCCGGAGCCTTTCAGGGTGATGCGGCCGGTCTCCATCACGTAGCCCACGTCGGCGATCTGCAGGGCCATGTTGGCGTTCTGCTCGATGAGCAGGACGGTGACGCCCTTGCGGTTGATCTCCTTGATGATCTCAAAGATGCCCTTGACCACGATGGGGGCCAGGCCCAGAGAGGGCTCGTCCATCATGATCAGTTTGGGGCGGGCCATCAGGGCGCGGCCCACCGCCAGCATCTGCTGTTCACCGCCGGACAGGGTGCCGGCCGCCTGCCAGGAGCGCTCCTTCAGGCGGGGGAACAGCTCGTAGATCCAGGCCAGGTCGCTTTCCAGATTGTCCTTCCGCAGGTAGGCGCCGATCTTCAGGTTTTCCAGCACGGTCAGGTCGGGGAACACGTGCCGCCCTTCGGGGACCAGCGTCAGCCCCTTGGAAACGATCTGGTCCGGCGGCAGGCCCGTCAGGTCCTCGCCCTGGAAGTGGACCCGGCCGCTCTTGACCTTGACCAGGCCCGAGATCGCGCGCAGGGTGGTGGATTTGCCCGCGCCGTTTGCGCCGATCAGGGTCACGATCTGCCCCTCCTCCACCCGGAGGGAAATGCCTTTGACGGCCTCGATGCCGCCGTAGCTCACGCAAAGATCATCAATTCTCAGCATCGTCGGCCACCCCCAGATATGCGTCGATGACGCGCTGATTGGTGCTGATCTCCGCGGGCGTGCCCTCCGCGATCAGCTTGCCAAAATCCAAAACGTAAATGCGGTCCGAGATCTGCATGACCAGATCCATGTGGTGCTCGATCATCAGGACGGTCAGGTGATATTTGTCCCGGATCTCGCGGATAAAGTCCGTCAGCTCCTGGGTCTCCTGCGGGTTCATGCCGGCGGCCGGCTCGTCCAGCAGCAGCAGTTTGGGGCTGGTGGCCAGGGCGCGGGCGATCTCCAGCCGGCGCTGCAGGCCGTAGGGCAGGCTGGACGCCACTTCGTCCTTGAGCTGCGCCAGGCCCTGCTCCTCCAGCAGCGCCATGGCCTCGGCCCGCATTCGGGCTTCTTCTTTGGCGTTCAGCCGGAAGGTGGCCGACAAAAAGTTCTGTTTGGCCCGCATATGCTTGGCGATCAGGACGTTTTCAAACACCGTCAGCGCACCGAACAGCCGGATATTTTGGAAGGTGCGGGCAATGCCCCGGTGGGTGATCTTATCGGGGGTGGGGTTCAGCTTGTGGGTGTACATCCCCTTGTTCTCCCCGAGATAGCCCTTTTCCATCTTGCCCTGGGGGTAGTTTTCCACCAGAGGCTCGCCGCAGAAATCAATCTTGCCATTGGTGGGCTCGTACACACCGGTGATGCAGTTGAAAGCGGTGGTCTTGCCGGCGCCGTTGGGGCCGATCAGGGCCACGATCTCCCCTTCCATGACGTCCAGGGAGAGGTTGTTCATCGCCACCACGCCGCCGAACTGCATGGTCACGTTTTCGACATGGAGGACGTTTTTGCGCTCACTCATTTGGACGCCTCCTTTTTATGTTTCCGGTTCTTCAGCACGCGCAGGACATCCGGCAGTTCCTGGTCGCCCATGATGCCGCGGCGGAAGAACAGCACCACGATCATGATGATGATGGAGAACACCACCATGCGGAAGCCGTTGCGCAGCAGCGGCAGTTTCAGCGAGCGGGAAATGACGAAGTACACCAGCCACCCCAGCAGCAGCAACGCCACGATCCAGATGGGCAGTTCCTGGGTCAGGGTGTGGCCCTCTTTTTTGCGGGCGGCGCGGATGGCCGCATAGGACACGCCGACCACCGCCACCGCAAACACTGCGATGAAAGCCAGGCGGGCCGGGTCGGTGGGCGAAGCAAAGGTCTGCTCCGAATCCAAGAAGCGGAGCCACCACTCCGAACAGGCCACATACAGGAAGGTGGCGATGATGGAGCCGGACACCGAGCCGATGCCGCCGATGACCACGATCAGCAGCAGCTCGTAGGTCATGGTAGAGGTGAACACCTTGGCCTGGGCGTTGGCGGCGTACATTGCGAACAAGCCGCCGCCCACGCCGGCAAAGAAGGAAGAAATGCAGAAGGACAGCATCTTGTGCTTGGCCAGGTTGATGCCCATGGCCTCGGCGGCCACCTCGTCCTCCCGGATGGCCTTAAAGGCGCGGCCGTAGGAGGAATTGATCAGCAGCACGATGATGGCGATGCACACCACCGCCGCCAGCATGGGGACAAAGGCCGACAGGCGGAGCACCACCTTGCCGGAGGCGTCCTCGATGTTGAAGTCGGAGAAGGTGGGGAAACTTTTCAGCATATTGGCGCCGTTGGTGATGGGGCCCAGGGGCTGCCACTGGAAAATGGCGCGGAGGATCTCCGCAAAGCCCAGGGTCGCAATGGCAAGGTAGTCGCTCTTGAGCCGCAGGACCGGCAGGCCGATGAGGTAGGCAAAGCCCGCGGCCACCAGGCCGGCCAGGATCAGCCCCACCAGAACGCCCAGCACCATGCTGATGCCGCCGCCCACACCGGTGGAGCCGAACAGCAGCGCAAAGGTGTCCTGCAGGGAGAATTTCACCGCGGAGCCGCCGAACAGGTAGTAAACGGTGTCTTTCTGGTCCACAGGGACGGTGAGAATGGCGTAGGTATAAGCGCCCAGCAGCATGAAGCCCGCCTGCCCCAGAGAGAACAGGCCGGTGAAGCCGTTGAGCAGGTTCATCGAAACCACCACCAGAGAGTAGACGGCGCCCTTTTTCAGCACCGTGAACAGCTGGCTGGTGGGCTGCAGGACGTGGGGCGCGCCCGGCACCAGGGCCGTGATGTTCTCCAGCAGGATGATGAAGGCCAGAAACACCACCACGCCTGCCGCCGCGCCCCAGCTGAAGGATCTTGTCTTTTTCATGGGGGCCTCCTTACACTTTGTCGGTCGCCTTTTCGCCGAACAGACCGGTGGGCTTAAAGACCAGGATCACGATCAGCAGCGCAAAGGTGATGGCGTCGGAAAAGACGGTGAACTGAGTGCTCTTGACCAGATTCTCGCAGATGCCGATGAGGAAAGCGCCGATGACCGCGCCGGGGATGGAGCCGATGCCGCCAAAGACCGCCGCCACGAACGCCTTCAGGCCGGGCATGGCGCCCGCCGTCGGGGTGATGGAGGGGTAGTTGGTGAAGTACAGCATCGAGCCGATGGCCGCCAGCGCCGAACCGATGATGAAGGTGGCCGAAATGACCGAGTTGATCTTGATGCCCATCAGCTCGCTGGTCTCAAAGTCCTTGGCTACAGCCCGCATGGCCATGCCGACCTTGGTGTGGTCGATGAGCTGGGTCAGCAGCACCACCAGCGCCACCACCAGGAAAGGAGTCAGGATGACGGCCCAGCGGGTGGGGGTGCCGGCAATGGTGACGGTGTCGGACAAAAAGGGGATGGCGGGGTAGCTCATGGGCTGGCCGCCGGTGACATAGGTGGCCGTGTTCTGCAGCAGGTAGCTGACGCCGATAGCCGAGATCATGACCGACATACGGGGAGCGGTCCGCAGGGGCTTATAGGCCACCCGCTCGATCAGGAAGCCCAGCGCCACCGTCAGCACCAGCACCAGGGGCAGCGCCAGGTACAGCGGCATCCAGGTGGCCAGGTAGACGCCCACAAGGCCCGCGACCATGAACACGTCGCCGTGGGCAAAGTTGATCAGCCGCAGAATGCCGTACACCATGGTGTAGCCGATGGCGATCAGCGCATACTGGCCGCCCACCGCGATACCGGACAGCAGGACCGAAACAAAATATTCCATAGGTTTCTCCTCCGGGGGCAGTTTGTTCTACAAAGCGTTTGGCGGGGGCCAGCGGCCCCCGCCAAACCTTACCAGTCGTGTTTGCTTACTGTGCAACGGTCTGCTGGGTCTCAAGCTCCCAAGCGCCGTCGTTGGTGGAGTGTTTGATGTAGGCGGTGTCGCGGATGGCGTCGCCCTGCTCGTCAAAGGCGATGTGGCCGGACACGCCGTCGTAGGTCACGCCCGCCAGAGCGGCCTTGATCGCGGCGGGATCGGTGGAGCCGGCCGCCTTCAGGGCTTCCAGCGCTACATAGTAGGCGTCGTAGCCCATGGCGGTGACAGCGGCGATGGTGTCGTTGCCGCCGTTGTTGGTCAGGGCGTCCGCGTTGCTGTTGATGTAGTTCTTGACCCCCTCGTCAAATTCGGGAGAGCCGCCCTCCTGGTAAAAGGTAGAGACATACAGCTGGACGTCGGTGCCCTCGGCAGCCGCCAGGACCATGTTGTCATCCAGGGTATCGGAGCCCAGGAAGGGCGCTTCGATGCCCAGCGCGGCGGCCTGCTGGATGATCTGGGTGGAGTAGGCGATGGAGACGGGGGTGAAGATGACGTCCGCGCCCTCGTTCTTGGCCTGGTTCAGGTAGGTGCTGAAGTCGGAGTTGTTGGTGGGGAAGGACGCCGTGACGACGGTGCCGCCCGCAGCCTCGAACGCCTGGGTAAAGTAGGCGATCAGGCCCTGGTCGTACTCGTTGCCGGTCTCGCCCAGGCAGTAGGCCACCTTCGCGTCAAACTTGTCCGTGGCGAAGTTGGCCAGGACGGTGCCCTGGAAGGGGTCCAGGAAGCAGATGCGGTAGTAATAATCGTTGCCCGCGGTGACGTTGGGGTTGGTGCAGGTGACGCCGATGGCGGCCAGGCCGGCGTCGTCAAAGATGGGGCCGCCGGCAATGGACACGCCCGAACCGTAGGAGCCCAGCACCAGGGAGACGCCCTGGCTCACCAGCTCGGAAGCGGCCGAGGGGGCCTTGTCGGTGGACGAGCCGTTGTCTGCGTAGACCAGCTCGACCTGGTAGGTCTCGCCGCCGATCTCGACGGTGGGGGTCTCGGCGTTGGCGTACTGCATCCCCAGCATCTCCTTCTTGCCGCCGGAGGCCGAGTCGCCGGTGGAAGGCTCAAAGACGCCAATCTTGACGACCTTGTCCCCCGAGGCGGCCGTGCTGCCAGCCGAAGAAGTGGACGTGCCGGACGCGGTGGACGAGGACCCGCAGCCGCCCAGCGCCGAAACGCAGATGGCCGCGGCCGCAGCCAGCGCTACAAACCGTTTGCTTTTCATAAGTTCTTCCTCCCTCTGTGCGGGACAAAACCGGCACAGGACCGGCATGTCCGCACTAAAAATACAAGTGTTCTTACAGCGATATCACTATTATAAACATTCTGCGAGAAAAAGCAAGCATAAATTTTCACAGAATCGCCTGCGGATTTCGCCGGATTTCTGAGTAAAACAAGCAAAAATGTTCTTACACAGCCGCCGAAACAGCAAAGTTGTATTCATAGCAAGGACACATCAGCACAAAAAACAGGGCCCGGCCCTCCATTCGGAGGACCAGACCCCGTCGTCTGTCTTTTATTATTATATAGCTTTTGCCCAAAAAAGCAAGTGCATATTTGACAGATTGAAAGTTTTTCAGCTTTCTTTCCCTCTTTTACAAATAAATCGCATCCTGCAGGCCGATCCAAAAAAGAGAAAAAGCATCAAAATACAGCGTCCGGCCCGCAATCGCGGAATATATGCCAAATCCGGCGCATATTTATTCATTTTTCCGCCGGGCCGGTATGTGCTCAGGGCTCCCCTGCAAACTTCATCCCCCAACCGGTGCGGATCTGCTCCATCAGGGTGGTCAGGGCGACGCTGTCCTCCGGGGGATACAAAGTGCTGGCCGTGCGGCCCTCGGCCACGCACCGGGACACTTCCCGGATCTGGTATTCAAAGCCGTTGACCGCAAAGGGGAAGCGCAGCTCCTTCTCCCCTGCCCCGCTCTGCAAAAGCATCGTCTCCGCGTGCTGGAAGTCGGGCAGGACGATGCGGCCCTTGGTGCCTTCCAGCACGGCGCGGCGCTCCAGTTCCTGCCCGATGGTCTGCACCGACTGGGCCTCGCAGCCGTTCTGCCAGCGCAGGCACAGCCTGCTGTAGTCGTCGGTGCCATACTCGGTGAAGTGGACCTCCTGCGTCTCGACCTGGTCCGGGATGCCCAGCGCCATCTGGAAAAATCCCAGGTTGTACACGCCGATATCCAGCAGCGCGCCGCCGCCCAGCTCCGAGCGGAACTTCCTCTCCCGTCTGGCGCCCTGGGCCACAAACCCGTACTGGCAGGAGCCCTGCCGCACTTCCCCGATGACGCCGCCGGCCAGCATCCGCCGCAGCTCGGCGTACAGCGGCAAAAAGCGGATCCACAGCGCCTCCATCAAGAACAGCCCTTTTTCGGCGGCCAGGGCGTAGAGCTCCCGGGCCTGGTCCGCTGTCAGGGTGAAAGGCTTTTCGCACAGCACGTGCTTGCCGTGTTCCAGGCACAGCCGCACATCCGCCGCGTGCAGGCTGTTGGGGGTGGCGATGTAGACCGCTTCCACCTCCGGGTCCGCAGCCAGCGCCTCATACGAGCCGTGGGTGTGGGGAATGCCGTACGCCGCCCCAAAGGCCGCCGCACTTTCGGCCCGCCGCGACCCTGCCGCCGTCAGGATCTCCCCTTCCCCCTCCATCTGTTTCAGGGTGGATGCAAATTTTTGGGCGATGTTTCCTGTAGCCAGAATGCCCCATTTCATGGTGATCGTCCTCCTTGGTACGCCTGCCGGCGTTTTGCGTTTTCTGATCCCGATACTACCAGAAAACGGCCCCGGATGCAAGCGCCCGGCGGGCCGTCCGGGCTGCCGCCCATGCAGAACATGCGCTTTTGTGATTATATGCAAGTTTCTATTGACAAACACGTTAAAAAATATACAATATAGTTAGAATGTTTTGACAGCTTGAAGGAGGCTATCTACATGTCGAAATTACAGTCCCGCCGAACGTTCCTGAAACGGACCGGTCTGTCCCTGGGCGGCCTGACGCTCCTGGGCCTGGCCGGCTGCTCGCAGCCCGCTTCCAGCGCCTCTGTGGCAGCCTCGTCCCAGCCGGCCGCCAGCGCAGCCGTGACCGAGACCGAGGCGGAGATCGAGATCCCGTCTCACCCCTACCCCTCCTGTGAGTTCGATCTGGACCGGGTGGAGCAGCTCGCCTACGAGAGCTTTTATGAGAACGGCTGCTGCTACGCCGTGAGCAACGCCCTGCTGACCGAGCTGAAGGAGAAAGTGGGCTTCCCCTACACCGCCATCCCCGCCGAGATGTTCGTCAACGGCAAGACGGGCTACGGCGCCAGCTCCCTGTGCGGCTCTCTGGGCGGCGCGGCCGCGATCATCGGCCTGATGTGCGCCCCGGACGATTCCTCTGCCATCACCAAGGAACTGTTCAACTGGTACACTTCCACCAACCTGCCCATCTACCAGCCCGAGATCCAGGCGGAGACCCCCACCATCGCCAAGACCGTGAACTGCGCCGACAGCGTCACCCTCTTTATGCAGACCGCCGGCATCACCGAGATGAGCGACCCGAGACGTCTGGCCCGCTGCGGCGGCGTCAGCGGCGACGTGGCCAGAAAGACAGCCGAACTGCTGAACATCCACTTCGGCTACATGGAGGCTGCTCCCGAGGAGCCCGCCGCCGAGGAAACGCTGGCTGACAACGAGTACATCGGCGAGGGCGAAGGCTTTGGCGGCACCATCAAGGTCAAGGTCACCATGGACGGCGACAAGATCAGCAAGATCGAAGTGCTGTCCCACGGCGAGACCGCCGGTGTTTCCGACCCCGCCTTCCAGACCATCCCCGACGCCATCATCCAGGCCCAGTCCACCGACGTGGACGTGGCCGCCGGCGCTACCTTCTCCAGCAAGGGCATCATCGCAGCCGTGAACGACGCCCTGTCCAAAGTCGGCGCCTGATCCAGCTTTACCCGGCAAGCTCGCATAGAAACAACGAAACGTCAAATCAAAGGCCCGAAGCGTCTGCTTCGGGCCTTTTTTGTTTTCATAAAATCTTCACGTAAAAATCGAATACAATTCATTGAATTCGGTTCATATTTGTGCTATACTGCAGACACACCAAAAGGAGGTGAGGAATTGGAGAAGAAAACCACCACCCGGCAGGCCCGCGCCGTGGAGACACGGAAGAAGATCATCCAGGCCGCCAAGGTGCTGATCGCTGCAAAAGGCTTCGCAGATACGTCCATCGAGGACATCGCCAAACAGGCGGGGGTCTCTACCGGTTCCTTCTACACCTACTTCAAAAAGAAGGAGGACGTAGTAGAAGCGCTGAATCAGACGGATTTCTACCGCCTTGCGGAGATCGTCAACGGGATGAAGGACAAAGACATTCTGGATCGGCTGCGGTATTATTGCCGCGAATTCCTCGGGGACATTGAAGAAACGGGGATCGAAATATGCAGGCAGTGGCTCAAGAACAACCTCTCCCCCAACGATATGTTTCTCGGCGGGACGTACATCACGAAGTACCGGTACGATGACCAGACCATGCGCTCCATCCTGCAGGAAGCCGTAACCCGCGGAGAACTGCGCAGCGACGCGCCTCTAGACGACCTGGCCCTTCTCATCAACACCCAGCTCTACGGGCTGATGGTCGCCTGGTGCATGACGGACGGCCAGGTCAAGGGTTCCGAAAAAACGGACGTCCTGTGTAGCATCGTCCTTCAAGCGGCGCTCGCGCCGTACAGACAAGCAAACCATACAGACAAGGAGGATACCTGAATGGAATACATCACCCTGAACAACGGAAACAAATGCCCTGTGATCGGCATTGGTACCTTTATGATCTCCCCCGCTGACGCCGAGGTCAGCGTGCGCGAAGCGCTCAAAATGGGGTATGAGTGTGTAGATACCGCCAACGCCTACTGCAACGAGCGGGCCGTCGGGCGCGGGATCAAAGAAAGCGGCGTGCCCAGAGAAAAGGTCTTTCTCTCCACCAAGCTCTGGGCGAGCGAATACGAAAATGAAAACGCCGTGGACGAGACGCTGGAGCGCCTGGGGGTCGATTACGTAGACTTGCTCTACATTCATCAGCCCGCCGGGAACTGGATGGCCGGCTACTGCCAGCTGGAAAAGGCTTACCGCGAGGGCAAGGCCAGGGCCATTGGCATCTCCAACTTTGAGGGCCAATATCTCGAGCAGCTCAGCGGCAAATGGGAAATCGTCCCCCAGTTCATCCAGGTGGAAGCCCACCCCTACTACACCCAGAAAGAGCTCCGCAAGACGCTGGACCAGTACGGCATCAAGCTGATGGCCTGGTATCCGCTGGGCCACGGCGACAAGGCCCTGATCCAGGAGCCCATTTTTGCAAAGCTGGGCGAAAAATACGGCAAGAGCCCGGCGCAGGTCATCCTCCGCTGGCATACCCAGATGGGCTTTGCCGTCATCCCCGGCAGCAAGAACATCGACCACATCCGCGACAACCTCAACATCCTCGACTTCCGCCTGACGGATGAGGAAATGGCTGAGATCGCCAAGCTGGACAAGGGCGTCCGCTATTACACCCGCACGGACGAAGCTCTCGCCGGCTTTGCAGCATTCCAGCCGGCCTACGAAAAGGCGTGATCCGCCCCGCAGGCCACAACCAATCAAAAAGGCCGCAGCCGGTTTTGTGCCAGCCGCGGCCTTTTCCCTTTGTATCCTCTTGCTCCTGCACCGCCCCTGCCGGGCAGGCAGCGTTTCAGCTTACTGCGTGCTGGCAGAGCCTTCACGCACATATTGCCGGCGGTCCGCTTTATCTCCTTTCACAGGGGCACCTCAATAATTGGTGGAAGCGGCAACTTCCCGCATTTCGTCCATCAGTTTGACTGTATTGGCGCAGATATTTCGGATCCCGTCGCAGCTGTCCGTTCCCATCGTGCGTCGCTCATCTCCTCGATCGTGGCGAGGTGGGTGTATCCGGCGTTTTTCACAACGACATCGATCCGGCCAAACTTCTTCCTGGTTTGGTCAAGGGCGGCTTTTACCGCGTCCTCGTCCTTGATGTTCAAAGAGAGCGGCAAAAGCCGTCACCTTCCGAGCCAAACACGCTTACCAGTGTCTGCGCATCCCGGCTGGCGGCCGCCACCGGATACCCCTCCTCCAGCAGTTTTTTGACCAGCGCATGGCCCAGCCCTTTCGAACAGCCTGTTACAAACCAAACTTTTTTACTTGTCATCTTTTTTCTTTCCTTTCCAAATCAAATTCTGCATATACGCATGGTCCCAGGTGTCTTTCTTGCCATCGAGCAATTTCCCGTGGTGTTCCAGTTTCTTATCCAGAACAGCCAAACGGCGTTTCATCTCCTCCATTTCCTGCAGGGTCCGCTCCCGCTGTGCCTGCATGATTTGATAGCGTTCTGCAAGCGTAGCGTCGCCCTGTTGATAGAAGGTGCAGCACGGGGGCGTTTCGTTTTGCCTGCCGACTTTTTGCAGACTTTTTCAATGGATTTTTCTGCGTTTTCTCGGTCGTTCATGGCGGTTCAAGAGAGCCGCAAAAATAAAAAAACCGCATGAACACTTGCTTTTTCAAGTGCTCATGCGGCTTTCTTGTTTGGTGGACCCAATCCATCCAAATCCGAACCGCTGCCCTCCGGGGCAGCCGAGGCGGCCACGTCCTCCAAAGAGATGGTTTTGAGGCCATCCTTATAGTTGAATGTAATCAAAACTTTTTCATCATACAGATAAATGGCATTCACGAATGTATTGATCAGCGTCTCACGGTGACTTTTGATGTGCGGATCCAGTTTGCGGAATCGGGTCAGCCAAAATCTCACGAAGTCCGGGCTGAGTTTGGGCTTGGCCAGCTTCTCTTCCGTGATCCTGATTTCCAGCTCTTTCTTCTGGGCTTCCAGAGCTTCCAACCGCTCTTTGGTGGAGCTGGTCAAGATGCCGGCCTGGATGGCGTTGAGCATATTTTGGATACCGCTGTCCACCTCTTTCAGCTGTTTTTCCAAGAGAGGGAGAGCCGTATTTTCCTGGTCTTGCAAGTGCATCACCATCTCGACGATTGCATCGATGGTCCTGTCATCCTGGAGCATCTCCAGCGTTGCATTAACCACCAAGTCTTCCAGCCAGATTTTTCGGACGGTTTTCTTTTTGCAGCTCCTGGTACGTTTGGCGTTGGCACACTTGTAGTAATGATAAACCGTCTTGTTTCTGGCTGTTCCGCACTCGCCGAACATCATGGCCCCGCACATGCCGCAGAACAGCTTGGTGGTCAGCAGATAATCGTCCTCCGCCTTATGCCGGGCCGGGGCGCGGCGGTTTTTGGCCATTTTCTCCTGAACGCGTTCAAACAGTTCCTTATCCACAATCACCGGCACTGTGTCCGGCATAACGATGTCCTGGAAACGGTTCTCCCCAATATAGCGGCGATTGGTGAGTAAGGTTTGAACGCTGTTGTAAGTAAATTTCTGGTTCCGGTTGGTGGTCACGCCCTGCTGATTGAGCCAGTTCATGATTTCCTTCATGGTTGCACCCTCATTGTACTTCTTGAAGGCTTCCACCACGAAAGGCGCTTTCAGCGGGTCAATTTGAAAGAAGCGGTTTTCGTCAATTCGATACCCAATGGGGACTGTTCCACCGTTGTACTTGCCCTTGAGGACGTTTTCGGTCATGCCACGGACGACCTTCTCCGACAACTCAGCCGAATAATACTCAGCCATCCCCGTCAGCATACTTTCCATCATAATGCCGGCAGGTGTGTCCGAGATGGGTTCAGTCGCCGACACCAGTTTCACATGGTTTCTTTGCAGAATGTGCTTGTAATGGGCGGCATCGTAGCGGTCCCGGGCAAAGCGGTCGATCTTCCAGACCAGGACCACATCGAACAGGCGTTTCTCGCTGTCCTTTACCATCTGCTGAAATTCCGGGCGGTTGGCTGTCTTGGCTGAATAGGCCCGGTCGATATAGTGCTTGACCACTGTCATGCCATTCTTCTCGGCGTAGGCGGTACACTCGCGGATCTGGCCTTCGATGGATTCCTCCCGTTGATTGTCGGAGGAATAGCGGGCGTAGATGACGGCGGTCATGACGGGGCCTCCCTTCGGCTGAATATGTGATTGCAAGTATTTTCGTATAATGTATATACCATAAATCCCACGAAAATGCAAGTTTTTGCACACAGGCTGGTGGCGCTCTTTTGGAGCAGCAACTCTTCTTTATTTGTGCCTTCCCTTTTGCTATAATAAATAAAAATCTACCCAGAATGGGGGTTCACCATGCCTTACAAGATCCTCATCGTTGAAGATGACCCCACCATCCGTACCCAGCTGCAGATTTTGCTGTCCGGCGCGGGGTATGAGGCCGAGGCTGTCACCGACTTTGACCGGGCGGCCGAGCAGTTCCGGGCTTATGGGCCCCATCTTGTGCTGCTGGACATCAAACTGCCCGGGACCGGCGGTTTTGCGCTGTGCAGCCAGATACGGGCCATTTCTGAGGCACCCATCGTGTTTGTCACCAGCAGCAACAGCGACATGGACGAGCTGAACAGCATCATGCTGGGCGGTGACGCCTTCATCACCAAGCCCTACAATCCGGCTATCCTGCTGGCCAAGATCGCCGCGCTGCTGCAGCGGGCGTACCCCACAGCGGACGGGGGCGAGGTGCTGCGCTGGAACGGCGCTTCTCTCCATTTGGGAAGCAGCCAGATCGAGTACCAGGGACACCGGGCCGATCTGACCAAAAACGAGCTGAAAATTTTGTACTACCTGTTCAAGCACGCCGGGACGATCTGCCCCCGGGCCGACATCGTCGACTTTCTGTGGGATAACCAGCTCTACATCGACGACAACGCCCTCAGCGTCCATGTGGCCCGCATACGGGAAAAGCTGGCTGGCATCGGACTGGAAGGCTTCATCAAAACCAAGCACCGGCAGGGGTACACTCTATGAGGGCCGGGGCGTTCTGGCGGGACCAACTTCCCGCCGTTTTGCTCAATGTCTGCGGCGTGGTGGCCCTGGCCCTCTTTCTGCTGGCGGGCGGCGTTGCCGCTGGGACGGTCGCCTTCATTACAGGGGTCTGGGCCGTAGTGCTGGCCCTCTGGCTGGGGTGCCGGTTTGCGCTCCAGAAGCGGCGGCTGAAGGCTCTGCTGGCCCTGGCCGAACAGCTGGACGAGCGCTATCTTTTGCCCGAAGTTCTGCCGCCGCCCGCGACCGCTGAGGAAGAAGTCTACCGCCGGTTGATGCGGATGGCCGAAAAGTCCATGCTGGAAAAGATCGGCAAAGTCCAGCGGGAGCGGGCCGACTACAAAGCGTACATCGAGCAGTGGGTCCATGAAATCAAGACCCCCATCACGGCGGGCAAACTTCTGTGCGAAAACCACCGCAGCGAATGGACCCGGCAGCTTTTGGCTGAGCTGGAAAGTATCACCCGCTACACCGAACAGGCCCTCTATTATGCCCGGAGTGAGCACACAGAAAAGGACTACCTTGTCCGAGAGATCGACCTGGCGGAAGTGGTCCACGCCGCCATAGCCGGCAATAAATACCTGCTGCGCCGGCATCAGGTGGCCGTCTCGGTGGAGTGTGAGACCTGTGTGGTCTGCACCGATGACAAGTGGGTCCGTTTCATTTTGGACCAGCTCATTGGCAACGCCGTCAAGTATGGCGGCCCGGCGCCCGCCCTCCGCTTTTCGTGCCGGCGCGAGGAAGGGACCGCCGTCCTTCTGCTGGAGGACAACGGCGTCGGCATTCCGCCGCAAGACCTGCCCCGCATCTTCGACAAGGGCTTCACCGGCGCAAACGGCCGGGCCGTTCCCGGCTCCACCGGCCTCGGGCTCTACCTCTGCAAGCGGCTGTGCGACAAGCTGGGCATCGGTATCCGCGTCCAGTCCCGGCAAGGGCAGGGCACCAGTGTCAGTCTCTTCTTTGCCGACAACGACTACGTCACCGGGGTGCGGGGCTGAAAAGCCCTGCACTTCTTTCATTTTTGTAAGAACTTCGCAAACAAAACCGATACACTCCCGCTCCCCGTTCCGGTAGAATAGGGCCAGAGGTGATGAAGATGAAAGAAATACTCAAACTCGACCACATCCAAAAATATTACGGCAGCGAGGGCGGCATCACCAGAGCCATCCGGGACATCAGCTTCACGGTGGAGGAAGGGGAGTTTTTGGGAATCATGGGGGCCTCCGGCTCCGGCAAGACCACCCTGCTCAACTGCATTTCCACCATCGACACCGTCAGCGCCGGCCACATCTATCTGGACGGCGAGGATGTGACCGAGATACGCCCCAAGGCGCTGGCCCGGTTCCGCCGGGAAAAGCTGGGCTTCGTCTTTCAGGACTTCAACCTGCTGGACACCCTGACCATTGGGGAGAACATCGCCCTGGTGCTATCCATCAACCACACCCCGCCCGCCGAGGTGGAGCCCCGGGTGGAGGAAATGGCCCGCAGGCTGAACATCCAGGACATCCTGCACAAGTACCCCTACCAGGTGTCGGGCGGGCAGCGGCAGCGCTGTGCCTGCGCCCGGGCCCTCATCCACGGGCCGCGGCTCCTGCTGGCCGACGAGCCCACCGGCGCGCTGGACAGCCACTCGGCCCAGATGCTGCTCAACACCTTCGAGGGCATCCACGCCGGGCTCGGGGCCACCATCCTGATGGTCACCCACGACGCCTTCACCGCCAGCTACGCCGGACGGATCCTCTTTTTGCGGGACGGGGAGATCTTCACCGAACTGCGCCGGGGCGGCGACACCCGAGGCGCCTTTTTTGAAAAGATCCTCCACGTCCTGACCATGATGGGAGGGGGCAGCCATGATGTACGCTAAACTCATCCTCCGCAGCGCCCGTCGGTCGGCCCGGGACTACCTCGTCTACATCGTCACACTGACCATCTGCACCACTTTGTTCTACGCCTTTTTGTCGGTGTCCAGCCGGTTTTACGAGCCAGACATCGGTGTGGAGTATAACTTCACCGTCCTGAGCGACGGGATGAAGGTGGCCATTTGCGCCGTCACATTGCTGCTGGTGTTCCTGATCCGCTTTGTCAACCGCTATATGCTCCGCAGCCGCCAGCAGGAATTTGCCCTTGAGGCCATGATGGGGATGGAACAGCGGACCATCGGCCGGCTGTTCTTTGCCGAGGCCCTCATCATGGGCGGGGCGGCAGTGATTTTAGGCATTGGTCTGGGGGCGGTCTGCTCCCAGTTCATCACAGCCCTGCTCCTGACCAGCTACGGCCGGCCCTACCAGCCCGCCTGGACCCTTTTCCCCGACACGGCGCTTTGGACGGCAGCGGTTTTTCTGCTCATCTTTCTGGTGGTGGGGCTGTCCAACACCCGGGCCATCCGCCGGACCAAGATCATTGATATGCTCTCTGCCGGCCGCCGCAACGAGGCCCCTCTCCAGAAAAGCCGCTGGATGCAGGGGGTGGCGGGCCTCTATCTGCTTTTGTCCGTCCTGATGGCGGTCAACGGCGGGCGGATGCTCTACTACTACGGGGACAGCCGTCTGCCGCTGCCGGTTCAGCTGATGTTCTGGGCCAACATTCTGGTGCCGGCCTGTCTGCCAGTCTGGGCCGTTGTCTGGTTCCTCCGCCGTCGGAAGGGCGGGCTGCCTGCTCTGGTCCTGGGCCTGACCACCGGTGCGCTTTTCTGCGCTTTGGCCGCGGCATCCGTCCCAGTGATGCAGCGGCAGTATGCCCTGGCCTTTGGGGCCGGCGGGGTCAACCAGGCGCTGACCTTCCTTCTGGCCGACCTGCTGTTTCTGCTCTGCGGAGTGGTCTGGCTGGCCAGCAGCCTGCTGGCTGAGTGGAAAGAGCGCTCCCCCGCCCACCGCTACCAGGGCGAAGCCCTGTTCTTTTTCGGGCAGATGATCTCCAAGCTGCGCACCACCAGCAAGACCATGACCCTGACCAGTATCACCCTGGTGCTCGCCATCTTCCTGTTCGCGGCCGCGCCGGTGCTGGTGGGCTGGGCCGAAGGATATCTGGACGTCCGTTCCGTCTACGACGTGCAGATCTATTCGCGTTACAACGACGTCTACGATGAAGCCGACCTGCCCTCCGGGGACTATGACACTGTCAGCCGTTTTCTGGCGGAAAACGGCATCGAGGCCACCCATGACTGTCTGTTCAGCCTCTATCTGCCCCGGCGGGCCGATTTCTCCAACCGCTACAAATACGACTTCCCGGTCGTGGCCATCTCCCTGAGCGACTACAACGCCGTCCGCGCCACCCAGGGCCTTTCGCCCATTACACTGGGCGAAGGTGAGTTCACCACCCAGTGGCAGGCCATCGCCACCGACGAGGAACGGGACGGCTTTTTACAGACCCACCCCACCCTTGCCACCGACGCGGGTATCCTGGCCCTCGCCGCCGAAAGTTATTATGAAGCCAACCTCGGCGAGACTCTCTACAACACCTATACCGATGTAGTCTACATCCTGCCGGATGAGGTCTGCGCCCAGCTTCTGCCTGTGATGCGGAACCGCTACATCATGACGGCCCAACCTCTGCTCTACGAGACAGCCCGCGCCCTCGAAAGCGCCTTTACCGCCGACTACCCCGAGCAGACGGCGGAGGGCGTCAGCTACGGCATCCGGCTGCGGACGTTGCAGGTCAACAGTGCGCGGGCGAACAACTTTGTCCTGCAGGCCGCCATGCTCTACGGCGGCGTGGTCTTGATGGTCATTTGCCTGACCATTCTCTCCTTACAGCAGCTTCTGGACGCCGGGCAGTACCGCTACCGCTTTTCGGTACTGCGCCGCCTCGGCGTAGAGGAAAGCCACATCCGTCGGCTCGTGCTGCAGCAGCTGGGCTTCTGGTTCGGCCTGCCAGTAGGGACCGCAGTCCTAGTGGGCGCCGGGGCGGCTGGCTGCTTCATCGCCGCTCTCCGCGCCGAGATCGAGGCATACATCGGCTTTGGCGCGCTGGCTGTGCAGCTGGGCGTTACCGCAGCTATTTTAGCGGTGCTGCTGGGGTGCTATTTTGTCAGCACCTGGGTGCTGTTTAGGAGAGCCATTGAGACGTAAATGTTGGCTCTCAGTCTGTTCCGAGAGATTTCGCAGCGGTCAATCCCGACGCTTGCATGGCTGTTTGCCTTTTTGCCTCACATCGTTTATACTGATTCTGCCAATGAGAGGAAAGGGGCAAGCTATGGATACTATCTTTTTACTGGAAGACGACCAGACCCTGGGCCGCGGCATCGTGATGGCGCTGGAAACGCCCGGGCGCACCGTCACCCTGGCGGGCAGCTTACGGGAAGGCCGGGCAGTGCTGGGCCGGGAATGCTTCGATTTACTGATTTTGGACATCAACCTGCCGGATGGCAGCGGTCTGGAACTGCTGCGCCAGCTGCGGGCCGCGGGCAACAGCACGCCGGTCATCCTGCTGACAGCCAACGACCTCGAATTGGACGAAGTCACCGGGCTGGAAGCCGGAGCCGACGACTATATCACCAAGCCCTTTTCCCTGGCGGTGCTGCGGGCGCGGGTGGCCACCCAGCTGCGCCGCCGGGCGCAGCCGCCTGCCGGTGCGGTGACGATGGGGCCCTTTGTCTTTGATTTCGACCGAATGGACTTTCGTCGGGCAGGTGTGCCGGTGGAGCTTTCCAAAACAGAGCAGCGGCTGCTGCAGGTCCTGGTGGTAAACCGCGGCTGCACGGTCCCGCGCGCCGTCCTCACAGAGCGGGTTTGGCCGGAGGAAGCCGCCTATGTGGAGCCTAACGCCCTCTCCGTTGCCGTCAAGCGGCTACGGGCCAAGCTGGAAGCCGACCCCGCCAACCCCCAATATCTCAAAACGGTGTATGGTCTGGGCTACACCTGGGTGGTGCAGCCATGACCGGCTGGGTGGTGGCGGGGGCGGCGTTGGCCGCCGCTCTTTGCGTAGTGCTCTACAGCCGCTGGCGTACCGCTCGCCTGCTGGCCCGGCTGGACGAGATGCTCACCGCCGCTATGGACGGCTCTTTTGCAGAGCAGCACTTTGACGAGAGCCGCCTTTCTGCTTTGGAGAGCCGGCTGGCCCAGTATCTGGCGGCCAGCACCCTCTCGGCCCGCAGCTTCCAGACGCAGAAAGATCAAATCAGCGCCCTGATCTCGGATATTTCCCACCAGACCCGCACCCCGGTGGCTAATTTGCAGCTGTACGCCCAGTTGCTGGCAGAGCAGCCCCTCACACCCCAGGGACAGCGCTGCGCACAGGCCATTGCCGCCCAGTCCGAAAAACTGCAAACCCTCATGGAAGCGTTGGTAAAGTCTTCCCGGTTGGAAACAGGTATCCTGTCCCTTCACCCGGAGCCGGGGCCGCTGGCTCCCATGGTGGAACGGGCTGTGGCACAGTATCTCCCAAAGGCAAAGGCCGGGCAGATCCGGCTGTCAATAGGTCAAATGCAGGGCAGCGCCTGCTTTGACCCCAAATGGACCGAAGAAGCCCTCTGCAACCTGCTGGACAACGCCGTCAAATATACTCCCGTCGGGGGCAGTGTGACGGTGGATGTCCGTCCTTATGAGATGTTCACGGCGGTCTGCGTCCGGGATACCGGCCCGGGCATTCCCGAAGCAGAGCAGGCCGCCATCTTTGGCCGATTTTACCGCGGGCCGGATGCCCGCCAGGCGGAGGGTCTTGGCATCGGGCTGTATCTGACCCGTCAGATCGCCGCCGGTCAGGGCGGCTATATCCGGGTGAAAAGCGCGCCCGGCCAGGGCAGCACCTTCTCCCTCTATCTGCCGCGGGAAGCCTGAATCTGTCCAACTTGTCATATTCTCGAAAGGGCCTCGAAAGATTGCTGTGCTATAGTCTGTGATGGAAAGCTGAAAACATCACAGACTATTTTTATGGGGAGGTTTGCTGTATGCGCATCCTGCAAACGGAAGGCTTGAAAAAATACTACGGCACCGGCAACACCCTGGTCAAGGCCCTGGATGGGGTGGACCTTGCGGTGGAACAGGGAGAATTTGTAGCCATCGTGGGCACGTCGGGTTCGGGCAAGAGCACCCTGCTGCATATGCTGGGCGGACTCGACCGCCCCACCGCCGGCAAAGTAACCGTGGACGGCAAGGATATCTTTGCGCTCAAGGACGAGGAGCTGACCATCTTCCGGCGGCGGAAGATCGGCTTTGTATTCCAGTCCTACAATCTGGTGCCGGTGCTCAGCGTATGGGAGAACATCGTCCTGCCCATCCAGCTGGATGGGCGGGCAGTAGACGAAGCCTTTGTCCGGGAAGTTGTGGCGACGCTTGGCCTGGAAAAGAAGCTGCAAAACCTGCCCAGCCAGCTGTCGGGCGGGCAGCAGCAGCGGGTCGCCATTGCCCGGGCGCTCGCCACCAAACCCGCCATCCTGCTGGCCGACGAGCCAACCGGCAATCTCGACTCCAAAACCAGCCAGGATGTGCTGGGCCTGATGAAGGTCACCAGCCAGAAATTCGGGCAGACCATGGTGATGATCACCCACAACGAGGAGATCGCCCAGCTGGCCGACCGCATCGTCCGCATCGAGGACGGGCGGATCGTGACCCGCTGAAAGGAGGCCGTCGCTATGCTGAACGTCGCCAACCGCAGCTGCATCCGCCGCCTCAGCCTCCGCGCCCTGCGGGCCAACCGTACCCGCAACCTGGTGGCGGTGCTGGCCATCGCCATGACCGCCCTCCTCTTCACGTCTCTGTTCACCATTGCCCTTTCCATCAACGAGGGGATGCAGCAGGCCAACTTCCGCCAGGGAGGCGGTTTTTACCACGGCGGGTTCAAATACCTGACCGAGGCCCAGTTCAACGAATTGAAAGAAGACCCCGGCATCCAAACCTGGAGCCTGCGGCGCTATCTGGGGATGCCCACCGAGGTACCCTTCAACAAATCTCATGTGGAGATCGGCTATTCGGACGAGAATGAAGCTCACTGGACCTTCTGCGACCCCATCGAGGGCCGCCTGCCCGCGGAAGGGACCGACGAGGCCGCCACCGACACCCGCGTGCTGGAGCTGCTGGGCATCGAGCCGAAACTCGGGGCAAAGTTCACCGTCACCTTTGCGGTGGACGGCCACGAGACCACCCAGACCTTCACCCTTTGCGGCTGGTGGGAGTACGACGAGGCCGTCGTCGCCAACCATATCCTGATCCCCGAGAGCCGGGTGGACGCCGTTCTGGCGGAGTGCGGCGTGGACCCGGGCGCGCCAGAAGACGGGATGACCGGCAGGTGGAACCTCGACATCATGTTGCCCAGCGCTATGCACATCGCGTCCGACCTTGACGCCATTCTGGCCCGCCACGGCTACCAGTCCACCGACCCGGCCGCATCGAATTATATCGCCACCGGCGTCAACTGGGGTTATACCGGCGCACAGCTGGCCGAAAACCTTGACCCCACCACCCTGATCATCCTGCTGACAGTGCTGCTCTTGATTTTGCTGACAGGCTACCTCATCATCTACAACGTGTTCCAAATCTCAGTCGCTGGGGACATCCGGTTTTATGGCCTGCTCAAAACCATCGGCGTCACACCCCGGCAGCTGCGGCGGATCATCCGCATCCAGGCCCTGGCCCTCTCGGCGGTAGGCATCCCGCTCGGCCTCGTGCTGGGCTGGCTTGTAGGCAGTCAGCTGACGCCTCTGGTGACCCGGCGCCTCAACGATGTGGAAACCGTTGTATCCGTCAGCCCTCTGCTCTTTGCAGGGGCGGCCATTTTCGCTCTCGTCACCGTTCTGCTCTCCTATGCACGGCCGGGACGTATGGCAGCCCATGTCTCCCCGGTAGAAGCTCTGCGCTACACCGAAGGCGTCGGCAAACGGCGCAGCCGGGGACGCAAAGCCCACACGGTCAGCCCCTATCGCATGGCCTGGGCCAATCTTAGCCGCAGCCGCGGCAAAACTGCGGTGACCATCCTTTCGCTGGGGCTGGCCGTGACGCTGTTGTCCCTGGTGGCCACGCTGACCGGCGGCTTTGACATGGACAAATACGTCTCCCACTTCACCGCCAGCGACTTTATTTTGGCAGACGCCGGCAAATTTCAAGTAACCACCGGCTTCAACGAAGATATGGCTGTGCCGGAAGAAGCGATTGACGCCATCCGAGCCCAGGGTGGCGTCACCGAAGGCGGCCGGGTCTACGGCCAGGTATCCGCGATGGAGGGATTCATCCCGGAAGATCACTTCCTTCAGAACAACAGCCATCGCTACTCGGCAGGTTCTCTGAACTGGCTGCTGGAACACACCCAGCGCAATGAAGCGGGACTGCTGGCCGATCATGTCCAGCTTTGTGGGATGGAGGGCTTTGCCCTGGACCAGCTGACGCTGCTGGAAGGAGACCTGGACAAGCTGAACGAGCCCGGCGGAAATTTCATTGCCGCCGTCTATCGGGAGGACGACTATGGCGCCCCGATGATGGACAGCAACTGGGCTCAAATAGGAGATACTGTGACCATATGGTATATTGATGAATTTGAATATTACGACAATGCCACCGGCCAGCCGATCCCTATCGACCAGGTAGATGAGGCCTATGCCGAAGGCCGCAGCATCACCTGCTACGCCAAAACCTACCGGGAGGTAAACTACACGGTGGCCGCTCTGGTCACAGTGCCCAGAGCGCTGAGCTACCGCTATTATGGAGACGATGCGTTTATTCTGAACGACCAGACCTTCATCCGGGACAGCGGCACAAACAGCATCATGTACTACGCCTTCGACACCACAGCCGAGGCCAGCACCGCGATGGAAACCTTCCTGACAGACTACACCAAAAATGTAGACCCCGCGCTGGACTATGAGAGCAAGGGCACCTATACCGGAGAATTTGAGAGTATGCGGTCCATGTTCCTGCTGCTGGGCGGGACGTTGAGCTTCATTGTGGGCCTGGTGGGGGTGCTGAATTTTGCCAACGCCATCCTGACCGGCATCGCCGCCCGCCGCCGGGAGCTGGCCGTTCTGCAATCCATCGGGATGACCTCCCGTCAGATGCGATCCATGCTGATGCTCGAGGGGCTGCTTTACACCCTCGGCGCAGTGGTGCTTGCACTCGCCCTCACGCTGCTCACCGCGCCGGCCCTGTCCGCAGGGCTTGAGAGCCTGTTCTGGTTCTTCACCTACCGGCTGACCCTCTGGCCCATTGGAGCGGTACTGCCCTTCTTTGTGCTGCTGGGCACGGTCGTCCCCGCTGCCAGCTGTCACGCTGCCCAGCGCATTCCGGTGGTGGAACGACTGAGGGTGGAATAAAAGTAAATTTTCCCAGCAAATGCAAAAGCCCGGCAGTCTCTTGAAAGGAGGCCGCCGGGCTTTGTGTACTATTTCTGGCTCAACATTCCGAAGAAAACAAAAAATCCGAACCCTTCTCCAATCGGAAACAGGTTCGGATTTTTCTTGTTTGGTGGACCTGGAGGGATTCGAACCCTTGACCTCTCGGATGCGAACCGAACGCTCTCCCAACTGAGCTACAGGCCCATATGTAAAGCAGGCCGGCCAGTCTTCTCTATGACAAACGTCCTGCGACCTCCATACTATACCGCTTTTTGGCGCGATTGTCAAGCGGATTTTTCAGGTTTTTTGCAGATGTTTTGCGCTCGCCTTCCCTCCCCTGCCTTTGGGCGCGCGCAAAGCCGCCGCGTCAGCGTATGCTGGCACGGCGGCTTCGCTCTTTTATGCGTATCGGAGAAGATCAGGGGGATCGCTTACTGGGGGAATTTCGCTTTTACTGCTCGACCATGCGGATCAGGGCCGTACCGCCGTCGAGATAGACGTTGAGATAGGCCCAGTCGGTGCCGTAGGGCTCGAGCTTGGTTTCGGTGCCATCGGCGTTGACCAGGTACAGGTCATAGCCCTCGACGGCGCTCCAGGGCAGCATGACGTTGGCGGTCACGCCGCTCATGGCGTTTGCGCCGCTGCTCAGGCAGGACACCGTCATCACCCGCTCACCGTTGTCCAGCTTGCCCTGGTAGACGTACAGCTTGCTGAAATTGGCCACGGCGTTATCCACTTCCTGCAGGCCGCTCTCACCGTTGACGTCGCCGCACTCGCCGCAGATGACATAGTCCTGGACGTCGCCATAGGGGCTGCTGAACCGGACAGTGAGCTCCGCCTTTTCGGTGCCCTCGCAGGCGTCGGTCTGGTGGCTCAGGATGGCCGCGGTATAGTGAGAGGATGCGTCGGCGGCAAAGCTGGAGACAGCGCCGCCCGCCAACATACAGGCAGACAGGGTGAACATAGCGATGCGTTTCATCATGGTTTTCATAAAGATCCACCTTTCTCCCCTTTTCGGGGCTGTTCTATTGAGTGAAATTGTAAGCAATGCAGTCCAAAGAGTTTTTACTTCCTTGTTTGTATCACCGCCTTTCCGTTTCTCTATCGCTATCATAACACGCTCTGCTTGAGACAGCCTTGAGCCTGCTATGAGTTTGCCTTGAGATTCGCCTTTCAGTTCTTCTTGACGGCCACCAGCACCCGGATCTTGCTGCCGGCGGCGCAGTCCATGTTGTCCCGCCAGCCGATCAGGTAGTAGTCCTCGGGGTCGACCTGAGCCAGCGTCGTGGCGAAATACTGTCCTTTATACCACAGATAGACCTGCATATCGTCGGCGGTCTCGTAGCGGGCGCCGCCGCTGGAAGCCCAGGCTGCGCCCAGCCCGTCGATGAGCACCGGCATCAGCTGGCGCATGGAGGTCACTTCGCCCGAAGCATTTTTGCCCACCGCGATGCCGCCGGCTACCACCGGGTACTTGACCGATGTGTTGAGGGTGGTGTTTTCCCCGTCGATGCAGCAGACGTAGCTCGCGCCCTTGCCCAGCCAGCCCAGCACGCTGCTCACAGCGCCGGACGTATTGTCGGCGGCCGCGCCCAAAAGCCAGCTGGCGATGCTGCTGGGGCTGGACGTCAGGCTCTCCCAGAAGGTGCTGAGGATGCTGCCGTCGATGATGCCGTATAAGATCTCGCTGGTGGAGGGCAGGATGCTGTCCGCCAGCGTGGAAAGGCTGGAACCGGAACTGGCGCTGCTGTCGCCGCCGGAAGTGCCGTCGATGGCGGCGGCCGCGGCGTCGGTCAGGTTGCGCACGTCGTCCAGGACGCCGTAGGTCCACAGATCGCCGGTGACGTTGTCCAGGATCAGGCGGTCGATCTCCCCCGCCGCGTTGGTGGTGTAATAGCGGACGTCACCGCTGTCCAGCGTCACCCCCGCCAGGCGGCTGGGACGGATCGTCCCAGCCATGCCCTCCCCGGTGGTGTCCAGAATTTCCACATCTTCCGCCAGGGCCGTGCCGCCCAGGGCGTCGCCGCCAGCGCTGAAGGTGCCGCTGGCGGAGCGTTCGTCGATGGACTGGATGTGCTCGCCGGTTTCGTCCACGGTCACTTCCACCAGCCACCCGGCGGGATAGTTCAGGCTTTTGTCCACCTGCACGGTGCGGGTCACGCCGTCGGTGCAGGCCACCGTGACGTTTTGAAGCACATCCGCGCCGTTATCCTCCACAAGGCTGCGGGAGGAAGCCTGCACCACCCCGTAAAAGACCTGGTCGGCCTCGCTGCCGGTCAGGACACGGACCACTTCGTCATCCATGCCCAGCAGCAGCGTGACCACCTGGCCCACCCCGCCGCCGTTCAGGCTGGACAGGGCGGACGCCGCCTGCGGCGAACCGATGGTGTACTCGGTGCCGGCCACTGTCACGCTGGTGGGCGCGGAGGCCGAAGGCGAAACGGCGGTGATCCGTCCCGCGGCCTTGCGGGTGTAGATCCAGACGGTGCGGGCGTTCTCGCTGTAGTAATAGACGTCGTAGGCGTTCAGCGCAGCGGAAGCGGCGGCTTCATCGTTGCGGTAGACTGCCTCGGGGGTAAAGGGCAGCTGGGTGCTGCCGTCGGATACGAAGGGGCCTTCCACATCTTCCAGCAGCACCGAGGAGACGTCCACTTTCCCGTCGGTGACGGTCAGGCCCAGGGTGCTGCCGTAGATTTCGCCCTCCGCTGTGGAGGCGGTCAGGGCGTTGTACAGCAGCACTGCGCCGTCGGCTATGGTCAGCGTGTCGCCCTGGCCGGCGGCCAGATCGTCCCGCAGGCCCAGTTCCCGGGCCTTGTTCAGCTGGGCGGCGGGGAAAGTGCCGCTCAGGGTGGTCACGTCGTAGCCCAGCAGGTTGAGGGCTGCGGCGCAGGCTTCTTCCAGGGTGACGGGGTTTTCCGGGCGGAAAGAGCCGTCGGAATAGCCGCTCATCCAGCCCTGCTGGACGGCGGTGCGGATGGCGGAGGCCAGCGGGTCGCTGCCGGCCACGTCGGTGAACACTGAGCCGCTGGAACTGCCGGCGGCGCTTTCCCGGTAGGGCGAGAAAGCCGTCAGGAGTTTTGCCAGCTGGCCCCGGGTCAGGGCCGCGCCGGCGTCCTGGGTGCTGTCCAGGCCGCCCAGCATCACGGCGGCCTGCACCGCCGTATTGGAGCCGCCCGCTGAAGCCGGCGCCGCCAGCATGGTGCAGGCGATGCAGACGGCCAGCAGCAGGGCGCAAATTCGTTTTTTCATGGGTCGTATTCCTCACTTGTTTCATCCCGGCGGGCCGCCGGGGACAATGGCAGCGCGCGGGGCGGCATCAATCGTAGCGCAGCGCGTCGATGGGGTTGAGCCGGGCCGCCCGCTTGGCGGGCAGGTACCCGAACAGGATGCCGATGCCCGCCGAGATGCCGAAGGCGACAGCCACCGAACTGGGCGACGGGCTGATGGTCAGGTCCATATCCGTCAGGAGCAGCGGCAGCACCTGGTTGGCCGCGGCCGAGACCAGATAGCCCAGCACGATGCCGATGACGCCGCCCAGCGCCGAGGTCATAGACGCCTCGATGACGAACAGGGCCAGGATGTACCGCTCTTTGGCGCCCAGCGCCTTGCGGATGCCGATCTCCCGGGTGCGCTCGGTGACGGAGACCATCATGATGTTCATGATGCCGATACCGCCCACCAGCAGGGAGATGCCGGCGATGACCGTCAGCACCATGATGACCATGTTGACCATCGAGGTCATGGTGTCCAGCATTTCGCTCATGCTCACGACCATAAAGCCGTCGCTGGAGTGGAACAGGTCGGTCAGGGTCTGCTCGATCAGCTCCTTGCCCTCGGCGGCCATGCTCTCGTCCACCAGGGTAAAGGTGTAGGAGCTGGCCGTCCGGCTCATGGCGGCCCGCAGGGCGGTGGTGTAGGGCACAAAGATCACGTCGTCGTCGCTGCCCTCCTGGGAGGACAGATCGCTGACCTGTGCTTCCAGCACGCCGACGATGGTGTACTGGTCCGCCCCCACCTTGATGGTCTGGCCCAGGGCGTTGCCGCCGTAGCCCACCCGCTCGATGTAGGCCCCCACCACGCAGACTTTTTTGTTGTCGTCGATGTCCACATACTGGATGCCCCGGCCTTCGGCCACGGTGTAGCCGCTCATGGAGAGATACTCCTCGCTGACGCCGGTGGCGGCGGTCTCGTCCAGGGTGGAGGAACCCACCTTGACGCTGCCGACCAGAGTCACCACCGGCGAGACAGCTTCAAACAGGTCGGTATTCTCGTCGGCGAGGGCGTACATTTCATCCACGTCCACCGTCCGGGAGCCGAAGCCCGGCACCGAGACGGTGAGGGTGTTGGTGCCCATGGAGGAAAAGCTGTCCCGCATACTCTGGGTCATCCCGTTGCCCAGCCCCACGATGACGATCACGGCCATGATGCCGATGATGATGCCCAGCATGGTGAGCAGGGTGCGAAATTTGTTGCTGGCGATATTCTTCAGCGCCTGGTGGAAGGTCTCGCTGAGCATATTCAGGTTCATGCGCTGCCCTCCCCTCCGATGGGCGCCAGGCTGGGCTGGACCACCGCTTCGGGAGAATGGGCGTCGCCGTCGTAGACGATGTGCCCGTCCTCCAGCCGGATGATCCGCTCCGCCTGCACCGCGATGGAATTGTCGTGGGTGATGAGCACCACCGTGTTGCCCTCCCGGTGCAGTTTTTGCAGCATCCCCAGCACTTCGCGGCTGGTGTGGCTGTCCAGCGCGCCGGTGGGCTCGTCGGCCAGGATGACCGCCGGGTCCCCGGCCAGGGCGCGGGCGATGGACACCCGCTGCTGCTGGCCGCCCGAGAGCTGGCTGGGCTTGTTGTGCATCTTTTTGCCAAGGCCCACCCGTTCCAGCGCGCGGGCCGCCCGCTCATGGCGCTCCCCTGCGGGCAGCCCGGCGTAAACCAGGGGCACTTCCACATTTTCCAGCACGTCCAGCTTGGGCAAAAGGTTATACTGCTGGAAGATGAAGCCAAGCAGCTCGTTGCGGATCTCGGCCAGTTCGTCCTTGTCCATGCCGCCCACGTCCCGGCCGTTCAGCTTATAGGTGCCTGCGGTGGGCACGTCCAGGCAGCCGATGATGTTCATGCAGGTGGACTTGCCCGAACCGGACTGTCCCACAATGGCGACGAACTCGCCCTTGTGGATCTGCATCGAGATGTGGTCGGCGGCTTTGACGGTGGTATCCCCCATCTGGTAATATTTGCAGACGGAATCAAACTCGATCAGGGCGCTCACATCGGACCACCTCCCAGTCCGCCGCTGGGCATACCGCCGCCTCCGCCCGGCATCCCGCCGGGCATCATCATGCCGCTGTCGCTCGCTGTGGCCAGAGCTGCGGCGTCGGCGTCGTAAGCGATGGTGTCGTCCTCGGTCAGGCCGCTGACCACTTCGACATAGCTGTCATCACTGACGCCGGTCTCGACCCTGACATAGACATAGCCGTCCGGGGCGGCCATATCGGCGGCATTGGCCGCGCTGGGCGAATCCGCCGTGACCAGGACGTAGCCGCCCCGCACCACGGCCCCGTTGGGGACGGAAAGGGCGTTTTCGGCGCTGTCCACCACGATGGAGACGGTCGCGTTCATGCCCGGCATCAGCTCGCCGTAATCGTCGATGCGGATGGTGACGGGGTAGGTCGTGGTGCCGGAAGTGGTGGTGCCGTTGGAAGAAACGTTCGTCACCACGCCGGTAAAGGTCTCGTCCTCCAGCGCATCCGCCACGATGGTGGCCTGCTGGCCTTTCTGGATGGACAGGATATCCAGTTCATCCACGGCGATCTCCATTTCCAGATAGCTCAGATCATGGATGATGCACAGCATCTCGCTGGTGGAAGTATCCGCGCCAATGGTCTCGCCCGCCTGCACCCCTTTCATAATGACGGTGCCGCTGATGGGGGCAGTGATGGTGTAATCGTCGAGGGTGTTCTCGGCGTCCTCCATCGAGAGCTCGGCGCTGCGCAGGCTGTCGGCGGCCTGCTCGGCCTGACGGGTCAGGTTATCGCTGGTCAGCTGGACGATGGCGCTGCCTGCGCCGACGCTGCTCCCCTCCTGCACGCAGAGTGCGGCCACGGTGCCGTCCGCCGGGGCGGTCAGGGTCTGGCCGTTCTGGTAGCTCAGCCGGGCCGAGCCCAGGGCGCTGACCCCGTTCACCGAGGCGGTGGCCGCCTGGGAAGCGGTGAGTCCGCCGCTGTTGGGCACCGTGATGGTGACCGAGCGGACCAGCATATTGCCGCTGCTCAGGGTGTCCGCGCCCGAGACCGAGCGCACCGTGCCGGCCAGCTTTTCATAGGTGCCGTCCAGGGTGACTTCAGCGGCCTGACCGGCGGCAAACTGGGCGGCGTCCGCCGCGGGGAAATCCAGCGTCAGCAGCATGGCGGATTCGTCCCGGATGGTGGCGATCTCCTGCCCGGCCGTGACCACATCCCCCGGCGCTGCCGCGATGGAGACCACCGTGCCCCCGATGCCGGTGCGGACATATTGGGCGTCTACCGCGTCCTCATAATCCCGCTGGGCTTGGCTGAGGGTGAGCTGGGCCCGCTCGACGCTGTTGACCGCGTCGGCGCTGTCAATGGTGTAGAGGACGTCTCCCTCCTGCACCATGTCGCCTTCCTCAAAGTCGGCGGTGAGGACGTCGCCCCGCACCAGGCTCTTGACCTGGTAGGACTCGGCGGCCTCGACGGTGCCGTCCTCGCTGTAAATATTGGTGATGCTGCGGCGGGTGGGTTTCGTCTCGATGTAGGCAGCCTCCGCCGGGGCCTGGGTGGCGCGGACCTGCGTCATCCACACCGCGCCGCCCACTATGGCGGCGCCCGCAATGACGAGCAGCGGCCACCTGCGCCGGAGGAAGCCGGCTTTCCCGCCCGGCGCGGCAGCCTGCGGGCTGCCGCTTCCCTCCGGTGGCTTTTTCTTGAACATAGCTGTGCCTCCTTGTCGGTTGTTCCAGGGGACCGTGCAGCCCTCCTGCTGGATTTTAGTATAGCAGGCATTTCTTAGCATTTGCCCCGGAAAAACCTTAAGACTGCTTTAGACGGGGTGAACTTTTTATGAAGGTCCCGCGCACCGGCACGAAAAAGCGCGGCAGGCAGGAGCCGAAGCTCCCACCCGCCGCGCTGTAGACGCGCCGTTCGCGTAGCTGTTATTTATATTTGTTTGACCGGGAACAGCAGGGTGATGCAGTACTGCCGGGCCGTCTGGCTGACCTCGACTTCAGCCTGCATCTTTTCCATCATGGTCTGCACGCTGATGAGGCCCACCTTGGTGCTCTCGGCCCCGCCGGTATCGGGCGGCAGGGGGACGTTGGCAAAGGCGAGGCCCGCCTTTTCCCCTTCCCGCACAAAACTGACCAGGACGGGGTGGGCCGGGTCGGCGTATTTGAAGATGTTGGAGGCGATGTTGTCAAAAATGCGCCGGATGTACGGCCGGTAGACCTGCAGGCGGACGTCCTCCTCCCCCAGGTCCAGCAGGCAGCCAAAGCCCCGCTGATCCAGCTGGTCGGCAAATTCGGCCAGCGGCTCCTCAAAGATCTGGGAAAAGGGCGCGGGCCCGTCCAGCGCCACCACCGTATCCCGGGTGACGAGGGCGTATTCAAAGAGGTTATCCGACAGCTGCTTGATCTGGCGGGCCTTTGTGTCGATCTTGCCCAGGTATTCCTCCAGCTGGGCCTGGCTGTGGTACTTGCCCCCGGCCACGATCTCGGTGTAAAGCAGCAGGGTGGTCAGCGGGGTGCGCAGGTCGTGGGACATCTGAGTGATCAGGTCCTTGACCCGGGCAGAGGTCTCCGCCTCCTGCCGGCGCTGCTGCGCCAGCGTCACCCGCATCGAGTCCAGGCAGGAGGCCAGGGCGGCCAGCTCATCGCTGCCCTGCACCGTGACCGGGCGGCTGAAATCGCCGTTTTCCATCACCTGCACCTCCTGGCTGAGCAGGCAGATGTACCGCACGATCCGCCGGCACCCCAGCAGGAACACTGCCAGGAACAGGCCAACACAGAGGACGATCAGCCCCGCCGTACCCCAGCGCACCCAGGCCAGCACGGGGTCGTAGTAGAGCAGGACCTGCAGCTCGCCGTCGGCAAAGGTGACGCCGGCCCGCGGCATCCAATCGTAAAAGGGCGTGGGCTTGCCCTCGTGGCCGATGTCGTTGCGGTCGGGCACGAAGGAACTGTAGACCATCACCTGGTCCCGGTACAGCTCCATCAGGGTGAAATCCTGCTGCCTGACCCAGGCGGAGATCTGCTCCACATCGGTGCTGGACAATTCTTCTTCCTGCACGAACGCCTGGAACTCGCCTATGCGGCGGGCCGTCTCGCGCTGGCGGAAATCGCTGTGCCGGGCATAGAAGTCCACCCCAAACCCCAGCGCCGTCCGCAGGACCAGGAACAGCAGGACACATCCCAGCCCGGCCCCCACCAGCAGCCGGATGAACTGGGCGGTCAGGCTGTTGCGCCGCATCACCGGCTCGCTCTCCGCCCCGGGCAGGCTGTTACGCTTCATGGCCGCCGCCTCCATCCCGGGCAAAGTGATAGCCCTTGCCCCACACGGTGCAGACCCTGCGGGGGTTCTGGGGGTCGTCCTCGATCTTTGTGCGCAGGTTGCGGATATGTACCATCACGGTGCCGTTGGAGGTGTAGTAGTAGGGTTCGTGCCACACAGCCTCGTACACCGCCTGCGCGGGAAAGATGCGCTCGGGGTCCTGCATCAAAAGGCGCAGGATGCCGTATTCCGTCTCGGTGAGGTTGACTTCCTGCCCATCTACCCAGACCCGGTTGCAGTCCAGGCTCAGCTTGACCCCGTGGGCGCAGAGCATCCGGCGCTCCGGCGCGGCGCCCGCCTCCCCTTTGCCCCGGTAGACGGTGTACCGGCGCAGCAAAGCGCGCACCCGGGCGCTCAGCTCGGCGAAGGAAAAAGGCTTGCCCAGATAGTCGTCCCCGCCGGCGGTCAGGCCCACCAGCTTGTCCGATTCCTGCGCCTTGGCGGTCAGGAACAGGATGGGCACCGTGGACTTTTTGCGCAGCTCCTCGCAGACCCGCAGGCCGCTCATCCCCGGCATCATCACATCCAGGATCACCAGGTCCACCTCCGGGCTGAACACCTGCAGCGCCTTTGCGCCGTTTTCCGCCTCCAGGATGCGGTAGCCCTCCCCCGCCAGCAAAATGCGCACCCCGTCCCGGATGTCGGGGTCGTCCTCTACGATGAGGATGGTCTGTTCCGACATATGCGTTCCCTCCTTGTTCCAGTATGATTTTAGTATAACAGGAAAGGCGCGCCTGTTCCATCCAATTTTTCTTAGGAAATCTTAATTTCCTGTTCTCCTGCCCGGCGCCGGGCCGCCGGAACCTCCCATTTTCCGCCTCAGCGAAGCCGTGCAACCGTCGTTTGACAAACTGCAACGGCCAGTTGACAGCCTGCAAACCATTTTGGGTGGCGGGCAACCGGCTGTTGTGGTATCATGTTCCCAGGAGGTGATCCCAGTGGATCTGGCACAAAGGCTTCAGGAGCTGCGCAAAAAGGCGGGCTATTCGCAGGAACAGCTCGCCGGCCTGCTGGGCCTTTCCCGGCAGGCTGTCTCCAAGTGGGAGGCAAGTCAGGGCAATCCTGATATCGACAACATCATCAAATTGACAGAGATCTATCATGTGAGCGCGGACTATCTTCTGCTGGGCGCCGAGGCCCCGGACAAAGCGCCTCCCGCTGAAAAGCGAGAGCTGCCCAAGGAGTACCGCCAGGCCGTCAAGACGATCGCCATCGTTGCGGCGGCTGCGCTCACCACCGTGCTGTTTATTACCGCGCTGGCACTGCTGGCCAAGTTTGTTTTGTAGGAGGACGCTGCCATGAAAGCATTCAAGCACTCTCCCCTTCTGCTTTCCGTGTTCACGGCCGGTGCGCTGGCCGTTTCCCTGAGCGGCTGCGTGTATGCCGGCAACAAAAGTTGGGACGACCTGACCCTGCAGGAGCAGGCAGACGTCCGGCAGGCTTATCAGGAAGTCCGTGAAGAATTGGAAACCGCCTTCCCGGACGGTACCCCGGAGGACGAGCTGATCCGGGATATCCTTCAACGGGTGGAGCAGGCTATCACCGCAGAGGACGTCGATGTCCAGAACGGACGGTGAATCTTTGTGTACAGAAAGGATGAATTGGATGGAATTGATTCCGATCACAGAGCCGGACAAACAAGAAATCTGTGGCTGGCACTACCAAGGGCTTTATCAGATCTACAATCTGCCCTCTTATGCAGAGATGAAGGTTTCGAGTATGGGGTTTGCCAGCCCGGAAAAAGAAAAAAATTTTTATATTTGGCGGGAGAACGGCCATTTAATCGGGTATGTAAACCTTCTTGAAAAGCCGGATGGTATATTTATTGGAATCGGGATTCAGCCTACTCTTTGCGGACAGCATTATGGCCGTAGGCTCCTGACAGAAGCCGTCCGGCTCGCCCAGGAGCTCTATCCCGGCAAAACGCTCTATCTGGAAGTCCGCACCTGGAATCAACGCGCAGTGCGTTGCTATGAGCACGTGGGATTTGTCCTGGACGGCGCACCCTACACCCAAACGACCGGTGCTGGGACAGACAAATTTTACAGGATGGTCTTTGCAGGCAAAGCATAGCACCTGTAGGGCCGCTCTGCACCGATCAGAAGGCAGGCTTTCCCACCGCGGGAGAACCTGCCTTTTTGTGCGCCGTCAGCGCCGGGCTCACCGCAGCAGCGGCATATGGCCGGTCAGCTTGTTGACTTTCTTTTTGGGGCTGCAGAGGACGGCACGGTCCAGAACGGGCAGTGAACGCCCTCAAAAGGTGGGCGGCAGATTTGTCCCGCCGTTCCCTACCGCTATCTCCCGGTCGCAGATCGTAAGCGCTGCCGGACGATGCGTGATCAGCAGCACGGTCCTGTCCGTCATCTGCCGCAAGTTGGTCAGAAGCTGCTGTTCCGTTGCCTCGTCCAAGGCGCTAGTTGATTCGTCCAGGATCAGGATGGGCCGGTCTGAGAAAACTGCGCGCGCAATCGCGATCCGCTGCATCTGGCCTTCCGATAAGCCTGCGCCCCGCTCCCCAAGGCGGGTGTCGATGCCGCTTTCCAGCGCCGCCACGAACTCGCTGGCACAGGCGACGCGCAGCGCCTGCGCCAGACGCTCATCCTGCGACATGGCATCCGGGTCCCCAAAAGCAACGATCTCGCGGATGGTGCCGCTCATCAGCTGGTTGCCCTGCGGCACATACGCAAACAGGCCGCGCCACATGGGCGTAAGCGAATATTCTTCCACCCTGCCATTGTTTTTTGCCCGGATATACCGCCTGTCCGCGTCCAGCGGGTACAGGCACATCAACAGTTTGAGCAGCGTGCTTTTGCCGCAGCCGGACTGTCCGGTAAAAGCAACGTATTCGCCTTTTTGGATGTCCAGATTCAGGTGATCGATCACTTGCGTTTCCTGTGCGGTTTGCTCTGGTAGACGGGCACCTCGGTATGAAAAGCTCGCATTTTGCAGGCCCAGGCTTTCAAATTGTTCCTGATAGAACCGTTTGATTTTTCCGCCGGGAAGTGCATCCCGTTCCCGTCCTCCGGGTACAGCTCCGCTTCCATCAATCGCTCAGCGCTGGCGGTCATGGCAAAATACTGCGGGATGATCCCGGTGATGCCGGCAAAGGGCGACTGTACCTGCCCGACCAGCTGCAGCACAGCTGTAAACGTCCCGTAGGAGATGGTCCCCTGCAGGATGCCATAACCGCAATAGACAGCGCTCGCAAGGTATCCTGCGTCGACAGCGATCCCAAAGCCAACATTGCACAGGTTCGACAGGTGGTTCCGCCGGATGCGCGCCGCCTTATGCCGGTCCATCTTTTGGATTGCCTCCCGCAGCGTTTGTTTTTCCATCGAAAAAACGCGGAGGATCATCAGGCTTTCCAGCCGCTCCTGCAAAAAAGACAGGACCGCTCCGTTTGCTTCCTGGATCTTTTTGTGCAGCCGCTTGAGTATTTTCCGCAGCGACGCGGTCAGCAGAAGCATCAGCGCGCCCACCGGCACCAGCACATAAAAGAACGCCGGTTCCAAAAGAAAGAGCGCCGCTAGCGCACCGGCCAGCCTCGCAAGCATCCCTCCCAGATCGGGGAGGATGTCCATCATCCCGCCGCAGACCACAGAAGTATCCGACGTAAGCCTGGAGAGCCATTCTCCTGTATGGACCGCCGTCACCGCCGCATAGTCCTTGTGCAGCAGGCAGGAAAACAGACGTTCTTTCAAGCGGTTTTCCAGAGATGCGCGCGTCCATTCGTACAAAAATCGCTCCAGGGCAGACAGCAGGTCTTCCCCCAGAAACAGCCCTGCCAGACAAATGGCAGCCCGCACGAAAGCGCTGCCCTGCCCGCTCACAGCGCTGTCGATCAGGCTGCGAAACAGCAGTGCCGACGCTACGCCGCACACGCCAAACACGACCTGGATGACAAACAGCACGGCAATGCCCGCTTTGTACAGGCCGGATGTCTCCCAGAGCCACCCCAGCACATGCCTTGTGTCAGGGGCGTTTTTTCTGTCCCTGGTCATTCCGTCCTCTCTCCCAGGACGCCCGCCGCCCGGTAAATTTCTTTCATTTGGTCGTACCGGTCCTGCGTCTGGTATTTCTGTACGGCGGTGAGCTTATAGGGTTCCATAAAAACGATCCTTCCCATGCGGATTCCCCAATACACCGGCAGCAGCCACGGAGCGCGGCGCAGGCGCGGATAGGTGTTTTTCATCAACGCCAGAGGCATAAAGCACCGATTAAAAAAGTTCTTCCATTTGCTCTGTCTGACGGTCTTTCCCGCGCTTTCAAACAAGCGGGATGTTTCCAGCGTGGCGCGGTCTCCATAGATGCCTGCATGGGTCAGATAGTCCAGCACCAGCCAGGCGCTATCGTCCAGCTCCCGCCCTTCAAAACACACCCATGCAAGCCGCGAGATCTGCGCGGAAAAGGCCCTTATATGTAGCGCTTCCAGCTGCTTTTCCAGATAGGCGCGATCCAAGGTTGGGCCTTTCTGCCGCAAAAAGAGATACAGATCTGCCAGCGGCCTGACGCCCACGCCCGAACCGGTAAAATGCTTATAAAAGTGCAGCAGGTGATGCACCAGAAAATCCTCGTCGCTGAGCCGGTAAAGATGTTCCTTCCCTTCCAGCAGGTACGATTTCTGCCACAGCGACGCCAGCCAGTTTTCCCGCCAGGCGGTGTTTTGCCGCTTCAGCCGCCTTTCTTCCATCAGGCGGCGGTGCAGCTCGATATTCATGTAAGGCGGCTTCCTGTAGGTATCGTGGACTTCCTGCTCGGTATGCTCAGGACGATACCCGCGCACTTCCATCCACGCCTGCATTTTGCAGCTGTCCATGTCTCTGATCAGGACATCAAAGTCGCTCATGCTGCGCATCAGCGGGTCGGGATAGTAATTCCGCATGACCCAGCCTTTCATGGGCAGGCAGTCGATGCCGTCCCTTTCCATATCGTCCAGCAGGGCCCCGATCTCATATTCCTGCACCAGCCCCCGGTGCAGTTCCCGGTCATAGACCGGTTTGAGCCGCCCGGCCAAGTCCGCCCATGCAGGCCCGGCCTGACGCCGCACCACAGGGTACAGCATGGGGACCAGACTTTGCTCCGCGATCAGCTCCGCCATAGACGGCTCGCTGCATCCTTCCGCCCACGCAAGCGGCCCGTCATTTTGACCCAGCGCCGCCTGCATAAGATGCAGCAGCATCTCTGTTTCCTGCCTGTGTTCCCTCATAGTTTCCTTCTTCCTGTGTTTTCAGCCCGGCGATCAGCGCGTCCCGTGCAGTTTCCGGTGTGTCCCTGGGCGCCTGCCCAAGCAGGTATTCCAGCGCGTCGTTCCACTCGTGCAGCGAAGCATCCGCAGCCCCAAGCCTTTCCACTTCCCGCGCCAGCTGTGCCCGCCGGGCAGCCCCCAGCCAGTGCAGGTCCGAAATGTACTCGCATCGCAATTTCCATTGAAAATAATCCAGCAACGGCACTTCTCTCATGCGGCCACCTCGCTGTTACTGTCCTGTTCCAGACGGCACGCCATACTTTACAATGGCCTCGTCTGCGGCTTTTCGGATACGGTCCACATAGCCTTCTTTCCAAAGCATACACATAGTGCGATCGCATCCCATCAAATTATGGTCTCCATATAATAATGCACTAGCGCGGCAACCGCCGCCGCATTTATATCGGTAAGAGCAAGCGTTGCATTCGGCATTTGATTTCAGCAAATCCTTCACTCGACCATCCACAAACTTCATATAAAAACTGTCGCTCAAACCGCATTTCAAGCCAATATCTTGTATTCTTGGAAATAATTTTTGCGCCGGGCTAGAAGTCATAGGCATACACGGGAGCAATCTACCTTCAGGAGTAATATAACAAGCCCATCGCGCTGCATCGCATAGATGATCATCAAGGCTTTTTTGAGTTCCATCATAGCGTTCCGCTACCACTTTATACGGTTTATTTCTGTGCAAATAAATTATATTTCCAAGTAATAATTCCACAGGACGCCCCGCCTTATAGAACTCAGGGATAAATCGCAGCATTGCTTCAAAATATTCTTGATCTGACAACATATTGCCATCAGAATTATGAGACCATAAAGGAGTTGGCACAACATAAGATGCCTTTACTGCTTGTACGCCTACTGAACATAACGCCTCGACTGTCTGCATTAAGACACCTAGATTTCCGCGATGTAAACACATTTCTACATTTGTTGAAAACCCCCTTTTTTTGCAAAGCTGTAATGCTCGAATTGCAGCCTCTTCCGCACCGGGAACTCCTCGCATCCAGTCATGCCAACCAATGCCATCAAAACTGATAGAAAATTCTGGATATAAATTTCGACGCTCAAATTCATCTAAAACTTTATCGGTCAACAACCAACCATTGGTATAAACCATTCCAATGGTCATTTTATGGTAAATCATACGGTCTACCAACTGCCAAAAATCTTTGCGTACAAACGGCTCTCCACCTGTAATATCGACTTGTAACACGCCACATTCTGCCATTTGATCAATGAAATCAAGCGCTTCTGCTGTAGAAACTTCTCCTAAAGCTGCATCTGGTGCATCCATATAGCAATGGCGACAACGATAATTACATTTCCCAGTAATCGACCAAAATACCGTCTGTACATAGCGATTATCGTAATATCTATAATACTGGTCAAAATTTAATGGCTCTTTATACTCGCATTTCTCAATCAAATGATCCGTTTCAAATTTCTTTAGAGCCCTTTTCATTTCATTGGTGAAATCAACATTGCCCAAATCCGTCTCACCATCGCAAAGCAAAAGGAGCTGAAATTCCTCGCTTGACAATTTTTTCACTTGGTTACGTCGTCGATCGACCACTGTCCAGGCCATTTTTTTCCAACCACGCAACGCATAATTCAAATTCAGACGATATAACATGTGATTTCCTCTATCAAATATCAAAAACCGGCGGACGAGCAAACCGCCCCATCCGCCGGCAACTTTTCTGCGCCAACTGCTGCATACTCACAGCCATATCAGCGTTTTACACTACCTGCTGAATCAAACTATTGCTGTACACTTTATGATCTATTTCTTCTATTAGCTCGTGCACTTTCAACGCTAGCTAATCCAGGCCCTCCTGTTGCTGTACTCGCATTCCAGCAAATATGTGGATTGCTCGCGTCCATAGTACCACACACCGCTCCACTCGTCGTAATGACATCGCTATTGTCGAACTGGACCACTTCGGCTGTTGCCTTTTCGTAAGTCATATTGCATTCTCCTTTCTTGCAAGTTCAAAATTATCATAAAAAGCGCGCCCGGTGGGGTTTACTTTTTATCCAAGTTTGCTGCGCTCCCAGTGCAGGGCCCAGCGGGCACGCCGCCAGACCTGGCCCGGCAGAGCGCGCAGCCATAACACAGCATAGCGCAGTCTTAAGGTTTTCAGGTAACTCTGGTAAGGGGTGCTTTCGCAGGAAATATACTTGTCTTGCTCCTTCTCATAGTAGCCCGTCATGACACCGATCACCCACTCGTCGGGGACAGTCTCACGCCAGGTGCGGTTATCACCACAAATGAGATAGGCGTCGTCCAATACTTTGACGACACGGTGCAGTACATATGCGCCAGTTGCCGGCCGGCGGTAGAGCGCTACATCATAGCGTTTCAACGGCGTTCGCTTTGCTTCGATCACTACCGTGCTTTCCCGGTTGTGGAGCAGCGGCTCCATGCTGTCCCCCACCGTCTGGAAAAAGCTGTGGCCGTTCAGCGCAAGTTCTTCCTCAATCGTTCGCCGCATTGCTGTCGAGTGCAACCGAAATGGACTGCAAAAACGCCTGCACATCCTGACGCGCCGTTTCTTCTGTTACGTCCGTGAAGCGCTCCATCGTTTTGGCCACCAAATCGTCCTCGGTGACGCCCTGCTCCAGCTCTTTCCAGTAGAAGGCGCCGGTCTCGTTCATGCGGATCATGCCGTTGAAGTTTTTGCTGGCCTCGCCAATGGCCACCACCATGTATTCATCGCCCAGCCTGCGCAGCAGAAACCCTTTTTTTGCCTTTATCATTTCTTTCTCCTCATGGTCTGATAGGCCAGCTGCGCCGCTTCCGGTTCACGGTTGCACTGCAGCAGGTAAAACGCCGTATCTGCAAGCAGCCGCTCCAAAAGAGGCCACAGACGGTCCAACTCCTGTTGATCTTCCGGCATCAGCAGCTGATGAAAAATGCGGCGGCACACTTCCCCTCTGGTCAGAGGGCGAATGCTGTTGGCCGGGCTCTGCTCCAGAAAGCAGACCGCCCGCACCGGCCGCATGATGTTGCTGCCCATCCCCTCTTTGCCGCGCCACGGGGTGCCGCAGGCGTACAGCCCGCCCCCCACAAAACGGAAAACAGGCTTGTCCCCGTTGACCACTTCCGCCCGGCTCCCGAACTGTTCCAGCCAAAGCCGGGTGTGGGTGGTCTTGCCGGTGCCGCTGGGCGCCGCAAAGACGTATGCTTCGCCGTCCACCGCCACCGCCGATGCGTGCATCAAAAACGCATCGTACCGGGACAGCTGATGGCAGATCTTCCGGTAAAGGCAAAGCCCCTCGCAGTAACCCGGCGCGAATGGGCCGCCGTCCTGCTCTGCCAATATCTCAGCGTTCGTCGCCCGGACGGTAAACGCCGGCGTTTCCGCCGTCTCATATCCGCTGCACAACCGGCGGACATACGCATACCGGTTGTAGATGCCGATGGGGATGCCTGCCAGTTTGATACGGAACATCAAGTGTTACTCCCCACGGACCAGCAACACAAAGGCACCCAGGTTGCTGGGGTACACGTCAAACGAGATGGTGCCGCTGCCCGCCGTGGAGGGGATAAACTCCATCGAGCCGTTGCGAATGCGGGCCACCATGACGCGACTGTTGGTCTTGACGCCGGGGGCCGAGAAGGTCAGGCGGACATCCTTCCCCGTGCCGAGGGCCAGGCTGTTGGCCGAGATATCCGCGATCTGGACGGCCGAGTAGTTTTCCAGGTTGCCCTCCACGACCGTCACCAGGTTGTCGAAGAAGGAAAGGCTGTAGTTGTCCACAAAGTCGCCGGTGCTCTCGGCCGCATAATAGCGGTCTGCCGTCTCATTGACCGTGTCGTTTTTGTCGTAGGTCAGGCCGCTCTCGGTCATCATGCCGGCTTTCTGGCCGCCGGTCGCGCCGGGGTTGGACGCGTCGATCTTGTCGTTGGACGGCGCACTCATGGCCAGCGTGGTGATCTTGATGACGGGGTAGTCGATCTGCTCCAGCGGGCGGGGCTCTGCAGTGCCCCGCTGCCGGATGTAACCGCCCGTGACCACGTTGTCGGTCACGATCTCGATTTCCTGGTTATCCGACTGGGCATCCTGCCCACCGGAAGGGCTTCCCACAAAAGGCTGCGTGGGATACTGTTCCATAACATTGCCGTCTGCACCAGCGCTGCTTCTTACAGCCACGGCAGGGACGGCTGCTCCCACCAGCATGGCGGCGGCCAGGGCCAAACTGAGCATTTTCTTTTTCATAACAATTACCTCCCAATTAGTTCTTTGTATCGGCTACAGACCGGTTGCGGCCATTTTCGCGGCCATAACCTTTACCGTAGTAACCATAGTAGTAGCGCTTATAATAGTAACCGCCTTTTTGTTTCATCTCGACCCTGTTGAGGACCAGCCCCAAAATGGACGCTCCTGCCCGTTTCAGTTTGTCTACTGCGTCCGACACCAGCTTGCGGGAAGTCCGGCCGCTGCGCACCACCAGGACGGTGCCGTCCGCGTGGGCCGCAATGTGCAGCGTATCGGCGACGCTTTCCAGCGGCGGCGTGTCGATCAGCACATAGTCGAACTTTCCGGCGCACGTCTCGATCATCTCAGAGAAGCGCGGGTTTTCCAGCAGGATGGAGGGGTTTGCCACCGGCGCGCTCAGCGGGATCATATAGCCGTTGGGGATATTGGTCTCATAGACCGCATCCTGCAGTTCCACCTTGCCGGCCAGATAATGGGCAACGCCGGTGATTTTTTCCGCGCTGCTGATGCCATATTTCGTGCGCATTTCGGATTTGCGCAGGTCGCAGTCGATCAGCAGCACCCGGCTGCCCAGTTCGGCCAGCATCTTCCACAAATGGACTGCGATAAAGCTCTTGCCTTCGTTTGGAATGCTGCTTGTGATCACGATCGTCTTGATCTGGTCCCCGCAGAACCCCAGGTTGACGCGCAGCTGATTGATCGACTCCTCCATATCAAACGGCAGCTCGGGCAAATGCTGGATCGTCAAATGGTTCATATTCTCCACCCCTTTCACGCTTTGGCGCCCATATCAGTGGGGCTTGTGCGGTTTTTTCCCTTTTCCTGTGCATGTTTGCTGCGTCTTGATCCCAAATTCCCTTCCGGGATCGCCGCCAGGGGCTGGACCCCAAAGCAGCGGTTGACCTCCTCCGGCGTTGTAAAGGAATCATCCATTAGGTAGCGCACCACCAGGATGCCGCAGTATACCACCGCCAGCGCCATGGCGCCCAAAAGCGTATTGCGGGAATAACTGGGGCTGGACTTCTGTTTTGGCACCAGCGCATCCTCGTAGATGTTGGGCGCAGGGCTTTCCATGATGCGCGGCAGGTGGACGCTTGCCTGATAGGCGATCTCGTTCGCAAGGTCGGCGGCCAGCTGTGGGTCCGGGCAGGTCACGGTGATCGTAAGGATCCGCGTTTCCTCCGGGTTGTAAACGCTGACCATGGAAGCGATCGTTTCCGGCCTGACATCCAGTTCCAGCGCCTCGGCCACATCCTCCATCAGCGGGCGGCTGAGGATCAGCTGCTGGTAATCCAGCGCCAGCTGACTGCCCAGCTGCATATCGTAGATGTCCACGATGGAATTGTAGGTAGCCGACGCCACATACATTTTTGCTGTGGCCTGATACATCGGCATCACCATAAAATAGGTGTAGGCAAAAGCCGCCGCGCCGCCCACGATGACGCAGGCAATGATTTGGAGCATATGCCCCCACAACAGGTAGAACAGTTCCACCAGGTCGATCTCGTCTTCCTGCTGATTGCGCATCACCAGCTCCGGCTGTTCGAGTTTGTTTCGACTTTCCATTGTTCCTCCGTTTTATTTTGCTTTTTCGTTATAGAACAACTGCAGGATCACCCGCTGCAAACTGTCCTCGTTTAGAATGTAGGCCCAGTGCTCGTCCTCAATGGTGTTTTCTCCCTCGATGGTGAGTTCCGGCAGTTCCTGGTAATCTTTCAGTTTCTCCGCCAGATCGAGAACTGTTTGGCTGCCGATGTTGCTCACCAAGTAGTCGTTTACCTCCTCCATGACCTGGACGATCTCCGTGTCGCTCAGCGCCATCAGCTGGGGTTTCATGGCTTCCAGATAGACTCGCTGGCGCTCCATGCGGGCCAGGTTGGTCTGGTCGTCCACGTCCTTGCGGGCGCGGACAAATTCAAACGCCTGCTGGCCGTTCAGGGTGATGGTCTCCCCTTCCACCAGCGTGGGGTCCACTGCGGTGAAGTCGGACGTGATGGTCACGGTCACGCCGCCGATCGCGTCGTTCACAATGGCGATCCCGTCCATATTCAGGGCGGCGTATCCGTCGATGGCAGCGCCACCCAGCAGCATGGACACGGCATCCACCGTATTCTGACAGCTGTTGTTGGTGCCGTCGCCGTAGGCGTGAGCCAGCGCCAGCTGTTGGCGTTCGTAGCCGATCACGTCGCCCCGCAGGTCGAGGACGGGCACGTCCACCATGCTGTCCCGGTTGAGCCGCAGCATCTGCCAGGTCTCGGCCTCATTGTCCAGCACCAGCAAAAACTGCGCGTCGGCCTGGCCGCCATTGTAAGCGCCCGGCGTACTTTTCACCGGCCCGCTGACATCCACGCCCATGAGCAGATAGGCTTCCGTCCGCTGCTTGGGTGTGTAGGTCATGCCGTTGTAGGTGATGTCCGGCTTTTCCCAGGACGCCGGGCCCGTACTTCCACCGTCGGCCGCGTAGGTCCGGTTCTCCCACCGCTTGATCCCAAACAGCGCGGCCAGCAGGACGACCAGCAGCAGAACCGCTGCCGCCGCGGCCCGCATCGCGTCCCGCCGGTGGACTCGGCTGTGGTGATAATCGGCTCGATGATAGCGATGATGTCTCACGATTGAACGCTCCACTCCCCTCTCTGGACGGCATTTTCGTCCATTTGAAAGTTTTCTGTCCGAATAGCCAAAGGCAGCTGCACTCAGAGCTTCCGTATTTTATCTTCGTTAAGATATAGCTTTCCAAATCCAAGATTTTTAGCGTTTTTACAATAGCGATACTTTAACTTTGACGAATTTCCGTTTGATTTCCCTTAGGCAGGCAAAATGCCCTGCACGATGGCTTCGCTCAGGGTCATTTCAGACGCGATGCGGCCGTCAAACAGTTCTCCGGCCATGTCGCGGTTGTTGTCGAGATAGCGGACGTTGGTGGCGGTCAGGCCCAGAAGTTTTGCGTCCGGGCAGAGTGCCAAAAGTTTCTGTACCTTTTCGCCCCAATGCTCTGCGCCGGCACGGTGAAATTCGTCCATAATAATGTAGGCAGGGTGCAGCGAGGCAATTTCCGTCATATGTTCAAACAAATCCAGCGCCACGTCCACTCCCCCTTTCGCACCCAAGGGGTATCCTCCATCTGGAAAATGGAGGTTCATCAGGCCGGCATGGGTGTCTGTGCCGGGCGCTTTTTCCATACAGCCGAAAAGACTCGCTGCATCTCAGTTTTCTTGCGCTTCATGTCGGTGTGGACATACCGTTTCAGGGTCACATTGGCATCGGCGTGGCCCAGAATTTCGCTCAGCGTCTTAATATCGCACCCGCTTTGCAGGCAGGTGGTAGCAAAGGTATGCCGCAGGGCGTGAG
>DSTMR04002__coassemble_618_pt1 | contig 75007 bp, 73 predicted proteins | sample DSTMR04002__metabat2_low_PE_045 | metagenome-assembled genome bin DSTMR04002 | reverse complement strand
AGTTGGCTGGACACGGCCTGTGAAAATAGGTAGATGCCGGCTTCTCTCATCCATCCGATTGTTGAAACCGCAAGCGGATGGTTTTATATGGCCCGTTGGTCAAGCGGTTAAGACAGAGGCCTCTCACGCCTTTAACATCGGTTCGATTCCGGTACGGGTCACCATATGCACCTCTAGCTCAGTTGGTAGAGCAACTGACTCTTAATCAGTGGGCCCAGGGTTCGAGTCCCTGGAGGTGCACCATCTATAAAGACCGCAGATGCGTTTGAAAATGCGTCTGCGGTCTTTTTGTTTATCTTGCTATCCTCGAAATGAAACCATCAGCTCTGCCAATCAGTAACCTGAATATTCCACTCCAAAGGGTTTGGACATCGTCTGGACTTTTTCTTCGATTTCGGGCGGGGCAGGGGCGAGCGTCTGCTCGCCGTCCCAGATCAACAGCGTTTCATTGCCCTGCGTGTAGTAGACTGGCATGTATGCTGTTTCCTCTTGATTTTGAACAGGGGCGATGATAAAACAATAGACCCTGCCCGGCAGTGCGCTGGGGCTGCTCTGCCAGAGCGTCGAGAGGGAGTATCCCATATGGATCTCATAGCGGTTCTGATTTGCAGAGATCTCGTCCGAATAGGAAATGCTACTGACTGCGCTTTCCGGTTCAGAGGGGACAAGCTCAAAGTAAATGTCTCCGTCAGACAGCTGATAGAGGTTCCTGGTCTCGAAGTGAAATGCCTGCTGCTGAAAGACGATGCCGTAAAACAGCGCTGAAAAGATAAGAGTGACACCGAGAATGGCTGCTATGATTTTTTTGACGGCCATTCTTTTTTCTTTTTTGAGGAAATTCACCGCTTTAGTGTCATTGGTCTTGAATGGCTCGTCCTGGCCATGGATCGGTTCCTCCATGACGGCATACTGGCGGCTGCAGCTGGGGCAGTGTTCCAGATGGCAGCTGACAGCGGCTTTGGTCTCGGGACTGAGCAGCCCGTCCATGTACAAGGGAAGCAAATCATTGACGATGTAACAAGGAAGTTCATTCTTTTTCATAGAGCTTTTTCAACCTCTCTTTCGCCCGGTAATAGATCACGCGTGCCCATGTGCCGTTTTTGTCCAAAATTTGCCCGATCTCCTGAAAGGTCAGATCGCTGGCCAAACGAAGGAACACCACGGTTTTATAAGGCTCGTCCAGTGCGCTGAGTTTCTTGTAGAAACTGATCTTTTCTTCGCCGTCGATGGCGGCTTCTTCCATGGTGCAGCTTTCCGCGGCAAGGTCCGAAACGGCCTGCGGCGTCTCCTGCCTGGCTTTGCGGCAATATCTCAGCCAGATTTGAAGATATTTTACAAGCAATCCAGCCCGCTGCGTGGTACAATACACAGAGGACGCACGGGCGAGGAGGGATAAAACATGAAGCAGGAGGCCAGAGCGGCGGTCTATGACGAAAAGCTGCGGGTCGAGGCTTACCGCCTGGCCGGGATGGCGCAGCCGTTTCCGGCGCATTTCCACGCATACTATGTGATCGGCCTGGTAGAGGAAGGGGAGCGCCGCCTTGTCTGCAAACAGCAGGAAGACGTCATCCGCAGGGGAGACATCGTCCTGTTCAACCCGGGGGACAGTCATGCCTGCGCGCAGGCCGGCGGCGGGGTTCTGGACTACCGCGGCTTCAACATTGCAAAAGAGGTGATGCTGGACCTGGCCGGGGAGGTCACGGGCCGGCGGTCGCTTCCCGGGTTTTCGCGGCCGGTGGTCTGCGATGCGGAGCTTGCCTGCGGCCTGTGGTCGCTCTACGAGCTGGTGATGGAACGGTCGCAGGAGTTTGACAAGGAAGAACGCCTGCTGCTGTGTTTGTCGCTGCTGCTCCAGCGCTACAGCCAGACCTTTGAGCCATGCGTCCCCGAATGCCGGGACGAAATCGAAAAGGCCTGCACGTTCATGGAGCAGAACTATGCCGGGCGCATCTGCCTCGACCAGATCTGCCGCTGCGCCGGCTTGAGCAGATCCACGCTTCTGCGCGCGTTTGCCAAGGCGAAAGGGGTCACGCCCTACCGCTACCTGGAAAACATACGGATCGGCGCGGCGAAAAAACTGCTGGAACAGGGCTCATCTCTGGTGGAAGCCGCCATGCGGACCGGTTTTTCGGACCAGAGCCATTTTACCAATTATTTCAGGCTGAACATCCTCTTTCTGGGGCTGGGGGCGTCTGCTCTCTGCTTCGTCACGTGGAACGCCGCAGTCAAACTGCTGGGCGCGATCAAGACCAGCGTTTACATTTACCTTGTCCCCGTCATCACGGTCGCGGCTTCGGTCCTGATCCTGCAGGAGCCGTTTACCTGGATGACGGCGGCCGGAACGGCCCTGACCCTGGCGGGGCTGTTTCTCTCGGAATCCAAACCAAAGAAGGAGCGTGCAAAAGATGGAACAGCAGCATGAAAAGTGTGTGGTGGTGCTGGACGAGACGCTGCCTATGGGCCTGGCCGCAAACGCGGCGGCGATCATGGGCATCACCCTGGGCAGGCAAATGCCGGAGGCCGTAGGCGCGGACGTGACCGACCAAAGCGGCCGGCTGCACCGGGGGATCATCACGTTCCCCGTGCCGGTCCTGAAAAGCTCCCCGGAGGAGCTGCGGGCGATCTGGGAAAAGCTGTACCAGCCGGAATTTCAGGACCTGTCGGTGGTGGACTTCTCCGATCTGGCCCAGGGCTGCAAGACCTACGAGGAATTCACCGGCAAAATGGCCCAGACCCCGGAAGCGGACCTGCGCTATCTGGGCGTCGCCCTCTGCGGCCCCAAAAAGAAAGTCAACAAGCTGACCGGCCATATGCCGCTGCTGCGGTAAAAGCCGGACGCAGCCGCCTCTGCACGACCAGCACAAAAGAAAAGTCAGGACACCCCACTGTAGGGAAGTCCTGACCTTTTTGTTTTGCGAGGTGTATAGCCGTATGCGCTTGTGGCGGATGCCCGCTTTTGCGGGGTCTGCGCAATCCCGTTTTACGGGGCTTTTTGTGCTGTCCGCACAATCTGAGCCGGTTCATCGGCAGGGGAAGGTTCGGTGTAGTACTGGGCCTGGGCGTGCCAGAGCTGGGCGTACTTGCCGGCCTCGTCGGCCAGCAGCTGCTCGTGGGTGCCGCGCTGGACCACCTGACCGTGGTCAAAGACGGCGATCTCGTCGCAAAACTTGCAGGAGGACAGCCGGTGGCTGATGTAGACGGCGGTCTTGTCGCCGGCGATGTCGTTGAATTTGGCGTAGATCTCAGCCTCGGCGATGGGGTCGAGAGCGGCGGTCGGCTCGTCCAGGACGATGAAGGGCGCGTCCTTATACAGGGCGCGGGCAATGGCGATCTTCTGTGCTTCGCCGCCCGAGACATCCACGCCGTCCTCGGCAAACTCCTTGTACAGCATGGTGTCAAGGCCCGTGGGCATGGCGGCAAGCCGCTCCCCGAAACCGGCGTCGATCAGGGCTTTTTCGGCGCGGGTGCGGTCGTAGTCCTGCGCGCCGGCCACGTTCGCGCCCAGAGGCTGGGCCAGCAGCTGGAAATCCTGGAACACCACCGAGAACAGAGCCATGTAGTCGCGGTAGTTGTACTTGCGGATGTCGATGCCGTTTAAGAGGATGTGGCCTTCCTGGGGGTCGTACAGGCGGCAGAGCAGCTTGATGAAGGTTGTCTTGCCGCTGCCGTTTTCGCCCACCACAGCCATCCGGTGTCCGATGCGGAACTTGATGTTCACATGCCGCAGCGCCCAGGTGCTGCTGCCGGGGTACTTGAAGGAAACATCCTGAAATTCCACCTCGTACTGCCGGTCGGAGCGCTTTTCGGTGGTCAGGCTGCCCTGGTACATTTGGTTGGGAATATCGAGGAACTGGTAGATGTCCCGCATGAAGGGGACGTTGCTTCTGAGCACGCCCATGGCCTCGATCAATACGCCCATATTCTTGGCCAAGGCACTGACCGCACCGACGTACTGGGTGACCGAGCCGACGCCGAAGGCCCCGGCCCACGCCTTAACGCAGACAAAGAGATAGATCAGGCCGGTAAGGATGGCGCTGGCGCAGGAACCCAGCGCCGCCCAGATGCCGATGGGACCGCGGCAGGCGCGGGCCAGTGCGGAGGAACCGTTGACGCTCTCCTTTTCCATGTAATAACGGGCGATCTTCTGCTGGCCGTACATACGGATATCCATGCCCCGTCCTTTGTCGTCAGCCAGAAAGCCAAACCCATGAAACACCCGGTTGCCAAAGCGGGAGTTTTCCGCACAGCGGGCCAGATGATCCATAGCGCGGTTATCACACAAAGGGCCAAGGGCAGCGGTAAATGCCAGGGCCAGCACCAGCAGGGCAATGAAGGCGGGCCGGTTCAGGACGGTGAACGTCCCGGCAGAGGCGGGCACCGGCAGGGTAAAGAGGCTGATGGTCAAAACAGCCGCACCCAAAATACCGGCCAGACCTTGCGCCACCTTTTCAAACTGATCCCAGAAGCGGTAAAAACCAAACCCGGCCCAGGTCTCGCTCTGGGCAATTTGAGAGCGCAGGTCATGTGTCTCGACCTTGTCGATATCGGCAAAGTCCATCGACAGCATTTTGTCGGCAAAGAGCCGGTTCTTCCGCTCCAGAAACTCGGCCTCCTTGGCTGTTTTCCAGCGCAGCAGCGCGCCGGTCACAAAGGTCAGCAGAGCGCCGCTGGCAACGGCCAGTATGGCCAGTGGTCCCAGCACCTCGAGGCGGCGTGCCCCGGCCAGTTCATTGATGATCCGGGCCGACAGGTAGACCGTCACATAAGGGCTGAGGGCGGCAGCTGTCCCATACAGGACGCTGACGCCGAAGGCCCCGGGACAATAGCGGCGGATATCTTTGAACGCGCGCCAATGGATCTGCAGGGTTTCGCGCATGGTGATCTTATCCGATTTGGATGTCATCCAAATCCCTCCCTTCCTGGTAGTAGCGGGCCTGTACGTTGAACAGTTTGGCGTAGGCGCCGCCCTTCTGCAAAAGTTCTTCGTGGGTGCCTTCCTCGGCGATGCCGCCGTCCTTAACAAAAAGGATGCGGTCGCAAAAGCGGGTGGAGGCCAGCCGGTGGCTGATGAACACCGAGGATTTGCCCGCGGTCATTTCGTTGTATTTCTGGTAGATATCGCTCTCGGCGATGGGGTCAAGGGCGGCGGTGGGCTCGTCCAGCACCAGGAACGCGCCGTCTTTATACAGGGCGCGGGCCAGCATCAGCCGCTGGGTCTGCCCGCCCGACAGCTCTACGCCGTCCAGATAGACCTGCTTGCCCAGGTGGGTGTCATAGCCCTGGGGCAGGGAAGCGATCTTTTCGGCCAGGCCCGCCTTGGCAACGCAGGCTTTCACTTTGTCCATGTCAATGCCGTCCACCCTCTGAGCCACTGTCTGGGCAACGGTGATGTCCAGCTCGGAACTCTCCTGAAAGACGGTGGAGAATAGCCGGTAATAGGCCCGGCGGTCGAATTGCCGGATGTCCTGTCCGTTCAAAAGGACCCGGCCCTCGTCGGGGTCGTAGAAGCCGCACAGCAGCTTGACCAGGGTGGTCTTGCCCGCGCCGTTCAGGCCGACAACGGCCACCTTTTCGCCGGGGCGGATGGTCAGGCACAGGTCCTGCAGGATGGGCTTTTTTGTGCCGGGATAGCGGAAGGTGACATGGTCCAGCCGCAGCTCGTACCGGTCCGCCGGGGGAACGGGAGCGCCGTCCGCAAAATGGAATGGCTCGGGCAGATGCAGATATTCCTGGATAGTGGAAAGGCCCAGGCTCTCTTTATGAAGGGTGGTGCACTCCTGCAGAATGCCCGTCACCCAGGTGGAAAAGCCGGTGAAGGCCGAAAAATAGAGCAGGAACTGGCTGGCGGGCAGTCCTTCGGTCAGGGTAAGCCAGATCAAGTAGGCGTAGGCGATACCGTTGCGGGCCAGGCTGAGCAGAGCATCCACCGCGCAGGCGCCGGTGTAGATCCGCTCCCGCCGGTTGATGAAGGCGTCGTAAAGCCGGAGGGTACTCTCGTAGATATCCGAAAGCCATGGGCCCAGCCCAAAGATGCGGATATCCTTGGCCAGCTGGATGGACTCGGTATTTTGGGCGATGTAGCGGATCTTTTTCTGGTAAGAGGATTCTTCTTCACGGTGGTGGTAGCCCCACGCATTGATCCGCTGACTGATAAAGAAGCCTGCCGCGGTGGTGACGGCCACCACGCCGATCAGCCCCAGGTCCAGCCCGGACAAAAGGGTCAGGTAGACCGCAAAACCCGCCAGATTGAGCAGGAGACCGGTCAGAGTCGTCCAAATGTGTTCCGCCGGCCGGGAGTTGCTCCGGGTGGCGTCCTGCGCTTTTTCAAACAGTTTGAGGGCCTTCGGGTCGCGGGTGTTGGGGTAGGAGGTGGTACAGGCTTTTTCGTTCAGATCATTGATGATCGAGATTCGCAGCCGCACCCGGCCGAACATGGTGTTCTGGTCTACATAGCCGAGTAGGCCGTTCAGGAGGATCAGCGCCAGGGCAAAGCCCCCGATGGTACCCAGCAGACGGGGCAGGGGAGCATGGGCCTCCACCTGGGCCAGGACGGTCGGCGCGATGAACAGCTGGGCCAGATTGATGCCCAGGGAAAGCGCCGCAAACAGCACGCACAGGGCCAAGACGTCCTTGCCCTTGCGCCAGGCCAGCGCCAGCATGAACCGGACGTTCTGCCAGACGCTGTACTTTGGTTTTGTTTTCATATGTGGTTCACCTCATTTCGGGAGTATTGTAGCACAAAAAATCGTCCCCGGAGCATTCTGGGGACGAAACACCGTTTTTGGGGGACGAATTGCAGTCAAACCTGCGGCAGCAGGATCTCGGTGGTGAATGCGCCGTCCTCGCTGTTGCGGCTGATGTAGCCGTCCAGCCGCTCGACGATGGCGTCGATCCGTACCAGACCGAAACCGTGCCCCTCGCCCTTGGTGGTGCGGAAAAGCCCGCCCACCTTCTGCAGCTTTTTGCCGGCGGTAAAGTTGGTGAAAGAAATGTAGAGCTGGGTGTTTTTCATGTCCATATAGACGCGGATCAGCCGCTGGGACTCAGGCAGCTGCATACTGGCGTCGATGGCGTTGTCGAACAGGTTGCCGATGATGCAGCACAGGTCGATCTCGCTGGTTTTGAGCTTGACCGGGATGTGGGCGTCCGCCGTTACCTGGATGCCTTTGGCTTTGGCCAGCGAAATTTTGGAGTTGAGGATGGCGTCGGTCATGGCGTTGCCGGTCTTGATGACAGTGTCCACCGTGGTCAGGTCCTCGTCCAGCAGGTCGAGGTATTTTCGGATGGCCTCCCAGTCGCCCGCGGCGGCATAGGCTTTCATGGTCTGGATGTGGTTGCGGTAGTCGTGCCGCCAGCCCCGGATCTGCCGGTACATATTGTCCACTTCCCGGTAGTGGGTCTCGATCAGCTCCTGCTGGTAGGAGGCCAGCCGCTTGTCGATCAGTTTGGAAAACAGTCCCATGGCATTTTACCTCATGTGGATGATGGCGCGGTTGACCCCTTCGTAGGCGCCCCGCGGCAGATGGATGGACGAGCCGTCCAGCAGGCGTATTTCGGTTTTGGTCACCCGGGCGATCTGGGTCAGGTTGACCACCACAGAGCGTCCGACCCGGTAAAAGCGCTCGTCCAGGTTCTTTTCCAGCTCGGCCAGGGTCATTTTCACGGTCAGATCGGTCTGGGCGTGGAGGGTCACATAGTTGCCCATGACTTCGGCGTAGCGGATCTGGTAGACCGGCACCCGCACCATCTCGCCGCTGGTCTCGAAATAGAGCACCTTCTCGTTTTTGGCGGTCTTTTCGGCGGCGCGGTCCAGCACGGCGAACAGCTTTTCTTCCCGCACCGGCTTCATCAGGTAGTTGAGGGCGGCCACCTCATACCCCTCGGCGATGTAGTCGCTGTAGCCGGTGATGAAAACGATTTGGATCAGGTCGTTTTCGCTGCGCAGCCGCTTAGCCATCGTCACGCCGTCCATTGCTCCCATCTCCACATCCAGAAGCAGGATGTCGTAGTCGCTCTTTTCGGCGTATACAAATAAAAATTGCTCGGCAGATTCAAATGCGGACAGCTGCACGGTGTGGCCGGCACCGGCCGCCCACCGCTCTACCAGAGCAGACAGATACGTCCGGTCCGCTTCCGAATCATCACAGAGCGCGATTTTCAGATACATCTTCTTTCCCCATCCCGTTTCCTTTTTTCAATCTACAGCCTACAGCAGACCCGCCGGCGCAAAAAATGCGTTATTTAGAGGATGGTCAGCATATTGTACAGCTTCATCAGGCGGATGTCCTCACGGGACAGGCGCAGGCTCTTTGCAAACTCGGGGGTCTCTTTCTGGGGGCTTTTGGCGAACAGGATCTTGGTGGAGGTGGGCATCAGCGGGCGGCTGGAAATGCCGAAGGCCAGCCCCCACTTGACCGGGGCGTTCATGTAAGGGCTGGGGATGCCCACCTGGTAGTGATCCATTTCCATGTGCTGGTTTTGCAGCACCAGCAGGCTGAGGGTGTCGAAATGGGTCAGGCTGCCGTCGTAGAGGTTTTCGCACAGGTGATAGTGGTCGTAGTCGTCCACGTTCATGTACATATGGACGTGGAAGGAACCGGGCCCGGCCTCCTCCAGGATGTCGCCCACGCTGCGCACGATGTGGTTGCTCCGGCCGTCGTAGTAGTAGCAGTAAAAGCGGTCGAGGCCCGCAAAAAAGGCGGGCACCGCCCCGCTGGGCGCGCCGGGGGCCTGGTCGGGCGGCAGGTAGAGCAGCTGGGTCACACGCACTTCCAGCGCGGCGGCGATGTCATAGAGGGTGGGCAGGTCCACGGCGATCTGTCCGTTCTCGTATTTGGACACGCAGGACTTGCTCTTGCAGATGGCCGCGGCCAGCTGGTCGATGGTCATCTGTTTCTTTTTGCGGTAATACCGGATGCGTTCGCCGGTTTCGTGTGCTATATCCACAAAAACAATCCCTTTCGTTTGTGCAAATTGTGCAGTTTCCAACAAATACACAAAAAACAAGTTTTAGCGCTTTTTTTCATTATATGGCATTTGCGCCCCAAAAACAAGTCCATATTCCACTTTGAAGAAACTTCTGCACCAAAATGTTTCCTCCGGCTACATTTGGCCCCATTGGACAACGAGGCCCGGTTTGGGTATAGTAGAACCACAGCAAGGACGCCCGGCGGCCGACGGGAAGGTCAGTCCAGAGTCAACCAAGCAAAGGAGTCTCGTATGAAGTACAATTTTGATGAGGTCATTGACCGCAGCCACAACCGTTCCGCCAAGTACGACGAGCGGATCAAAAAGTTTGGCACCGCCGACGTCATCCCTCTGTGGGTGGCGGACATGGATTTCCGCACCGCCCAGCCCATCATCGACGCCTGCAAGGCCAAAGCCGAGGAGGGCATCTGGGGCTACACCTCCCGCCCGGCCAGCTACTTTGAGGCCGTGCAGGAATGGGAGGTCAAGCGCAACGGCTGGAAGCCCGACACCGCCCTCATGAGCTGGAGCCTGGGCGTGGTGCCCGCCCTGTCGGCCATCGTCAAGCTGTTCAGCAAAGACGGCGACAAGGTCCTGATCCAGACGCCGGTCTATTCCGAGTTCTACGACGTGGTGGAAGCATGGGACCGCACCGTGGTGGAAAACCAGCTTGTGGAGAAAAATGGCCGCTGGCATATTGATTTTGATGATTTTGCCGCCAAGGCCAAAGAGTGCAGCGTCTTTCTGCTGTGCAACCCTCACAACCCCCTGGGCATCGTGTGGGACCCCGCCGACCTGCGCCGGATGGCCGAGATCTGCATCGAAAACGATACCCTGCTGGTGTCGGACGAGATCCACTCCGACCTGATCTTCCACGGCAAGCACCACACCGTCACCGCTTCGCTCTCGCCCGAGATCGCAAGCCATATCATCACCTGCGTGTCGGCCACCAAGACCTTCAATCTGGCCGGCCTGCAGGCCAGCACCACCATCTTCCCCAACGCAGAGATGAAGGCCGTTTTTGACAAGTTCTGGGGCGGGATGGACATCCACCGCAACAACGCCTTCAGCTCGGTGGCCATGGAAGCCGCTTACCGGGAGGGGGAGGAGTGGCTGGAGCAGCTGCTGGCGTACCTGTCGGACAACTTCGACTACGTCTGCGACTACTGCGCCAAAAATATCCCCCAGATCAAGCCCAACTGCCCCGACGCCACCTACCTGATGTGGCTGGACTGCCGGGACCTGCACATGACCAACGAGGAACTGCGGGACTTCTTCATCCACAAGGCGAAGCTGGGCCTGAACGAGGGCTACACCTTTGGCCGCAGCCTGAGCGGCTATATGCGGCTGAACGCAGCCTGCCCCCGCGCCACCCTGGAAAAAGCCATGGCGCAGCTGAAAGCCGCCGTGGACGCCCTGTAACCAAAAAGGGAGGGACAACATCATGTCGACATCGTCGAATATCATCAAACAGAAAACCTTCTGGCAGCAATACGGCAACCTGATCCTGATTTTGGGCGGCATTGTCGTGGGCGCGCTCATTGGCGCATTTGCCCCCAGCGTGGGCACCACCATCAAGCCCATCGGCGATATCTTCCTCAACCTGCTGTTCACCATCGTGGTCCCGCTGGTGTTCGTGTCCATTGCCTCGGCGGTGGGCAGCATGGCCAACATGAAGCGGCTGGGCCGCATCCTGGCCGGCACCATCGGCACCTTTATCTTTACCGGCCTGATCGCCGCCGCCTGCGTCCTGATCTGGGTCAACCTGTTCAGCCCCTCTGCCGGCACCTCCATCGCCATGACCAGCAGCGAAGTGGGGGAGGCCAAGACCGCCGCCGAGCTGATCGTCAGCTCCCTCACCGTGTCCGATTTCTCGGATCTGTGGGACAAGTCCAATATGCTGCCCCTGATCATCTTTGCCATCCTCATCGGGTTCTGCGTGTCCGCCTGCGGCGGTGACGAGACCCCCGTCGGCAAGCTGCTGATCAACCTGAACGACATCATCATGAAGTTCGTCGGCCTGATCATGACCATCGCTCCGCTGGGCCTGGGCGCTTACTTTGCCAACCTGGTGGCTACCTACGGCCCCGAGATCATCGGTGATTACGGCCGGTCCATGCTGGTCTATTACCCCCTGTGCCTGCTCTACGCCGTCATCTTCTTCCCGCTGTACGCCTTCCTGGCCGCGGGCAAGCAGGGCGTCGTCACCATGGTCAAGCACATTTTCCCGCCGGCCATCACGGCCTTTGCCACCCAGTCCTCGGCCGCTACCATCCCCGTCAACAAGGAAGCCTGCGACGCCATCGGCGTCCCCAAAGATGTCAGCGACCTGGTGCTGCCCATGGGCTGCACCATGCACATGGACGGCTCGGTCCTCTCCTCTATCGTCAAGATCGCCTTCCTGTACGGCATCTTCGGGATGGATTTCTCGGGCGCAGGCACCTACGCCATGGCCATCGTGGTGGCGATCCTGTCGGCCTTCGTCCTGTCCGGCGCGCCCGGCGGCGGCCTGGTGGGCGAGATGCTGATCGTCAGTATGTTCAACTTCCCGGCCGAGGCGTTCCCCATCATTGCCACCCTGGGCTTCATCTTTGACCCCGCCGCCACCTGCCTGAACTCCTCCGGCGACACCATCGCTTCCATGATCGTCACCCGCCTGGTGGAAGGCAAGGACTGGCTGGTCAAGGCCGCCGCCAAATAGCAGGCCCGCTGAGCCCTTCTACGCCACTTTTTACAGTCAACAGAAAAGGAGCATTTGTATGAAACTGATCGATACCAAAAACGCCCCCGGCGCCATCGGCCCTTATGTCCAGGGCTACGTTGTAAACGGCATTGTCTACACCAGCGGGCAGATCCCCGCCAGCCCCGCCGACGGCAGCGTCCCCGAGGGGATCGCCGCCCAGGCCAAGCAGAGCTGTGAGAACGTCAAGGCCATTCTGGAGGCTGCCGGCTCTGACCTGACCCGCGTCATCAAGACCACCTGCTTCCTGGCCGATATGGGCGACTTTGCCGCCTTCAACGAGGTCTATGCAGGCTACTTCACCGGCAAGCCCGCCCGCAGCTGCGTCGCCGTCAAGGCTCTGCCCAAAGGCGTCCTGTGTGAGATCGAAGCCATTGCGGAGGTGTAAAACATGAAAGTGACTGTTATCGGCAGCCATCTCTGCCCCGATACCCTGTACGCTCTCAACCGGCTGGCCGGCGCCGGCGCAGAAGTGGAGTTCAAAGACATCCTCTCCTGCCACGCAGCCCTGCAGGATTACCTGCAGATCCGGGAGAGCAGCCCCCTTTACGCGGAGATCCGCGGCACCCGGCGGCTGGGCGTCCCCTGCTTTGAGCGGGAGGACGGCACCCTGACGCTGAATCTGAACGACATTATCTGCTAAACCCATCATATACCTTCCTTATTTCCCTTGGTTGACCCCGGCCGGCGCCCGCCGCGCCGGGGTTCTCTTGTGGAAAGGGGAGGGGAAAGGAGCGTGCCCATGCACGAATTGACCCAGCTGATCCGGCAGGATATGAAGCCCGCCCTGGGCGTCACCGAGCCGGGGGCCATCGCCTTTGCGGCAGCTACCGCCCGACGCCATACCCATGGGGCAGTGCAGCGCATCACCCTGCGGCTGAACAGCGGTATGTTCAAAAACGCCTTTACCTGCGGCATTCCCGGCAGCGACGAGGTGGGCAACGCCCACGCCGCTGCTCTGGGCGCGGTAGGGGCCGACCCGGACAAGGGGCTCGAGTGTCTGGACGGTATCACGCCGGAACAGGCCGCCCGGGCCAAAGAGATGGTCGCCGCCGGGAAAGTCCGGGTGGAAATGGCCGGGATCAGCAGCCGCATCTTCATCGAAGCAGCCGTGACCACGGAGGAAGGGGAGGCTGCCGTTACCATCCGGGACGCCCACACCAACATCGTCCGCATCACCGAGAATGGCCGCACCGTTTTTGAAAAGCCGTCCGCCCCGGACAGCCTGCCCGGCGGCGAAACAGAGGCCCCGCCCCTGATCCACCGCTATTCCCTGGCGCAGCTGCGGGACTACGCCCTGACCGTCCCGGCGGAGGAGCTTGCCTTTCTCCGGGAGGCCTTCGCGCTGAACTTTGCCCTCTGCCAGGCGGGCATCGACAGCCCCAAAACCACTTTTGCCCGCTGCCTGCTGGCTGAAAACGGCGGCCAGCTCATCTCCCACAACGAGCAGGCCACCGCCTCGCTGCTCTGCAACGCCGCCATCGAAGCCCGCGTTCTGGGCCTGTCCCAGCCCGCCATGAGCGTTACCGGCTCGGGAGCACACGGCATCATCGCCACTATGCCCCTCTACGCCGCTTACAGGGCGCAGGGGTATCCCGAGGAAAAGCTGCTGCGGGCCACCGCCCTGAGCATTCTGGTCTGTATGTACATCAAAGAGTATTCGGGCAAGCTGTCGGCTTTCTGCGGCTGCGCCATTGCGGCGGGCACCGGGGCGGCCTGCGGGCTGGTCCTGCTGCGGGACGGCGACACCGCCGCCATGGCCCGCACCATCAACAACATGGCCAGCAGCATCACCGGCATGATCTGCGACGGCGGCAACCAGGGCTGCACCATGAAAGGTGTGGTGGCGGTGGACGCCGCCTGGCGCTCAGCGGGCATGGCCCTGCACGGCGCTGCCATCGCGCCGGTCCACGGCATCAACGGTCCCACCCCGGAGCAGACCATGCGGAACATGGGCCGGATCGCCTCCCCGGGCATGGTGGGCACCGAAAAGACCATGATCGACATTTTGGAGAGCAAACAGAAAGGAGACTGACCTATGGAACGTACCAGCAAGGTTTATCAGGCATATGTGCGCATTTTGCAGGAGGAGCTGATCCCCGCGATGGGCTGCACCGAACCCATCGCCATCGCCTACGCCGCTGCCAAGGCCCGGGAGGTGCTGGGCCAGCTGCCCGGCTCGGTCTGGCTGGGGGTCAGCAACAACATCATCAAGAACGTCAAGAGCGTCATCGTCCCCAACACGGGCGGCATGAAGGGCATCGAGGCCGCGGCCGCCGCCGGCATCGTGGCGGGCCAGGCCGGCAAGGCGCTGGAAGTCATCTCGGAAGTGACCGAAGCCCAAAAGGCCGAGATGCGCCGCTTTTTAACGGATACCTCCATCCGTGTCGAAGCGGTGGACAACGGCCAGATCTTTGACATCATCGTCCGGCTGGCCGCCGGGGAACATACGGCCAGCGTCCGCATCGCCCAGTACCACACCAACATCGTCCACGTCGAAAAGGACGGCCAGATCCTGCTGGACGTCCCCGTCGAGGCGAACGCGGCCGCCTGCGGCCACGAGGGCAACGCCCCCACCGAGGACGGCCTGGCCGGCCGGGACCTGCTGACCATCGCGGACATCCTGGACTTTGCCGACACCTGCGACCTGGCCGACATCCGCCCCGTGCTGGACACCCAGATCCAGTACAACACCCAGATTTCCGAGGAGGGCCTGCTGGGCGACTACGGGGCCAACATCGGCTCCACCATGCTCAAATTCTACGGCGGCGACGTCCGCAACCGGGCCATCGCCAAAGCGGCCGCCGGTTCCGACGCCCGGATGAGCGGCTGCGAGCTGCCGGTGGTCATCAACTCGGGCAGCGGCAACCAGGGCATCACAGTGTCGGTCCCCGTCATCGAGTACGCCAAGGCGCTGGCCGTCCCCAAGGAACGGCTGTACCGGGCGCTGGCAGTGTCCAACCTCATCGCCATCCACGAAAAGAGCGGCATTGGACGCCTGTCGGCCTACTGCGGCGCGGTCAGCGCCGGGTGCGCCGCCGGATGCGGCATCGCCTACCTGCAGGGGGCGGACTACGAGGCCATCGCCCATACGCTGGTCAACTCGCTGGCCATCGTCTCGGGCATCATCTGCGACGGCGCCAAGCCCAGCTGCGCCGCCAAGATCGCTTCCAGCGTCGAGGCCGGCATCATGGGCTACCATATGTACCTGAACGGCCAGCAGTTCCGTGCCGGGGACGGCATCGTCACCAAAGGCGTCGAGAACACCATTCGCAACGTCAGCCAGCTGGGCCGCGAGGGGATGCGCGAGACTGACAAAGAGATCGTCAAGATCATGATGCAGGAAAGCTGACTTCCTTTACATCTAATATACCTCCTCCTATCAAAACAGCCGCCCGCCGCGCATCAAAACGCAGCAGGCGGCTGTTTATTGCATTTATCCTTCCAGAGACAGGGTGACGGTCACATCGCCGCCGCCCAGGGCATCCTCCCAGCCGGTCAGGTCGTCGATGTGGCCCAGCCGGGTATAGCTCCAGCTGTTGGAGCCGTAAAACAGCACGATTTGGTCGCCCTGGTACAGGACGATGTCTCCCGCGTGGGTAGTGGTCTGGCTGTCCGAGGCCGGCAGGCTCCGGCCCAGCGGGCCGACCTTTTCAAAGCCGGCATAGTCGCTCAGTTCCAGCGTGACCGGCCCTTCTTCCACCCAGTCCACCAGAGCATCCGCGGCGGCATTGTCCGCCAGCGTGGCGGTAAAAGTAGACCCATTGACTTCGATCTTCATTTTCATGGCAGTATCCTCCACAGATTCGGTTTCGCTGCTGCTGGCAGCCAGCTGGCTGGACGCCGCTGCGCAGCCCATCAGCAGCATGGCTGCGGTCAGCGCGCCCGCCAGTATCGCGGACAGTTTTCTGTTTTTCATCCTGACACCTCAGACCGTTTTGCACAAAGGGGGCGCGTGTGCGCCGCCCCGGTTTTTTTCGACGCTTCCAGTATAAAAGGGTGCGCTGAAAATAGCAAATACTTCTCTTTTATGGCATGATATAGCCAAAATCTATGGGGGAGGGCGGCGTCCGCAGAAGAACCAAAACTTCTGGCTGGGCGGCGTTCTTGCGGGAGATTTCACAGAATTTTCTCTTGTGCTGACGGCGCGTCAGGTTTATATTGGAAGAACACTACACAACCGGTCGAGCAAAGAGGGAGGAATGTGATCGTGAACGATGCTGCAAAGACAACCGGTCCCCGCTACGCGCTTTTGGACGAGCTGCGGGGGCTGGCCCTCATCAGCATGATAGGGTACCACGCCATGTGGGACCTGGTGTATATGTTCGGGCTGTATGCGCCGTGGTACGGCGGCACGCCGGGCTTTTTGTGGCAGCAGGCCACCAGCTGGACTTTTATCCTGCTGTCCGGGTTCTGCCTGGGGCTGGGACATCACCCGGTCCGCCGGGGGCTGATCGTGTTCGGGGGCGGGGCGCTGGTCACGCTGGTGACGCTGATCGCCATGCCCCAGGATCTGGTGCTGTTCGGCGTGCTGACCTTTTTGGGCTCGGCCATGATCCTGACCGGGCTGGCCCAGCCTTTGCTGGAAAAACTGCCGGCCTGGGCAGGGTTGGCGGGCAGCGTTTTGCTGTTCGTGGTGACGCGGCAGGTCAACAGCGGTTTTCTCGGGTTTGGGGGATGGGTCATCGCCTGGCTGCCCGGCACGCTGTACCGCAATCTCCTGACGGCCTTTCTGGGCTTTCCTGCGCCGGGCTTCTTTTCCACCGACTACTTTTCCCTGATCCCCTGGCTGTTTCTGTTCTGGGCAGGGTACTTCCTGCAAAAGCTGGCCGGCCGGGAAAGGATGGAGCCGCTGCGCCGTTCAGTCTGCCCGCCGCTGGGCTGGCTGGGCCGGCATTCGCTGCTGCTCTATCTGCTGCATCAGCCGGTGATCTACGGCGTTTTGATGCTCCTTATGGCGCTTTTGCATTGAAAAGGGCTTGACAACCGCCGCTGGAAATGGTATCCTTTTATCGCTGGTTAAATTTAACTAACCTCTGCCTGCCATGCGCTGGACCGCCAGCGTTTTTTTGGAGGCAGAGAATTAGCTATAACTAACTATAAAATATCAAGAAAAGAGGTTCGATTCCTATGAACAAGGTTGCAATCGTTTACTGGAGCGCCACCGGAAATACCGAGGCCATGGCCAACTGCATCGCAGAGGGCGCGGGGGACGCCGCCACGGTCCTGACCTGCGCCGGCGTCACCCCCGACGTCCTGGCAAAGTACGACGTAGTGGCTTTTGGCTGCCCCGCCATGGGCGCCGAACAGCTGGAAGAAAGCGAGTTCGAGCCCATGTTCTCCTCTGTGGAAGGCGCGCTGAACGGCAGGAAGGCGGCGCTGTTCGGCTCTTACGGCTGGGGCGACGGCCAGTGGATGCGGGACTGGTGCGACCGGGCCAGGAGCGACGGCGCCGTCCTGTTCAGCGAGGAGGGTCTGATCTGCAACGGCGCCCCCGACGATGACACCCAGGCCGCCTGCCGCAAGCTGGGCGCAGACCTCGCCGCCTGGTAAATCCTGGCAGGAGGGAGCGCACCTGTATAAGCAGCCCTCTCTACGGGCATACTGCCTGCAAAGAGAGGTGATAACCATGGAGAACAAAGGCGTCATCTGCGATGTCAGCGAGTGCCGCTACAATGTGGACTGCTGCAAGTGCAACCTGCCCCAGATCAAAGTGACGGAGCACTGCGCGTCCGGCAGCTGCGGCAGCCAGCAGGTGGAGAATCCCCACTTCTGCCAGAGCTACGAGAAGAAGTGACCCCTGAGTAACCCCAGGCAAAAATTCCCCCGCTGCGCATCCTTTGCAGGATGTACGGCGGGGGAATTCGCGTTAGCGCAGTGTGACGTTGCAGGTGGCCAGGCTGCGGACCAGGGTGTCCACGCTTTCCCGCATCTGGATGCTGTTCATCCCCAGCTGAAAAGCCGTCTGGACGTTGGCGCGGTTGTCGTCGATGAAGATGCACTCGCCGGCCTTGAGGTGGTATTTGTCCAGCAGGATCTTGTAAATACGGGGGTCGGGCTTGTTGATGTGGACGTCGCAGGAGGCCACGCCGCCGTCAAAGACCCCTTCCAGCCCGCGGCTCATCAGCAGGGGCAGGATGTCCTCCGGGATGTTGCTCAAATAATAGGCGCAGTAGCCGTGGTTTTTCAGCCGGCGGACCAGCTCCACCATCCGGCGGCGTACCCGGAGGATGCTGGTCCAGTTTTCCAGCACTTCCTGCACCTCGAAGGCGCAGCCCTCCTCCTGGGCGGCGGCCATCATGGCCTGGTTGCCCTCGTAGCGGGTGCAGAGGCCGGCGTCCAGTTTCTGCCAGGTCTCGCTGCCAAAGGTCAGCCGGTAGACCTTGTCCTCGATGGCGGCGTTGCAGAACCGGTCCAGCAAAAAATCTTTGGGGGCAAAATCGACCATCACCCCGCCGAGATCGAAAATGATGTTTTTATACATAGACGTTTCTCCCTGCGGTACACGTTTTTCTCTGTACTGCATAGTATAGCACATCGGGACCGGTGATTTCCACTGGTTTTTGCAGCGGCAAAGAAAGGGGAGCGCACTATGACATTCCGTGAACTGAGCAAAAAGGAAGTCGTCCAGCTGAAAGAGGGGGCGTGCCTGGGCAAGATCGACGATCTGGTCATCGACCCGCAGACGGCCAAGGTGGAAAAACTGCTGATGCTGGGCCGGCCCAAGCTGTTCGGCCTACTGGGCCGGGGCGAGACACTGGTCATCGACTGGGACGAGGTACAGAAATTCGGGGCCGACGCGCTGCTCGTCAACACCGAGCTGCCCGAGGACGGCGCCGCAGAGGCGAAAAAGCCCGGCCTGCTGGACCGGCTGCTGGGCAGATAAGGGCGCATTTGTAAGTTTTCACAAGAAAGCAGGTAGACTTTGTGTCAAACTGCGCTATAATAGGAAGCGATTTGGGCAAAAGCCCCGACCAACGGGCGGCGCGGAAATTCCTCTGCCGGAGCCGCCCGATCTCATGCTGATTGGAAAGCAGGAAGTGGAGTTTGTATGAAACACAAGCAGACGGCGGCCCTGGGCATTGGTCTGGCCCGGGGGATCTTTCCGCTTTTGGCGGCGCTGGTCTTTCTGGCCCTGACCGAGTGGGTGGCCCGGGGCGAGCTGACCGCCGAGACCTGGGCGGAGTACATCCGCCCCCATTATGAATCCTATGTGCTGTCCTGGCTGCTGTTGGCCCTGATCTGGGCGGTGGTGGACGCCGTCACCCGGCTGGCCCCGCTGGCGACGCTGGCGGCAGGGTGCGCGGGCCTGGTCCCGGCGACGGTCAACTTTTATACCCTGCAGCTGCGGGGCGAACCGTTCCTCCCCTGGGACCTCACCCAGGTGGAGGAAGCCGCAGGGGTGGCGGCCGCCGCCGGCCTGAAAGTGCAGCCCAGCATGGTTTGGGCCGGAGCGGCGCTGCTGGCCTTGACGGTGCTGTCCTTTTTCCTGTACCGGCGGCGGGGCAGGCCGGTGCTGCCGGTGCGGCTGGCTGGTATCGCCGCGTCGGTGGCGGCATTGCTGGCGCTGGTGTTCGGCGTTTTTCTGCAGCCGGCTGTGACCCAGTCCTTCGGCATCTATCCCGACGCCTGGATGCAGGACCGCTACTATAGATGGTACGGGGTCATCACCGGGTTTATGACCAACCTCACCAATCTGGAGATCGACGCGCCGGAGGACTACAGCGAGGACGCGGTCAACGCCCTGCTGGACGAGGTGGAAGCCGCCGGGAAGATCGAGACGGGGCCCAATTTCCCGGACAGCTATGCAGCCGTCACCGGCCCTGCCGCCGTCGAAAAGACCCCCACCATCATCTATGTGATGGACGAATCCTACTGGGACGTCAGCGAGCTGGAACAGTACGGCGTCACCTTTGACACCGACATCTCGCCCAACCTCCACGCCCTGCAGCAGACCAGCGCGCACGGCAGAGTGTACAGCCCCAGCTTTGGGGGCGGCACCTGCGACGTGGAGTTTGAAGCGCTGACCGGCTATTCGGTGGGCTTTCTGCCGTCGGGGTGCAAGCCCTACCAGCAGCACGTGACCCACCCCATGTTCGCCCTGCCTTCCTATCTAAAAGACAGGGGATACCAGACCGCGGCGGTGCACTGCTACTACGCCAAATACTGGAGCCGGAACACCGCCTACCCCAACCTGGGCTTTGACGATTTCATCAGCCTGGAGGATATGCGCGGGGTGGATAAGGTGCGCGGCTATTACTGGAAGGGCGGCCTTGTCACCGACGCCTCGATGGGGGAGCAGATCATCCGGGAATACGAGACGCTCAAAGCGGCGTCGGACGCGCCGGTCTTTCTCCACGCGGTGACCATGCAGAACCACACCAACTACAACGCCGCCAACTATCCCGACGACCAGCGGGTCCACATCACCAGCGCGCCGGCCGGCCTCAAGGCCAGCACGGTGGGTGCGCTGGAGGATTTTGCCACCGGCGTGCGGGACGCCGACGCCCTGCTGGGTCAGTTGGTCAGCTATTTTTCCCAGGTGGACGAGCCCGTCATCCTGGTGTTCTGGGGGGACCACTATAACCCCATCGACTCGGGTTACGACGTCTACACCGCCACCGGCTACGCCAGCGCGGACAGCGCCGACCCGCGGCTCCACCAGACCACGCTGCTGATGTGGTCCAACTATAGCAGCCAGCCGGTGGAGCTGGGCACCATCGCAGCCTACGAGATCTCGCCGGTGATGATGGACCTGTTCGGGCTGGACCAGCCCCTCTATTTCCAGTACCTGAACCGGCAGCTGCGCTATGGCTACCGCAGCTGCACCGGCGGGGTGACGGTGAACTGGGACGGCTCGCTTTCCAGCGGCCTGACCCCGCGGCAGAGCGTCTGGCGGCAGGATCACTGGCTGCTGCAGTACGACCTGATGTTCGGCGAGGGGTACGCGCTGGAGCGGATGGGCGTCAGCTTGGAAAAATCCGGGTGAAATCCTCCGCAAATACGAAAATCGGTCTTGCAACCGGGGCCGCAGTGTGGTATCATATTACAGGTGTGTCCGGCCAGACGGGCCGGACGCCGTAACGCATCACACACGCATCACTATGCCCTTATGTGCCTCTTTCGGGAGGTGGAGGGCAGTCCGCATCCCTGTACCATGCGGGGCGGCGGATCACGGTGTGCGGAGGTAAAAACAATTTGGAGGTAATGTAACATGGCAGTCATTTCTATGAAGCAGCTTCTCGAAGCAGGCGTGCACTTCGGTCACCAGACCCGCCGCTGGAACCCCAAGATGGCGAAGTATATCTTCACCGAGCGCAACGGCATCTATATCATCGACCTGCAGAAGACCGTCAAGAAGCTGGACGAGGCTTACAACTACGTCAAGGAAGTCGCCGCTGAGGGCGGTGAGATCCTGTTCGTCGGCACCAAGAAGCAGGCTCAGGAGTCCATCCGCGACGAGGCTACCCGCTGCGGCATGCACTACGTCAACGCCCGCTGGCTGGGCGGCATGCTGACCAACTTCCGCACCATCCGCAAGCGCATCGACCGGATGGAGCAGCTGAAGAAGATGCAGGAGAACGGCACCTTCGAGCTGCTGCCCAAGAAGGAAGTGGCCAAGCTCGAGCTGGAGATGGAGAAGCTGGACAAGTACCTGGGCGGCGTGAAGAACATGAAGACCCTGCCCAAGGCCCTGTTCATCGTCGATCCCCACAAGGAGCGCATCGCCGTTTCCGAGGCCCGCAAGCTGCACATCCCCATCATTGCGATCGTCGATACCAACTGCAACCCCGATGAGATCGACTGGGTCATCCCCGGCAACGACGACGCCATCCGCGCTGTCAAGCTGATCGCCGGCGCTATGGCTGACGCCGTTCTGGAGGGCAAGCAGGGCAACCAGGAGGCCGCCCCCGCTGAGGAAGCCGCCAACGCCTGATTTCTCCGCCCGGATACCCAAACGTATAGAATAGGAGAGGATTACAATGGCTATTTCTGCAAAGGACGTTATGGAGCTGCGCAAGCAGACCGACTGCGGCATGATGGAGTGCAAGAAGGCTCTGACCGACGCTGAGGGCGATTTCGCCAAGGCCATCGAGCTGCTGCGTGAGCGCGGCCTGGCCACTGCCGCCAAGAAGGCCGGCCGTGTGGCCGCCGAGGGCATGGTCTACGCCGATTACTGCACTGAGTGCAAGGTGGGCGTGGTCATCGAGGTCAACGCCGAGACCGACTTCGTCGCCAAGAACGAGAAGTTCGTCGAGTTCGTCAAGGAAGCAGCCAAGGTCATCATGCAGCAGAACCCCGCCGACGTGGAGGCTCTGATGAACTGCAAGATGGGCGAGGGCACTGTGGATGACGCTCTGAAGCAGCTGATCCTGGTCATCAAGGAGAACATCAAGGTCCGCCGTTTCGTCCGTTACGAGGGCCCCTGCGCCGCTTACGTCCACGGCGGCGGCACTCACGCCGTCCTGGTCAACTTCGAGACCTCTGACGAGATCGCTGCAAAGCCCGAGTTCGCAGCTTACGGCAAGGATATCGCCATGCAGATCGCTGCCGCCAACCCCAGCTACCTGGATGAGGCCAGCGTCCCCGCAGCCGTCGTTGACAAGGAAAAGGAGATCATGCTGGTCCAGATGGCCAACGATCCCAAGAACGCCAACAAGCCCGAGGCCGTCAAGATCAAGATGATCGAGGGCAAGATGAAGAAGTACTACAAGGAGAACTGCCTGGTGGACCAGGAGTTCGTCAAGGACAGCGACCTGTCCGTGGCACAGTACACCGCCAAGGTCGCCAAGGACCTGGGCGGCGACATCAAGATCGTCAAGTTCGCCCGTTTCCAGAAGGGCGAGGGCCTGGAGAAGCGCAGCGACGACTTCGCCGCTGAAGTTGCCAGCATGGTGAAGTAAGCCATCCGGCACGAGCCAAAACAAGCAAGAGGACGCGGTACCCGCTGGGTGCCGCGCCCTTTTTTGCCGTTTGGAACAAAAACTTTGCTGCGGCCTCTTGACTTTTATACTTTCCTGTGCTAAAGTGAATAAGTAACCATCCGCAGGAAGTACAGGAGGCCCCTTATGCCCATGCAAGACAAAAATCCCAGACGCAACGCTTTGACCGACGCGCTGTTCGACGCCATCCTCAGCCTGGAAAACCGGGAGGAGTGCTACCAGTTCTTTGACGATCTATGTACGGTCAAGGAAATTTCCGATATGTCCCAGCGGCTGGAGGCAGCCAAGCTCCTGCTGGCGGGCAAGACCTACGAACAGATCGTCAAGTCTGCCGAGATCAGCACCGCCACCATCAGCCGGATCAACCGCTGCATCCAGTATGGAAGCGGCGGCTATCAAATCGTGATCGACCGGCTGGCCCGGCAGCGCGAAGAAGACTGACCCCGGCGCACGCGGGGCCGGCCCGCCGCACAGACCGACGGGGAAGGAATTTTTGCCGCGCGGCTGCGCACAGAAATTGGTTCCCCTTAAAGCGTGGCTTTTCGCCACGCTATGAAGCCTGTCCCACACCTTGGGACGGGCGCTTTGTGTTGCCTGCGGGCTGGGTAATATGGAAAATTTATTAAATCCGCGCCGCAGAATTGCCCGCCGGGGCAATTTGTGCTATACTACCTACTGTATATCCATCATGATAAAAGGAGGAGCGCCGTTTGCTACCCTACGATGCTGTCCTGTTTGACGTGGACGGAACCCTGCTGGATTCCGCCCCGGGTATCCTTTCCACCCTGCGCGAGGTCTTTCACACCATGGGGACAGACATCGCCGGCGTGGACCTGATGCGCTATATCGGGCCGCCTTTGCGGGACACCTTCGCCGAGTATTACCCCGACGAAGCCCGGATCGAGCAGGCGACCGAACTTTACCGCGCCAGCTACGCGGTCAAGGGCTGCCACATCTGCCGGCCCTATCCCGGCGCGGCCGATATGCTGCGCCGCCTCAAAGCTGCGGGGCTGACCATCTGCACCGCCACCTGCAAGCCCACCGAAGTCGTGACCCCCATTTTGGAGGAGCAGGGCCTTGCGCCGCTGATCGACTTCATTGCCGGGGCCTCGATGGACAAAAGCCGCGACACCAAGGCGGACGTGATCCGGTATGTGCTGGACCAGCCTCTGCTGCAGGGCAAGCGGGCTTTGATGGTGGGGGACCGGCACGACGATATGCGGGGCGCGGCAGCCTGCGGGCTGGACGCCGCCGCGGTCCTCTATGGGTATGGCAGCCGGGCCGAGCTGGAACCCTTTGGCCCCGTGCTGCACGCCGAAAGCTGCGAACAACTGGCCAGCCTGATTTTGGGCACGCCGGTTTGACAGAGAGATCAGAGAGATGGGGAAGATAGTATCATGAGTCGAAATTCACAGTCTATGTCGCCGGTCCAGAAGCAGGCGCTGCTCGTCTGCGCCGTCTGCGCACTGGCTATCCTGATCACAGCCAGCGTCACCTATGTGCTGCTGGCCACCAAGGGCGGGACGTCCTCGTCCAGCAGCATCCCCCAGGTGGAGGAGCCGGACGACCTGGCCACCCACTACCAGGTGAATACCCAGTCCGCCGCCCTCCTGACCGAGACGGCCGACGCCGGTGAAGCCTACCTGAACGACACCCTATTCCTGGGGGATTCCAACACCGTCCGTCTGTACAACAACGGCCTGATCACCCTGCAGCAGTTCTGCGCCAAAGAGGGCATCGGCATCCAGACCGCGCTGTCCGAACCGCTGGTCACCTTCCGCGGCACCGACCAGCGCTACACCATGGCCCAGGCTGTGGCCATGATGAAGCCCCGCCGGGTGGTCATCACCCTGGGCACCAACGACAACGGGATGGAAGTGGAGACCTTCATCGGCTATTACACCCAGCTGGTCCAGGAGATCCAGGCCAGCTATCCCTATACGGATATCATCGTCAACACGGTTCCGCCGGTGCCGCAGGACCACTCCAACTATCCCTCCACCTCGCAGGAGAAGATCGACGACCTCAACATGGCCCTGCTGACCATGTGCGAGAATTTGGGAGTGAAATTCCTCAACAGCGCCGAGGTTCTGAAAGACCCGGCCACCGGCTTTGGCCAGGATGACTACTATATCAGCGGGGACATCCACCTCAAGAGCAGCGGCCTCAAGGCGATGCTAAACTACCTGACCACCCACGCCTACGAGACGGAGGACCGCCGCCCCGATACTTCCAACATTCCCACCCGCACCCTGGAATACACCAGCAACCCCAGCGATCCGGTGGCAGCCCCCAGCTCGTCCTCGTCTGAGGCGGCCGGCGAGGCTTTTGAAGCCCGCTACCGCATCGACCAGACCGGCGGCACCCTGACCAGCGGCGATACCTCCGGGGAAACTTCGCTCCGCTTTGACGTCACCGGCGAGCAGTCGGTCACCGTGACCGCCGTGCCGGACGACGGCTACTTCTTCGTCAACTGGAGCGACGGCGTCACCAGCCGCACCCGCACCGACAGCAACTTCAAGCAAAACCTGGATGTGACGGCGGTGTTCTCCCGCGCCTCGGTGGAGATCGCAGGGGAGGGCTCCGGCCTCCTGGGCATGAACTATACCTTCACCGCCCGACTCAGCGGCCAGTACGCCAAGGCGGAAAACCTGCACTGGTATGTCAACGGTGTCGAGTCGAAGGAAGCCGCCGGCCGCACGTCCGTGTCCTTCATCGTGGACCCGCTGCTGGCCAACCAGACGTATACCGTGTACGCCGCCGTCACCTACAATGACAGCCAGGTGGTCAGCAATACCTTAACCGTCTCCTTTGAGAGCGGCATCGGTACGGGCAGCTCCTCCAGTTCTTCCAGCAGTTCGAGCAGCGCTTCCGGCTCGAGTTCGTCCGGTTCGTCCAGCTCGTCTGCTTCGGGCAGCGAGGTGGAAGACCCTTCGGAGGAAGTCTCCGCTTCCTCGAGTTCGAGCAGTTCAAGCTCGTCCGGCAGTTCCGGCAGTTCTTCCGGCGCAGGTTCGTCCAGTAGCCGGCCTTCCAGCTCGGGCAGCAGCGATGCTTCGTCCAGTTCGTCCAGCCATGCCGGCAGCAGTTCGAGTTCGAGCAGCCGCCCCTCGTCGTCTGAAGCCGGCAATGCCGGTTCCAGCAGCAGCCAGGCTTCTTCTGGTTCTTCCAGCTCGTCCCATGCTTCCAGTTCCAGCTCCCACGCGAGCTCGGTGAAGGACGAGTCCGAGCCGGAGGAGGACGGCAAGCCCGCATCGTCCAGCAGCCGGCCTTCCAGCTCGAGCAGCAGCGCTTCCCGCGGCGAGGAAGGGGACAGCACGATCAACGACCAGTTCGTGGACGGTCTGTTCGGTATCGTGGATTAAAAGCCGGAACCCTCCGCTTCCCGCCTGCATAGGCTGGGAGGAAAGGAGGGGAGGCCCCATGCCCGAACAGCAGGATCACGCCGTTTCCCGGCCGGGCGCCGGCGATGTGACCAACGGCAGCGTCGATTATTATCCCATGGAGTGGGAGGTCGTGCGCCGGGAGGACGGACAGCCTGACCCAGGCGGCGCCCGTCCGGACTGCGGCAGCAACCGGCCCCAGCAGACCGACGATGCCGGCGGCTATGAGATCGTAAACGAATGAACAAAGGCCAGCTCTGCGAGGGCGGGGCTGGCTTTGTCTTGTGAATGGATTTGTGAGGGAACATCTATGGCAAAATACTACTGTATTTTATTTGACGCAGACAATACCCTGCTTGATTTTGACGCCGCTGAACGCAAGGCCCTGGCCGAGACCCTGGCCCAGTACAACATCGAGCCCTCCAACGAGACGGTGGAAAAATACCGCACCATCAACGAAGGGCTGTGGCGTCAGCTGGAAAAAGGCCAGATCCGCCGCGAAAAACTGATGAACGAGCGCTTTACCCGCTTTTTGAAGGAGATCGGCGTTTCGGGCAGCGGCGCTGAGATGAACCGCTATTACCTCAACCAGCTGTCCACCCATCCCGATCTGATGCCCGGCAATGTGCTGGACGTCCTCCACGAGCTGGCCGAGGTGGCCACCATGGCCATCGTCACCAACGGCTTCGACAAGGTGCAGAGCCGCCGGGTCAAGGAGTCGGGGATCGCGGCCTTCATGGAAGAGGTCTTTGTCTCGGAGCGGTCGGACAGCGAAAAGCCCAACCGCAAGATCTTTGACACCGCCCTGCGCACGCTGGGCGTGGAAAACCGGGAGCACGTCCTGGTGGTGGGGGACAGCCTGAGCAGCGACATCCAGGGCGGCATCAACGCCGGGCTGGACACCTGCTGGCTGAACCGCAACCACGTGGAAAACCCGGGCCAGATCAGCCCGACCTATGAGATCGAGTCCCTCGAGCAGCTCTATCCCATCGTCATGGAACCGGACGAGCTGGCCCGTGTGGGCATGAAAAACCGGCGCCACCAGGTCTGAGCCGGGCAGGCGCATTGTGGGGAAGAAATTATGTTATTGAACCTGGAACAAATCGGCAAGAGCTTTGGGGAAAAGGTCGTGCTGGAACACGTGACGGCCAGTGTCGAGAGGGAGGACCGCATCGGCATCGTGGGCCAGAACGGCGCCGGCAAAACGACCCTGCTCAAGATCCTGACCGGTGAATACACCGACTATACCGGCGAGTTCAGCCTGACCCACGGCGTCACCGTGGGGTATCTGGCCCAGAACGCCAAGCTGGATGTGACTTTGGATGTCTACGGGGAGATGCGCTCCACCTTTGCCCCGGTGCTGGACGCCATGGCCCAGATGCAGATCGTGGAGCGCAAAATGGCCGCCAGCCCCAGCGACCCGACCCTGCTGGAACAGCACGCCGCCCTGCAGGCCGTCGTGGACGCCGCCGATGGCTACAACATGGATGTGAACATCAAAAAGGTGCTGGGCGGCATGGGTTTTCCCCAGAACACCTGGGAGAAAAACGTGGGGGTGTTGTCCGGCGGCGAGCTGACGCGGCTGCGCATCGCCAAGCTCCTGCTGGAAAAGCCGGACATCCTGATCTTGGACGAGCCCACCAACCACCTGGACTTTACCACCATGGAGTGGCTGGAAACGTACCTCAAGACTTATCCCGGCGCGGTGATGGTGGTCAGCCACGACCGCTATTTCCTGGATAACGTCTGTACCAAGATCTGGGAAGTGGCCGGCCGGACCATGACCGTCTACAAGGGCAACTTCTCGGCCTATCTGCCCCAGAAAGAGGCGGCCGACGCTTTGCGTCAGAAACAGCACGACGCCGACGTCGCCCTGGCCGAAAAGCTGCAGGACTACATCGACCGCAACCTGGTCCGGGCCTCCACCACCAAAATGGCCCAGAGCCGCCGCAAACAGCTGGAAAAGCTCGAGATCACCGAGGCCCCCAAGGACGAGACCAACCGGCTCAGCTTCCGCTTTGAATACGACGTGGAGCCCTGGAACGAGCTGGTCATCATGAAGAACCTGACCATCCGCATCGGGGACAGGGTCCTGCTGGAGCCTTTCACCCACACCGTCTGCCGCGGCCAGCGGCTGGTCATCGCCGGGCCCAACGGGGCGGGCAAGTCCACCCTGATGCAGGTGCTGGACGGCCGCCGCCGGCCCTCGGGCGGGATGGTCCGGCTGGGCACCGGCGCGCGGCCCAGCATCTTTGAACAGCAGCAGCGCCGCGCCGGCGCGGGCCGCGTCATCGACGCCATCTGGGACAAGTACCCCCAGATGACCGAGCTGGAAGTGCGCAGCCATCTGGCGCGGCTGGGTTTCCGGGGAGAGACGGTGTTCAAGGACTGCGCGTCCCTCTCGGGCGGCGAGCTGGCCCGCCTCCGCTTTGCGGAGATCGTCCTGGAACGGCCCAACCTGCTGTTCCTGGACGAGCCCACCAACCACCTGGACATTTATACCCGGGAGAACCTGACCGAGGCTCTGATGGCCTATACCGGCACTTTGCTGCTGGTCACCCACGACCGTCACCTGATGAACAGCCTGGCCTGCCCCATCCTCTACCTGGAAAACGGCAAAGCCACCATTTACCCCAGCTACGACGCCCTGATGGGCCGCGCGGCGCCCGCCGCACCCGCGCAGGAGAAAAGCGACGCCGCAGCAAAGGCCGGCTATGGCAAAGAGCAGCGCCGCCGCCGGGCCGAGCTGCGGGCCAAGATCAAATCCTGCGAGGAAGAGATGGAAAAGTGCGGCGCGCGGGAAGTGGAGCTGGACAACGAGATCAACTCCCCCGAAGTCTACAACGACCCCCAGCTGCTGCGCCAGAAGAGCGACGAGCTGGAGGACCTGCGCTTCCATCAGGAGGAGCTGTTCGCCGCCTGGGAAGCCGCCGTGGAAGAACAGGAACAGTACGAGCGCTCCCTGTCTGAGACTGCCGGGGAAGCCGGGGCCTGACGCCCCAAAGGAGACCGCCCATGCGCAACCAAAAACCGAGCAAAGCCAAACAGGTCGCCCTGTCGGGGATGCTGTTTGCCCTGGCCATGGCCCTCTCTTTTGCCGAGGGGACGCTGACCATCCCGGGCCTGCTGCCGGGGATGAAGCTGGGCCTGGCCAACGTGGTGGTCATGTACGCTTTGCTGTTCATGGGGGCCCGGCAGGCCCTCATCCTCGACGTGCTCAAGGCGCTGTTCGTCTTTCTGGTGTCGGGGCCGACGGCGGGCTTCCTCTCCCTGTGCGGCGGGCTGCTGTCCCTTCTGGTGATGTGGCTGCTGTACGACGTGGCGCCCTTCCGGCCCACCTGGTTCATCCTGTCGGTCAGCGGCGCATTTGCCCACAATGTGGGCCAGCTGATCGGCGCGGGGATCATCATTTCCTCGTCCCTGTCTTTCTACTATGCGCCGGTCATGCTGGTGCTGGGGCTGGCCATGGGGGCGCTGACCGCGCTGATCCTCCGGGCCCTGCTGCCCGCGCTGGAAAAGCTGGGGTTCAATATACGGGAGAGGCATTCCTCATAAACTTTACTTGTGCGGCGGATGGAAACATTTTGCGGGGCCCGCAAAGCTGGCAAAAACAGTGGGCCCCATTGCAACCATCGCCGCAACCGGCTATAATACACAGGAACAGGGCTTTGCGCCCTGCCGCCTGAGAGAACAAAGGCCGTGCCCGCCGCAAGACTGGGGCGCGGCTTTGGGAGGTTCACACAATGTCTGAAAAAGTAACGATCAAGGTGGAGCGGCAGACGCACCATCTTCCTGCCATTGCCCTGCGGGGGCTGGTGGTCTTCCCAAACAACCTGGTCCACTTTGAAGTGGGCCGCGAAAAGAGCATCGCCGCCATCGAGTGGGCGATGGGCAACAATTCCAATGTGTTCCTGGTCGCCCAGAAAAAGATGGACACCGACGAGCCCGCCCGGGACGACCTGTTTACTTACGGCGTGGTGGCCGAGATCAAGCAGGTGCTGCACGTCTCGGACGACCTGGTCCGGGTGCTGGTGGAAGGCAAGTACCGCGCCCGCATGACCGACCTGGACGACAGCGGCAAGTTCCTGCTGGCGGCCGTCCAGCCCGCGCCGGTCCGCGGGCCCAGGGAGGACGAGGCGCTCCAGATCGACGCCATGGTCCGCAGCCTCAAGAGCGTCTTTGACGACTATCTGGCCCTGAACCAGCGGCTCGCCAAGGACGTGGTGTTCGCCATCGTGTCCAGCGACGACCCCGTTTTCCTGAGCGAATATATCCCGGCCAACCTTTTGTTCCGCTATGAGGACAAACAGGCGGTGATGGATGAAAATACCCTCGCCGGCCGGCTGGAAAAGCTGATCGAGCTGCTGCGCCGGGAGTGCCAGGTGATGCAGATCGAAAAGGAGATCAGCGACAAAGTCAACGAGTCCATGGACAAAAACCAGCGGGACTACTACCTCCACGAACAGCTGAACATCATCAGCAGCGAGCTGGGCGAAGGGGACGATACCCACGCCGAAGCGGAGGATTACCGCCGCCGCATCCTGGAACTGCACCTGGACGAGGAGAGCGAGACCAAGCTCCTGAAAGAGGTGGACCGCCTTGCCAAGATGCAGGGCAGCAACCAGGAGGCCACGGTGATCCGCACCTATCTGGACACCTGCCTGGATCTGCCCTGGAACACCTTTACCGAGGACGATCTGGACATCCGCAAGGCCCAGGAGATCCTGGACCACGACCACTACGGCCTGAAAAAGGTCAAGGACCGCATCCTGGAAATGCTGGCGGTCCGCAAGCTGGCCCCTGACGTCAAGGCCCAGATCATCTGCCTGGTGGGCCCTCCGGGCGTGGGCAAGACCAGTATCGCCCGTTCGATCGCACGGTGCCTGAACCGGAAGTACGTCCGGCTCAGCCTGGGCGGCGTGCGGGATGAAGCCGAGATCCGCGGCCACCGCCGCACCTACATCGGCGCCATGCCCGGCAAAATCATCAGCGCCATGATCACCGCCAAGAGCCAGAACCCCCTGATCCTGCTGGACGAGATCGACAAGCTGGCAGGGGACTTCCGGGGCGATCCGGCGGCAGCCCTGCTGGAAGCGCTGGACCCCGAGCAGAACAACACCTTCAAGGACCATTTCCTGGATATCCCGTATGATCTGAGCCATGTGCTGTTCATCACCACCGCCAACGACCTGGGCGGCATCCCCGCCCCGCTGCGGGACCGCATGGACATCATCGAGCTGCCCAGCTATACCCGTGTGGAAAAGTACAACATCGCCCGCCGCCACCTGCTGCCCAAGCAGCTGGAACTGTGCGGCCTGACCGGCAAGGTGACGCTGTCCCAGTCGGCCCTGTATGGCCTGATCGACGGCTACACCCGGGAGGCCGGCGTCCGCACCCTGGAACGGACCATTAACAGCGTTCTGCGCAAGTGCGCCCGGAAGATCGCTTCCGGCGAGTCGGAGAAAATCTCTGTCACCGAGTCCATGCTGGAAGAACTGCTTGGGCCCCGGATGGTCAAGCCGGAGTTCCTCAACCGCGATAACGCCGTGGGCATCGCCAACGGCCTGGCCTGGACCAGCGTCGGCGGCGAGACCCTGCCCATCGAGGTGCAGGTCATCGAGGACGGCAGCGGCAAGATCACCGTCACCGGCTCGCTGGGCGACGTCATGAAGGAGAGCGCCCAGCTGGCCATCACTTACGCCCGGGTCCACGCCGCCGAATACGGCATCGACGCCGAAAAGCTCAAAAAGTGCGACCTGCACATCCACGCCCCGGAAGGCGCTATCCCCAAGGATGGCCCGTCGGCCGGCGTTACCCTGACCACCGCCCTCATTTCCTGCCTGTCGGGCCGTCCGGTCCGGGGCGATGTTGCCATGACCGGCGAGATCACCCTCCACGGCAATGTGCTGGCCATCGGCGGCCTGCGGGAAAAGAGCATGGCAGCCTACCGCGAGGGGATGAAGCTGGTGCTGATCCCCAAGGACAACGAGAGCGATTTGTACGAGGTGGACGACGAGGTCAAGCAGAACCTGCAGTTCGTGCCGGTGTCCACCCTGGCCCAGGTGCTGGACATCGCCCTGCTCAAAACCACCAAGTCCCTGCCGGCCCGGCGCACCCGCGCCCGCAAGCCCAAGGCTTCCGACGCCATCCTGCCGCCCCCGGCAGACAAGACGCCGCAGCCGGGGGTCGTCTGCTGACGGCCCGCCCTCCGGCGTCCCACTGTAAGGAGAGAACATGAACTACAACAAAGCGGCTTTTCTGGCAAGCTATGGTATTTCCAGCCAGCTGCCCGACAGCGGCCGGCCGGAGATCAGTTTTTCGGGCCGGTCCAACGTGGGCAAGTCCAGCCTCATCAACAAACTGTGCAACCGCAAAAATCTTGCCCGGGTGTCCAGCACGCCGGGCAAGACGGCCACCATCAACTTCTACGAGGTGGACGACTGCTATTTTGTGGACCTGCCCGGCTACGGCTACGCCAAGGTCAGCAACGCCGACCGCCAGCGCTGGGACGACCTCATCAACAGCTATTTCGGCGCACGGCGCAACCACACCCTGCTGGTGCAGCTGATCGACTGCCGGCACGACATCGGGGCCGACGACGTCCAGATGCTGCGCTACCTGCACTACCACAAGATCCCCTATGTGGTGGCCCTGACCAAGGCCGACAAACTGAAAAAGAGCCAGCTGGAGGAGACCCGGCAGGCTTTTGAAAAGGCTTGTCTGGCTTTCGGGTGCCGGGCGGTGATCCTGACCAGCGCAGAGAACGGCTACGGCATCGCCGAGCTGCAGGCGGTCCTGAACGAGGCTGCCGCGGCCGCTCAGGCGGAAAACGAGGGGCAGGCCGATGGCGTATAACGAGTTTGCCTATTTTTACGATTCTTTCAACGGGGATGCGGACTACGACGCGCTGTACTGCCGCGTCAAGGCGGAACTGGACGCCCACGGCATCCGGGACGGCATCCTGGCCGACCTGGGCTGCGGCACCGGCGAACTGACCCTGATGCTCGCCCAGGCGGGCTACGACATGATCGCCATTGACCAGTCGGAGGAGATGCTGTGCGTGGTCCGGGACAAGGCCGACCAGCTCGAGCTGACGGGCCGCCTGCTGCTGCTGGAACAGGACCTGTGCAGCCTCGACCTCTACGGCACCATCCGGGGAGCGGTGTCCACCTTCGACACCTTCAACCACCTGCCTCAGCTGGATGCGGCCATAGCCAACGCCAGTTTCTTTATGGAAAAAGGCGGGGTGCTCCTGTTCGATATGAACACGCCCTACAAGCACCGGGAAGTGCTGGGGAACAACACCTTCACCTTTGAAGGGGAGGACGCCGGCTGCGTCTGGACCAACCGTCTGGAGGACGGGGGCCGCCGCGTCCGCATCGCGCTGGACATTGATGACCGTGCGTCCGGCGAGCGTTTCCACGAGGAATTTTGTGAGTATACATATGAGCTGGCCGAGATCCGCGCCGCATTGGAGCGGCACGGCTTTACGCTGGAGTCGGTCTGCGACGGCGAGACCTTCGGTCCGCTGACCGATACCAGTGAACGGTATTTTTTCTGTGCGGTCAAAAACTATACACAGCTGGAAGGAGAACACCATGGCTGAACTGATCCGCGGCCTGTCCGACAACGGAGGCGTCGTATTTTGCGGCGTAGATTCGACGGATATCGTCTGTAAAGCAGAACAACTTCACAAGACAAGCGCCACCTGCAGCGCCGCTCTGGGCCGTCTTTTGACCGGCGCGGCCCTGATGGGCTCGATGCTGAAAGACGACCGGGACAGCATCACCCTGCGGGTGAGCGGCGGCGGCCCTGCCGGCCTGCTGATCGCCTGCACCGACGGCACCGGCAACGTCAAGGGCTGCATCGACCACCCGCTGGTGGAGCTGCCGCCCCGCGCGGACGGTCACCTGGATGTGGGCGGCGCCGTGGGCAAGGACGGTGTGCTGACCGTCATCCGGGACAACCGCCTCCAGAAGGAGCCCACCGTGGGCCAGGTGCCGCTGGTCTCGGGCGAGATCGCCGAGGACTTGACTGCCTACTATGCCTACAGCGAGCAGATCCCTACGGTCTGCGCTCTGGGTGTGCTGGTGGACCCCGACCTGACCATCCACTGTGCGGGCGGCTACCTGATCCAGCTGCTGCCGGGTGCGACCGACGCCGAGATCACCCAGCTGGAAAACAACATCGCCGCCATGCCCTCGGTCACCGAGATGCTGCGCAATGGCATGACGCCCCGGGATATGATGGAAAAGGCGCTGGCCGGCTTTGCGCCGTCGGTGCTGGACACCCGTCAGGTGGGCTACCGCTGCGACTGCAGCGAGGCCCGCACCCGCGATATGCTGCTCAGTCTGGGCCGCAAGGAGCTTGAAAAGCTCCGGGACGAAGACCCCCACTGCGAGGTGGTCTGCCACTTCTGCCACACCAAATATGAATTTGACCTGAACAAACTGCTGAAGGAGCTGCCCGTCCAGCCGCAGGCCCCTGCCGAAGCCTGAATGCCGCAGCATACAAAAAGCCCTGCCCCTCTGGGTGTCCAGACCGGCAGGACTTTTTTCTCGCTTTACCCGCCGGCAATATCTCCCAGCAGGGTATAGGTCACTGCATAGCAGAGCGTGCCGGACCGCATCTCGACGCTCTCCTGCAGGGCGGTGATCTCGGCGTCCGGCCAGGCTGTTTCCAGAGAGCGCAGGCAGGTCAGGCGGGCCATCTCCAGGGCAAGATCGTCCGGGTAAGCCACTTCGCCGGGCCGGCGGGCGTAAAAGGCAGTTTCCTCCACGGCCACCGGCAGGGGCAGGCCGAACAGTTCCAGGGCAACGTGCCGGGTGATGGCGGCGCTGCCTTCACTCCGTGCGCCGCCCCACCGGGGCAGCGTCAGATGCAGCCCGCCGCCGGACAGCCGCAGCTGGACGCCCCGCCCGCTGTCCAGCAGGGGGACTTCAACCTTCAAAGGTTGTTCGCAGGAAGTGGACCAGGCAAAGCGCGCGGTAACGGTCCCGGCTGCCGGAGCAAAGATCGGGGTGCCGTCCCGCTCGGTACGGGATGTGCCGATCAGCGGCTGGCCGGCCTCGACCTGCTGTCCCGGCTGGACCAGGGCGGTGCCGCTCTTGATCTCCACCGCCGTGACCAGGCCGCCGGCCCTGGCGCAGATGGTCTGCAGCTTGCCCGAAAAGATGGCGGGAGCAGGCTGGGCGGCGGCTGTCTCCACTTCCAGCCGCCCGCCAAAAAAGTTGACGCTGGCCCAGGAAAATTCCCCGCTTTGGAGCAGCGCGTATTCTCCGGCGTCGAGGGTCTCCTGGGACACCCGTGCGCCGGGTTCCAGGCCCGCGTTTTCCCGCAAAAGAGCAGCTGCCCGCGCCTGCTGGCCGGGTGTCATATCGGTGTAGGATACCGACCAGACCAGCCCCCGGCTCCACAGCAGCAGGGGGAGGAAGACAGCCAGCCCTGTCCACAGTCCGGCGCGGCGGAACAAGGGCCGCAGCCGGAAGAACAGGCCCCGCCTCTTTTGGACTTGCAGCCGCACCCGGCGCTGCCGGGCCAGCTTTGCCAGACGCCGGTAGCGCCAGGCCGCGCAGCGCCCGTCAAACCCGCCGGGCCGCGGGACGATGGCGGCAAGCTGGAGCCCTGCGCCGGCTGCATCGTTGAGAAGGGCCTCGGTATGGCCGCCGCGGGCGGAAAACGTCACCCCTGCCCAGAGCTGTACAGCCTCCATCCGTCCGCCTCCTTAGCTTCCGCCGCTTCCGTCTGAAAAGTCCGTCCGCACAAAACGTCCCTGCAGCGTGATCCGGTGGGCGCTCAGCGAGAGGATCTTCATCCCGTCCCCATAGACGGTAAAGGTGCCGCCGTACAGGTCAAGGCAGAGTTTGTTCTCGTCATAGGTGCGGATCTGCTTGAAATGTTCGATCTCCATCTGGGAACCTGTCATGTAGACGGCTGGCCGGCGGTACATTCCGGCGGGAGGCTGGCTGAACAGCAGCTTGAGCCAGCCGCACGGCGTCAGCCGGCGTTTGCGTTGTTTCGACACCTTTTCCCCCTCCCGTCGGCGGTGCGGCGGGCCTGTGATGCCGCCGGCATGGTACGCCGCTTCTGTCCATATATATGGAAGCAGGGGGGCTGCTTATGTATCGCCGCTGTGTTTTCGTTCTGATCGCGCTGCTGACGGCGGCGCTGCCCTTTGCCGCGCCTGCGGCCTGCGCCCAGGCCCTGCGGGAGGGGCTGGCCCTTTGCGGAGGACCGCTGCTTTTGTCGCTGTTCCCGTTCCTGATCGTGTCCATTTTGCTGGTGCGCAGCGGCGGCGGGGAATGGCTGGGCGGCTTCCTCCGCCCGGCCGCCTGTCTGGCAGGGGCCCGCGCGCCCTGCGCCGGAGGCGTTTTGCTGATGGGCCTTGTGGGCGGGTTTGCGCCGGCGGCCAACGCGGCCGCCCAGGCCGTCCGCACCGGCAGGCTGTCCCCGCAAGAGGCCGCCAGCCTCCTGCCGGCCTGCATCTGTTCAGGCCCCTCCTTTGTGATCCTGACGGTGGGCGAGGGGATGCTGGGCAGCACCGGGTTGGGGGTGCGTCTGTTCATGGCGCAGGCGCTGGCGGGGCTGCTGTCGGCAGCTGTCCTCAGCCGGCTGCACCGTCCGGCGAAGGCAAAGCCAGCCGGTTCAGACTGTTTAGAAGGCGCTTCGTCTCCGCAGCCGCCCCTCCGGCTGGACGGGGTCATCGCGGACGCCGCCCTGACCTACTGCAAACTGTGCGGGTTCATCCTGTATTTCCGGCTGCTGGCCGGCGGTTTGAGCGCGGCGGCGCCCGGGCTGGGCCTGCCCGCCGCCATGCTGCTGGAAGTGTGCTCGGGCTGCGACCTGGCTTCCCGGGCCGGACGCTGGGCCAGCTGGCTCTGCTGCGCGGCCATCAGCCTGCAGGGGGCGTCCGTCCTGCTGCAGGTGCGCACCATATGCCCGCCTGAAATTTCTTTCCGCCCTCTGCTGGCCGCCCGCCTGTTTCACCTGCCCCTGTCTCTGGGGCTGTTCTGGCTGCTGCTCAGGCTCCCGGGCGGGACGGCCCCGGCCGCGGCGGTCCTGCACGCTTCGCCGGCCATCCTGCGGCGGGTCCCGCCCGACTGCGCGCTGCTGGCCTTTTTGGGGTGCTGCCTGGTGGTATGCCAGCTGAGCCATGCGCTGTCCGCGCCTGAACAAAAAAGAAAAGCCCCGAAGCCGTAAAACGGCCTCGGAGCCTTTGCTGGAGCTACTGATCCGATTCGAACGGACGACCTGCTCATTACGAGTGAGCTGCTCTACCGGCTGAGCCACAGTAGCACGCTGCATAGCTGCAACGCCAATTATGATACCATAAAAACAGACCGCTGTCAAGAGATTCCGGCCAGGTGCCCAGGGCGGCGGCAGGAAAGGGAAAAGCGCTTCAATATGCACGAATAATTTTGTGTATTTTTCACAGTTTCCACTGCAAAGTTTTGGTGATATAATAAAAGCTGAGAACCGTTTTTATCCTAAAAACAAGATGTCTCGGGAGGGATCACATGGCTGAAAAAAGCATTGAACTGGACAGCGTAGAAGTGGCGGCCGCCGTGTTCGGCAACTGTGACTGCAACATCCGTCTGCTGGAAAAGGAATTCTCGGTCACGGCGACCTGCCGGGGCACCATGCTGCGCCTTTCGGGCGAGGAAGAAAATGTGGCCGCCGCCGCGCGGGCGGTGGAGGGGATGCTGCTTTTGAATGAGAACCACACCCCGCTGGAGGACCAGACCGTCCGCTACTGCATGAGCCTGGCCCATGACGGCGAGGAAAAGCGGGTGCGGGAGCTGACCGAGGACTTTGTAGCCGTGACCGCCAAGGGCCGGCCCATCCGGCCCAAGACCCTGGGGCAGAAGGAATACCTGAACGCCATCCGCACCCACCCCATCACCTTCGGCGTGGGGCCGGCAGGCACCGGCAAGACCTATCTGGCGGTGGCCATGGCAGTCAAAGCCTTCAAGGCCAAGGATGTGTCCCGCATCGTCCTGACCCGGCCGGCGGTGGAAGCGGGGGAGAAACTGGGCTTTCTGCCCGGCGATCTGCAGCAGAAGGTTGACCCCTACCTGCGGCCCCTCTATGACGGCCTGTTCGATATGCTGGGGGCCGAGGCGTTTGAGCGGCTGACTGAAAAGCAGCTGATCGAGGTGGCGCCTCTGGCCTATATGCGCGGGCGGACGCTGGACGACTCCTTCATCATTTTGGATGAGGCCCAGAACACCACCCCCGAACAGATGAAAATGTTCCTGACCCGGATGGGCACCGGCTCGAAAGTGGTGGTGACGGGCGACGTCACCCAGATCGACCTGCCCGACCGGACCCGCAGCGGCCTGGTGGACGCGCTGCAGGTGCTGAAAAATATTTCCGGCATCGCCCAATGTTATTTCAACGAAAAAGACGTGGTGCGCCACCGCCTTGTGCAGGAGATCATCAAGGCGTATGAGGCGGCCGCGCACCCGGCCAAACGGTAAAGGCCGGCGGTTTGTGATAAGAAGAAAGCGCCCCAAAAAGAAAGGAGCGGACTTGATATGTCCAACAAAGTACTGATAGCCAATGAACAGAAAGCGGTCAAAGTGCCGTCCGGCCTGCGCATCCTGATCCGCCGGGCCTGCAACGCCGTGCTGGAATACGAACATTTTGAGGGGTCTGCTGAGATCAGCGTCACCTTTGTGGATAACGCTGCCATTGCCGAGCTGAACAACCAGTACCGCTCGAAGCCCATGCCCACCGATGTGCTCAGTTTCCCCCTGGGGGTGGACGGGCAGTACGACATTGACGAGAACAACGGCTGCAAAATGCTGGGGGATATCGTCATCAGCATGGAGCGGGCCATGGAGCAGGCCAACCTCTACGGACACTCTCTCCAGCGGGAGGTGGCGTTTTTGACCGTCCACTCCATGCTGCATCTGCTGGGCTACGACCACGAGAACGGCGGCCTCGAGGCCGTCCGGATGCGGGAACGGGAGGAAGCCGTCCTGCAGCAGCTGGGCCTGCCCCGCACCGTCAGCTACACCGAATAAGCAAAGCGCACTTCAGGATTTAGGAAAGAGAGTATAGACCTTTGAATCACAACGAGAAAATCGACGCTCCCCACTGCGGCACCTCGTCGGTGTTCGTGGCGGTCATCGGCCGGCCCAACGTGGGCAAATCCAGCCTGACCAACCTGCTGGTGGGGGAAAAGGTGGCCATCGTCACCTCCAAACCGCAGACCACCCGCACCCGGATCACCGGCGTCATTACCCGGGGGCCGCTGCAGTATGTCCTGCTGGACACGCCCGGCGTCCACAAGGCAAAAAACAAGCTGGGCAAGCGGATGGACAAGACCGCCAGCGATTCGCTGGGCGACGTGGATGTGTCCATGATGCTGTTCGAGCCGCACCCCGGCATCAATGAGTCGGAGCAGATGCTGATCGACGCGCTGCGCCGGAGCGGCCCTGCCATCGCGGTCATCAATAAGATCGACCTGGTCAAGGACCCGGCGGAGCTGGAAGCCCGCAAGGCGGAGCTGGAGGGCCTGGGCGTGTTCGACCAGGTCTGCACCGTCAGCGTCCGGGACAACCGGAACTGTGAGGAGCTGTTCGAGCTCCTGGGCCGCTACGCAGTGGAAGGCCCCCATTACTTCGACGACGACGCCTACACCGATATGCCGGAGAAGGAGCTGGTGGCCGAACTGATCCGGGAGAAGGCCCTGCTGTTCATGCGGGACGAGATCCCCCACGGGCTGGCCGTGGTGGTGGAGCGCTTCAAGGAGCGGCCCGGCACCGATCTGGTGGATATTGACGTGAACATCTACTGCGAGCGGGAGAGCCACAAGGGAATGGTTATCGGCAAGGGCGGCGCCATGCTGAAAAAGATCGCCAGCGCGGCCCGCGCCGACTGCGAAGACTTCCTGGGCTGCCGGGTCAACCTGCAGTGCTGGGTCAAGGTCAAGGCCGACTGGCGGGACAACGAGTATCTTTTGAACAGCTTCGGCTTCCGGCAGGATACCGGCCGCAGGTGACGCCTGCCAGAACAGGACAGATTTCCCGGGGATACCGCGCTACGATGAAGTCAACACTAGGATGTATCTGAGAATTCAAAAATGCTGAATCATTCGCCAAAAAGATGCAGCTGCAAGACGCGGGAGCGCTGCACTCCTTTGTGGAATGCAAGCGACTGCAACGTGGCAGATGCGCTTTTTGGTAGAATGAGGCAGCGTTGGGGAGTTTTCAGATACACCCTTGGGTGTATCTGAAAATGGCTTGGCACCGTTTCATTTTGCCGGAATCCGGCAGATGGGCCGGCGCTTGACTGGTACAGATACGCCCCAGGCGGGCGGGGGCGAAACGCCCTAACCGAAGGAGAGGTGCGGACAGATGGATGCAGACAACTGCTGGAAGGCGTTTGCCTTGACCGGGAAGATCAGCCATTATCTTGACTACAGACGGGCGGCGGCCGGTGCTGCCGCCCCTGGGCAGGGGACGTGCAATGGACGAATTTGTGATCAGGGGTCTGGTGCTGCAGGAGATCGAGTACGGCGAGTCGGACCGGATCCTCAAGATACTGACGGCTGAAAAAGGGCTGATCACCGCGTTTGCGAAAAACAGTATGCGGCTGACCAGCCATCTGTTTGCAGCCTGCGGCCAGCTGTGCTATTCGGAGTTCGTCCTCCGGCCCGGCCGCAACACCGAGGACCGGATGTACACCGTGGTGGAGGCCGGCTATGAGGATGACTTCCGCAACATCGGCTACAGCTTCGAGGCGCAGGGCGTCGCCATGTACATGGTGGAATTCACCCTGGCGCTCTCCCTGGCGGACCAGCCGGCGGAAAAGGAGCTCAAGCTCCTGATGAACTGCCTGTATAAGATCTGCCAGCAGAAAACGGACCCCAAGCTGGTCAAGGCGGTGTTCGAGCTGCGGATGACCTGCGAGTGTGGGTTCCAGCCGCAGCTGCTCTGCTGCCAGGGGTGCGGCGCCTACGACGGCGACCAGTTCTGCCTGGACATCGAGGACGGGCGACTGCTCTGCGCCAACTGCGCAGCCAAAGAGGGCAAAGCCTGCAACTTGGACAAGGGCGCATTGTTTGCGGTGCGGTACATCTGTCTGGTAGAGGACAAGCGGATCTTCGGTTTCCGCATTTCGGCCGCCAGCGCGCGGCTGCTGTATGCCGCGGCGGAGCAGTACGCCCTAGCCCATATGGACAAGCCCCTGAATTCGTTAAAGTTTTTGCGGTCCCTCCCGGCGTGGGACCCGGATCAACAACCCAAAAAGGATTGAATCAATGGAGACAAGTTACTTAAAAACGCTTGAACTGAACAAGATCATCGAGCGGGCCGCCGCCGGGTGCGTCTGCAAGGAGGCCAAAGCCAAAATGCTGGAACTGGCCCCCCTGTGCGACCCCGACGAAGTCCGCTTTGCTCTGGAGCAGACCGACGCCATCAACACCCTGCTCATCAAGAACGGCTCTCCCCGGTTCGGCGGGGTGGAAGGGGTCAGCGCGCTGGCCACCCGCGCCGTCAAGGGCGGCGTCCTCTCGATGGGCGAACTGCTTTTGGTGGCGGGGGCGCTGCGCAATTTCCAGAATTTGAGCAGCTGGTACGGTTCCACCGACCACGATGCTCTGCCCACCGACGACCTGTTCTACGCCCTGGCCCCTCAGCCCGGGCTGGAACAGCAGATCTCGGACGCCATTCTGGCCCCCGATACCATGGCGGACACAGCTTCCCACACTCTGGCGGAGCTGCGCAAAAAAATACGCTCCACCGAAAACGCCATCCGCGACCGGCTGGAAAGCATGGTCCACAACATGGATTCCTCCAAATATCTGCAGGAGGCTGTCGTCTCGATCCGCAACGGCCGGTACGTGGTGCCGGTCAAGAGCGAGTACCGCGGCGAGGTCAGCGGCATCATCCACGACGTGTCCTCCACCGGCGCCACCGTCTTTGTGGAGCCGCAGGCCGTGGTGGAGGCCAACGCCCGCATCCTGCAGTACCGGGCCCAGGAGGCCCAGGAGATCGAGCGGATCCTGACGGCTTTCACCAGTCAGGTGGCCGCCATCGAGCCCCAGTTCCAGTACAGCTACAAAGCCATGCTGGAGATCGACATCCTGCTGGCCAAGGCCCGCATGGCGCTGGAAATGAAAGCCTTCAAGCCCACGGTCAGCTACGACGGGTCTTTCTCTCTGGTGCGGGCCCGCCACCCCCTGATCGACCCGGCCAAGTGCGTGCCGGTGGACATCGCCCTGGGGAAAGAATACGATTCCCTCATCATCACCGGCCCCAACACCGGCGGCAAGACGGTCACTTTGAAAACGGCCGGCCTGCTGTGCGCCATGGCCCAGTGCGGCTTTTTGATCCCGGCGGATGAGCGCAGCGAAGTCTGCGTCTTTCAGGAGTACCTGGTGGATATCGGTGACGAACAGAGCATCGAACAGAGCCTTTCCACCTTCTCGGGCCACATGACCAAGATCACCGGCATCCTCGAGCTGGCCGCCCCCGGCACTCTGGTCCTGCTGGACGAGCTGGGCGCGGGCACCGACCCCGCCGAGGGCGCGGCTCTGGCTGTGGCCATCATCGAAGAACTGCGCCGCCGCGGCGTTTTGCTGATGGCGACCACCCACTATGCCGAGATGAAGGTCTTTGCCCTCGAGACGCCCGGCGTGGTCAACGCCAGCTGCGAATTTGACCTGGAAACTCTGCGGCCCACCTACAAACTGAGCGTGGGCGTGCCGGGCAAATCCAACGCTTTCCTCATCAGCGAAAAGCTGGGCATCCCTGAACGGGTCATCGAGGCGGCCAAACAGCACCTCTCGGCCGATGACAAGCGGCTGGATGCGGTGCTGGGCCAGCTGGACGACCTGAAACTGCAGCTCAAAGCCAGCCAGGACGAGGTGGAGCGCCTCCGCCACGAGGCGGCCCATCAGCTGGAGGACGCCCAGAAAAAGAAAGAGGAATTGATTCGTCAGGGTGAAAACGAGCTGGAAGCCGCCCGGGCCAAGGCCCGCACTCTGGCCCAGCAGGTGGAAAACGAAGCCTACCGGCTGACCGACGAGCTGCGCCGGATCCAGAAGGACGAAAAGACCAGCGCCCAGCAGCGGGCCCAGCGCGCCCGGGAAATCGCCAAGAAGGAGTCGGCCAAACTGTTTGCCAACTCCGATGTGGTGCACAACCCCGTGCGGGAGTTTGTGCCCCTGAAGGAAGTCCGGGTGGGGCAGGAAGTCTGCATCGCCGAACTGGGCCAGCTGGCTACCGTTCTGGCCCTGCCCGACCGCAACGGCGACGTCTTGGTCCGCGCCGGCATCGTCAAGACCAAAGTGCCCCTCAAAGGGCTGAAACAGCCGGATAAAATGGAAAAAGCGCCTGCCGCCCCCAAGACCAAGGCACAGATGCGCTATACCCGTCAGACTGGGGACAGCACCCGCGGCGACGGCGGGCACTTCGAGCGGGCGCGGCGGGAGACCAAAATGGAATGCAACCTGCTGGGCCTGACCGTGGACGAGGCCATTCAGGAGGCGGATTCCTTCATCGACCACGCTGTGCTGAACGGGCAGTCCACCGTCTATCTGATCCACGGCAACGGCACAGGCGCGCTGCGCGCCGCCATCCAGAAGCATCTGCGCGGCCACCGCAACGTCAAAAGCTTCCGTCTGGGACGTTACGGCGAGGGCGAGAGCGGCGTCACCGTCGTCGAACTGAAGTGACGGCCTGACTGCCCGGGTGCAATCTTTGGGCGGCCTGTTTCGTTACAATAGATAGGAATGTTTTTGAAAGGGCAGCCCATCGGATGAAGAAACAGCGCAGACGTACAAAAGCAAAACATGGAAAAGGACGACAGATCAACTGGCAGCTGGTCGCTTTGGCTCTGGTGGCAGCGGTGGGACTGACCAAACTGTGGGAGACAGCCAGCCGGTGGCAGGCCCAGCAGGCAGCTTTTCAGGAGCAGAGCGCCCTGCAGGAACCGGACGAGCTGTTCCGCCCGGACGTAGGGGACCCGCCCTACACCATCGCCGTGGACGCCGGTCACGGGGGAGACGACCCCGGTGCAACCGGCGTGGTAGTGGAACGGGACATGACTGCTGCCACCGCAGAGGCTCTGACCCGCTGGCTGGATGCCGACCCCAACTACATACCGGCCGCCACGCGGGACAGCTACGACGTCACTGCTACCCCCAGCGAACGCGCAGAGCGCTCCAACAGCCAAAACCCGGACTTGCTGCTGTCCATCCACGGGAATTCGGCTTCCACCGAGGCCGCCGGGTTTGAATGTTACCCCATTACGCCGGGGCGCACCTGGCACAGGGAAAGCGTCTATTTCGCCCACCTGCTGGCGGATGGGATGGAGGCGGCGGGGGCTTCTCTGCGGGGACAGCATGGGGTCCGCTACATTTACTATGAGAACGGCCAGAAAGTCCTGACCGAGGAAAACGACCTTCGGGTCCGGCAGGAGGAAACGTTCACCCTGCTCGAACAGTCCACTTGCCCGGCGGTGCTGGCAGAGCAGTGCTTTGTGACCAGCGCCGCCGATGTAGAGCTTTTCGGCGACGCCGACGGCTGCCAGTTGGCGGCCCGGGTCTACTATCAGGCCATCTGCGCCTACTTTGGCACCACCCCGCTGGAAAGTCTGCCACAATAAGCAAGGCCGCTGCAAAAAACGCAGCGGCCTTTTTGTTTACAAGAGTTTTCTCTTGACCGGTCCACAGGGCAGCTTTTGGAACACCATCAGCCACTCCAGCGTTTCGGGCAGTTCAAAATAGAGGGAAGATACATCGCAGCGCATTTGAGTTCTGGCTTTCTCCTGCGGCGAAGCCACAAAGATGGCTGTGGGCCCGTCGGCAGAGCCGATGACTTCGACTTGGGTTTCTTCCGGGAGGTCCGGCTCTGTGCCGAGGACACAGACCGTCGCCGACAGGGCCTGCTCCGGTTCACAGAGGGCAGGTTTGTGCACCCGGCGGGGGCGGTTCCCCTCCCGGTCCTCGTCAGGACGCAGTTTCCACCGGCCGGTAAAGGTCTGAATGCTCCCGGCGGGCACCCGCCGCACAAAGTCTGCCACCAGCCCCTGCGCGCAGACATAGACCGCCGGGATGCGCCATTCCGTCCCACCCCAGGAGAAGGTCTGATGGATGGGGAGCTCCCGGCCGGGACGCCGTTTGCGTCGCCTGTCTTCACGCGGGGCGTTCAGGTCAAAATAGACCCGCCACTTTTTCTGCTTTTGCCTTGCCATGGAAATTGTATTCCTCCTTCCAAAAGATGCCTTTTTCAAAATACGGACGGAGAGAGGGAAGGATTGCAGGCGCTTCGCAGTTTTTCGTCAGGTTTAGCATAAAAGTGAAAAGATTTGTATCCGACCGCTTGACAAGTGAAAAAAACATGGTACAATAAACCCAAAGCGCCGCGAACAAAAGCGCGCTCAAATAGATTAGGCCGGGCGTCCGCAGGGCGCCTAAAGCTCATCGGACAGGGCTGGCCGCTGCCGCGTGTGGCGTAAAGCGTCACAACAATTATTGAACGGGTATGGATACCCGGAAATTTTATAAGTTGGTCTCTTTTATCACTCCGTGCGGATGCACACCACTTGTGAAACGTCAATAAGAGCAGCAGAGCAGCCCCTCGATCTATTTGCTGAAGTACTCTCCAAGGCCAGGCATCGCAGTATGCCGCAGCGTCCTTCCTTGTATCTGCAAGGCGCTGGCGCAGGCCGGCAGAACGTTTTGACAGGCAGTGTGCCCGAAAGGGTGCGCTGCCTTTTTTGTTGCGGCGGGCAGAGAGGCCGTGCAGGGAAAGAAGGATCGTTTTGAACAGGGAACGTCAAAAACGGGCGCCGATCTACGAGGCGCTGGAAAAGTTCCGGCGGCAGCGCGTGGTGCCGTTTGATGTGCCGGGCCACAAGCGCGGCCGCGGCAACCCCGAGCTTGTGGAACTGCTGGGGGAACGCTGCGTCGGCATCGACGTCAATTCCATGAAACCGCTGGACAATCTGTGTCATCCGGTTTCGGTTATCAAGGAAGCGGAGGAACTGGCCGCCGACGCCTTCGGGGCCGCCCACTCCTTTTTGATGGTGGGCGGGACCACCAGCAGCGTCCAGAGCATGGTGCTGACCGCCTGCAAGCCGGGGGACAAGATCATCCTGCCCCGCAACGTCCACAAGAGCGCTATCAACGCGCTGGTGCTGTGCGGAGCGGTGCCGGTCTACATCGACCCCAAAGTAGACCGGGATCTGGGCATCCCTCTGGGGATGGAAGTGGCCGACGTCCGCGCGGCCATCGAGGCAAACCCCGACGCGGTGGCGGTCTTTATCAATAACCCCACCTATTACGGCATCTGCTCCGACCTGCGCAGCCTGGTCGAGCTGGCGCACGAACACCATATGCTGGCCCTGGTGGACGAGGCGCACGGCACCCACTTGTATTTTGGACCCCGGCTGCCCCTCAGCGGCATGGCTGCCGGCGCGGATATGGCCGCGGTCTCGATGCACAAGTCGGGCGGCAGCCTGACCCAGAGTTCGCTGCTTCTGTGCGGGCCGGGGGTCAACGCCGGGTATGTCAGCAACATCATCAACCTGACCCAGACCACCAGCGCATCCTATCTGCTGATGTCCAGTCTGGATATCAGCAGGCGAAACCTGGCCATGCGCGGCCGGGAGAGTTTTGCCAAGGTGGTGGATATGGCCGAGTATGCCCGGCGGGAGATCAACGCCATCGGCGGCTACTATGCGTTTGGCTCCGAGCTCATCAACGGAGGCAGCATCTTTGACTTTGATGTCACCAAGCTGGCGGTCAACACCCGCGGCATCGGCCTGACTGGCATTGAAGTCTACGACCTGCTGCGGGACGAATACGACATCCAGATCGAGTTCGGCGATCTGTCCAACATCCTGGCGTATATCTCTATCGGGGACCGCATCCAGGACATCGAGCGTCTGGTGGGCGCTTTGGCGGACATCCGCCGCCTCTACGCCAAACCCCGCAGCGACCTGTTCACCGCGGAGTACATCACCCCGCAGGTGAAAGCCACTCCCCAGCAGGCGTTCTATTCGCCCAAGGAGAGCCTGCCGCTACGGCAGACGGCCGGGCGGATCTGCACCGAGTTTGTGATGTGCTATCCGCCGGGCATCCCCATCCTCGCGCCGGGCGAGGTCATCACCCCTGAGATCATCGACTACATCGAGTTTGCCAAAGCCAAGGGCTGCTCGATGCAGGGGCCGGCCAGCGAGGATATTTCGGAACTGAACGTGCTTGTTTGACAGAAAGGAGGCTATCCCATGCAGGAAATGGATTACTGGTTCGGTGAATTGCACACCGCCAACGTCAAGACCTGTATCCGGGTGGAGCGGCAGCTCTACAGCGGGACCAGCGACTTCCAGCGGATCGACGTTTTTGATTCGCCGGAGTTTGGCCGGTTCCTGACTTCGGACGGCAGCGTCATCTTCTCGGAAAAAGACGAGTTCACCTACGACGAGATGATCGTCCATGTGCCCATGGCAGTCCACCCCGACGTCAAGCGGGTGCTGGTCATCGGCGGCGGGGACGGAGGCGTCGCGCGGGAACTGTCCTATTACCAGGAGATCGAGGTCATCGACGTGGTGGAGCCGGACAAGATGTTCGTGGACGTCTGCCGCAAGTATTTCCCGGACAATGCCTGCGGTCTGGACGATATCCGGGTGCGGGTCTACTATGAGGACGGCCTGCGCTTTCTGCGCGGCAAAGAGGACGAATACGACCTCATCATCAACGACTGCACCGACCCGCTGGGCCATGCAGCCGGACTGTTCACCAAAGAATTTTACGGCAGCTGCTATAAGGCCCTCCACGAGGACGGCATCATGGTCTATCAGCACGGCAGCCCCTTCTTTGACGAAGACGAGGAGACCTGCCGCGCCATGCACAAAAAAGCGTACCGCTCGTTCCCCATCAGCCGGGTATACCAGGCGCACATCCCCACCTGCCCGGCGGGGTACTGGCTGTTCGGCTTTGCCAGCAAAAAATACCACCCCATCAAGGACTTTGACCCCAAGCGCTGGAACAAGCGGGGGATCAAGACCTGGTACTACACCACCCACCTGCACCGCGGCGCCTTTATGCTGCCGCGCTATGTGGAGGACCTTCTCAAGGAAGAAGAAGACTGAGAAACGTGCAACCGTTAAAATCTGTTTGAACCAAAAGGAGAATGTATCATGAGCAAACTGCTTGTCATTGGCTGCGGCGGCGTCGCCTCGGTCGCCATCCAGAAGTGCTGCCAGAATTTCAAGACCTTCCCCGAGCTGTGCATCGCCAGCCGCACCGTCGCCAAGTGCGACGCCCTGAAGGCCAAGCTGGAAGCCGCCGGCACCCCGGTGAAGATCACCACCATGACCGTCAACGCCGACGATGTGGAGGACCTGAAGCGGGTCATCCAGACTTACCAGCCCGACCTGGTCCTGAATGTGGCCCTGCCGTACCAGGACCTCGCCATCATGGACGCCTGCCTGGCCTGCGGCGTCCACTACATCGACACCGCCAACTATGAGCCGGAAAACACCGACGACCCCGCCTGGCGCGCTGTCTATGAAAAGCGCTGCAAGGAGGAGGGCTTCACCGCCTACTTTGATTACAGCTGGCAGTGGGCTTACGCCAAGAAGTTCGAGGAGGCCGGCCTGACCGCCATCCTGGGCTCCGGCTTTGATCCGGGCGTCACCAGCGTGTTTACCGCCTACGCCCTGAAGCACTATTTTGACGAGATCCACACCATCGACATTCTGGACTGCAATGGCGGCGATCATGGTTACCCCTTCGCCACCAACTTCAACCCCGAGATCAACCTGCGGGAGGTTTCGGCCAACGGCAGCTACTGGGAGGACGGCCACTGGGTGGAGACCAAGCCCATGGAGATCAAGCGGGAATACGATTTCCCCCAGGTGGGCAAGAAAGATATGTACCTGCTCCACCACGAGGAGATCGAGAGCCTGGCCAAGAACGTCCCCGGCGTCAAGCGGATCCGCTTCTTTATGACCTTCGGCCAGAGCTATCTGACCCACATGAAGTGTCTGGAGGATGTGGGGATGCTGTCCACCAGCCCCATCCAGTTTGAGGGCCGGGAGATCGTCCCCATCCAGTTCCTCAAGGCGCTGCTGCCCGACCCCGCCTCTCTGGGCCCCCGCACCGTCGGCAAGACCAACATCGGCTGCATCTACACTGGCGTCAAGGACGGCAAGGAGCGGACCATCTATATCTACAACGTCTGCGACCATCAGGAGTGCTATAAGGAGCTGGGCAGCCAGGCCATCAGCTATACCACCGGCGTGCCCGCCATGATCGGCACGGCTCTGGTGGCCAACGGCCAGTGGCGCAAACCCGGCGTCCACAATCTGGAGGAGATGGACCCCGATCCCTTCATGGAGATGCTGAACCAGTACGGCCTGCCCTGGGTGGTGGACGAGCATCCCGCCACCGTCGAGTAAGCCGGGATGGAAAACCTGTACAGTACCGAGCCGGGGCTGCGCACCCCGGTCTATGTAGTGGACGAGGCCGCGCTGATCCATAATCTGGAGATCCTGCAGGGGGTCCAGCAGCGGACAGGCTGCCATATCCTGCTGGCGCAGAAGGCTTTTTCCATGTTCCGGGTCTACCCGCTGATCGGGCGGTATCTGGCCGGGGCCACCGCCAGCGGCCTCTTTGAGGCAAGGCTTGCCCACGAGGAAATGCCCGGCAGGGAGAACCACGTATTCTCTCCGGCCTATACGCCGGAAGAAATGCGGGAGATCGTCCAAATCTGCGACCATATCAGCTTCAACTCGCTGGCCCAGCTGGAAGCCCACCGCCCCATTTGGGAGGCGGCCGGCGTCAGTGTGGGGCTGCGGGTCAACCCGGAGCACTCCACCCAGGAGGGCCACGCGATTTATGATCCCTGTGCGCCGGGCAGCCGGCTGGGCGTCCGTCGGTGTGCCCTGCCCGATGTTCTGCCCAGCGGGGTGGAGGGGCTGCATTTCCACACCCTCTGCGAGCAGGACGCCGCCCCGCTGGTGGAAACTTTTGCGGCCTTTGAAAAGGCGTTTGGCAGCTATCTGCACGGCCTCAAATGGCTGAATCTGGGCGGCGGCCATCATATCACCCGGCAGGGATACGATATCGCTGCGCTGGAACAGCTGATTTTGTACATCCGGCGGACATACGGCCTCGAGGTATACCTTGAGCCGGGGGAGGCCATAGCCCTGCAGGCCGGTACCCTGATCACGACTGTGCTGGACGTGGTGCAGGCATCCGATATGCCGGTGCTGATTTTGGACACATCGGCGGCCTGCCATATGCCGGACGTGCTGGAAATGCCTTACCGGCCGCCGCTGTACGGCGCAGGGGAACCGGGCGAAAAGGCTTGTACCTGCCGGCTGGCTTCCCGCACCTGTCTGGCGGGGGACGTCATCGGCGAATACAGTTTTGACACCTGCCCGCAGGTGGGAGACCGGCTTGTTTTTGGCGACATGGCGATCTATTCCATGGTCAAGAACAACACCTTCAACGGGATGCCCCTGCCGGATATCGCCCTGCGCCGCACCGACGGCAGCTGCGAAGTGGTCCGCCATTTTGACTACCAGGATTTCAAAACGCGGCTTTCCTGAAAGAATGAGAGGTTTTGCCTATGTACAGAATGCCGGCTGAATATGAGCCGCACCGCGCCACCCTGATGATCTGGCCGGTCCGGCCCGGCAGCTGGGGGAAGGACCCCCGTCCTGCCCAGGCCGCCTTTGTGCGGGTGTTTGAGGCCATCACCCAAAGCGAGGACCTCTATCTGCTGGCCGGCCCGGAACAGTTGGAACAGGCCCGCGCCGCAACGGCGCACCTGGACCAAGACCGGCTGCACCTGCTCTGCATCGACTCGGACGACGCATGGGCGCGGGACGTTGGCCCGACCTTTGTCAAAAACGAGGCGGGCGAGCTGAAAGGGATCAGCTGGCTCTTCAACGCCTGGGGCGGGGAAGTGGACGGCCTGTACGCCGACTGGCAGAAAGATGACGCTGTAGCGTCCACCTTTTGTGAAGCCGCCGGCCTGCCCTGGGAGGATGCAGCCCCCTTTGTGCTGGAAGGCGGCAGCATCCACACCGACGGCGAGGGGACAGCCCTTGTCACTGAGAGCTGCCTGCTCTCGGCTGGACGGAACCCGTCCATGTCCCGGCAGGAGATCGAGGCAGAGCTCTGCCGCCGGCTGGGCGTCCAAAAAGTGCTGTGGCTGCCCCGCGGCATCTACAACGACGAGACCAACGAACACGTGGACAACGTCTGCGCCTTTGTGGGGCCTGCTGAAGTGGTGCTGGCCTGGACCGATGATTCCTCTGACCCGCAGTATCCGCTCTCAGCGGCAGACCTGGCCTATCTGGAAAGCGTCACCGACGCCAAAGGCCGGAAACTGACGGTCCACAAACTGCCCATCCCGGACCACCCCATCCTGTGCAGCGAGGCCGACTGCGACGCCTACGAGTTTGCACCGGGCGAGGATGTTCGGGAGCCGGGGGAGCGACTGGCCGCCAGCTATGTCAACTTCTATTTTACCAACGATGCTGTTCTGGTCCCGCAGTTCAGGGGCGAAAACGCCGCCAGTGATGCGCGTGCCTGCGCCATTTTGCAGGCGCTCTGTCCGAGCCGCCGCGTGGTCGGCCTGCCCGCCCGGGACATTCTGCAGGGCGGGGGAAACATCCACTGCATCACACAGCAGATCCCACGGTAAAACAACTATCTTAAAAAGGAGGGAACGCCTATGGCACAAATCACGGTCGCGGCGGTCCAGATGACCTGCACCACCGACCCGGCCCAGAATCTGGCCCACGCCGAAGAACTGGTCCGTCAGGCCGCTGCCAAAGGGGCGCAGATCGTTCTGCTGCCCGAGCTGTTTGAACGTCCGTACTTCTGCCAGGAACGCCGGTACGAGTACTACGACTATGCGCTGCCGGTGAACGAAAATCCCGCTGTGCAGCGTTTTTCCCAGGTATGCCGGGAGCTGGAACTGGCTATGCCGGTCAGCTTTTATGAAAAGGACGGCCAGCGCCTGTTCAACAGTGTGGCCATGCTGGACGCCGACGGCAGCCTGCTGGGCGTCTACCGCAAGACCCATATCCCGGATGACCACTATTACCAGGAAAAGTTTTATTTCACGCCCGGCAATACCGGTTTCAAAGTGTTTGATACCCAGTATGGCCGGGTGGGTGTTGGCATCTGCTGGGACCAGTGGTTCCCGGAGACGGCGCGCTGCCTGACCATCGCAGGGGCTGATCTTATCTTGTATCCAACAGCCATTGGGAGCGAGCCCATTCTGGATGTGGACAGCGCCGGCCACTGGCAGCGGACCATGCAGGGCCATGCGGCTGCCAATGTGGTCCCTGTAGTTGCAGCTAACCGCTACGGGACCGAGGTGGTCACGCCGTGCAGGGAAAACGGCGGCCAGCAGAGCGCATTGCGGTTCTACGGCACCAGCTTTTTGACCGATGAGACGGGGGCAGTCCTGGCGCAGGCCGGCCGGGACGAGGACGCCATCTTGACGGCAAGCTATGATTTTGCGGCCATCCGGCAGGCCCGGCTTGAATGGGGCCTGTTTAGGGACCGCCGGCCGGAATGCTACGGCGCGATCTGCGACTTGAACGGATAACGCCGCGCCTGTTCGTTCCATACCTTTTATAAAATCTATAAAATGATAAAAGCGCATCCTGCATCTGTGCACAGCACAGGGAAGGATGCGCTTTTTGCAGTCATCGTTGGCACGAGTCTGACCGACCGTCTGGTAAAAAATTGCCGGCGAAGCACGAGAGAGAAGGGCTTTTTTTTGATTGCATAAATTTCGTATAATGTAGGTTATACGAAAAACAGGGAAGTGAAAAAGCCCTTTTCAGCCATTTCAGGCTCTCTCAGCGGCTTCCTGGCCGTCTTTGGCCAATTTACAAGGATTTTGGCGGCTTTTTTGGCTTTTTCGGATATGGCTCGTTTGACAGACATTTTTGCATTTATTTTTATAAAATGAAACGCTCCGGAAATCTCATCATCCCGGAGCGTTTCGTTTCTTTCTAGGCAGTCCGCCGTGTTTCCAGCGCTGCCCGCAGGTCTGCGGCAAACTGCGCCTGCTGGCGTTTCAAATACAACTTGACAAATGGTTTCATCCAGAGTTTCTTTGCCGTCACATATTCAGTAAAGTCCACGATGGTGGCCGCGCCTCTCTGCCGGAATACGCCCACCCAGTGGCCGGTCATGTTGTCGTTTTCCATGGCAAGCTCCCAGCGGCGGCCGGTTTCTTCTTTTGTAATTGTGAATTTTGTAACGTATCCACCTCTGGTATATTCCCAGAATTCCTGAGCGCTGGGCACTTCGACCCGTTCCACGTCGCTGCGCCAGTCTGGATACCGCCTGACATCTGTGACCACATCCCAGACCCGGTGCAGCTCAGCCGGCAAAACGGTTTTTAAGTTGGAAATTGTCATTTTACTGTACATTTTACTTTCTTCGTGAGTTCATGCTGGATCGCATTGCCGACGTTTATAGCAGACGATTTCCGGGTCTGCGCCATTGCAGCCGTATTCGCACACCAGCAGATACTTTTCATCCGCGACAACGCCGTAACAGCGCTCCTGGCCGGGGCGTTCGATCTGGCTGCCCATGTAAACTTTGCTGTCCTCCAGCAATTTGACGGCCTGCCCATTGGGCAGACGGTATTCCAGGTTGACATAAAAGCCGTTCAGCAGGTGCAGGTCGTCCAGCTGCAAATCCGGCAGGTTGAGTGCATTCAGTTCCGCTATGGTGGCGTTCTTCCAGTCCGCGAAAGCCTCCGGCCCTTCCCGGCTGATGCACGCAGCGGCGACACAGGAGCCCCCAAAGGGATGGCCCTGCGTTTCGCGGCAGCCGCCGCAGGCCGCTTTCTGCGGGCAGGCCGCGCAGCAGTCGGAACCGCAAATGGATGGCATTATCGTGTTTCCTCCTGGTCTTTTCTTGTATACTTCATAGGTGTATAGCGAATTCCGTCCTCTACGCGCTCAGTATCTGTATCAACGAATCCCAGTTTGTGGTAGATTGGAACGGCATAAGGGGAAGAATGCACCGTAAAAAGACTATTTTCACTATTAGTCAACAGATATTCCCACAGCTTGCGGCCAATTCCTTGTCTTTGGTAGTTAGTCTGCACAAAAAAGCAGCAAATATCTTTCCTATTTCCGCTGGTTGCGAGAACGCCTAACAGCATCCCTTCTTCCAAAGCACCAAAAAATTCCAGTGATGCAATCTGTTTGGGATCGTCTATAAACGATTTGAAAGCCTGGACACCTTCGAGCGAATAGTCGGGTGCTTCAAAATGCAAGAATGTTTCCCAAATCAGAGACAAGGCGGCAGAATATTCATCACTGTGCAGTTTTCTGATTTCCATCATAGTATCACCTCACAACGGATGCTCTGCGGCGTACTGGAGAAATTCCGGCGTTTTGGACCAGTATTTGACGCCCCAGTTTTCAAAATTCCATTCATCCATGTAGTGGTTGCATTCGTAGTCCACATAATAGAGGACGCCGTTTTGCAGGATAAAGTTGGTCGGGAAATAGTCGATGTTGGTCCCGGCCGGATACAGCAGCCGGCACATGGCCCGGACCTGCTCCAGACAGGTGGCTGGCAGCCGGTCGTGCAGGACCATTTCATAGACGGTCTCGCCCTCGATATACTCTTTCACGATGCGCTCGTGTTCCCGGTCGACGTCCAGCATTTCGGGCATCGGGATGCCGATTGCTTTCAGCCGCTGGTAGTCGGCCAGCTCGGCGGCCAGCTTGTCCCCAAACTGGTAGTAGTCGCAGGGCTCGTGGTGGATCTGCTTGAGGGTGACGGTTTTGCCGTCTGCCTGCGCCAGCCAGGAATAGCCACCCTTACCTTTGCCAAGCAGCTTGATCAGAGTGTATTCCCTTCCGTTTACAGTCATCGTCTCATTCATCAAAACACCTCCGATCAATTTTCTACAGCGGACGCCTCTTTATAGGCCCGGGCGGCGTACCAGATGACGACTGCGGTCATCAGAGCCACTACGGCTTCGGTGGCAAAAATCGAGTAGTTGGCCAGGATCACGGCAGTAAAGTCTACTGCAAAGTGGCCGCCGAAGGCCGCCCAGTACCAGCTGGCCTTGCCATCGCGGACGGCGCGCCATACCAGCACCGACAGAGCGATGTGCAGGCCAATGGCGACGATGCGCTCAAACCCGCCTATAAAGAAAAGGTACGACGGAGCCGTCCACAGCTGGGACACGCCTTCCAGAACGGTCTGCGTGGTGGCTTCGTCCAGACCTTCCAGCACGCTGGGCAGCGAGCCGCTGTTGATCAGCGTCGAATTGACGATGTTGTTGATCGAGGTCAGCCCCAGCAGGAGCATGGCCTCGACGCCGCCGTGGCCCGCGCCGTACATCAGTGCGTTTTTGCCGTCCAGACGCCGCAGGACAAACCGCATAGTGAAGTACCGGCCCGTTTCCTCAAAGGCGGCCGCCATCAGAGCAGCATAGACCGCATACAGGAACAAACTGCCGGTGATGGCTGTCCCGGCCAGGCCAAGCACCAGACTATGGACCAGGTTTTCCAGCACCATGGCAAACAGGACAAAGACCGCCATGCCCGCCACAAAGCTGGACGTTCGTGCGTACTTTTTGTGCTTCAAATAGAGATACAGCCCAATGGGCAGCCCGAAAGCCACCACAAGCGAAAAGATCATCCCGGCAACGCTGCCAGCGGGTACTGTGGGGAGAGATTGCAGTTCCATTCTAAGGGGCCTCCTTTTGACATTTTGCTTAACATTTAATCTAACGGTTAACCGTCGCCTGCATTATAACAGAACCGGCCCTCCCTGTCAACAGGGCAGGCCGATCCTTATTCCTCTGGCAGTTCGGCGAGGGATGGCAGGATATCCGGCAGGGGCTCCCCTGCCCCCTCCCCTGCTGTTTCTGCGGTTTCTTCCGGCACAGAAGCGGCATCCGGGAGCGGCGTTTCAGCAGCCTTGCCGGCAGGCGCTTTGCTGCGGGCCGCGCCAAGGGGGTTGGCCTCGATGGCCGCGCGGACCTGCGCGTCTTTGAGGTGGGTGTAGATCTGTGTGGTGCTCACATTGCTGTGGCCCAGCACTTCCTTGAGGGTCAAAACGTCCACCGTGCCGGTCTGGTACATCAGAGTCGCGGCGGTATGGCGCAGCTTGTGGGTGGAATACCCGACCAGCCCCGCCGCCTTCATCGCGCCGGTGATGATCTGTTCCACCCGCCGGTTGGAGATGCGGTCTTTCCGCCGCCGGGTGATGAACACCGCCTCCTCTTTGGGAGAAAGCCCCTCCACTGTCCCCCGCTTTTGCAGATAGCGGTCTAGCGCCTCGATGCAGGCATCGTTCAGGTAAACCATCCTCTCCTTGTGTCCCTTGCCGAACAGGCGGATCTGCCGGCCCGGCAGGTCGATGTCGTCCAGATTCATCCCCACCAGCTCGGCCAGACGCATCCCGCAGTTGAGGAACAGCGTCACCATGCAGTAGTCCCGCTCAGGGAAATCTCCCTGATTGCGGCAGACGTCCAGCAGTTCCACCGCCTGGTCGGCAGTCAGGTATTTGGGCAGGACCTTGTCCAGCTTGGGTGGGCTGACCGCCGCGGTGGGGTCATTTTCCAGGCGGCTGGCGTGGTTGACCATGTAGTCATAAAAGCCGTGCAGGCTGGCAAGCCGCCGGGCCGTCGAGGATTTTTTGTTGCCGCAGGTCTGGTTCAAAAAATACAGATATTCGTAGATATCCTCTCTTGTAATACTGCCCCAGAAAGCCGTATCCAGCCCTTTGGGGTCGATATCCTTCATTTCTGCATCCGCGGGCGCCAGGCCCCGCCGCTGCTTCATGAACTTGCTGAAATTGCGCAGGTCGCAATAGTAATTGAAAGCCGTGTTGGGGCTTTTGCCTGCGATGACTTCCAGATAGCGCACATAGTCCACAATATCCTGGGAGGCATCCTGAAAGGGCTTGTGCTTGCCCGGGTTCTTTTCGTCCAGATAAATCGACATAACCGTCCTCGTTGTTCATTTGCCCGCATCCAAAGGCAGAGACTTCAAAGTGCAAGGGTTTTCTTCAAAAAGTCCACCAACCGTCTGCGGTACTCCCCGGCAACCACACTGTCGCCGCAAAGTTCTTCGTCCACATCGTCTACAAAATAGTGCAGGGTCTGCCGGTCCAAGGACAGTAAGTCCAAAGGCCAGCCCGGTTGCCGTTTAGGGGAAGGATGATCCACCATATAAAGGGATGACTCTTTCACATCATCGCTGCTTGACAGAAACGATTCAATCCTCCCTCTATGATAGACAGCGATCCCGTCCAGATAATAGGCCCGAACTTTTCCGCCTAGGGAGTGGATCAAATCCATGTAATAGGCAATCATTTCTTCATCGTTCAGGCGACGACGGATCCCGCCGGGTGTCCGTATATGGAGACCCGGCTGACGCCGGTCGTTCAGAGGCAGTTCGTCAAAATACAAACCGGAATCATTGCAGATGACACGGTCAAAGTATTTTCCATAAAACATCGCCTTGAGAATGGCGTTTTCCTCCGGGGTGTTTCCCATTTCTTCCGGTTCTGTTCTGATCTGCAGATCCTGCAGGGTATAAAACGTTATGTCATAACCGCTCAACAGCGCCTTAAACCGTTCCACGTTGGATGGATTGGTAGTTCCGATCAATATTTCCATATGTCACCGCTCTGATTCAATCTGCATCGCATCCTTGATTGGCCTGAGTGACGCGAAGTCCACAAAGTCCACCTGTGTGCCGAAAGTTTCAATCATGGCGCGCGTCTCAGCTGTTTGCTTTTCGGGCGGCAGTTTCCTGGCATGATTGTATAAGAGTTTCATCATGGTCTTGTGGGTGAAACTCAGCTTGCTGTAGTCGATGCCGCCGCGCAGATGAAAAATCTCAGCGTTTTGCAATATGTCTGCGGGCACCTGCTGGCGGACGCTGCGGCGGATGTTCTCAACGTTTTGTTTATCCTGCACATCGGCCAGGCCAACAGCGACCAAAATCAACCGTACACCCGCCGGGAGCTTTTTCACGGTCTGTTTCAGTCCCTTCACGCCGCCCGCATACAGCCCTCCCAGATAAACAACTTGCGTGTACCTGGAAAGGTCTCCGGCAGATTCATAACTGACAGCCGGCAGGCCGGTCTGCTCCGCAAGCCTGTCCGCATAGCGCTTGGTCGTGCCATACTGGCTGCCATAGAGAATGATGGTTTGCATAAGTTCTTATCCTTTCAAAAGAGCCAGCGCGTCCGACACATAGGCCGCGCCGCTGCTCCATGAATTTGCTGAAATTGCGCAGCTCGTTTTATACAGGCTCAATCAAATGCTGTTCAAACAGCGTCTCAAAAGTATTCACTGCCCCGCTGTGTTCAACGATTTTTCCGTCGACGACTTTATCTATGTTGACGCCGAAAAATATTAGTTTTTTATGGCTGGGATGGATACCGAGAAATTCTCCCTCATGGGTCCCCTTCATTAGAAAGTCTGATATTACAAAATCTCCGTCGCAAAACTGCCGTGTAATTTTCATGGTGTAGTCCGGGTAGGTGCGCTTGGTCGCTTTAATATGTTCCTGCATTCCTTCAACGCCTATGTGGATTAGCTTGTCTCCTGTGCGCAGGAGACAAGCAGGAGAAATAAAATCAGAAATGCGTTCCAGCTTGTTCTCAGACAAGATGACTTCGTAAAAATATTTTACACTTTCTGCAGATGTCATGGTTCAGCCTCCGTTCTTTTTCAGCAAAGCCAATGCGTCCGACACATAGGCCGCGCCGATGAGCTGTAGACCGGGATAATCCGCCGGGTCAAGGTGCCGCAGGCTGGGCCGCGGGATGACGGCCTGTTCAAAGCCGATCCGCTCGGCCTCCCGCAGCCGCTGTTCCAGGCTGGGGACGCTGCGCACTTCCCCGCCCAGGCCCACCTCGCCGATGGCGATCAGCTTGTCGCTGACGGGCTTGTCCAGCAGCGAGGAGATCATACTCATGCAGACGGCCAGGTCACAGGAAGTGTCCCGCAGGGCAATGCCGCCCACGATGTTGACATAGACGTCCAGGTTGCCGAAGAAATACCCGGCCCGCCGTTCCAGAACGGCCAGCAGCAGATTGACCCGGTTGTAGTCGTAGCCGGTGCAGGCCCGCCGGGGCGACGGGAAGGTGGTCTTGGCGGCCAGGGCCTGGATCTCGCTGAGGATGGGCCTTGTCCCCTCCATGGTGCAGGCCACGCAGTTGCCCGAGACGCCGAGAGGCCGGCCTTCCAGCAGCATCTGGGAGGGGTTGGCGATCTCGGTCAGGCCGCGGCCGGTCATATCGAACATTCCCAGCTCATTGGTGGAGCCGTAGCGGTTTTTGGCCGCGCGCAGGATGCGGTAAGGCAGCATCTTGTCCCCTTCAAAATAGAGGACGGTGTCCACAATGTGCTCCATGACCTTGGGGCCAGCAATGGCGCCGTCCTTATTCACATGCCCCACCAGAAACATGGGGATCTCCTGCTTTTTGGCCACCGCCAGCAGACGGGCGGTGCTCTCCTTCACTTGGCTGACCGTGCCGGAAGAAGAAGAAATGTCCGCACAGCGCATGGTCTGGATCGAGTCGATGACCACGAGGTCGGGCTTTTCCTTCTCGATCAGGCCGCAGATCTCATCCACATCGTTTTCGGCGGCAAGGTAGATGTTGTCCTGGGGCAGATCGAGGCGGGCGGCCCGCAGCTTGACCTGCCGCACCGACTCCTCACCGGTGATATAGAGGACGGTGTACCGGTCCGAGATGGCCCCGCACAGCTGCAGCAGCATGGTGGACTTTCCCACGCCCGGCTCGCCGCTGAGCAGCACGACGCCGCCCAGCACGATGCCGCCGCCCAGCACGCGGTCCAGCTCGGTAATGCCGGTGACGATCCGGCTCTTTTCCTCAGTGGTGCTGATGTCGGCCAGCCGCCGGGCCGTCAGGCTGGTGACGCCCTCCTGGCGGGGCGCTGCCTTGGCCGCCGGGCTGCCGGCTTTGGGCGTCTCGGCCACCACATCCTCGTGCATGGTATTCCAGCTGCCGCAGCTGGGGCAGCGGCCCATCCAGCGGGGGCTCGTCTCCCCGCAGTTGGAGCAGACATAGACGGTTTTCAGTTTAGGTTCTTTCATACTCGGCATATATGGGCTCCCTTGTTCGTTTCCTTAAAAGTGATACTGGGTTTATGATACCACGGCACGGCCCGCGGTGCAAGGCAGGGCTTTTCTTCGGCAGCCGGACGCGGTATACTTACCTGTAAAAAGGAGGTATGCCCCATGTCCATGCTCAAAATCGCCCTGCTGCAGATCGCGCCCGGCCACACCCTGGAAGAAAACCTGCAAAAGGGCCTGTCCGCTTGCCGGCAGGCCCATCAAATGGGGGCGGATATCGCCCTCTTTCCTGAAATGTGGAGCAACGGTTACCGCATTTACGGCCGTCCCGTCCCGGAATGGACGGCCGAAGCCATCCCGGCCGACGGGCCTTTTGTGTCCGCCTTTGGCAGCCTCGCGCAGGAACTGGGAATGGCCATCGGCGTCACTCTGCTGGAGCGCTGCCCGTCCGGGCCGCGCAATACGCTGGTCCTTTTCGACCGGTTCGGCCGGCGTGTTTTGACCTACGCCAAAGTGCACACCTGCGACTTTGATGTGGAGCGGAACCTGACCCCCGGCGATGACTTTTATGTGGCAGACCTGGACACCGCCGCCGGCACGGTCAAGGTGGGGGCCATGATCTGCTTTGACCGGGAGTTCCCCGAGAGCGCCCGCATCCTGATGCTGCAGGGGGCGGAGCTGATCTTGACGCCCAACGCCTGCCCGATGGAAATCAACCGGCTGGCCCAGCTGCGGGGCCGCGCCTACGAGAATATGCTGGCCATTGCGACCTGCAATTATCCCGCGGGCGTTCCCGACTGCAACGGCGGGTCCACCGTCTTTGACGGCGTGGCCTACCTGCCGGAGCTGGAAGGCTCCCGGGACACCTGCATTCTTCAGGCCCCCGAGATGGAAGGCGTCTACCTTGCTGCGCTGGACCTGGAGCAGCTGCGGGCCTACCGGGCCAGCGAGGTACACGGCAACGCCTACCGCCGTCCTGACCGCTATGCCCTGCTGACCAGCCCGGCGGTCCGCCCGCCTTTCCTCCGGCCGGACCGGCGCGGGTAAAGTTTCAAATCTGGCCCAGTTGCCCGGCGAGGCAGGCCAGCGCTGTGGACACCCCGCAGATGGGCAGGAATAAAACATCCAGCATCAGGTATTGTGCCAGCAGGCCGCGCGCGCCGGTCAGGGCAGACGCTTCCTGACGGCCAAAGGCGGCCCGCTGCAGCCGGCCGCTGACATGGAGGGCCGAAGCGCCGAACAGGCACAGACAAACCACCGCCGCCGCGGTGGGCACCCCCGAAAAAAGCAGACCAAACAGGGCGCTGCGCCAGCCCGCCGACAAAAACAGCTGCAGGCTGACTGCGCCTACCCCCAGCCCGAACAGCATGGCAAAAAGATAGATCATGACCGGGCCAAAGGCCGATAGTCCGAGCAGCAGCAGGATGGTCGCGCCCCCGGCCACGGTCAGGTATTCCGCCCCAAAAAGGGTCCAGACTGCCCCCGGCTCGTCCAGCACAAAGAGGCTTGACCAGTTGTCCAGATAGGCGGAGAGGAACGCCAGCTCGCTGGAACGGCACAGGGCCAGCACGACCCCCGACAGCAGCGCGCCAAACAGGTAAGATGCTGTCAGCGCGGTGCACGTCCGGGTGAGGTCCTGCCCGCGGGAGCGGTGGAGCCGCTCTTTGCGGATGGGCGTCCCGGACGGCGGAACGTCAGCGGCTTCTTTCTGGAAGGGAGTCTGCTGGGGTGCGGGCGCCTTCGCCGGCTCCGGCGCAGCAGATGGAACGGTAAGATGCTTGGTTTCGGCTGACTGCTGATAGACCCACATAACTTGTCCTCCTGCCCGGGGCCCGGGCGGCTGGCCCGGCTCCGGTTTTTGGCTGTATTCAGCGGTGATGTTTCTTCCCTGCGCCGCGCACCCCGGCGGAACCCCCGGCAGCGCCTGCCAGGACCACCAGAGCCAGCCGCGCCAGCTGGGCCCCGTCCGGGACGCCGCCGTTTGCCAGCTGGAAGCCCAGCAGGGCCAGCGCATAGGCCAGGCCCAGCCCCCCGCCCCACAAAAGCCCCCGGCTTTTTTGCAGCAGGGCCAGCACCCAGCCTCCCAGCAGGCTGCCCACGCAGACCGACGCCGTGGCAAAGGGCCAGGCCGTCCCGGGACCCATCCCGCGGGACGCCATCAGGGCGGCCAGAGCTGCGCCGCAGCCGGCCGCGGCGGCCGCCCCCAGTGTGAAGGCGGCCAGGACAGATACGGGTGCAGATCGCCAAATGGTATTTGCAGACATAAAAACGCGCCTCCCTGCACTATCTCTATGCGGGGAGGCGCGCTGTGTATGCCTTGGATTTACTTTTTGCTGCTGGACTTGGAGGAAGGCGCGGGGGCGTTGTCCATGTTCAGCTTCTCCACCGAGCCAATGGCGGTCTTGGTGAAGCGGATCTTGACGCGGTCGCTGCCGGTCTCGAGGACGAAGGTGTCGTCCTTGATGGCGACGACGCGGCCGATGACGCCGCCGATGGTGGTCACCTGATCACCGATCTCGAGGCTGTTGCGCATCGCTGCGTCCTTTTTCTCCTGCTTCTTCTGGGGACGGTAGATCATGAAGTAGAGCAGGACCACCATCAGGGCAAGGGTAAAAAACAAGCTGACCATGCTTTCAGTGCCAGTCATTTTCAAATTCTCCTCTCAAAATTGTTTATCGTTATTATACCGGTTTATACGCCCGGATGCAAGGCCAAAAGCGCAAATCACAGGAAAAAAGCAAGGATTTTAAATTCTGCTGTCCAGCACTTTGACGTACTTGTCATGGAACTGGGTAAAGGTGCCGGCGTCCAGCTCGTCCCGGATGCGCTCCATCAGGTGATTGTAGAACCAGAGGTTGTGCATGACGGCCAGGCGCATCCCCAGCAGCTCCTCCGCCTTGAACAGGTGGCGGATATAGGCCCGGCTGTAGTTCCGGCAGGCCGGGCAGCCGCAGGCCGGGTCGATGGGGCGCTCGTCCCGCTCGTACTTGGCGTTTTTGATGTTGATGATGCCGCCCCAGGTGTTCAGGTGGCCATGGCGGGCGTTCCGGCTGGGCATAACGCAGTCGAACAAATCGACGCCGCGGGACACTGCCTCGATGATGTTGCCCGGGGTGCCCACCCCCATCAGATAGCGGACCTTGTCTTTGGGCATATAGGGCTCCACCTTGCTGATGATGTCGTACATCACCTCGGCGGGCTCTCCGACCGCCAGGCCGCCGATGGCATAGCCGTCTAGATCCATCTCGGCGATCTGCTTCATGTGCTCCACCCGCAGGTCAGGGAAGGTGCAGCCCTGGTTGATGCCAAACAGGAGCTGGTCGGGATTGACCGCTTTGCCCTCCCGCTTGAGACGGGCCATCTCGGCCTTGCAGCGGGCCAGCCAGCGGACGGTCCGGTCGCAGCTGGCCTTGGAGTAGTCGTGCTGGGCAGGGTTCTCCACGCATTCGTCAAAGGCCATGGCGATGGTGGAACCCAGGTTTGCCTGGATCTGGATGCTCTCCTCGGGTCCCATGAAGATCCGGTGGCCGTCCAGGTGGGAGGCGAACGTAACCCCCTCCTCGGTGATCTTGCGCAGCTTGGCCAGGCTGAACACCTGGAAGCCGCCGCTGTCGGTCAGGATCGGCCCGTTCCAGCGGGTGAACTTGTGCAGCCCGCCCATCTCGGCCACCAGCTTGTCGCCGGGGCGCAGATGGAGATGGTAGGTGTTGCAGAGCATGACCTGGGTGCCGATCTGCCGCAGATCGTGGGCGGACAGACCGCCTTTGATGGCGCCGGCGGTGGCCACGTTCTGGAAAGCCGGGGTCTGCACCGTGCCGTGGACGGTGCGGAATTCGCCCCGACGGGCCGCGTGCTCCTGTTTCAAAAGTCGGAATGTGGTGAGTGAAGGCATGTGATCTTTTCCTTTCCCGGGGCGGCCCGGCCGGGCCCGCCCCATGCGCGGAGAACAGCCGCGCTCTCTCGTGCAGGCAGTGCGCGTGCATACTGCTTTATTATACCTGCTGCGGGGCGGATTTGCAAGCAGATCTTGCCATGGCACTGGTCAAGCTGCGCCCGCAGGCCCAGCACGGCGCGTTTGCGTTTTTCTGGTTCGGGATGCAAAATGCCTCTGGAAAACCGGCCCGTGATACTTTATAATAAGGATCATAAAGCTGTCAGCACACCGGCGCCGGGCCGGGATCTCAGGAGGAAAGACCATGACCGAACAAGAAAAGATGCACAGCGGGGACCTGTACCTCCCCGACGACCCCGATATCGTCCGAGAGCAGACCGCCTGCCTGGACAAACTGTACGACTTCAACCAGACCCGCCCCACCGAAATGGAAAAGCGCGCCGCCCTGCTGCGGGAAATGTTCGCCGAGATCGGCGAAGGGTGCTACATCGAACCTCCCCTGCACGCAAACTTTGGAGGGCGGCACGTCCACTTCGGCAGCCATGTCTATGCCAATTTCAACCTGACCATGGTGGACGATACCCACATCTATGTGGGCGATTACACCATGCTGGCCCCCAATGTGATTCTTGCCACGGCCGGCCATCCCCTGCTTGGCGCACTGCGGGAGCGGAATTACCAGTACAATATGCCGGTCCGCATCGGCCGCAACTGCTGGCTGGGGGCGGGCGTCATCGTTCTGCCGGGCGTCACCATCGGCGACAATACCGTGGTGGGCGCGGGCAGCGTGGTGACCAAAGACCTGCCTTCCAACGTGCTGGCTGTGGGCACTCCCGCCCGCGTCCTGCGGGAGATCGGCGACCATGACCGGGCTTTTTACTTCAAAGACCGCCAGATTGACCCCGCCCTGCTGGAAGGGATCTGAAGCCGGCGCAAATCCACTGTTGACGTCCACCCCATTTGCCGCTATAATAAGGTGGTAGCCGCGGCAGGCCAAGCGCCTCCTGCGGCGGTGGGGGCGGAACAGCATTCCGTCCGGCCGTGTCTTCGTAGCTCAGCTGGATAGAGCACTCGCCTCCTAAGCGAGGGGCCGGCAGTTCGAATCTGCCCGAGGACGCCACCGTTTTCCGCTGCAAACCGCCTTGCTGGTTTGCAGCGGTTTTTGTTTTTCCGGGTCTCTGCAAACGCAGGGCCGGACCTTTTATGCGCTGTACGGCAGCCTATGTAAGACAAAATTTTCAGTTCTGCCCGGCACTGCTGCGGATAGCATAGAGGTGTATCTCCATTGCCCTCCCTGCTTTTTGCAATCTTCCTGTCAGTTAACTTTTTCTGCCCAGCACTTAACCACGCCTCGCTTGCGGCGGCGGGGTGGGAATGCTACAATAAAGCCACAGCAAAGCCGCGGCGCTGGAACAGAAAGGCAGGAACAAAACCATGGAACCTACAAAGAAAGAGATCGGTGCGCACATTGCCGCTCTGCGCAAAGCCAAAGGGCTCACACAGGAACAGCTGGCCGCACAGCTGGGCGTTTCAGCTCCGGCCGTCAGCAAATGGGAAACAAATGTTTCCCTCAGATAAAGATACCTCTTGCCCGCGCTGAACCATCCTATCCAGAATATGAGAACCGGCAGCTTCCCGTCTTAGGAGGCTGCCGGTTTTGTTGCGTTTCTGTGCATTTTACAGTATACTAAATAATTAGAAGCAAAACATGGAATAATCGGAGGACTGCATGATTACAGGCGCCATCAAAAATAAAGTAGACAAAATCTGGACGGACATCTGGGCCGGCGGCATCACCAACCCGCTGACGGTGATCGAACAGCTCACCTATTTGATGTTCATCCGCTCCCTCGACGAAAAAGAGCTGGAGACCGAAGAATTTGAAAATATAAGCGGCGAGAAGATGGACAAGATCTTCCCCCAGTCTCCGATTGGGCAGTCCATGCGCTGGAGCAGGTTCAAGAACAACGACCCCCGCGACATCTACGATGTCATTTCCCAGCGGGTGTTCCCCGCCATCAAAAACATGAAACATGGCCACCTGCCTGACTTCACGCCGCAGGGCGAGATGATCGAGATCGCAGACGGCGGCGGGGACGGCGCCGAAAAAGATACCGCCTTTGCCCGGTACATGAGCGATGCCATGTTCCTGATCCCCACCCCGCAGGTGCTGCAAAAAATCATCACCGGTCTGGACGACCTGTATGAGCACGACATTTCCGATTTGGATATGCAGGGCGACCTGTATGAGTATATGCTGGGTAAGCTGTCCACCGCCGGCCAGAACGGCCAGTTCCGCACGCCCCGCCATATCATCCAGATGATGGTGGAGCTGGTGCAGCCCACCCCCGACGACACCATCTGCGACCCGGCCTGCGGCACGGCTGGCTTTCTGGTGGCTTCGGCGGAGTACATCCGCAGCCACTATGAAGATACCATGACAACTGACCAGTGGGAGCATTTCTCCGGGCCGATGTTTACCGGCTTTGACACCGACCGCACCATGCTGCGCATTTCGGCCATGAACCTGATGCTCCACTCCATCAACCACCCTGAGATCGACTATCAGGACAGCGTTTCCAAACAGAACCAGATCAGCGACCGGTTCACCGTCTGCCTGGCCAACCCGCCCTTTAAGGGCACGGTGGACGCCGAGAGCATCAGCGACGACCTGAAAGCCGTCGCCAACACCAAAAAGACCGAACTTCTCTTTCTGGCGCTGTTTGTGCGGATGCTGAAAAAGGGCGGCCGGTGCGCCTGCATCGTGCCGGATGGGGTACTGTTCGGTTCCTCTAGGGCCCATAAGGCCATCCGCAAGGAGCTGGTAGAGAATCACCAGCTGCGGGCGGTGATCTCGATGCCCTCCGGCGTATTCAAGCCCTATGCGGGGGTGTCCACGGCGGTGCTGGTGTTCACCAAGACCGGCGCGGGCGGCACAGAAAACGTCTGGTTCTACGATATGAAGGCCGACGGCTTCTCTTTGGACGACAAGCGCACCGAAACCTCTGACAACGATATCCCCGACATCATCGCCCGCTTCCACCATCTGGAGCAGGAAGCCGCCCGCCAGCGGACAGAGCAGAGCTTCTTCGTCCCCCGTCAGGAAATTGCGGACAACGATTATGACCTGTCCATCAACAAGTACAAAAAGGTCGAGTATGTCCCGGTGGAATATCCCTCCACCACGGAATTGATGGCCGACCTGCATGAGCTGGAAATGGAGATCACCGCAGGGCTGGAGGAATTGGAGGGGATGTTGTGACACCCCATATAGATATTGTCGAAATGTATTTTACAGCGTGTAAATTTTCAGATTGTGCAGACTTTTGCATGAGAGCACAACAAGAAAGAGAAATACCGCCATATTTCTATACAAACCCAGGAATTGTAAATGCGGCCTTCTCTTGTGAGGTGTTCTTAAAGTTGTTGTTACACTTGGAACAAATCAATTACAAAAAGGAGCACAAATTAAAGCAGTTATTTGAAATGCTGCCTCCAAAAATCAAGGAAGCAATAAAATACAAAACAATTGAAAAATGCGGACATTGGAACAATGCTTGGCGGCAAGAAATCTTATCTCAAATTTCTGATGCTTTTATCAAATGGCGGTATGTCTATGAAACTGACTGGACTAAAAATGCAGCAATTCATATTGACATAAGTTATTTATTCGCATTTAGAGACGCCTTAAGGGTAATGTGTGAAAAGGAACTAGAAACTAAAACCGGGCCGAATGGGGTGTTGTAATGGCAAAAATAAAAGATGTAATCTTTGAATATTCTGTTCGTAACAAGGCAGATGAGAATATCAATGTATATAGTGTTACAAACGAAAAGGGATTTTGCACAGATTATTTTAGCAAAGAAGTTGCCAGCAAAGATAAAACCACTTATAAAATCGTTCCAAGAGGTTACTTTGCCTATAATCCCTCTAGAATCAATGTTGGCTCTATAGATTGGCAAAATCACGAAGATAGGGTTATTGTAAGCCCTCTTTATGTGGTTTTTGGAGTGTCCGAGCACGTTGACCAACAATACCTTCTATATTATCTTAAAAGTGACATTATGTTGTCTCTTATTAAGGAAAGTGCAACAGGTAGTGTCCGAGATAATTTAAAATTATCTACTCTAGAAGAATTTCCCATAAACTTACGCCCTATCGACGAGCAACACCACATCGCCGCTGTGCTGGATAAGGTCAGCGACTTGATAGCCAAGCGTAAGCAGCAGTTGGACAAGCTGGATGAATTGGTGAAATCCCGATTTATCGAGATGTTTGGTGATCCTTTGCATCCGGTTCACAGCAGAGCACTTGGTGATGTTGCTATGTTAGAACGCGGACGTTTTTCACCCAGACCAAGAAACGATCCGCGTTATTATGGGGGAGATTATCCCTTTATCCAGACGGGAGATATTGCAGGCTGTGGGCACAGGCTATCTGAATATAGACAAACCCTTAATGAAAAGGGCATTCATGTTAGCAAAAAATTCTCGGCTGGCACAATCGTCATAGCTATTGTCGGTGCCACTATTGGAGCAACGGCCATTTTAGAAATAGATGTGTATGCACCTGATAGTGTTATTGGGATCAGCGTGAACGATGAATTATACAACAATGTTTTTATGGAAGCACTATTACAGTTCTGGCAACCGGAATTAGTGCGCATAGCACCAGAATCCGCAAGAGCCAACATCAATTTAAGGATACTTCAAAGCATTCCGATAATTGATGTCGAACTTCCACGTCAGTTACAGTTTGCATCCTTCGTCGAACAAACCGACAAATCAAAATTGACAATACAACGTAGCTGTGATAAACTGGAAGTGTTAAAAAAGGCGCTGATGCAGCGGTATTTTGGGTGAGGTATTAAAAATGTTACAACTAGTTCGTAATATTTTCCTTTTCATACAAGAATGGGCAGATTTATTCTTAATAGGTGTTGGTGCCCTTGCATTGGTGGTTTATTGGCTACAGGAGCGTAGAAAGAAAATTGATGCCGCCTCTCTTATTGTTTTACAAATCGATGAAATCCAAGAACGTTTGAGAGAAATTTCCACATTTATTGTAGAAGGACAATTAAACGAAACTGCATTCTATGAATCACTACCTGTGATAGATACCGATTATTGGAACAAGTATAAGCATTACTTTGTCCGAGAAATGGATGCGACCAGCTACACAGCATTGAATCAACTATATGAGTATGTATCAGAGATTCAGGAACAACAGATGCTCATGAAGGCTTTCCAAAAGAATTTCTTTCAGATAACACAAAATGTTTTGGCAAATATAGAATCACAATTTATTGTGGCCGACCTTAATAATTCTTGTACTGGAGTTACAGTGCAAAATATCACTTCTGCTATGGGAAATCTGCTTCCTCAGGGCGTTTCGGAAGCAGATCGAAATACGCTTAACGCAATGGTTCAACAAGTAGCGGCACAGAATCCCAATTTTGATATGAATCGATTTTGGAATCTCTACAACCAACAAAAAAATTGGACGAAGTCTATTATTAACCAAGGAGCACTAACCCCTTATATTCCTGTTCAAATTCGTATAAGTTTGGAGAAAATGTTGAAGAAGTACTCCATGCTTGAAATAACCGGAACGAGTGGGTATCAGATGCTAAAAAAGACTTCCCAAAAAAGATTTTAAGCAAACAATAAAGTGATGATTAAAGTATGGTTACAGCAGTTAATGCTATAAAGCTCTACTAAACAAACAGCGTTATACTCTCACCCGTTTGACACTCCCTCAGCCTCGCTGACGCTCGACAGCTCCCTTGAAACACCCTTCAGTCACCTGCGGTGACAGCTCCCCTTAAAAGGGGAGCCTGCCCGTAGTCCCCCATGCCTCCCCTTTTAAGGGGAGGTGGCTGCGAAGCAGCCGGAGGGGTGCTACCTCTTCGGGGAGGTGGCTGCGAAGCAGCCGGAGGGGTGTTCCGACGGGAGCTGGCGCGAAGCAGCCGGAGGGGTGTTCCTTAGACCGCACCTGAAGGTTGCTTTTCAAGAAAGGAGGATTTCATGCCGCATCTACCTCGTGATCTTCGTCTTGCAGAGCGTGCCAGAGAATTGCGAAAAAACATGACGCCCCAGGAACGGCGCCTTTGGTATGATTTTCTCCGCACATATCCTGTCAAATTTTACCGTCAAAGGATCATAGACTTTTTTATCGTGGATTTCTACTGCGCGTCCGCGCGGCTGGTGGTGGAAATCGACGGTTCCCAGCATTACACCGAGCAGGGCCTGGCTTACGATGCCGAGCGCAGCGCGGCCCTATTAAAGTACCGCTTGAAGGTGCTGCGCTTCTCAAACCGCGAGGTCGACTCGCATTTTGAGGGTGTGTGCAGACAGATCCATACAGAAGTACAAACCAGACTGGCAGGTGATCGATCATGACCAACTTCTCTTTTCTCTTGCAAAAACCCGAGTATGCCCTCTTTGCTCCGGCGTGTGTGGAAGCTGAGAAAATCTATGCTTCTGCCCCGGCCATGTGCGCAGTGGGCTGCCGGAAGGCGCTGGAGTTGGCGGTGAAGTGGGTCTATGCGGCGGACAAGACCATGAAAATGCCCTACAAGGACAATTTGCAGTCCCTCATCCACGAGCCGTCCTTCCGCTTTGCGATGGACTACAACACCTGGGGGAAATTGCCCTTCATCATCAAGCTGGGAAACCTGGCGGTACATACCGAACGCAGCGTGCAGCCAGGCGATGCACTTGCTTCCCTGTGCGGTCTGTTTGAGTTTGTGCAGTGGATCGACTATTGCTATGGCGCGGACTATCAGGAGCGCGCCTTCGACGAGAATCTTGTCCCCACCGAAAAGGTGGTCGTGGACACCCAAAAGATCAAGGAGCAGGAGAGCCCGCTGGATGAAAAAGAGGCGGAGATTGCCGCGTTGCGCAGGCAGATCGAGCAGATGTCCGCCCAATACACCGCTGGGAAAGAGCAGCACCAGCAGGAGCGCGCCTTCCAGCCGGAGGATTTGTCCGAGTTCCAGACACGGAAAATTTATATCGATATGGATCTGAAGCTGATGGGCTGGAAGTTTGCCGGCGCGGACGCGGACGTGCAGGAGGAATACCCTGTAGAGGGCATGGCCGGCGTGGCGGGCCAGATGGGCTATTGCGACTATGTGCTGTTTGGCAAGGACGGCCTTCCGCTGGCGGTGGTGGAAGCCAAGCGCACCAGCAAGGACCCCAACATCGGACGGAAGCAGGCGGTTTTGTACGCGGACTGTTTGGAGCGCAAATTCGGCCGCCGCCCCATGATGTTCACTACCAACGGATTCGAGACCTATTTCTGGGACGACCAGACCGCCCCGCAGCGGAAGGTCAGCGGCATTTTTAGCAAAGACGACCTGCAAAAACTGATGAACCGCCGCGCCGAGCGGCTGGACTTGATGGCCGTCCCCATCGACGACAAAATCACTGACCGCTACTATCAGAAAGAGGCCATCCGGGCGGTATGCGGGCAGATCGCACAGGGGTTCCGCAAGCATCTGCTGGTGATGGCCACCGGCACCGGAAAGACCCGGACTGCATCCAGCTTGACCGATGTGCTCAGCCGCGGCAAATGGGTTACAAATATCCTGTTCCTGGCCGACCGCACCGCGCTGGTGAAACAGGCAAAGGATGATTTTAAGCGGTATCTGCCGGATATGTCCCTCTGCAACCTCTGCTCCAACAAGGATGACCGGAATGCACGCATCGTGTTCTCCACCTACCCCACCATCCTCAACGCGATTGATGATACCAAGTCCAAGGACGGGCGCCAGCTGTTTACGCCAGCGCATTTTGATTTGATCATCATTGACGAAAGCCACCGGAGCATCTTTAAAAAGTATCGGGCTATTTTTGAATATTTTGACGCACTCATGGTGGGCCTTACGGCCACGCCGAAAACCGATGTGGACCGGAACACCTACGACTTCTTCGAGATGGAGCACGGCGTCCCCACCTATGCCTACGATTACGAAACGGCCGTTCATCAGGACCATGTATTGGTGCCCTATTACAACTATGAGGTAAAGACCAAGTTTCTGGAGGAAGGCATCACCTACAATGACCTGTCGGAGGAGGACAAGGAGCGGTATGAGGACGACTTCATTGAAGACGGCCAGCTGCCGGACTTTATTCCCTCCGCCGATCTCAACAAATTCGTGTTCAACGAGACAACCGTTGACATCGTATTACAAGATCTGATGGAACGGGGCATCAAAGTGGCGGGCGGTGACCGGCTGGGTAAAACCATTCTCTTTGCACAGAATAAACGCCACGCCGAATTCATTCTGGAGAGGTTCAATAAACTCTACCCGCAGTACCATGGTACGTTTGCCCAGCGTATAACTTGTGACGACGCCTATGCCCAGACCATCATCGATGATTTCAAACAGCCGGAAAAAGAGCCTCACATTGCCGTGTCCGTGGATATGATGGACACCGGCATCGATGTGCCGGAATGCGTCAATCTGGTGTTCTTCAAGAAGGTACGCTCCAAGGCAAAGTTTTGGCAGATGATCGGCCGCGGCACCCGTTTGTGCAAGGGGCTTGCCTGTGTGGATCAGATCGACGGGGCATACACCGGCAAGCGGCGGTTTCTGATCTTCGACTACTGCGGCAACTTTGAGTTTTTCCGGGAGCATATCAACGGCTACGAATCGAGAGAGACCAAAACGCTGTCCGAAAATATCTTTGGCAAGCAGATCAAGATCGCGATGGCCTTGCAGGAGAGCGCCTTTGCCGGGGCGGACTATCAGTCCTGGCGCAGCGAGTTGATCGATACCTGCCGCCGGCAGATACTGGCCCTCAACCCCGATCTCATCGCGGTAAAACTGCGGATGCAGGCGGTCGAAAAATACAAAAAACCGGACGCCCTCACATCCATAAGCGAGGGCGACAAGGGCGAGCTACTCACACAGATCGCGCCACTGGTGCGCGCAGACGAACCCGATGAGTTTGCAAAGCGGTTCGACAATTTCATGTATGGGCTGATCCTGGCAGACATCGAACAAATGCCGGCCTTCAAATATGCCAAAAAGCAACTGTGTGATACCGCTTCCCTACTGGAGCGTAAGGCCAGCATTCCACAGATTAAGGCAAAATTACCCATCCTTCAAGAGATTCACACCGATGCTTTTTGGGATGCAAAGGACATTTTACGGTTTGAGTATGTTCGGAAGGAATTGCGGGATCTGATCCGCTTTTTGGATGAAGGCGGCGGAGAGTCCAGGCAGATCGTCACAAAACTAACCGACCCGATCATTGACAGCCAGGAGGGCGTCCAGTTGGAAGCCGCCTATGACTTTGAAGACTACCGTGCCAAAGTAAACCGCTATGTCAATGAGCACGGAAATACATTAGCCATTTACAAATTGACCCATAATATTCCGCTGGCCATGGGCGACTATCAGGAGCTGGAACGGGTGCTGACAACCGAACTCGGGAGCAAAGAAGATTATAAGCGGGAATTTGGAGATACGCCGTTTGGCTTGCTCATTCGCAAAATTGCCAAGTTGGATCATGAGGCGGCGATGCAGGCGTTTTCTGCCTTTATCAATGACCAATCCTTGAATCAGAATCAGATTGCCTTTGTAAACAAGATCATCCATCACATTGAATTGAATGGATATATGGAAAATGTCTCGGAACTTGCAAAGCCGCCATTTGATAAGCCCATTAGTTTTATCAAGTTGTTTGATACAAATACTAGAACAGAATTGATAAAAAGCATTGATCAGGTTCGAGAAAACGCAACTAAAATTACGGCATCATAAGCTATGAAACAGGCACAGGAATTTGACCACAAGTCAGGTCAAATTCCTGTGCCTGTTTTTATCTGTTTGGCCAGTGTAGCTATCGTGTGGGAACAGGATGATTACCCCTGCACGAACAGGCGGTGCATCCAGAGAGGTGCGCCTCTTTGTCTCTGGCTTTCTAGTAGGGACAAGCAGACCTACTATTGACACACGGCTCGTTAGCGTGAACTGAATGGCTCAACAGACCGTACTGTAGGCGCATCAGAGGATACAAAAGAAACACAACAGGGGCAATCTCATGGCGGATTTCGTTTGTACTGAGATGGAAGCGTTCCACAGGAACGCGCAGCCGCAGAAGGAACTTCTGCGTTCAACTGGGGTTTGGGGCGTGCACCAACAAGTATCGTCTGGCAAAATGGATAGCCAGAAGAATTGCTTGCTGGAACATTTGGTACCAGCAAGCACTGCTTGCGACACCTATGGTTGCTCTTGAATGTTTACAGCCAGCAAGTTATGCAACGCTCCAACCCAAACCACAACATAAAATTTATTGACATAGATTCTCTTTTGATGTTTTGGCAAAATTTTCAGTTTCTTTTATTGCAACCTGCTGAAATTCACTCATTGGCGTAAGAAATGGTTGACGTTTTATATCGTCTCATGGTATACTCACCAAACAACTGAATATAGAAAATTCATTATAGATATTTCAGCTCGATTCTCAAAGCATTCAGAGTAATCGGAGCAGTTTTAGAACAAATCGAATCGCTACATAAAACAGAACCGGGAGCCTTCCCAAGAAGGGAGAGCTTTTCCGGTCTGTTTGTGTAGCGATTTTTTAGTTTCATTGCCTGTTTGCACTTTGAGAACCGAATGACCGTCTGCATGGAATACCTGGCCAGGACCTCCAAAGGGAGCGAGCCGGACAACGCCGCCGGAAGGGGGCAGGAAGCCCATGCAGGGAGAACGGCAAATCTGCCTGGCTGTTACAGCTTTGTAGGTGTGGGCTTTTGCCCACACCTAAATAGCCGTAACGCTTCACCGCGAGAGCGTTACAACTATATGGTTCTGGTCATTTTGACCAACACCACATAACCGTAACAGCATAGGACCATACCTTGTTACAGAAGTGTGGTTGGGATCAGTTTGGTCATTGCCAAATAACTGTAACGAGGGTCAACGCCTCATTGTGGTGTGCACCCCGTCAAGAGGACAACGAAATAAATCAACAAAAAATATCTCAAT
>DSTMR04002__coassemble_597_pt1 | contig 84655 bp, 73 predicted proteins | sample DSTMR04002__metabat2_low_PE_045 | metagenome-assembled genome bin DSTMR04002 | reverse complement strand
GTGTCAAGGCCCGATTTACAAATTTTTGGTTTTTGCTTTCTTTTCTTTACTTCCTGTCTTTTCGGCCCGGTTCGCGCCGGAGGCGTGGAGGTAGATTTTGGGCGAAGGAGAGGGAAATTTTGTATATTTATGCCGTGCATTTTTGCTTCCCTCTCCGTTCTGGCCCTCTCCGCCGCCTGCGGCGGCACCTCCCCCGCACGCGTGGGAGGCAGTAGCCTAAAGGTTACGTTTTGGCTCCCCCGCGTGCGGGGGAGCTGGCACAGGGTGCGTAAGCACCCTGTGACTGAGAGGGCTAAAAACTGGCGCGCAGCGCCTGTGAAGGAGCCAAAAAGAAAAGCGTCCGTTTCCGGGCGCTCTGGCGTTTGTGTGGTTTTCCAAAAATAGCTTTTTGCCCTATCTCTCAAACATCCCTTCTTCCAGCCGGACGTCGTGCTTGGGCACTTTGGCCCAGTCGAAATCGGGCAGCAGGCTTTCGGGGGTGCGGGGGGCGGGTTCGGGCTGCAGGCCGTAGAGATAGGCCAGCTTGCCGATGATCTCGGGGGCGGTGTAGCGGCCCCGGAGGTTTTCCAGGCTCTGGTCGCCGTCCCGCTTGGACAGGCGGCGGCCGCCGGCATCCAGCAGCAAGGGACAGTGGGCGAACACCGGCGGCGTCAGCCCCAGCAGCCGGTACAGATAGATCTGCCGGGCGGTGGAGCTGAGCAGGTCGGCCCCGCGCACCACCTCGGTGACGCCCATCCGGGCGTCGTCCACCACCACCGCCAGCTGATAGGCAAAGACGCCGTCGGCCCGGCGGAGGTAAAAGTCCCCGCAGCCGGTGAGCAGGTTTTCCCGGTGGGGGCCCATGCACAGGTCGGTGAAGGCGACCTCCTCGTCCGGCACGCGGATGCGCCAGGCCGGGGCCTTGACCCGGCTCTTTTGGGCAATTTCGGCGGGGGTCAGGTCCCGGCAGGTGCCGGGATAGACCACGTTGCCGTCGGCGGTGTGGGGGGCGCTGGCCGCGTGCAGCTGGGCCCGCGAGCAAAAACACGGGTATACAAGCCCCATAGCATCGAGCTTTTTATAACTTTTTGTATAGATTTCCCCGCACTCGCTCTGGTAATAAGGGCCGTGCGGCCCCCCGCGGGAGCCCCCTTCGTCCCAGTCCAGCCCCAGCCACAAGAGGTCTTCCTCCAGCTGGCCGGCGTAGACGCGGGGACAGCGCGCGGCGTCCAGATCCTCGATCCGCAGGACGATCCGCCCTCCCCTGCTTTTGGCCGACAGCCAGGCCAGCAGGCTGCACGCCAGGTTGCCCAGATGCAGCCGGCCGCTGGGGCTGGGAGCAAACCGCCCGGTCGGGCCGCTCACAGTCCGAGGCTCCACACCCCGTCGGCAGGCTGGAAGATGGGGGTGTTGTAGAACACGGCGCAGGCCCGGGCCATATCCACGGCGTCGGCGCAGCTGGCGGTCTCCACCGCCGAGTGCATGGCCAGCTGGGCCAGGCCGATATCCACCATGGGGATGGCGATCTGGTGGCCCAGCAGGTTGCCCAGGGTGGAACCGCCCCGGACGTCGGCCCGGTTGGCGAAGATCTGCAGCTGCACCCCGGCCTTGTCGCAGATGCGCTGGAAGGCCGCGGCGGTCAGGCCGCTGGTGGTATAGGTCTGGCTGGCGTTGTATTTGAGCAGGATGCCGCCGCCCATCTTGACCGGGCTGCGGGGGTCGCTCTTTTCGGGGTGGTTGGGATGGGTGGCGTGGCCGTTGTCGGCGCTGAGCAGCAGGCTGTTGGTGCGGGCCCGGACGCTCTCGTCCCGGCTGACGCCCAGCGCCTCCTCGATGCGGGCCATGACATCGGCCATCAGGGTGCCCTGCGCGCCCTGCCGGGAGGAGGAACCAACCTCCTCGTTGTCGAACATACACCAGACGTCGGCGCGGCCTTCCTCCGCGCCCTCGCCGGCCAAAAAGCCCTGCAGGGTGGTGTAGGCGCATTCCAGGTCGTCGATGCGGCCCGACATGAACAGTTCGCCGTTGACCCCGACCCGCTCGGCCTTCTGGCGGGTGCACAGCACCAGGTCGTGGGCCAGGATGTCCCCTGCCTGGACGCCGGCCTCCGCGGCCAGAATGTCCATCAGACGTGCACCGCCTTCCAGGCCGCAGATGGGCTGCAGGTCCACCTGGTAGTTCCACGCCTTGCCGGTGTTGGCTTCCCGGTCAAAGTGGATGCAGACGTTGGGGATGCACAGCAGCGCCCGGTCGGGAGCCACCAGACGGGTCTCCACCCCGCCCTCGGTCTTGACCAGCAGACGGCCGGCCACGCTCAGGGGCCGGTCCAGCCAGGTCGAGGCGATCATCCCGCCGTAGCCCTCGGTCTCGGCTTTCAGGTAGCCGCCCTCGGCAATGTCCGCCACTTTGATCCGCCAGGTGGGCGAATCGCTGTGGCTGGCCGTCACGTGCCAGCCGGCCAGCCGGCCCCGGGGCATCCGCCAGGCCAGCACCGCCGAGCCATTGCGGGTGGTGTAATAGCGGCCCCCGGCTTCGAGATGCCAGGGCTGGCCCTCCGGGCAGAGGGTGTAGCCCGCTTCTTCCAGCAGCCGGCCGGCGGCGGCCGCCGCGTGGAAGGGGCTGACGCTCTGATCCAAAAATGCAAACAGGCCGTTCAGCAGAGCCTGCTCGTCCATGTAAGGTGCATTCATTGTTGTATCCTCCAAACGGGAAAGGCTTTGTCCGCCTCTCCAAGGTAGTTTCGGCCCTACGATTATAGCGCTTTTCCGCCGGGCGGTCAATGCGCGCAAAAAAACCGCCCCTGTTTTTGCAGGTGCGGTTTATCCTTCATAATGGCCTCTGCAGGCGGCGATAAGGATCGCGCCGTCCTGCTCCCGGTAAACGAGCCGGTTGGCATCGTCGATGCGCCGGCTCCACCAGCCGCTGAGGTCGGCTTTCAGCGGCTCCGGTTTTCCAATGCCGTCATAACTGCTCCGCTGGATATCCCGGATCAGGGCATTGATCCTTTTCAAAGTCTTTTTATCCTGGGTCTGCCAATAGCAGTAATCCTCCCAGGCCCGTTCATCCCAGAGCAGTTTCATCTGTCAGTCCTCGATCAGTTCATGTTCGGTCAGTTTGGCCCGGCCGGATTCGATCTCCGCGATCACTCTGCGCAGGTACTTCATATTGCTTTCGGAATAGAACGGATCGGCGGCGATCTCAAACGGGATCCGTCTTTCGTTGCCCACCTTGACGGCAAAAATGTTGAAAGCCGTGCTCATGCTCATCCCCATTTCTTTGCAGGCCTGCTCCATCTTCCGTTTAACTTCTTCATCCATCCGAAAATTTACCATCGTCTGGCCCATCAGGACCCCTCCCTTCTTTTTTCCTACCTCCAGTATAGCCTCTTGTAAAGCAAATGTCAATGTTTTGCTTTACAAGAGTTTGCTCGCTCAAAAGCACGTATCCAACCGTGCAATAACTGAAGGCGCCAAATCGTTTTTAAGAGGAAAGGGCATTCTTTTCCAGCAGGTCGTCCAGCTGGCGGCGCAGCTCTCCAGCGTCAAAGCCGAACACCAGCTGCACCTCCTTGCCGTGGCAGCCCAGGCCGTCCGGCGCAAGGGAATGCAGGGCCTTTTCGTCCAGCCGGCCGGGGTCCTGGACCCACACCCGCAGACGGGTCAGGCAGTTGTCCACCCGGAGGATGTTCTCCCGGCCGCCCAGCGCGGCCACCAGGGCCTTGAAGGGGAAGCCTTCTTCCCGCCCGGCGGGGGCCTGGGTGGGCGCTTCCTCCTCCCGGCCGGGGGTCCGCAGGTCGAAACGCCGGATCAAAAAGGTGAATACCATAAAGTAGACGGCAATCTCGGCCGCCGCCAGCAGGTAGAGGACGGGGTAATGGGTCCGCGCCGCCCCGGCCGACAGGTTCATGGCCAGGGAGGACAGCAGCCCGCTGGTAAAGCCTGTGACTCCGCAGACATCCAGCAGGACCATGAACGTCCCCGCGATGGCTCCGTGGGCCAGCCAGAGGACCGGCGACAAAAAGCAGAACAGGAAGTCCAGCGGCTCGGTGACGGAGGCCAGGGCGGCGGTCAGCAGCAGCGGACAGAGCATGGCCGCGGTGCGGCGGCGCTTTTCGGGCCGGGCGCACCAGATGAAAGCCGCCACGATCCCAAAATAGCCGAAGGTCTTGGTAAAGCCGGTGTACATCCAGCGGATGCTGTCCGAAAAGGGCAGCCCCATATTGTACTCGGCCATCAGGACGGCGTAGGCCCCGGTATAGACGTGCTCCCCCACCGTCAAAGTGCCGCCCACCGAACTGAACTGGAACGGGATGTAGATCAGATGGTGCAGGCCGGTGGGGATCAAAACCCGCTCCAAAAAGCCGTAGAGGAACAGCCCCGCATCCCCTGCCGCGGCGATCCACCCGGTGAGGCCGTCCACCGCCTGCTGGATGGGCGGCCACACAAAGCAGGAGGCCAGCCCCAGCCCGGCCGACACCGCCGTCATGCACAAGAACGACCAGCGGACGCCCCCGTAAATGCGCAGCGGCGCGGGGCGGAACTTTTTCTCGCAGGTCCGGTTGTAGACCCAGCCGGTCAAAAAGCCCAGCAGGACGCCGCCGGTGACGCCCATGTCCACCGTCTGGATGCCCAGCACCACGGCCTGTCCCGAGCCGTACAGGCCCAGGGTTGGGTCGGCGGCGGCCAGGCGGCCCAGCTGCTGCAGGGTGGTGTGCCCCGCCGTCAGAAAGACCAGGTAGGACAGCAGGGCGATCATGCCGGCCTGATGCTTGTCCCGCCGGGCCGTGAAAGCCGCGATGCCCACGCAGAACACCACGCTCAAATTCTGGACGATGGCCATCATCCCGTCGTAGGCCACATGGCCCAGCAGGGCCAGCGGCGGCCACTGCAGGGCGGGCACCACCGCGCCCAGCCCCGCCGACGCCGCCAGCGCTCCGGCGGCCAGCACCAGGCCCGCTGCCGGCAGATAGCCCAGCGCCGCCAGCATGGCGGTGGAAAACCGTTCCAGCGTGCACAGCATCCGCTCTTTTGGCTTCATGGGCGCCCCTCCTCTCCTGTCCGTTCGACATCGTATGAGCTCATTATACAAAGGCCGGTATGCCCTGTCAATCGCCAACAAGTTGCATAAAGTGCAATATGTTTGCACTTTGTGCTCATGTTGACAACCGCGGCCCGGCACAGTATACTGATATTAGAATCACTGTTATGACAAAAAACACGCTGCCGCACCATCCGGCGTTCAAAGGAGGTCATCTGCTATGAAAAGCAATCTTTGGTCCCGCATCCGCGCGGCGGGGTGCTGCGCGGCCTTCTCTCTGGTCCTTTTCCTGGGCGGCTGCACGTCGGCCGCCAGCAGCACTTCCACCGCCCCCTCTTCGTCCTCCCAGGCCCTGAGCGAGGCACCCACCTCCCAGGTGGTGCCCTCGGGCGAGGACGACACCGTCCCTGCCCCCAGCATTGACGCCACCGAGAACGGCTTCAACGGCCTGACCGACCCCACCGAGGCATTCTCCCGCGGGCTGGGCTGGGGCCCCGGCACCGCCGGCACCTCCCTCAAGCAGGCCGCAGCCGCAGCCGCCATGATGGACTGGGCCGAGGAAAACGGCGCGGCCGACCGCAGCGCCGGCAGCCTGAACGACTGCCTGTCCGGCTGGTTCAACAGCCTCGACACCTCCGATCAGGAGAACTTTGCCGAGGCATGGCCCCTCATCGAGACGTCGGCCCAGCGCATCCTCGAGGACCCCGAAGCCGAAGCCCCCGTCCTGGAAGACGCCGGCGTGGAGGAGATCCCCACCTGCTCGAAAGAGGACTGGGACGCATTTGCCGGCGCGATGAAGGCCGTGGTCCCCGCGCCGCAGCAGTAAAGCCCGCCGCACCCCAAACCAAAACGCACATACGGCAAAGGCCGCAGCCCCACACAAGGGCCGCGGCCTTTTTCAGTTTGATCGAACTTTTACACTTTCTTCAGCACATAAGCGCGCTGGCCCAGGCCGATCTTCTCGGCCTGCTCCAGAGTGGCCTTCCACTCAATGTTGGGGTTGGAGTCCTTGAAGTTGTCGTGGTAGCAGTTCCAGCCGGGACGGGCCAGGTTCTGGCCCAGCTGGCTGTTGGCGATGGGCGCGGCGGCCAGGCAGGCGTCGGCGCAGGCCTGGTCCAGGGCCACCGGGTCGAAGGAGGCGAACATCCCGATATCCGGCAGGATGGGGGCGTCGTTTTCACCGTGGCAGTCGCAGTTGGGGCTGATGTCCTGCACCAGGCTGATGTGGAAGCAGGGCCGCCCGGCGCACACCGCTGCGGCGTACTCGGCCATCTTGCGGTCCAGCTCCTCGTTGGCGCTGCTGTCGATCGAGTAGACGGCGTCAAAGCTGCACGCGCCGATGCAGCGGCCGCAGCCCTTGCACAGGTCGTAGTCGATCACAGCCTTGTTCTCGGCGTCGTAGTGGATGGCGTCCGAGCCGCACTCCTTGGCGCAGCGGTGGCAGCCCCGGCACAGCTCCCGCTGGACGGCGGGCTTGCCCGAGGAATGCTGCTCCATCTTGCCGGCGCGGCTGCCGCAGCCCATGCCGATGTTCTTGATGGCGCCGCCAAATCCGGTGGACTCGTGGCCCTTGAAGTGGGTCAGGCTGATAAAGACGTCGGCGTCCATGATGGCCCGGCCGATCTTGGCCGTCTTGCAGTATTCGCCGTTGGGCACCGGGACTTCCACCTCGTCGGTGCCGCGCAGGCCGTCGCCGATCAGGATCTGACAGCCGGTGGTCATGGGCCAGAAGCCGTTCAGCTGGGCGCACTCCAGGTGTTCCAGCGCGTTCTTCCGCTTGCCCGGATACAGGGTGTTGCAGTCGGTCAGGAAGGGCATCCCTCCCTGCTCCTTGCACAGGTCGGCCACCACCTTGGCGTAGTTGGGCCGCAGGAACGCCAGGTTGCCCAGCTCTCCAAAGTGCATCTTGATGGCCACGAACCGGCCGTCCATCTCGATGTTCTTGATGCCGGCGGCGATGCACAGCCGGCGCAGCTTTTCGGTCAGGCTGGTGCCCACCGGGCACCGGAAATCGGTATAATATACAGCGGAACCTTCCATGTTCGTTTTCGTCCTCCTTGCGGGCGGGGCGCGCCCCGCCGGGTGAATCTTTCCCTTTGAAGTATACCACAAAGCCCCAAGTCAGGGAAGGCAAACAAAAAGGCCCCGGCCGCCTGATGCGCCGGAGCCTTGCCGATTTTTGGGGTATGTTCAGGCGAAAGCCGTGACCGCCGCCACCGCCAGCACCACCACGCCCAGCACGATGCGGTAGATGCCGAAAAACTTGAAGTCGTGGCTCTTGACGTAGGCCATCAAAAAGCGGATGGCCAGCATACTGACCACGAAAGCCGACAGACAGCCCGTGACCATGATGGCCGTCTCGGTGCCGGTCATGGTCTGGCCGTCCAGCACGAACTTGACCACCTTGAGCAGGGACGCCCCCGCCATGACCGGGATGGCCAGGTAGAAGGTGAACTCGGCCACCGCCGCGCGGGACAGCCCCAGCAGCAGGCCGCCCACGATGGTGGCGCCGCTGCGGGAGGTGCCGGGGATGATGGCAAGGGTCTGCCACAGGCCGATGATGAGGGCCTCCCGGTAGCTGATCTGGTCCAGACGGGTGACGCGGGCCGAGGTTCCCCGGTTCTCCACCACGATGAACAGGATGCCGTACAGGATCAGCATGGCGGCCACGGTGATGTAATTGTAGAATTTGGCCTCCATCCACTCGTCCAGCGGGCTGATGACCAGCACCGGCAGGGTGGCCACCACCACCTTGAACCACAGGCTCCAGACCGGTGCCTTGGAGATGACCCGGCCGTGCCGCAGCCCAAAGGGCCAGAGCTTGCCCCAGAACAGGACCACCACCGCCATGATGGCGCCCAGCTGGATCACCACCCGGAACATGGAAAGAAAAGCGTCGCTGGCCTCAAACTGGATCAGCTGCTCCACCAGGATCATGTGGCCGGTGGACGAAATGGGCAGCCACTCGGTGACGCCCTCGACAATGCCCATCAACAGGGCTTTGATGATTTCTATGAGCATGGATTCCCCTCCCTGCGCCGGCTGTGCCGCGCGCGTATGACTTTGGTCTTTTCAGTATACCATATTATGAGCCCGTGCGCACGGGTAAGCCGAAAATTTTCACGTCCGGGCCGCCTTTTGCCCGCATTGACGGGCTTTCCCGAACCGGTTATAATAAGAGCGGACGGGCTTGCCGTCCGAGCCGCAAAACGATCTGTATTGTTTTTGCAAAAATTCATCTTTTGTATTCTATGCTTTGCCGGAAGGGAGGCCGCACCATGGAACAGCCCTTTGACCTTGCCGCTTCGGCCGTCACCCCCACCCCGCGCGGGCGGGCGGTCCTCTGCGTCTGGGCGGCGCTGCCTGGCGTCGTGGCCGCGCCCTTTTTGTTCTGGCAGGGGTTCTGGCTGGGCTGCGGCTTCTGCGCCGTGTGGGCCGTGCTGGTATTCGCGGTCTGGGTGCGGGCCTGCAGTCTCGTGGCTACCCTGGGCAGCCGCACCCTGACCCTGTATCTCGGGGTGGCTTTTCCGGTGGAGCGGGTCATCCCGCGGCACAGCATCACCTCGGCCCTGATCTTTCGCACTCCGCTGCTGCGGCTGGCGGGGGCCTGCGTGCTGCTCATCTTTACGCCGGGGATGTGGGCGGTGCTGCCCGGCGTCCCGCTGGAAGCGGCCGACGCCATTTCGGCGGCCCTGCTGGCCGGGGAGGACGTCTCGTGACCGGGCGGCGGCGGTATCACCCCTTCTTTGCCCTGCGGTTCATGCGGCGGACGCTGCTGCTCTATCTGGTGCCCCTGGTGCAGGTTTTGTTCCAGCGGGACTGGGCGGCCCTGACCACCGCCCTGGTCCAGGATGCGGCTCTGTTCTGCCTGCTGGCGGCGGTCAGCTGGGTGATGCTGCGCGCATCCAGCTGGGAGCTGGATGCCGGCGGGGTGTTGCGGCTCCGGTGGGACCTGCTGGTCTCCTTTGAGCGGACCATCCAGGGCGGCCAGCTGGCGGCGGTCCAGATCGAGCGGCCGGTGGTCTACCGGCTGGCGGGCGCCTGCCGTGTGACCCTTTACCCCGCCCTGCTGCCCAAACGCCAGGCCGTGACCCTCTGCTTCAAACGGCGGGACGCCGCCCGCCTGGCTGACTGCCTGATGCCTGCCCCCGTCCAGGAGACCTACCACCCCGCCGGGGGCGAGCGGCTGGCCTTTGTCCTGCTGGGGGCCAACAGCCTGTCCACCCTGCTGCTGGTCTGGCTTGCCATGCGCCAGGGGGACAGTGCCGCCGAGCAGATGGCCTGGCAGCAGCTGGGACAGGCGGCGGCCTGGGCGGCCCGCTGGCTGCCCGCCGGCCTGGCCTGGCTTTTGACGGCATGGACCCTCCTCTTTGGGGTGAGCCTGCTGCGCAGTTTCAGCCATACCGTCCGCTACACCGTCTGGCGGGGCGGCGGGGTGCTGGCCAGCCGGGGCGGGCTGTTCCTCCGGGTGGAGCGGCGGTTCCGCCTTGACCACCTGACCTGCGCCGAAGTGCGTCTTTCGCCGGCGGCCCGCCTGCTGCGCTGCTACCCCGTCTACCTCACCGCCGGCAGCTATAGCGCCGACGCCCCCCTGTTCGTCTACCGCGCCGGCCAGGAAGAACTGGTCCGGCGTCTGCTGCCCGGCTTTGTCCTGCCGCCCCGGCAGCGGCTGAGCCTGCGGCAGGTGCAAGGGCGCAGCCTGGTCTTTCTGGCGCCGGGCGGAGGGTGTCTGGCCTTTTTCGTCCTGTTGCTGCTGGTGGCCTTCTGGGCCCTGCCGGCGGCCGTCCCCCTGCTGGCTCTGCCGGCAGCGGCCTGCGCCGTCTGGCTGCTCTTTGAGGCCGAGGGGCTTTTCCGGGAAGGCGCCTGGACCGCCGGGGGCCGCCTGACCTTCCTGCGGCAGCGCCGGATGAGCCTGTGCTGCGTCTGCGTCTTTTCCCCGGCCGTGTCCCTTCGCATCACCCAGAGCCCCTGGGCGGTGCTGAAAGGCCGGGCCAATGTTACCATCGCCTATCCCGGCCGCCTGCACGAAACGGTCCGCAGCATCCCGCTGGCCGACGCGCAGAACTGCGCGGCCTTTCTTGAAAGGAATGATCCCTATGATCCACACCATTCTCTTTGATCTGGACGGCACCCTCCTGAACACCATCGACGACCTGGCCGATGCCGGCAACTGGGTCTGCGCCCAAAACGGCTGGCCCACCTTTACGGTGGAGCAGTACAAGCACATGGTGGGCAACGGCATCCCCAAGCTGGTGGAGCGCTTCTCCCCGGCGGACTGCCGCAGCCCCGAACAGCTGGCCGCCACCCTGGCCCAGTTCACCGCCCGCTACGACGCCCACAAGGAGGACAAGACTGCCCCCTATCCCGGCATCCCGGAGCTGCTGGATGCCCTCCGGGCCGAGGGCATCCAGACGGCGGTCTTTTCCAACAAGGCGGACGCCCTCTGCGGCGGCATCATCGACCACTACTTTTCCCCCGGGTCCTTTGCGCTGGTGCGGGGCAGCCGGCCCGGCGTGCCGGTCAAGCCCGACCCCGCCGGCGTCTACAGCCTGCTGGCCGACCTCGGCGCAGACCCCAAAACCACCCTCTTTGTGGGCGACAGCAACGTGGACATCGCCACCGGCCACAACGCCGGCCTGCCCGCCCTGGGGGCGGTGTGGGGCTTCCGCGGCGCGGACGAGCTGCGGGCCGCCGGCGCGGACGAGCTGGTCTGGCAGCCGGGGGACATTTTGACGTACATCCGCCGCGCCAATGCCGTGCAGCCCGGCTAAACTGCCGGTCGAGCGCCCCGGACTGGCAGTCGGTTGCCTCCACAGGCAAAATGTGGTACCATGCCCTCAAACAAGCAAAGGAGTGCAGACCCTATGAAACAGCAGACCTTCGGCGCCACCGTCGCCGCCCTGCGCAAAGAGCGCGGCATGACCCAGCTGGAGCTGGCCGAGCGGATGGGCGTCACCGACAAGGCGGTGAGCAAATGGGAGCGGGACCTCTCCCTGCCGGACACGGCTTCCCTGCCCAAACTGGCCGAAACGCTGGGCGTCACCGTGGACGAGCTGATGCTGGGCAAGCCGGCCGGACCCGCGGCGGAGGCATCGCCCACACCGTCTGAGGCGGCGCGCCTTGTCCCCCTCATCCTGCAGGGGGTGGCCCTGGCCATGGGCGTGGCCGTAACAGCCCTTTCCGCCCTGCATCAGCTCGACGCCGAAGCCGCCCTGCCCATGTTGGGGCTGGGCCTTGCGTGCCTGGCGGCCGCGCAACTGAACCGCTGGGAACCGTAAAACAGACCCAAAAAGCAAAAGGCCCTGCATCGTGTGATGCAGAGCCTTTCAGCGTGTCGCAAACGCGCCACACTTTCGGGGGAACCCATTTCTGCCCGCATACGCGGGTCAGAAATTCCTTCCCCCTAATCCTCTTGCGCTTAGCCGATTTTCGCGGCGCGCGAGCGCTTGCGAAAATCGGAGCGCTGCGCCAGCGGCGGCTCGCTGTTTCATCCACTGGATGCGCTTCGCCGCCGCTGCCCCTGGGGACAAAATTTGCCGCTGAACCGCGCACTCGCCGCAAAGCGGCTTGCACACTCTCAGCGGCAAATTTCCCTGTATGTGTCCCATCCATCCGCACATGTCGGCTGGATGGGACTTTTCGACAGTCTGCCGCCCTGTTCGATTCTGTCCGGCTTGCATAAAAAAAGCCCTTCAGCCTAAGCTGAAGGACTTTTTTGTATGACCCGTACGGGAATCGAACCCATGTTACAGCCGTGAAAGGGCCGTGTCTTAACCGCTTGACCAACGGGCCTTAGAAACACAGAGCTTCGCTAAAATCTCCGACATCCTCGCCCACTACTGCAGGCGACGTCCCCCTTATTTTAGCGAAACTCTGTCAATGGTAGCGGTAACTGGATTTGAACCGGTGACACTTCGGGTATGAACCGAATGCTCTAGCCAACTGAGCTATACCGCCATATTTACCTTCGCTCCTTGCAGAGCGCTTTATTATTATATCCAATCTTTCGCAGTTTGTCAACACCTAATTTGAAAAAAGTACAAAGTTTTTTGCCCTGCGCCATCCAGGGCCCTCATCCCCTTTCTGCCCCGCCCAGAGCGGCCCGGCACCGTCAAAAAAGTCCCGACCGGACGGCGGTCGGGACTCAGGGAAAGCGCGGCGCTTTTGCGGGCGCTGTGTTTACTTGTGGGTGGGCACCATGACCTCCAGGCCGCCCATGTAGGGCTGCAGCACCTTGGGGATGGTCACGCTGCCGTCGGCCTGGAGATGATTCTCCAGGAAGGCGATCAGCATACGCGGAGGCGCGACGCAGGTGTTGTTCAGGGTGTGGGCCAGGTAGCTCTTGCCGTCGGCGCCCTTGACGCGGATGTGCAGGCGGCGGGCCTGGGCGTCGCCCAGGTTGGAGCAGCTGCACACCTCGAAGTATTTCTGCTGGCGGGGGCTCCACGCCTCGATGTCGCAGCTCTTGACCTTCAGGTCGGCCAGATCGCCCGAGCAGCAGACCAGCTGCCGGACGGGGATCTCCATGTTGCGGAACAGCTCCACCGAGTAGTGCCACAGCTTTTCATACCAGTCGTTGCTCTCCTCGGGGCGGCAGACCACGATCATCTCCTGCTTTTCAAACTGGTGGATGCGGTAGATGCCGCGCTCCTCGATGCCGTGCGCGCCCTTCTCCTTGCGGAAGCAGGGGCTGTAGCTGGTCAGGGTCAGGGGGAGTTTGGCCTCGTCGATGGTCTGGTCGATGAAGCGGCCGATCATGGTGTGCTCCGAGGTGCCGATCAGATACAGGTCCTCGCCCTCGATCTTGTACATCATGGCATCCATCTCGGGGAAGGACATGACCCCCTGCACCACGTTGCCGTGCATCATGAAGGGCGGGATGACATAGGTGAAGCCCTTGTCGATCATGAAGTCGCGGGCGTAGGCCAGCACCGCCTCGTGCAGGCGGGCGATGTTGCCCAGCAGGTAATAGAAGCCGTTGCCGGCCACCCGGCCGGCGGCGTCCATGTCGATGCCGTCAAAGCTCTCCATGATCTCGGTGTGGTATGGGATGGGGAAATCGGGCACCACCGGCTCGCCGAAGCGCTGGGCCTCCACGTTGTGGGTGTCGTCGGGGCCGATGGGGACGCTGGGGTCGATCATCTGGGGGATGGTGTACATGATCTCCTGGATGCGGGCGGCCATCTTGTCCTTCTCGGCGTCCAGGGCGGCCAGCTGGTCGGCGTCCGCCTTGACGGCGGCGTTGTTGGCGTCGATCTGGGCCTGCAGCTCGGCCTTCTTGGCCTCGTCGGTGCACTTCTTCAGCTGGCCGAACAGGGGGCCGTTGGCCTTGCTCAGCTTATTGCGCTGGGCCTTGAGGTTCTCAGCCTCCTGCAGGCACTTGCGGTATTTGGCGTCCAGGCCGATGACTTCGTCCACCAGGGGCAGCTTGGCGTCCTGGAACTTTTTGCGGATGTTCTCCTTGACGGCGTCCGGGTTCTCCCGGACAAATTTGATGTCCAGCATATGATTTCTCCTTTACAACGTTTGTTCCCACAATGCTTCGTCGATGGGCGCGGGGTCCGACGCTTCCGGGTCGTAATGGCCCAGCAGGTTGGCAAAGGTCCGCAGCTGGTCGTCCGAATAGAAATGGACGGTCAGGCTTCCCCTACCGTTCTTGTAGGCCACCGACACCTCGTTGCCCAGCGCCTGACGGAGGCTCTCCTCCACCTCTACCGGCAGGGCCGGCCGGGGCGGCGGTTCGGGCGCGGGGTCCTGCCCGGCCTGTTTGGCGTCCTTGGCCAGCTTGCGGCAGAGGGCTTCGGCCTGGCGGACGTTCAGGTTATTCTCCGCGATGAGCTTGGCCGCCTGGACCTGCAGCTCCGCCGCCGGCAAACCCAAAATGGCCTTGGCGTGGCCGGCGGTCAGCGCCCCTGACCGCAGCAGCTCCAGCGCTTCGGGCGGCAGGCCCAGCAGGCGCAGGCTGTTGGCCAGGGCGCTGCGGCTCTTGCCCAGACGCTGGGCCGCCTGCTCCTGGGTCAGCTTGCAGCGGTCCATCAATTCCCGGATGCCGCAGGCTTCTTCCACCGGGTCCAGGTCCTCCCGCTGCAGGTTCTCCACCAGGGCCAGCTCCATGGCTTCCTGATCGGACACGTCCCGGATGATGACAGGCACCTCGGTCAGGCCCGCGATCCGGCAGGCGCGCCACCGGCGCTCCCCTGCCACGATGCGGTAGCCGCCCATGGGCAGGGGCCGCACCGCGATGGGCTGCAGCAGCCCGTGCTCCCCGATGCTGGCGGCCAGCTCGGCCAGGCTGTCCTCGTTGAAGTTCTTGCGGGGCTGGCCCGGGTCGGGCTCGATCTCCCGCAGAGGGACGGTGCGCACCCCATCCCCTGTTTCGAGACTGGGCGCGGCGTCCTCAAACAGGCTCTCCAGCCCGCGGCCGAGCCCACCTCTTCCTCTTGGCATCTGTCACCCTCCTTACTCTTTTTGGGGCGTCTTTGCAGATGCCTCGGTTTTGGCCGGCCGGTTCCGGCGGCGGTGGGGCTGGGGGTCCCGCGGGCGGTTCCGCTTGACGAACTCGATGGCAAGGTCCATATAAGCCTCGCTGCCCTTCCCCTTGGGCTCGTAGTAGTTGATGGGCTGGCCGTAGCTGGGCGCCTCCGAGATGCGGATGGTCCGGGGGATGGTGGTCTGGTAGACCTTGTCTCCGAAGTACTTCTGCACCTGCTCCACCACCTGCAAAGTCAGGTTGTAGCGGCCGGCGTACATGGTAAAGACCACGCCCTCGATGTCGAGGTAAGAGTTATACTTGCGGCGCACCGTCTTCAGGGTGCTGATGAGTTCGCTCAGGCCCTCCAACGCGTAGTACTCGCACTGGATGGGGATCAGGACGCTGTCGCAGGCGCACAGGCCGTTCAGGGTCAGCAGGTCCAGGCTGGGCGGGCAGTCGATGAAGATATAGTCGTAATCCTGCTGGATGGGGGCCAGGCCCTTGCGCAAGCGGCTCTCGCGGCCGGGCAGGTCGATCAGTTCCAGCCCCGCGCCGGCCAGCCGGGTGTTGGATGGCAGCACATCGGCGCGGTAATTGGTCTTGCGGATGGCGTCCCGGGCCGGGGCCTCCCCGATCAGCACCTCGTATGTACCCATCTCGACGCTCCGCTTGGAGATGCCGTAGCCGGTGGTGGAGTTGCCCTGGGGGTCCAGATCCACGATCAAAACCTTTTTGCCCAGCGCGGCCACACAGGCCGAGAGGTTGACGGCGGTGGTGGTCTTGCCCACACCGCCCTTCTGATTTGCCACTGCTACGATCTTACCCACGGAATCCTCCCTCTCTGCGGAGTGTTCCACGTGGAACACTCCCTCTTTCATTACGCCCTCTATTATAATCCATTCACAGCAGAACGTCAAACCTTTCGGCCGTAAAATTGGGGTAAATGGGGCCGTAAAAGCAGCCCGCAGAACTGTTCCCCTTTCCTAGAGAGATTTGCAGCACATGACCAGCACAGCGAAACTGCGTCCGCTTACCGGACGCATTGGGCCAGGATCGGAGCGGCGGGCGGCTGGCCCTCTCCGGCCCTGCGGGCCACCTCCCCCGCACGCGTGGGAGGCAGTAGCCTATAGGTTTCGTTTTAGCTCTCCCGCGTATGGAGATCAAAACAGCTTGCACGCCTCCGGCGCATCGCACCAGTCAGGGGCCAGCACGTCGGCGGCTTCGGGGTGCCGCGCCAGCCAGGCCCGCGCGTAGGAACAGGTAGCCTGCGCTTTGCGCCCGTCGGCGCGCAGCAGGTCCACCACGGCCTGCATCAGCTGGCCGGCTGTCCCCTGCCCCCGCAGGCTGGGGTCCACCCAGGTGTGGTCGATGACCACCACCCCGGGCCCGGCCTCCGGGAAGGTCACTTCGGCCAGGGTCCTGCCGTCCTGTGCGCAGAAAATACGGTTGCTCTCTTTGGTGAACGTCATGGCGTTTTCCTCCTTTTTGTCCGTGCGGTTTTTCTGCTTCCATGATACCAGACAACAGGCGGCGGCGCAAGTGTTCCACGTGAAACAAAAAGAGGCCCCTGCCGGGCCCCTTGGGGTGACGCCGCTGCAAGGCGGCGGACCGTTTGCTGCGGGCGGGCCGGACGCTCCGTCCAAAACCGCCCTATTTCTTTCCCTCCCGGATGAAGCGGATCAGCTCTTCCACATCCGTAAAGTCATCGTAATCGCCCACGATTCCCTCGCGGTGGTAGACGACGCCGTTTTGTTCATTGCGTTCCAGACAGTCCAGTAGGGCCTGCTCCCCGTACCGTTTGGCAAACAGAGTAAATCCGTAAGGCTTGATTTTGGCCAGCAGTCCCTTCCGGCATTCCCGGCCGCAGTCAAAGCAATGGCCGTATCCCTGTTCGATGGAACACTTCCGGTTTTCGCACCTGTCCCGATCGGGGCACTCCTCCGAGCTGCAGCCGCGGCAGTTCTCATTTTCCGAGCAGAGACAGCAGGCAAGTCCGCATCGGGCGATCCCCAGTTCCCGTTTCATTCTCATTCCTCCCAAGGTTTTTTCTTTAGGATAGCAGAAAAAGCCTCCCGGAACAAGACATTATTTCCCGTTGCCCGTCCCGGTGGGGATGCGGACGGTGTATTCGATGTAGCCGTCCCCTTCTTCCCGGCGGGCGGTGGCGGGCACGCCGTTGTCGGTCATCAGGCGGATGGCGTGGTCGATGGTGTTGACAAAGATGCGCACGTCCTTGACCATGGGCAGACGCCGGCGGGGCGGCCGGGGCGGCGCGTTGAGCAGCTGCTCCACATAGCGGTCGGCGGCGCGGGCGTTCAGCTTGTGGGCGCTGATGTAAATAAGGGCCTCGCTGCGGCGGTTCTCGGGCAGGCGCAGCACCGCCCGGGCGTGGCGCTCGGTCAGGCGGCTGTCCAGGATGAACTTCTGCTGGTCGGGCGTCAGCTGCAGCAGGCGCAGCTTGTTGGCCAGAGTGGGCTGCGCCATGCCCAGACGGCGGGCGGCCTCGGCCTGGGTGCAGTCCCACAGCGCCAGAATGTCCTGCAGGCCCCGCGCCTGCTCAAAGGGATTGAGGTCGGCCCGCTGGATGTTTTCCAAAAGGCCCAGGGCAGCGGTCTCCTTGTCCTCACAGTCCCGGACAATGGCGGGGACCTTGTCCATCCCCGCCAGCTTGCAGGCCCGCAGCCGCCGCTCCCCCGCCACCAGCTCGTAGCGGTCGGGGCCCAGGCGGCGGACCGTCACCGGCTGCAGCAGGCCGTTTTCCCGGATGCTGGCCGCCAGGCCCGCCAGCTCGGCCTCGTCAAAGGTGCGCCGGGCCTGGAAGGGCGACGGCTCGATCTGTTCCACCGGCAGCGCCACCACCCGCCCCACCGGCTTTTTGCGCTCAAACACAGCTTCTACCCCCTTCTTCAAATGCGTCTGCGGCACTTTCCGGGCGGGAAACGTTTCCGCCCCTTGCACGGGCCGGAAAGTGCGCCCCGCTCTTTCGCGAGGACCCGGAGCAGCTTTTCCACAAGAAAAGGCGTTTCTGTGGAAAAGTCTCTCATCCAAAGAGTACCACAGAAACGCCGTCATTTCCAGCAGAATCGTTCGCCCGGCTTCGCGCCGGGACGCGGATTTTTGCTTTATTTCAAGGGAGCTTTCGCAATTTTTCCGCCGTTTCTGGGATATGCGGTCGGAGTCTGCGATATTTTTTCCACCAGCACCAGACTGCGGGCGTCCCCGCCGGGCAGGTGGAAATCCCGGGTCTGGCTGTAGCGGCCCCCCAGTTTGCGGATAGCCCCCTGGGCGGCGGCCAGCTCCCCGGCGGCAGAAGCTCCCTTCATGGCGATAAAGACGCCCCCTACCCTGACCAGCGGCAGGCAGTATTCAGCCAGCACCGGCAGGGCCGCCACTGCCCGGGCCGAAGCAAGGTCGAACTGCTCGCGCCAGGCCTTGCGGGCGGCTTCCTCCGCGCGCTCTTTGGCAAACTCGACGCCGTCAAGGCCCAGCTGTCCACAGGCATAGCGGAGAAAATCCACCCGCTTGCCGGTGGGCTCCATCAAGGTCAGGGCCAGGTCCGGCTTATAGATCTTGGTCACGATGCCGGGAAAGCCGGCCCCCGCCCCCACGTCCACCATCCGGCCGGCTACCTCGGGCTGGCTGGCAAACAAAAGGCTGTCGAGGAAGTGCTTGTCCTCGATGCCCTCGGGGTCGGTGATGGCGGTCAGGTTGACTTTCTGGTTGTAGCTGACCAGAAGCTCGGCGTACTGGTCCAGCTGGTCCAGCTGGCGGCCGGTCAGGGCGATGTTCCACGTGGAACACTTTTTGGCCAGGCGGTTTTTATCGATCATGATGGGCCTCCTTGTCTGTCTGCTTTTGGGCTGCGGCCAGGGCAATGCTCAGCTGGGCCAGGTCGGACGGCGACACGCCGGGGATGCGCCCCGCCTGCCCCAGGCTGCGGGGACGGATGCGGGCCAGCTTTTCCCGGGCTTCCAGCGTCAGGCCGGTCAGCCCCTCGTAGGAAAAGTCCGGGGGGATGAGGGTCTTTTCCCGCCGGGCCATGTCGCGGATCATCCGGTCCTGCCGGGCGATGTAGCCGGCGTATTTCACTTCGGTCTCCAGCCGCTCGGCCTGCATGGGGGTGACCCCCTCCCCCCAGCCGATCACCCCGGCCAGGAGCGGATAGCTGATCTCGGGGCGGCGGAGCAGTTCGTCGGCGGGGCCGCCCTGGGCGGCGGGGGCAAGGCCGGCGGCTTCCATGGCCGCCTGCAGCGGCGCCGTTTTGACGTGGACGGCGTGGAGCCGCGCCCGCTCCGCTTCCAGCACCTGCCGGGTGCGCTGGTACTTCTCCCAGCGCTCGTCCAACACCAGCCCCACTTCCCGCCCGATGGGGGTCAGGCGGGTGTCGGCGTTGTCCTGCCGGAGGGTCAGCCGGTATTCGCTGCGGCTGGTCATCATCCGGTAGGGGTCCATCACCCCCTTGGTGACCAGGTCGTCCACCAGGGTGCCGATGTAGCTGGACTGCCGCGGCAGGACGATCTGCTCCTTGCCCAGGGCGCGGCGGGCGGCGTTGATGCCGGCCAGGATGCCCTGGGCCGCGGCCTCCTCATAGCCGGAGGTGCCGTTGAACTGCCCTGCCCCGTACAGGCCGGCCACCTGCCGGCTCTCCAGGGTGGGGGTCAGGCTGGTGGGGTCCACGCAGTCGTATTCGATGGCGTAGGCCGGCCGGATGATCTCCAGCCGCTCGAAGCCCACAATGCTGTGGTAGAAGTCGTTCTGGACGTCCTCGGGCAGACTGCTGGACGCCCCCTGCAGGTACATCTCCTCGGTGTTCTCCCCGCAGGGCTCCACAAAGATGGGGTGGCGGTCCTTGCCTGCAAAGCGGACCACCTTGTCCTCGATGGAAGGGCAGTAGCGGGGCCCCACCCCCTCGATCATGCCGCCGTAAAGGGGGCTGCGGTGGATGTTGTCCAGGATGATCTGATGGGTCCGGGGGTTGGTGTAGGCGATGTAGCAGTCCGCCTTGTTGCGGACGGGCGTCTCGGTCATAAAGCTGAAGGGCTGCAGGGTGTCCTCGGGGTCGCCGGGCTGACGCTCCAGCTTGTCAAAGTCGATGCTGCGCCGGTGGACCCGGGCGGGGGTGCCGGTCTTGAACCGGCGCAGGGGCAGCCCGGCTTCCCGCAGGCTGCCGGTCAGGGCATTGGCCGCGTGCATCCCGTCGGGGCCCGAAGCGTACCAGGCGTCCCCCACAAAGATCTTGCCGCCGAGGTTGGTGCCAGTGGCGATGACCACGCACCTGGCCCCGTACTCGCCGTTCAGCTGGGTGACCACTCCCCTCACCTGCCCATCCTCCACCTCGATGCGGACCACCTCGGCCTGATGGATGGCAAGGCCGGGGGTCAGCTCCAGGGCGTGCTTCATCCAGGCGTTGTAGCGGCGGCGGTCGGTCTGCACCCGCAGGGCGTGGACCGCCGGGCCCTTGCCCCGGTTGAGCATCCGGCTCTGCAGGGCGGTAGCGTCGGCGGCCAGGCCCATCAGTCCGCCCAGCGCATCCACCTCCCGCACCAGGGTGCCCTTGGCGGTGCCGCCGATGCTGGGGTTACAGGGCATATTGCCCACCGCGTCCAAGCTCATGGTAAAGACGGCGGTGCGGGCCCCCAGGACGGCGGCCGCATGGGCCGCCTCGATCCCCGCGTGCCCCGCGCCGATCACGATCACATCATAATCTCCAAGATGGTTCATACAAGTCCTTTCTGATTTACTCGCCGCTTTTTTTATTCCGCCGAAAGGCGCAGGCATGATCCTGTCACTTGCCCACGCAGAAGGTTTCAAACACTTCGTCGATGACGGCGTCCGAGGCGTTTTCGCCGGTCAGGTCGTAGAGGGCGGCCAGGGCGTCGTCCACGCAGACCGAGACGGCGTCCAGCCCAAAGCCGGTGTCCAGCGCTTCCAGCGCGCCGGCCACGCCGTCCCGGGCCCGGAGAGCCGCGGACAGCTGCCGCTGGCCCGACAGGCTGGCGGCGTGGGGGTCGATGCGGCCGGTGCCCAGCAGCCGGGCCACCGCCGCGGCGATCACCTTGCGGGCCCCCTCCTCTTTGCAGCAGACCGGGATCACCATCGCAAAATAGGGCGCGATGACCTCCGCGTCGAACTGCAAAGGCAGGTCCTCCTTGTTGACCAGGGCGATGGCCCGGCACCCGGCGCAGCGCTGGGCCAGGGCAAAGTCCTCTTTGGTCAGCGGCTGGGACCCGTCAAAGACGGCCAGCACCAGCCCGACCTCGGCCAGCTTGGCCCAGCTGCGGCGGACGCCCTCGGCCTCCACCGGGTCGTCGGTATCCCGCAGGCCGGCGGTGTCGAACAGGTTGAGGCGAATGTCCCCCAACTGGACCGCCTGCTCCACCACGTCCCGGGTGGTGCCGGCGATGGGGGTGACGATGGCCCGGTCGAAGCCGGCCAGCAGGTTGAGCAGGGTGGATTTGCCCGCGTTGGGCCGGCCCACGATGGCGCAGTCCACCCCTTCCCGCAGGACGGCGGCTGCGTTATAGCTGCCGATCAGCTCGTCCAGCGCGGCCTTGACCTGGGACAGGGTGTCCCGCAGGGGGCCGGCCTCCAGGGCGGGAACGTCCTCCTCCGGGAAATCCACCCAGGCGGTCAAATGGGCCTGCAGGCTGGTCAGGGCCTGCTGCTGGGCGGCGATCTTGCGGGCCAGGGCGCCGCCGCGGGCCGCGTTGGCCAGGGCAGCCCCCTGCCGCCCGCCCGCCGAGATCAGGTCCATCACCGCCTCGGCCTGGGTCAGGCTGAGTTTGCCGTTGAGGAGGGCGCGCCGGGTGTACTCCCCCGGGCCGGCCGGGACGGCCCCCGCCCCAAGGCAGGCTTCCACCAGGCGGCGGGCCACCGCGGTGCCCCCATGGCAGGACAGTTCCACCACGTCCTCGCCGGTATAGCTGTGGGGCGCACGGAAAAACAGGGCGATGCCGTCGTCAAAGAGGTCGTCCCCGTCGGCGAACTGCCCGTACAGGGCGGTGTAACCTTTGGCGTCCGCCACCCGTTTGCGGCTGTCCATCGGGCGGAACACCCGCTCCGCGATGGGGTAGCTCTCGGGCCCCGACAGGCGCACCACCGCGATGCCGCCCTGGCCGGGGGGCGTCGCGATGGCCGCAATGGTTCTGTTTTCCAGCATATGCTCTCCACTCCTTTTTTGTTGGTATTGTACCACGTTCCGGCTGAAAATGGAACGCTTGCCCGGAGGCGGTTCGTTTTCCACTTTTAGGCTGGAAAAAGTGGAAAACTTTGCCCCTCTCCCCTGCCCCGCGCGGAACGTCAAGAAAAGCCCCTGCCATTCCCAACCGGAAAAGCAGGGGCTCATGTTACAAAGCGTTATTTACTGGCGGATGAACCCCGCGTCCCGGGCGGGCTGGCCGGCGTCGTCCGAGAGGTAGCGCTCCACCTTCATGTGGAGGTCGTACTTGTCCCGCAGGGCGGCAATCTGCGCCATCATGGGGGACGCGTGGTGGACGTCGAGGGCGTTCTGGTCGGCCCAGCTGTCGATCAGGAGGACCGTCTCGGGGTCGTCCATCGGGAAGAAATAATCATAGCGGAGGTTGCCCGCCTCGGCGCGGATCTGCGCCGCCGTACCGCTGGAGACCATCTCCCCGGCAAAGCGCCGGGCGCTGCCGTTCTGGCCGGTGTAGTAGATATTGATGGTAATCGCCATTCTTGTCCCCTCCTGTTCAAAAACGCTTTTGATGCAATTTGGTTTGCTTTACCGCCCGATCACAGTTCGATCTTGCCGAAATCCAAATCGGCAAAGTCGTCCACGCGCTGGGTGCGCTTGGGCGCGACGGGCGCCGCGCTGGCAGCGTCCACCGGCGCAAAGCTGCGGTCGGGCACATGGGATGTGCGGGGCCCGCGGCTGCGGTCATTGCGGGGACGGCGGCTGTCACGGCCGGAGCGCTCGCCCCGGTCGCCGCCGCGGCGGCCGCGGTTGTCGCTGCGGCGGTTGTCCCGGCCGCTGCGGGTACGGCGCTCGTACGTTTCGTTCTGGGCGCCCGGCTCGGTGGAGTAGATAACCACGTGCCGGTCCTTGCCCTCGCCCTTGCTCTCGCTGCGCAGGCCCTCCATCTGGCTGATGGCCGAGTGGATGATCCGGCGCTCGTAGGGGTTCATGGGCTCCATCGAGAAGCAGCGGCCGCTGCGGCGCACCTTCTGGCCGATCTTCTGGGCCAGGGCGGTCAGGTCGTTCTCACGCTTGCCGCGGTAGCCGGCCACGTCCAGGCCCAGCTTGATGTAGTCGCCTTCCATCCGGTTGGCCACCAGGCTGGCCAGATAGGACAGGCTCTCCATCGTCTCGCCGCGGCGGCCGATAAGGGCGCCCATCTTGTCGCCGTCCAGACGGATGATGGTGGCCTCCCCTTTCTGGATGGCGCTGAAGGTGACGTTCTCCACGCCCATCAGGGCGACGATCTCCTTCAGGTAGTCCACGGCGGCTTTCACCTTGGGGTTGGCCTCGATGTCGATGGGGACAGGCGTCTCGTCCACCGGGGCGGCGGTGACAGTGACCGCCGGCTCGGGGGCGGCAGGCTCGGCCTTTTCAGGCTTCTGGGGCTGGGCCGCAGGCTTTTCCGCAGCAGCCTGGGCGGGCTCGGCCTGTTCGGCCTGCTCCGCCGGCTCAGCCTGTTCGGGCTTGACCGCCTTTACCGCCGGCTTTTCGGGCGCGGCGGGCGCAGGGTCCTCCTCCTCGACGGTCACGCGCACTTTGGCCGGGGTCTTTTTCTTGAAGATCAGACCGGTGCTCTGGGGCATCTCGAGGATCTCGTAGCTCACATTCAGGTCGTCTTCGTTAACGCCCAGGGCAGCGCAGGCCGCCGCACGGGCCTCCTCCACCGTTTTGCCGGTGGCTTCCTTGGAACGGATCATCCGACTCACTCCTCCTTGCTCTTGTTCCATTCAGACAGAGGCACGGTCCTCTCGTCCTTGTACTTTTCCTCGTCCAGCTTGCGGGCATACTCCAGACGGAGCTTGTTCATCTCGCTGGCCGAGACGTTCTTCTCCACCGTCTTGCCGGTCTTTTCGTCCACCACCTTGAGGGTGGTGCTCTTGACGCCGCGGCGCTGTTCCTTGCGCTTCTGCTCGATCTCGGCGACCACTTCGGCCTTGACCTTGTCGGGGTCGTAGATCTTCTTGGTGACGGCGCTCTGGATCATCATGACCACGTTGGAAATGACGTAGTACAGCGAGAAAGCGGTGGGCACGGTGAAGCAGAAGAAGATATACATCAGCGGCGTGATGTACATCATCGTTTTCATGCTGCCCTGCAGCTTCTGGCCGCTGCTGTTCATGCTGTACCAGGTGGAAATAAAGCTGGTGATGAGGGCCAGAATGGGGAAGACCAGCAGCGGCAGGTTCTCGGGGCTGAGGTTATACTGGGGCACCCGCGTCAGGTCGATGCCGAAGAAGTTCATGTGCTGGCTGAACTCGGTGATGGTCTCCAGCTGGCCGGCCGAGAAGATGCCGGTGATGCTGGGCTCCCCTGCCAGCACCTGCTCGATGATGAGGTTGTCGCGGGTGACGTTGGTGAACTGGATGCCCAGGTTGGTCAGGGCGGTGCCCGCGGCGGTGAGCAGGTCGTTGCTGATGTGGAAGATGCGGTTCAGGGGCTCATAGACGACGCCGATGACGCCGAACATGACAAAGAGGTTCAGGAGCATGGGCAGACAGCCCGAAGTGGGATTGTAGCCGAAGTCCTGCTGCAGGCGGAGCATCTCCTCCTGCTGCTTATCCGGCTTATCCTTGTACTTTTTCTGGATCTCCTCGATCATGGGCTGGAATGCGGTCATTCGCACCATGTTCTTCTGCTGCTTGAGGGACAGGGGGATGCTCAGCAGCCGGATCAGAAGGGTGAAAAGGATGAGGTCCCAGCCGTAATTGGGGATGATGTTGTAGATCAGCTCCATGACGTAGCCGAGCGGCCAGGCAAGAACGTAGAGAAAATTCATATGCGCTTCCATTCTGTCCCGCCTGTGAGCGCGGAACGGTTTTTATGCGTGGGACAGCCCGCTCACAGCTGCCGGGCCGTCACAAGGAGCAAAATCATTTTTTCCGGGCGCGGGGCGGGTGCAGCACCCGCTTTGGGTTTGTCCAGCGGCCGGGTGCGGGCACGGGGTCGTAGCCCCAGCGGCCCAGAGGGTTGCAGCGGGCGATGCGCCAGGCGGCCAGCAGCAGGCCCTTGACGCAGCCATGGGTCTGGATGGCCTGGATCGCGTATTCGCTGCAGGTGGGGGTAAAGCGGCAGTTGCGCCCAAGGCCGGGGCTGATGTACCGCTTGTACAGCCGGATGGGCACGCACAGCGCGTCCCGGCAGAACTGCTGCAGCCGGTTCACGGCGCGTCCGTCTCCCCTGCCGCCGGCGCGGAGCCGGGGGTCTCTTTCCGGCGGGGCGGGCGGCTGGCCGGCGCAGGCGCGCCGGGGGCCAGGGCCTTGTCGGGCAGGCCGGCGGCGCGGAACAGCCGGGCCACCGCCCGGGACACCTGCCAGCTTTTCAGGCCGGGCGTGGCAGCCCGGGCCACAAAGATCAGGTTGTAGCCGCCGATATTGTAGTCGAGGTGTTCGTCGATGGCCGCCTTCATGACGCGGCGGGCGCGGTTGCGCCGCACCGCGCACCCCACCTTTTTGGTGGCGGTCAGGCCGACGCGGGTCTGTTTCGAGCGTGTTTTCAGCACATACAGCACAAGGGCATGGTCCACATACGCCTTGCCCCGCGCATAGACCCGCCCGAACTCGCTGTTGTGCCGCAGCGGACGGTATCGCATCTGCGGGCCTCCTATTCGTGTATGGAGCTGTGCGGCCCTGCCAGCAGGGCCCTACCTTGTCAGTATAGCAAAAAACGGGCGGCTTTGAAAGACCGCCACCCGAATTTTTTCACACAATTCCAGTTTTTTCTGAAAAAATAAGGCCACCAATTTCCATCAGCGGCCTTTTCGTGCGCATTTTTGATTGTCCGGGGATGCTGCGGCCAAGGCGCAAAGGCCCCGCCTGCGGCAGGATACCATCAGACAGTCAGGCTCTTGCGGCCCTTGGCACGGCGGGCATTGATGACCTTGCGGCCGTTCTTGGTGCTCATACGGGTCAGAAAGCCGTGGACCTGCTTGCGCTGGCGCTTCTTGGGCTGGAAAGTTCTCTTCATAGTAGGTTCCTCCTAAAAGTCTTGCCCCCGGGGTGCGGGGTTGCTGGATGTCGGTTTTGCGCCCCTGTGATACGCCCCGGTACAGTGGGGACAGAGGGGACAGGCTTGCGATTTAATAGTATATCGCATGGATTTGCCTTCTGTCAAGCATTTTTTCGCTTTCCTGCAAAATTTTTCTGTGCAAAGTTTTTCAACATTTTCACTTTTCGCGGTGGAAAACCGTCCCGCCCACAATATTTTGGGGTCAAAACCACCGCCGGGCACAAGATGGTACCGGGTATGAAAGCCGCTTTGGCGGCCCATACTGGTTACATTATATAAATAGGGGCCTGGATTCTGGACGTTTGCGCCGTTTTGTGTTATACTGACAGGGTATCGGTACCTATGTTGAAAACTTCAATGGAGTGGATGTTTTATGGATTCTTTCAAGGACGTATTAGAAGCCGCCCAGCTCTACTGCAAGGGACAGATGGCAGAGCCCACCTATAACCTGTACATCGACGGGCTGGAGCCGGTCAGCTTTGAGGACTCGAGCCACATCACCCTGTCGGTGCGCAACGACTTTATCTGCAAGATCGTGTCCGACCGGTACCTGGGGCTTTTGAAAGAGGCGTTCAAGTCCGTCCTTGGGTTTGACGTGGACATTCAGCTCGTTGTGCCCAGCACGCCGCCCCATGAAGTGGTCCTGGCCCAGCAGTACGACCTGAACCCCGCCAGCCCGCAGGGCAATTATGAATTTACCTTTGAAAATTTCATCAAGGGCCCGTCCAACCAGTTCGCCTTCGCGGCGGCCCAGGCTGTGGCGGCCAACCCTTCGGGGGCCTATAACCCCCTGTTCATCTACGGCGGCTCAGGCCTGGGCAAGACCCACCTGCTGACCGCCATCCAGATTGAGATCAAGCGGACCCACCCCGACTTCGTCATCATGTATGTGACGTGCGAGCAGTTCACCAACGAGCTGATCGCGGCCATCCGGGCCGGCAGCACCGAGGACTTCCGTGCCAAGTACCGGGTGGCCGACCTTTTGCTGGTGGACGATATCCAGTTCATCGCCGGCAAAGAGTCCACCCAGGAGGAGTTTTTCCACACCTTCAACTCCCTCCACGACGCCCACAAGCAGATCGTCATCGCCTCGGACCGCCCGGCCAAGGAGATCAAGAGCCTGGAGGAGCGCCTGCGCACCCGCTTTGAGTGGGGCCTGACCGCCGACGTCCAGCCGCCGGATTTTGAGACGCGGGTGGCCATCGTCAAGCGCAAGGCCGAGCTGCTCCATCTGGACCTGCCCGAAAACGTGGCCGAGTTCATCGCCAACCACCTGAAAAACAACATCCGCCAGCTGGAGGGCGCCGTGAAAAAACTGAACGCCTACTATATGCTGGAGGGCATCCAGCCGGTGATCTCGGTGGCCCAGAACGCCATCAAGGACATCCTGAACGAGACCCAGCCCATCCCGGTGACGGTGGAAAAGATCATCGGGGAGGTGTCCCGCACCTTCAATGTGTCGGTCAGCGACATCCGGGGCACCAAGCGGAACGCCTCCATCGCCAGCGCCCGGCGGGTGGCCATCTATATCCTGCGGGAAGTCACCGGCATGAGCATGGAGGACATCGGCCGCGAATTCTCGGGCCGGGACCACTCCACCATCGTCTACTCCCTCAAGACCATGGAACGGGACATGAAAAACGACCAGCACCTGCGGGAAACGGTGGACGACATCATCAAAAACGTGAAGGCCTGACCTTGCTTTCTCCACCAAACGGGAAGAAAAAGAGGAAAACTTGTCCCCCCTGCCCCGCCGCCGGCCAAAGCCGGCCGGACAGGCCGGAAAGTTATCCACTTTTTGCACCGAGTTTTCAACATTCAACTTTTCTTTTCCACAGGGCAGGTTGAAAAGAAAACCGGGAAGGCCGTTTCCACAAACTGTCCACAAACCCTTCACATCCGGGTGGAAAAGCAAAACCCCTGTCAGGAAAAGGAAAATCCAGGTTTTCCACAGAATCCCCGGCCCCTACTACTTTTACTGCAACAAGTATCAATAGAGAGGCGCTTGTGCGTTCCCTCTTAAAAAAGAAAACCACAAGGGCGCGACCAGCCCAAGCCAATAAAAAGGGAGAAAAAGACATTGAAAATCATCTGCGACAAGACCCTTTTGAGCGCCGCCATCGACGGCGTCTCCCGCGCCGTGACCCCCCGTTCCACCACCCCCGCCCTGGAAGGCATCCTGCTGAAGGCCGAAGGTTTCAACCTGACCCTCACCGGCTACGACATGGAACTGGGCATCGTCACCACCATCGAAGCCAACGTCCTTGAGGCCGGCGACATCGTCCTGAACGCCAAGCTGCTCAACGACATGGTCCGGCGGATGCCCGCCGGCCAGATCAGCATTTCGGTGGCCGACAACGGAAAAACAACGATCCAGGGCGGTGTTGCCCAGTTCGAGATCCAGAGCATGCCCGCGGCCGACTTCCCCCAGCTGCCCAACACCGGCGCCGAGGACACCCTGACCATCAAGACCGGGATGTTCCGCGAAATGATCGAGCGTACCCTCTACGCGGTCAGCCAGGACGAAAAACGCCCCGCCCACACCGGCGAGCTGTTCGAGATCGAGCCCGACCGCCTGACGGTGGTGGCCCTGGACGGTTTCCGGCTGGCCATCGTGGACCGGAACGTCAAAGCCAATAAGGAGATCCGCATCATCGTCCCCGGCAAGACCATGAACGAGGTGCTGCGCCTGCTGGCCAACGACGACGAGGCCGACGTCCACATCAGCGCAAACCGACGCTACATCGTTTTTAATACAGCTGGTTATACCATCATGAGCCGGCTGATCGAGGGCGAGTTCCTCAATTATAAGAACGTCATCCCCGAAGGCTTCCGCACCCAGGCGGTGCTGGACACCAAGGGCTTCATCGAGACCATCGAGCGGGCCTCCCTGATTATTACAGAGCGTTTAAAAAATCCCCTCCGCATCACCTTTACAGAGGGTAAAGTCATCGTCCGCTGCCAGACCAGCCTGGGACGGGTGATGGACGAGTTTGCCGCCGCCTGCGAGGGGGACGAAGTCGAGATCGGCTTCAACAACCGCTACCTGCTGGACGCGCTGCGCAACGCCCGCACCGAACAGGTGCGGGTGCAGCTGAGCGGGCCGCTGAGCCCGGTCAAGATCCTGCCGGCCGAAGGAGAGGACTTCCTCTATCTGGTGCTGCCGGTGCGGTTCCGCAACGACTGAGGAGGTGCTGAAATGGAACGTGTCATCATCCATACCGACTTTATCAAGCTGGACGCCCTGCTCAAATTTGCGGGCCTGTGCGAGACGGGCGGCGAGGCTAAGGAGCGGGTGCAGGCCGGCGAGGTCAAGGTGAACGGCGAGGTGTGCACCATGCGGGGCAAAAAATGCGTGCCCGGCGACACCGTAGAGCTGGACGGCCGGACCGTCCGCATCGCCGAGGGGCGTTAAAGGATGCGCCTGGCTTCACTGACTTTGGAAAATTACCGCAACATCGCGGCGGCTTCCCTGGTCCCCGGCCCGGAGCTGACCGTCATCTGCGGCAACAACGGCCAGGGCAAGACGAACCTGCTGGAAGCGGTCTGGCTGCTGACCGGGGGCAAGAGCTTCCGGGGCGGCAAGGACGCCGAACTGGTGCGGCGCGGCGCCGAATACGCCGCGCTGGAAGCCGTGACGGTGGAATCCAGCGGCAAGGAAAACGAGATCCGACTGACCGTGGGCGCGCCAGGCGCCGGCCGGCCCGGCCGCTACGCCGTCCGCAACGGCGCGCCCCCCAAACGGGCTTCCAGCCTGGCGGGCAGCTTCCCCGCCGTGGTGTTCGACCCGGGGCACCTGAGCCTGGTCAAGGGCCCGCCCGACGGCCGCCGCCGCTTTCTGGATGCGGCGCTGTGCCAGCTGTACCCGGGGTATTTGACGCTGTACCGGCGCTATGTCCGCATTTTGCAGCAGAAAAACAGCCTGCTGCGCCGCTGCCCCGTGGGGCAGGAACGCCCCCTGCGGGAAAAGCTGGACCTTTTGGACGTGCTGAACGTCGAGCTTGCCGCCTGCGGCGAGGAGATCCAGGCCCGCCGGCGGGCGTATCTCGACCTGCTGGCCCCTATGGCGTCGGAGAATTACCGGGAGCTTTCCCGCGGGGCCGAGCGGCTGGAAATCAGTTATGAGGCCCAGTTTGAGCCGGGGGGCCTGGCCGCGTGCCTGGCCGCCCGCCGCGACGAGGAAGTCCGGGCCGGACAGAGCCTGTGCGGCCCCCACCGGGAAGATCTGGCCTTTGCCCTGGACGGCCAGCCCGCCCGCAGCTTTGCCAGCCAGGGCCAGCAGCGCAGCGTGGTGCTGAGCCTGAAGATGGCCGAGGCCGACGCCTCCGCCCGGATCACCGGGGAGCGGCCGGTGCTGCTGCTGGACGACGTGCTCAGCGAGCTGGACGAGGGCCGGCGGGCCTACCTGCTGACCCGGATGCGGGAGCGCCAGACCTTCGTCACCAGCTGCGACGACGCGGCTTTGCTGCACACCGACGGGGTCATCTGCCGGATGGACGGCGGCGTCCTGACCCAGCTGTAACAAGGAGGATGGGCGGTGTATTGGCATTTGGGCCGGGATTATGTCCTGAATACAAGGGACATCATCGGCATTTTCAATCTGGAGACTACAACGGTGTCCCCGCGGGGGCGCTCCTTTCTGGAGTATGCCCAGAAAAACGGGGCCGTGGTCAGCCTGTCGGACGAACTGCCCCAGAGCTATGTGCTGGCGGACAGCCCGGTGGACACGGTCTATCTGTCCGAGCTGTCCAGCAGCGCCCTGCGCCGCCGCGCCGAGCAGCCCCTGCCCGGGCCGGAAGTGCGCAAGGGATAGCAAAACGCTCCGTTTTGCTTGAAAGAACGACGCATTTGCGATAAAATAAACGTATAAGAGAAGCAACGAATCTTAAGAGGGAGAGATACAATGGCAGAGGATATCATCACCAGCAGGGATACCGCCACCGACCACGAATACGACGGCAGCGAGATCCAGGTCCTCAAAGGGCTGGAAGCTGTCCGCAAGCGGCCGGGCATGTATATCGGTTCCACCGGCGAGCGGGGTCTGCACCACCTGGTCTATGAGATCGTGGACAACTCCATCGACGAGGCCCTGGCCGGCCACTGCGACCACATCGAGGTCAAGATCAAAAAAGGCGACATCATCGAAGTGACCGACAACGGCCGCGGCATCCCGGTGGGCGTCCAGCCCGACACCGGCCTGCCCGCCGTCACCGTCGTCTTTACCATCCTACACGCCGGCGGCAAGTTCGGCGGCGAGAACTCGGGCTACAAGGTGTCCGGCGGCCTGCACGGCGTGGGCGCGTCGGTGGTCAACGCCTGTTCCGAGTGGCTGACCGTCCAGGTGCGCCGGGACGGCAAAGAGTACGAGCAGACCTTCCGCCGCGGCGACCCGGACGGCCCCCTGCACGTGGTGGGCCCGGCGCCGGAGGGCGACACCGGCACCCGCGTCACCTTCAAGCCCGACCCCGAGATGTTCAAGGAGACCACCGTCTTTGACTTTGACACCCTGGAAAAGCGCCTGCGGGAGGAGAGCTTCCTCAATGCGGGGCTGAAGATCACCCTGACCGACGAGCGCGAGCTCTACACCCCCATCCTGGAGGACGGCCAGGAGGGCGAACCCTGCTACCGGCAGGAGGTCATGTGCTATGAGGGCGGCATCCGCAGCTTTGTCACCTACCTGAACGAGAAGCGCAATCTGGAAGTGCTCCACCCCAATGTGATCTACCTCTCGGCCAAGAGCGACAAGGCCGAAGCCGAGATCGCCATGCAGTACAACACCAGCTACAACGAGCTGGTGCTGAGCTTTGCCAACAACGTCAACACCCCCGACGGCGGCACCCATGAGGAGGGCTTCCGCTCCAGCCTGACCCGCGTGTTCAACGATTACGGCCGCAGCCACGGCCTGCTCAAGGACAAGGACGAGAACCTGTCCGGCTCGGACGTGCGGGAGGGCCTGATCTGCGTCATCTCGGTCAAGCTGCAGGAAGCCGAGTTCGAAGGCCAGACCAAGGCCAAGCTGGGCAACACCGAGATCCGCACCATGGTCTCCAACATGGTGTACACCCGCCTGACCGAGTTCTTTGAGGAGAACCCCGCCGTCGCCAAGGCCATTTTTGAAAAGGCCACCCAGGCGGCCCGCGCCCGCGCCGCCGCCAAGAAAGCCCGGGAACTGGTCCGCCGCAAGAGCGTGCTGGAAAACAGCCGGATGCCCGGCAAGCTGGCCGACTGCCGGGAGAACGACCCCTCCAAGACCGAGATCTTCATCGTCGAGGGCGACTCGGCCGGCGGCTCGGCCAAGATGGGCCGCGACTCGGCCATCCAGGCCATCCTCCCCCTGTGGGGCAAGATGCTGAACGTGGAAAAGGCCCGCGCCGACAAGATCTACGGCAACGACAAGCTGATGCCGGTGGTGCTGGCCCTGGGCTGCGGCATCGGGGAAGAATTCGATATCTCCAAGCTGCGCTACGACAAGGTGTTCATCATGGCCGATGCCGACGTGGACGGCTCCCACATCTGCACCCTGATGCTGACCTTCTTCTTCCGCTATATGCGGCCTTTGATCGAGCAGGGGCACGTCTATGTGGCCCAGCCGCCCCTGTTCCGGGTGCAGAAGGGCAACACCGTCAAATACGCCTACAACGAAAAGGAAATGACCGCCCTGCTCCAGGAGATGCCGGGGGCCAAGGTCAACCGCTACAAGGGCCTGGGCGAGATGAACCCTGAACAGCTCTGGGAGACCACCATGAACCCCGACAACCGGGTGATCGTCCAGATCACCATCGAGGACGCCGAAAAGGCCGACGAAGCCTTTACCATCCTGATGGGCGACCAGGTGGAGCCCCGCCGCCGCTTTATCGAAAACAACGCGCAGTACGCAAAGCTCGACGTGTAAGCCGCGCCGCGCGCCCCTTGTCCCGGCAGGACGCCCCGGCGTCCTCCCCTTCCCGCCGGCGCGGGAGGACAAGGGAGATTCACACACTCTGGAGGAACTATGGAAGAAGATTACGTCATGATACCCGGCACCGGGACCAAAAAGATCATCCGGGACGTCAAAAAAGAGATCGAGACCGCCTTTCTGGATTACTCCATGTCGGTCATCGTTTCCCGCGCTCTGCCCGATGTCCGGGACGGCCTGAAGCCGGTCCACCGGCGCATCCTGTTCACCATGCACGAGCGCGGCAACGACCCCAGCCACCCCTACCGCAAGTCGGCCGACACCGTCGGCGCGGTGCTGGGCTCCTACCACCCCCACGGCGACGCTTCGGTCTACGACGCCATGGTCCGCCTGGCGCAGGATTTCTCGATGCGCTACCCGCTGGTGGACGGCCAGGGCAACTTCGGTTCGGTGGACGGCGACCCCCCTGCCGCTTACCGTTACACCGAGGCCCGTATGAGCCGGATGGCCGTCGAGATGCTGACCGACATCGACAAGGATACGGTGGACTGGGACCCCAACTACGACGACACCAAGAAGGAGCCCCAGGTGCTGCCCTGCCGCTTCCCCAACCTGCTGGTAAACGGCAGCCAGGGCATCGCGGTGGGCATGGCCACCAACATCCCGCCCCACAACCTGGGCGAGGTGATCGACGGGTGCATCGCCTACATCGACAACCCTGACATCGACCTGGCCGGCCTGATGGAGCACATCAAGGGCCCCGACTTCCCCACCGCCGGCATCATCATGGGCCGCAGCGGCATCCGCGCCGCCTACGCCACCGGCCGCGGCAAGATCACCCTGCGGGGCCGCGCCGTCATCGAGGAAAAGAAGAACGGCCGGTTTCAGATCGTCGTCACCGAGATCCCCTATATGGTCAACAAGGCCCGCCTGATCGAGAACATCGCCGACCTGGTCAAGGACAAGCGGATCGACGGCATCAGCGACCTGAACGACGAGACCAACCGCAAGGGGATGCGGATCGTCATCGGCCTGCGCCGGGACGCCAACCCCCAGGTGGTGCTCAACCAGCTCTACCGCTACACCCAGCTGCAGGACACCGTCGGCGTCATCATGCTGGCCATCGACCACAAGATCCCCAAGGTGCTGACCCTCAAGCAGATGATCGCCAAGTATGTGGAATTCCAGGACGAGGTGATCCGCCGCCGGACCAGCTACGACCTGAAAAAGGCGCAGGAGCGCGCCCACATCCTGGAGGGCCTGAAAAAGGCCACCGACATCGTCGATGAGCTGATCGCCACCATCCGCGCCTGCAAGGGCGGCATGGCCGAGGCCAAGGCCGCCATCATGGAAAAATTCGGCTTTGACGACCCCCAGGCCGACGCCATCGTCAAGCTGCAGCTGGGCCGTCTGGCCGGGCTGGAGATCCTCAAGATCGAGGAAGAACTGTCCGGCCTGCAGGCCAAGATCGAGGACTGGCAGGCCGTTCTGGCCGACGACAGCCGGGTGCTGTCCATCGTCAAGGAGGAACTGCTGGAGATCAAACGGCGCTTCAACGACCCCCGCCGCACCGAGATCGAGACCGTTACCGGCGAGGTGGACATCGAGGACCTGATCGCCGAGGAGCAGTGCGTCTACACCCTGACCGAGGCCGGCTATGTCAAGCGCCAGCCCAAGGCCATCTACCAGGCCCAGCACCGCGGCGGCCGCGGCATTTTGGGCATGACCCGCAAGGAAGAAGACATTGTCCAGGAAATGTTCGTGGGCTCCACCCATGACTACGTCCTGTTTGTCACCGACCGGGGCCGGCTGTTCCGCATCAAGGGCTACACCATCGCCGAGGGCAGCCGCACCAGCAAGGGGGCCCACATCGTCAACCTGCTCCAGCTGGCCGAGGGCGAAAAAGTCACCAATATGCTGCGCCAATCCACCAAGGACGAGCGCGGCGAGGAGGGCTACGTCACCATGGTGACGCGCCAGGGCCTGATCAAGCGCACGCCGCTGGGTCAGTACGCCAACATCCGCAAGTCGGGCCTGATCGCCATTGCCCTGAACGAGGGCGATTCCATCGCCTGGACCCGCCTGACCACCGGCAACGACACCCTGATCGTCGCCACCCGCAACGGCCAGGCTATCCGCTTCTATGAGAGCGACGCCCGGCCTATGGGCCGCGGCGGCCACGGCGTCCGCGCCATCCGCCTGGAGGAAGGCGACGAGGTGGTGGGTGTCTCCATCTGCCGCGAGGGCGCCACTGTCCTGACCGTCACCGAGCAGGGCAAGGGCCGCCGCACCCAGATCGAGGACTACCGCCTGACCGGCCGCGGCGGCAAGGGCGTCCGCAACTACGACGCCAGCAAGGATAAAGTCGCCGGCATCAAGATCGTGGACGACACCGACGACGTCCTGCTCAGCAGCCAGGAGGGCGTCATCATTCGGATGCACGCGGCGGACATCACCATCCAGAGCCGCTACGGCAGCGGCGTCCGGGTCATGCGCCTGGGCGAGACCGACCGCGTCACCGTCGTGGCCCGCACCGACCACGACGACGAGGCCGAGACCGCGAAACCCGAGGTGGAGGCCGGCGACGCTGAACCCACCGCCGAGGAAGTGGCCGCGCTGGAAGCCGCCGAGGAGGCCCAGGAGGCTGCCGAAGCCGCCCGGCCCGACGACGAGGGCGAAGAAAACTGACCGCCCGCCGAAGAAAATAGCTTAAAAAAGAGGGTATGCGTTGCCAAAACGCATACCCTCTTTTTCTGTTACCTGCGCAGGAAAAACAGCAGGGCTGCCCCGAGCCCCAGCTGCAAAACCAGCATCACCGGCACCCCCACGAAAAACCGCGCCTTGCGGGTCTTGTGGTGGAACAGGCGCATCCCCGCGAGGCCGCCCAGCGCGCCCCCCAAAAGGCACAGCCCCAGCAAAGTGGCCTCCGGGATGCGCCAGCGGCGCCGCACCGCCTTCCACTTGTCGATGCCGAAGGCGGCGAATGCGGCGAGGTTTACCCCGGCGAGATAGAAAAGCACAACAGAACCAAGCATAACGAAACCCTCCCCTGCTGGGTCCATTCTAAAAGCAAATGGGGAGGGTGTCAAGAAGTCCTCCCCTCTCAGGCGCTGCGCTCACAAGGGCCTCATGGTTTCTATGGACAAACTCCGCCTCCATATGTTACTCTAGGGGCACAAACCGCAAAGGAACCCATGAGGGAGTAGCAAGCGCCGGACACAAACCACCGGCGCGGCAAGTCAACATACTGGCCTGCGGGCCTGGCTTGCCACGGAGGGCGGTGCGCCGGCAGAGAGCCGCGCGCCCCTTCCCCTGCGAGACTCATGTCCCCAGCACCGGATGCGTGCTGTGTACATGGAGTCTGCCTTCCCCTATCCCGATGGACCTCCGGGCACAGCCGCCGGCGCTGCGCCCGTTTTTTTGCGCCCAAAAAACTGTCCATGGAGGAACCGATTATGGAATGGAGCTTGCGTTTTTTCGTCAATAGTATGCTGCTGGGCGTGGGCCTGGCGATGGACGCCTTTTCGGTGTCGATGGCCAACGGCCTGAATGAGCCCAATATGAAGCGCCGCCGGATGTTCGCCATTGCGGGGGTATTTGCCGGGTTTCAGGCTTTGATGCCCCTGCTGGGGTGGGTGTGCGTCCACACGGTGGTCCGTCTGTTTGAGGGCTTTACCGTCCTGATCCCCTGGATCGCGCTGCTCCTGCTGGCCTACATCGGCGGCAAGATGCTGTGGGAGGGCGTCCGCCACAAAGAGGACGAGGAGGCCGAGGCCGTCAGCAGCGGCGGCCTGCTGCTGCAGGGCGTGGCTACCTCCATCGACGCGCTGTCGGTGGGCTTCACCATTGCGGAGTACGGGCCCTGGATGGCGGTGGCCTGCGCGGCGGTGATCGCGGCAGTCACCTTCGTGATCTGCACCGCGGGGCTTGTGATCGGGCGGACCTTCGGCACCCGCCTGGCCGGCAAGGCTTCCATTTTGGGCGGGGCCATTTTGATCTTCATCGGGCTGGAGATTTTCGTCTCGTCCCTGTAACGGGAAAGAAAAGAGAAAGATTTACAGCCGGTGCGCCCTGCGTCAAAAAATCGTTCACAATTCTGCGCTATACTACGGGATGAATTTGTTTTTTGTCTGTTGACCGCACGGAAAGTGAAAAGAGTACCGCTATGCTTGAATTACGCAACATCAAAAAAGATTACCCCATGGGGGCCACCGTCGTCCACGCCCTGAAAGGGGTCAGCATCCAGTTCCGGCGATCGGAATTTGTGTCCATTCTGGGCCCGTCGGGCTGCGGCAAGACCACCCTGCTGAACATCATCGGCGGGCTGGACCAGTACACCGACGGCGACCTCATCATCAACGGGCGCTCCACCAAGTCCTTTCAGGACCGGGACTGGGACGCATACCGGAACCACTCGGTGGGCTTCGTGTTCCAGAGCTACAACCTGATCCCCCACCAGACGGTGCTGCGGAATGTCGAGCTGGCGCTGACCCTGTCGGGCGTCAACCGGGCCGAGCGCCGGGACCGCGCCATCGAAGCTCTGGAAAAGGTGGGCCTGGGCAACCAGCTGTTCAAGCGGCCCAGCGAGATGTCGGGCGGCCAGATGCAGCGGGTGGCCATTGCCCGCGCCATCGTCAACAACCCCGACATCATCCTGGCCGACGAGCCCACCGGCGCCCTGGACACCGAGACCAGCGTCCAGGTGATGGAACTGCTCAAGGAGATCAGCAAGGACCGGCTGATCGTCATGGTCACCCACAATCCGGCCCTGGCCGAGCAGTATTCCTCCCGCATCATCCGGGTGCTGGACGGCCAGCTGACCAGCGACTCGAACCCCCTGTCCCCCGCGGAACTGGAGGCCGAACGGGCCGCCGACACCGCGGAGCTGGAGGCGAACCGCGGCAAAAAGATCCGCAAGCCCTCCATGTCCCTGCCCACCTCCTTCGGGCTGTCCCTCAAGAACCTGTTTACCAAAAAGGGGCGCACCACCCTCACCGCCTTTGCGGGGTCCATCGGCATCATCGGCATCGCGCTGATCTTGTCGGTCTCCCGCGGCATGACCGATTATATCAACGTCATGCAGGAAAACGCCCTGTCGGCCTATCCCCTGTCCATCCAGGCCACCAACATCGACCTGACCAGCCTGATCCAGACCTTTATGAACCTGCGGACCGAGCAGGACGAGCACGACCGGGACGCCGTCTATGAGCGCCCGGCCGTTCGGGAACTGGTGTCGGCGGTCTACAATCTGGACGTCGCCCAAAACGACCTGAAAACCTTCAAGCGCTACCTGGAAGAACAGCTGGCCAACCCCGACTCGGCCCTGCACGGGGCGCTGAGCGGGATGCAGTATTCCTACAACATCAGCCCCCAGATCTACACCCGCACCGCCGATGGGAACATCATCCAGTCCGACACCACCCAGATGATCCAGAAGCTGCTGATCTCGGTGATGGGCGCGGACGCCGCGTCCGCCTCCTGGATGACCGGCTTGGACAAAGATTCCACCTATGGACAGATGTACAGCGCCTCGGGGATGTCCTCCATGATGGGCGGCGGCATGATGACCCTGTGGCAGGAGCTGCTGCCCGGCGAGAACGGCGCGCCGGTGAACGAGCTGCTGACCCGGCAGTACGAGCTGATCTACGGCGCCTGGCCGGTCAGCTACGACCAGGTGGTGCTGGTGGTGGACGAGAGCAACGAGCTGGACGACATGACCCTGTACGCCCTGGGGCTGATCCCCGAGGAGGAGATGCAGGCCATCGCCGACGGCGAGGAGACCGATCTTGCCCGGCAGGACAGCTGGACTTACGAGGAGATCTGCGCCCAGGACTACCGGGTGATCCTGCCTTCCGCCTGCTACAGCTACGATGAAAACACCGGCCTTTACAGCGACCTGCGCGAGACCGACGCCGGCCTGAAATACCTCTACGACAACGCCCTGCAGCTCCACGTCACCGGCATCATCCGCAAAAACCCCGACGTGGACACCGGGATGCTGTCGGGCAAGATCTGCTATACCTCCGGCCTGATCGACTACATCGTGGAGCAGGCCGGCCAGTCCGACGCGGTGGCGGCCCAGAAGGCCGACCCCAACCGGGACGTGCTGACCGGGCTGCCCTTCGCCTCCCGCGCCGACAGCCTGACCAAGGCCGAAAAGGAACAGGAACTGCGCGAGTATATCAACAGCCTGGACCAGGCCGGCCAGGCCGCGGTCTACGTCCAGATCATGAGCCTGCCTGACCAGGAAATGATCGGCGAGCAGGTGGACGAAATGCTGTCCGGCATGACCCGGGAGGACATCGTGTCCACCCTTTCCTCGGTGCTGACCCAGCAGATGAGCGTCAGCCAGGAACAGCTGGACAGCTACGTGGAAGGGATGAGCGACGAGGATCTGCGCACCACCTTCTCCCAACTGCTGACGGCCCAGATGGAAACCCAGTATGCCCAGCAGGTGCAGGCGCAGCTTGCCATGCTGCCCGACGCCCAGAAGGCCAACGCCCTGGCGCTGGCCATGGACGGCTATACCCCCGACCAGTGGGCCGAATACTACGAGACGGTGATGGAATTCTCCGATTCCACCTACGAGGGCAACCTGACCGCCATGGGCTGCATCGACCTGGAATCCCCCGCCGCCATCAACCTGTATGCGGCCTCCTTCAACAGCAAGGACACCATCGAGGAGGTCATTGCCGGCTACAACGCCACCCGGGACGAGCTGCACCAGATCTCCTACACCGACTATGTGGGCCTTCTGATGTCCACCGTCACCTCCATCATCAACGCCATCACCTATGTGCTGGTGGCCTTTGTGGCCATTTCCCTGGTGGTGTCCTCCATCATGATCGGCGTCATCACCCTGATCTCGGTGCAGGAGCGGACGAGGGAGATCGGCATTCTGCGGGCCATCGGCGCATCCAAGCGGGACGTGTCGGTCATGTTCAACGCCGAAACGGTCATCATCGGCTTTTCCTCGGGCCTCATCGGCGTCATCGTCACCTACCTGCTCTGCTTCCCCATCAGCGCGGTGATGCAGTCCCTCAGCGGCATCCACAACATTTATGCGGTGCTGCCTCTGCCCGCCGCCGTGATCCTTGTGGGCATCAGCGTCCTGCTGACCTTGATCTCGGGCCTGATCCCCTCCCGCAGCGCGGCCAAGAAAGACCCTGTGGTGGCCCTGCGGAGCGAGTAAAGCGCCCGCCTGCCCTTTCGGGCCCGAAGGGATACAGGCACGAACATTCGATACAAGGCAAACATTTCAAAGCGTCCGCATAAGCGGGCGCTTTTTTGTTGCCCTCTCATAGACGGCGCGTTTTTAGCCCTCTCCGCCGCAGGCGGCGGCATGGTTGCGGTGCCCTGTTTTTGCTGCGCCCGTCGCTGCGGGCTTGCAAAAAGCAGACCGCTGCCCCTGCTCCGCTTCGGCTGTTTCTGCCGCAGGCAGCGCCTCAGCTGCGCAGTCCCGCACGCGTGGGAGGCTCCCCTCTCAGGCGCTTCGCGCCAGCTCTCCCGGAGGGAGAGCCAAGTTTACGCCCGTGGACAGAGAAAAACTTTGTGGTAAGACGAACCTTTTTTGCGGCTTTTCCTTACCACAAACTTTGCCGTGATTGACGCAGGTACACTTGGCTCCCCCCGCGGGGGAGCTGTCACAGGGTGCGCAAGCGCCCTGTGACTGAGAGGGGAGCCTCCGAAAAGCATAAATATACAAAACCCACTCCTCCCCGCACCTCAAAACGCACTCCCGCGCCATAGGCGCGAACCGGGCCGGAAAGATAGGAAGTAAAGAAAAGAAAGCAAAAACCAAAAATTTGTAAATCGGGCATTGACACTGGGGGGGGTATGATATAATGCTTTTGAAAGGAAAAGGACCTTCCTTTCAGCCTGTTTTGGGTCTCTATCTTTTATACACCATAAGGAGGAAAAATTCACTATGAAACTCAAGAAGATTGCCTCTCTGGCTATGGCGGGCGTTATGGCCGTTAGCATGCTGGCCGGCTGCTCCGGTACTAACGTTGATGATGATAATGATGTCGTTGTTACCCCGAGCGCTTCTTCTATCGTTACCGCAGTCAACAATGGTCAGAGCGCAGCTAATGCCGTTAAGGTTGAATTTACTTCTGACTCTGAGCTTGATGCAGCTTTGAAAGTGACTGCTGATGCGCTGGGTGCTGATGCTAGTGAAGAAGCTGTTGCAAATTATATGAATCGTCTGATTGGTTTGCCCGCCGACCACGATTTTGATGGCATGATGGGGTTCTATGCTATGGCTCAGGCTGCTACGAACATGCAGACTGATGTCGATGATTACAATAATGTTTCTTACACTGCACTGGATGTTATCAAAATTGATGACATGATGACTGAGAAAGCTGCAGAGAGAATGGCCGCTGACACTGTCGATACTCAGCTGGCTAATCTGAAAGTGACTACTTGCAGCAATGAGGCTGGCTTCGTTGATTATGGCGATAGCTATGTGCTTGTTAACAAGACTGAAATTGGTGACAAGTATGTTGATTTCACCTATGCTGGCAATGTTAGCATGGTTTCTATTGTTGATGCTGATGGTACTACTAGCTATTATGTTGTGTATACCGTTACCCAGACTGGTGCTGTCAAGACTTTGGATCGTGCCTAATTCATACGCTTATACTTAGACGCGGAGCACCATGCCGCGTTTGATATAAGGGACAAATAGGCTCCGAGACCGCCTGTTTGTCCGGGTACACACCCATCCGATGTGGCGACAAAAAGGAATATCTAACCAATGTTCCTTCTGTTGTTGATCGCACCAAAACAAAAGAACTTTTGCGTCACGAAAGATAGGGTCCCTCTGCGGGGGTCGGCTGTAAAGGCTGGCCCCCGCATTGTTTGTATCTAAACCCCCCGGGTTGCGGTGCCCTGCTTTTGCTTCGGGCGTCGTCGCGCCCTCGCAAAAGACAGACCGCTGCCCCTACTCCGCTTCGGCTGTTTCTGCCGCAGGCAGCGCCTCAGCTACGCAGCCCGCCACCCATTTAATGTGTCCCCCCTGTCGCTGCGCGACATCCCCCCTTCGGGGGGAATAAGCTGAAAACGGCTCCTTTTACTGTGACGATACAGCAAAAGGAGCCGTTTTAAGTTTGCCTTACCACAAAGTTTGACTCTATCCACGGGCGTGCACTTGGCTCTCCCCGCGGGAGAGCTGGCGCGAAGCGCCTGAGAGGGGAGCCGTGAAGCGAGCCTAAGAGGGCTGGCAAATCTCAAATCTTCTTATCGTCCAGCAGGGCCTTGAATTTCAGGATGCCGGCGACGGTCTTGGCGTCCTTGATCTCGCCCGAGAGGACCATCTCATAGGCCTGGGCCAGGGGGATGCGCTCGGGGGTCAAAAACTCGTCGGCGTCCAGGTGCATGGCGGCGGGATGCAGGCCGCGGGCGGCCCAGATGTAAATGATCTCGGTGTCGTAGCCCACGGTGGGGTAGATCTGGCCCAGGGAGATGTATTCGTCGGCACAGACGCCGCACTCCTCGGTCAGCTCCCGCTTGGCGGCCTCGAAGGGGTCCTCGCCGGCTTCCAGCTTGCCGGCGGGCAGCTCCCACAGTTCCTGCTGCATGGCGTAGCGGAACTGCCGCACCATGCAGATGGTGCCGTCCTCGTAATAGGGCAGGATGCAGGCGCCGCCGTGGTGGTGCACCACGTCCCGCAGGGCGGTGGTGCCGTCCTCCAGCAGGGCGGTGTCCCGGGTGACGGTGATGACCCGGCCCTGGTAGACGACCTGGCTTTCAAGGGTCTTTTCAAAATGCGTTTCCATGTGGGGTTCCCCTTTCTGAATGCAGCCGGCAGAGGCTGGTAAACGGCGCGGCAGGGCAGAGCCGTCCGCGGGTGGAAAACAGGTTGAAACGGTGGAAAAACAGCTTTGCGGCGTTTCTCCGCATCCAGTTTAACCGCCGCGGGGCGCACTGTCAACCGTTTGCGGGCCTCAGGCGGCCTCTTTTGGCCCAAAACAGCAAAATGCAGGGCAAGCAGATGGAGAAAAGATAAAAACCGCACAAAATTTTGAGTGAATTATTGGTGTGTTTTACCAGACAGATTGCGTTTACTTTGGGCCGGGAATTTGCTATTATAATATATGAGCAATCATGCCTTCCCGCAGGCGGGCCCTGCGCTCGGCGCATGATTCTGCAAGTACCCCTCGGGCAGCCAGCCGGCGCAGACCGTGCCGGCGCGGTGGGCAGCCCAATAAAAAGTAATGGAGGAAGAAAAATGCCTAGAGCAAAGCAAACCATGGATGGCAACACCGCGGCTGCGCATGTAGCTTATGCGTTTACCGACGTTGCTGCCATCTATCCGATTACCCCTTCTTCTCCGATGGCTGATTCGGTGGACCAGTGGTCCGCAGCAGGCCAGAAGAATATCTTCGGCAACCAGGTCAAGGTCGTCGAGATGGAGTCTGAGGCCGGCGCCGCAGGCGCTGTTCACGGCGCACTGGGTGCAGGCGCTATCACCACCACCTTCACCGCTTCCCAGGGTCTGCTGCTGATGATCCCCAACATGTACAAGATCGCAGCTGAGCAGCTGCCCTGCGTCTTTGACGTATCGGCCCGTACCGTCGCGACCCAGGCGCTGAACATCTTCGGCGATCACAGCGACGTCATGGCCTGCCGCCAGACCGGCTTCGCCATGCTGGCTGAGAGCTCGGTCCAGGAAGTCATGGACCTGTCCCCCGTGGCCCATCTGTGCGCCATCGAGGGCCATGTTCCCTTCCTGAACTTCTTCGACGGCTTCCGCACCTCTCACGAGTATCAGAAGATCGAGAAGTGGGACTACGCCGACCTGAAGGAAATGTGCAACATGGAGGCTGTCGAGGAGTTCCGCAAGAACGCGCTGAACCCCGAGCACCCCAAGATGCGGGGTTCCCACGAGAACGGCGACGTCTTCTTCCAGCATCGTGAGGCCTGCAACTCGGTCTATGACGCTCTGCCCGCCATCGTCGAGAAGTACATGGCCAAGATCAATGCCAAGATCGGCACCAACTACGACCTGTTCAACTACTACGGCGCACCCGACGCTGACCGCGTCATCGTCGCTATGGGCTCCATCTGCGACGTGGCCGACGAGGTCATCGACTACCTGAACGCCCGCGGCGAGAAGGTCGGTATCGTCAAGGTCCGCCTGTACCGTCCCTGGGTCTCCGCTTCCCTGCTGAAGGTGCTGCCCGAGACCACCAAGAAGATCGCTGTTCTGGACCGCACCAAGGAGCCCGGCTCCCTGGGCGAGCCCCTGTACCTGGATGTCGCCGCCACCCTGCGTGAGGCCGGCAAGAACGACATCGTCGTCACCGGCGGCCGCTACGGCCTGGGCAGCAAGGACACCCCGCCGTCCTCTATCTTCGCCGTTTACACCGAGCTGGCCAAGGATCAGCCCAAGGAGCGGTTCACCCTCGGCATCACCGACGATGTGACCTTCCTGTCCCTGCCCGAGATCAAGCCCGCTCCCATCACCGCTGCAGAAGGCACCAAGGAGTGCAAGTTCTGGGGTCTGGGCGGCGACGGCACTGTCGGCGCCAACAAGAACTCGGTCAAGATCATCGGCGACCACACCGACAAGTACGTCCAGGCTTACTTCCAGTATGACTCGAAGAAGACCGGCGGTGTGACCATCAGCCACCTGCGCTTCGGCGACAAGCCTATCCGCAGCCCCTACTACATCAACCAGGCTGACTTCGTGGCCTGCCACAACCCCGCTTACGTCAACATGGGCATGAAGATGGTCCAGGACGTCAAGCCCGGCGGCGTGTTCATGATCAACTGCCAGTGGACCGATGAGGAGCTGGGCGAGCACCTGAACGCGGCGGACAAGAAGTACATCGCGGACAACAACATCCAGCTGTACACCATCAACGCCATCGACAAGGCCATCGAGATCGGCATGGGCAAGCGCACCAACACCATCCTGCAGTCCGCCTTCTTCAAGCTGGCTGACGTCATGCCCATCGACGACGCCATCAAGTTCATGAAGCAGGCCGCCCAGAAGAGCTACGGCAAGAAGGGCCAGGACGTTGTCGAGATGAACTGGAAGGCCATCGACGCCGGCGTTGACGCCATCCACAAGGTGGAAGTGCCCGCAAGCTGGTCCAACCCCGAGGCCGATCCCGCTCCGAAGGAGCTGGCTGGCCGTCCCGAGCTGGTCAAGCAGATCCGCGAGGTGATGGAGCCCATCGCCCGTATGGACGGCGACAGCCTGCCTGTCTCCGCCTTTGCCCACAACGCCAACGGCCAGTGGGAGCAGGGCGCTTCCGCTTATGAGAAGCGCGGCACCGCTGTCACCGTCCCCGAGTGGGATGCCGCCAAGTGCGTGGGCTGCAACCAGTGTGCTTTCGTCTGCTCGCACGCGACCATCCGTCCCTTCCAGCTGACCGCGGAAGAGCTGGCCGCTGCTCCCAAGCAGACCAAGTACCGCGACAACAAGCCCGCCAACGAGTACAAGTTCGTCATGGCTGTTTCTCCGCTGGACTGCATGGGCTGCGGCGAGTGCGTCACCGTCTGCCCCACCAAGGCCATCACCATGGTGCCCCAGGAGAGCCAGGCTGCTGAGCAGGAAGTGTTCGACTACTGCGTGGCCAACATCTCCAAGAAGCCCAGCAAGTTTGCGGACGACACCGTCATCGGCTCGCAGTTCAACCAGCCGCTGCTGGAGTTCTCCGGCTCCTGCGCTGGCTGTGCCGAGACCTCTTATGCACGTCTGATCACCCAGCTGTTTGGTGAGAAGATGTACATCACCAACGCCACCGGCTGCTCCTCCATCTGGGGCGGCACCGCGGCGATCTCCCCCTACACCGTCAACAAGGACAGCGGCCATGGTCCTGCCTGGATCAACTCCCTGTTCGAGGACAACGCTGAGCACGGCCTGGGCCTGTACCTCGGCCAGAAGACCATCCGTGAGAACCTGATCCGCGAGATCGACGAGATCGTCAACTCGGACAAGGCTTCGGACGAGCTGAAGGCTGCTTACGCCAAGTTCATCGAGACCAAGAACAACACCCGCGCCAACGACGCTCCCGCCAAGGCCCTGATCGCCGAGCTGGAGAAGGCTGCTGCCGCAGGCTGCGAGAAGTCCGCTGAGGTCCTGAAGAACAAGCAGTACATCGCCAAGAAGTCGGTCTGGATCTTCGGCGGCGACGGCTGGGCATACGACATCGGCTACGGCGGCCTGGACCACGTCCTGGCTTCCGGCGAGGATGTCAACGTCATGGTCTTCGACACCGAGATGTACTCCAACACCGGCGGACAGGCTTCCAAGGCTTCCAACATCGGCGAGGTCTGCCAGTTCGCAGCCGCCGGCAAGGAGATCAGCAAGAAGAGCCTGTCTGAGATCTGCATGACCTACGGCTACATCTATGTGGCACAGATCGCCCTGGGCGCAAACCCCAACCAGGCCATCAAGGCCATTGCTGAGGCTGAGGCTTACCCCGGCCCGTCCCTGATCATCGGCTACGCTCCCTGCGAGCTGCACGGCATCAAGGGCGGCATGACCAACTGCCAGAACGAGATGAAGAAGGCTGTCGAGTCCGGCTACTGGAACCTGTTCACCTTCAACCCCGCTCTGAAGGCCCAGGGCAAGAACCCCTTCACCCTGACCTCCAAGGCTGTGGACGCCGAGAAGTACCAGAACCTGCTGGCTACCGAGACCCGTTACAGCCGCCTGACCCGCGCCTTCCCCGAGCGTGCCCAGAAGCTGTTCGCCGAGAACCAGAAGGCCGCCGAGGAGCGCTACGAGCATCTGACCCGCCTGGTCGAGCTGTACAAGTAAGTTGTACCGCTCTGCCCTGCCGGCAAAGTCTGCACGCAAGCTGCGCTTAAGGTAACATAGAAGCGCCCCACTTTTCCGCAAGGAAAGGTGGGGCGCTTTTTTGCTGTCCTCTCCGCCGTACGCGTGGAAGGCTCCCCTCTCAGGCGCGATATAGCCCTCTCAGTCACAGGGCGCTGCCAGCCCCTCTTGCGCTTAGCCGATTTTTGCGGCGCGCTCTGGTGAGCGCTTGCAAAAAACGGAGCGCTGCTCCGGGTTGCCGTTACCTAAATTGGCGTCGCGCACGCGGTGCGCTTGCAAATTTGGACGGCCGCCCCTGCTCCAGCTCGGCTGTTTCTGCCGCAGGCAGCGCCTCGCTTACGCAGCCACTCACAGCTCCTTGTTTCGTCCACTGGACGCGGTCGCTGTTCGTGCCCCCGCGTGCGGGAGAGCCTCCCCTCTCAGTCTCGCTCCGCTCGACAGCTCTCCCGGAGGGAGAGCCAAGTGTACGTCCGTAAATAGAGAGAAACTTTGTGGTAAGGCGAACTTTTTTGCGGCTTTGCCTTACCACTCACTCCACCGGCACCAACGCGCGTGCTCTTGGCTCCCCCCGCGGGGGAGCTGTCATGCCGCTTTGCGGCATGACTGAGAGGGGAGTATAAACATACAAAACCACCGCATAAAATCCAAAATATACTCTCGCGCCTCCGGCGCGGAACGGGACGCGAGGTTTGAAAATAAAGAAAAGAAAGCAAAAACCAAAAAATAGTAAATCGGGGCTTGACACCGGGGGGGGTATGCTATAATGCTTTTGAAAGGAAAAGGACCTTCCTTTCAGCCTGTTTTGGGTCTCTATCTTTTATACACCATAAGGAGGAAAATTCACTATGAAGCTCAAGAAAATTGCTTCTCTGGCTCTGGCCGGCGTGATGGCTGTCTCTATGCTGGCTGGCTGCTCTGGCAGCACCACCAACGACAACACCAATGGTGATGACAACACCATCACTGTTCCCGCATCCAATGCTTCTACCGTTTTCCAGAAGGCTCTGAGCAGCAAGGCCAATATCAAGATTGATATGGCTGACAATGGCACTCTGAATACCAATCTGAACACCGCTGTGGAGAACCTGACCAGCTCTACCATCAAAGTGTTCAATAACATCAACAAGGGTGTTATGAACTTTGCTGTTAATGGTTACTACTGGATGGGTGAAGAAGGCCAGATGATCGGCAATGTTGTCGATTCTGTTATTGGTGGTGACCTGAAGATCATTGCCGATGAGATGGGTGCCGACGATATGTGGCTCAATGCTTTTGCTGCTCTGCGTCCTACCTTTAATGAGGCAGAGTCTGAGACTGTTACCATGCTGTACGCTGTTGACAGCGCTGTCTCTGAGGACGCTGCTGTGAAGCAGGTTGCTAAGCGCCTGGACGGTGCCATCAGCCTGCTCCAGATCGATGACGACGTGATCGATCCCAGCATTGCAACACCTGCGGTTGCTGGCCTTGCTGAAGTGAATCCCGGTCTTGACTGGACCACTCTGCACTATGAGTACACTGGCTCTGTCAGCGTTGCTTCCAAGATCCTGACTGAGAACCACGGCATGGGTATGCGCATCGTTGCTGTGCAGATCACCCGCACCGCAGTGGCCTGAGAAAAGACTGCATAACTTTACTTATAACAGTCTCGGACGCACCATACCGGGATTGATATAAGAGACCGGCGGACTGGAATCGTCGGTCTGGTATTCCCCTCTTACTGTGACAGCAAAAAGGAATGTTTCACCCAATGTTCCTTCTGTTGTTGATCGCACCAAAACAAAAGAACTTTTGCGTCACGAAAGATAGGGTCCCTCTGCGGGGGCTGGCTGAGAGGCCGGCCCCCGCATTGTTGTTGTGAGGATATGAGAAAATGAGAGAAAGTCCGCTGCGTTTGTCTTTGCTGGATTATTTGGGCTGCCGTATGGGCTGCGTTTCCCTGAGCGACCTTCACACGTTGGACAGGGGGCAAAAGCTGCGGCTGCTGTATGAGGTGGAACGGCTTGAGCCGGAGGACGCCTCCCTGCACGAGTGGAACGACGCCCTCGCCTATCTGACCGGCCAGCCGCCGGAAGCGGATGCAGAGGCCGCGCGGGAAAAAATACGGTCGTACCTGGCAGAATGATCTAAACCCGCCCACCACCCCTTTAATGTGTCCCCCCTGTCGCTGCGCGACATCCCCCCTTCGGGGGGAATAAGCTGAAACAGCTCCTCTTACTGTGACCACACAGCAAGAGGAACCGTTTCTTTAGTTCGCCTTACCACTCACTTTGCCGTCACTTACGGGCGTACACTTGGCTCCCCCGCGTGCGGGGGAGCTGGCATGCCGCTGTGCGGCATGACTGAGAGGGCTATTAGGCGCGCCGCAAAAATCGGCTAAGCGCAAGAGGGGCTGGCACAGGGTGCGAAACGCCCTGTGACTGAGAGGGCTAAAAGCTGGCGCAAAACGCCTGAGGGGGCGCCTCCCCGTAAAACCCCCGTAAAATTACGGTTGGGGGTTGACCGGGTGGGCCGGGCGCGTTATAATCAAAATTGACCACATATTTGGGAGGTGAACGCAGAAAGATGGACCCGGATCATAGTAGATCCGAGCGGTACAGCGCATCGGAATATGAAAAAGCTGCGTTCACCGGCCGGGCGGCTGGATGAATGAAAGAGGGACGGCGCCGCGGTTTTTGGCCGGGGCTGTCTCTTTGTGGACTGTGCGAGGGGAGCCTGCGGGTATCCCCTGTTCCCGTGTGGGCGCATGGCCGTGAGAAAAGCGCAGCTTTGCAGGGCAGATGGCCGGAAAGGCCCTCGCCGCAGGCTGCGCGTTTTTTGTCTTGCGATGGACTGTACCCTCCTGCGATACGAGCATTTGAGGAGGTATTGACCCATGGAAAAGAAGGAGAAGGACGCCCTCGGCCAGGGGGCCCAGGAAGGCCGGGAGGCGCATTTGGACGAACATCTGGAACAGATGCCCGCCCAGGAACTGCCCGCCGATATCCCCGCCGAAGTGCGGGAAAAGCTGGCCCGGGACCTGAACGACAAGGAGGCCGCCGAGGACCTGCGCCAGGACGTCCGGGACGCCGAAAAAGAGGAGGCCAAAGAGGCACCCCCCGCCCCCAACAAGCTGACCAAGAGCCGCCTGCTGAAACTGCTGGTGAAAAAGCAGTACGTCAAGCTGCGGGAAGTCACCGAGGATATGCAGCCCGCCGACCTGGCCGAACTGCTGGAAGAACTGGACGAAAACAACCGCCTGGTGGTGTTCCGCCTGCTGAAAAAGGAGGTCGCCACTGAGGTTTTCACCTATATGTCGGACGAGGCCCGGGACGAGCTGGTGGATGAATTTTCCGACGTGGAATTGATCACCGCCATCGAGGAAATGAGCCTGGACGACGCCGCCGACCTGCTGGAAGATATGCCGGCCGGGGTGGTCAAGCGGGTGCTGGAAAAGTCCTCGCCCCAGACCCGCGAGAGCCTGAACAAGCTGCTGCACTACCCTGAGAACTCGGCCGGCAGTCTGATGACGCTGGAATACGTCCGCCTTCGCCGGGAAATGACCGTCAAGCAGGCGTTTGCGGCCATCCGCCAGCAGGGCGAGCAGGCCGAGACCCTGTACACCTGCTATGTGGTGGACAAAAACCGCCTGCTGGGCATCGTGTCGGTCCGCAGCCTGCTGCTGGCCGAGCTGGACACCCCCATCACCGAGATCATGGACGAGAACGTCATCGCGGTGCGCGTCACCGACGACCAGGAGTTCGTCTCCCGTGAGATGCAGCGCTACGACTTTACCGCCATGCCCGTCCTGGACAATGAGGGGATGTTCGTGGGCATCATCACCATCGACGACGCCATCGACGTCCTGACCGAAGAATCCACCGAAGATATGCAGAAAATGGCGGCCATCCTCCCCGACGACGAGGCCACCACCTACTTTGGCACCAGCGTGTGGACCCACGCCAAACAGCGCATCCCCTGGCTGATGATCCTGATGCTGTCGGCCACCTTTACCGGCATGGTCACTACCCATTACGAACAGGCGTTCGTGGCCCTGCCGCTGCTGGTATCCTTCATGCCCATGCTGATGGGCACCGCCGGCAACTGCGGCAACCAGGTCAGCACCCAGATGGTCCGCGGCTTGGCCCTGGATGAGATCGAGCCGGCCGACTTTTTGAAAGTCGTCTACAAGGAGCTGCGCGTCTCCATGATCGTGGGCCTGGTGCTGGGCGTGGCCAACGGGCTGCGCATCTGGCTGATGTACGGCGTATTCGGCGGCGGCCAGTACCCCAACGTCATGGATTACGTGGTGGTGGTCAGCCTGGCGCTGTTCCTCAGCATCATCCTGGCCAAGCTGGTGGGCGGCCTGCTGCCCCTGGGGGCCAAAAAGCTGGGCTTCGACCCCGCCATCATGGCAAACCCCTTCCTTTCCACCATTGTGGACTGCTGCAGCCTGCTGATCTACTTCCAGATCGCGACGGTGGTGTTCCACTCGTATATGAGCTGACCAATCAAAAGTTCCCCGCAGTCATGCCGGCTGCGGGGGATTTTTTTGTGCTGTGTTTTCAACCGTTGGGCGGGTGCATTGTGGAAAACTTACTCGTCCAGCACCTTGTCGGCCTCGGTGATGAGGCGGCGGGGCTTGCAGGGGTTGCCGTAGGCCAGGGTATCGGCGGGGATATCCTTGGTGACGACGCTGCCGGCGCCGATCACAGCGCCCGAGCCGATGGTCACGCCGGGCAGGATGGTCACGTCCCCGCCGATCCAGACGTTGTCCCCGATGGTGATGGGCTCGGCCTGCTCAAAGCCGCGGTTCCGCTCGGCGTAGCACAGGGGGTGGTTGGCGGTGTACATCCCGCAGTTGGGCCCGATGAAGCAGTGCTCGCCGATGGTGATCCTGGCGCCGTCCATCAGGTAGGCGCCGCGGTTGATATCGGTACCGGCGCCGATGCAGCAGTTATAGCCGTAGTCGGTCTGAAAGGGGGCCGTGACATGGGCCCCTTCGGCGGCGTTGGGCAAAATCAGCTTTTGCAGGCGGGCCTTTTCGGCGGCGTCGCGGGGGTCTGCGTTGTTGAAAGCCAGGCAGCGGGCGGCCGCCTCGTCCCGCTGGGCGCACAGCTCGGGGTCAAAATTGGCGTCGTACCAGAGGCCGAGGGCCATTTTTTCGCGTTCAGTCATAGCGTGTTCCTTTCTGCATCGTGCTTTGGAGACAAATAAGGGGCGGCCCCTGGTACGGGCCGTCCCTTACTTGCGTGTGTTGTCGTCTGTATTGCTTATGAAGGACCGCGGGCCGGGTCGCCGTTCCCTGCCCGCACCACTAGCATACATCCGGCAAAGGGCAAATGCAATTTGTATCTGGACAAAAACTATCAAAAAAACGACAAACGGGGCTTTATTCGCCCTGCCCGGTGAGCGCGGCCCACAGGCCGTCCGCGTCGTTCAGCACCGCGATCTTGTACCGGGAGAACAGCTCCTGCACCGACTGGCTGGTGGACCCGTCGGCGGAGGTGTCGTAGCTGCCCAGATCGGCGTCTGCCAGAGCGGGCACGGCGGTCCAGCTGTAGAGGCAGCTCTCCCAATCGTCCCCGAAAGCCTCGCTCAGAGCGCCGTAGGCCTCCTCAAAGCCGGCGGGGTCGGCTAAGATCCAGATGCCGCTGTATCCGTTGGCAAGGTCGGTGTTCAGGCGGGTGGCGCCCGCCATCTGGCTGTTCATGTCGGTGAGAGAGGCGTCGGCGCTCCAGGTGTAGACGTTCACTTCCACCAGGACCACGCCGTCCCGGTTGCGGTCCTGGCCGTAGTCCTCCAGCGCCGCCTGCAGCCGCTGGACCGAGGCGTCGGGCAGGGTGTCGGCCGTGACCACCGCCACCGAGTAGTCGGGGTCGATGGTGGTGTTCAGCCCGTGGATGACATAGACCACCGAGGCGATCAGCACCACCGCGGCCACCACCAGGCCCCAGTGGTAGTGCCACCAGTTGGCCCGGCGGGCGGCCCGCTTCTGCTTTTCGGTCAGGGCGGCGTCGGGTTCGGGCGGCGTTTCGGGGGCTTCCACGTCCAGCTCGTAGAGCCGGCGCAGCACCGGGAAAAAGATCTGCATGGCCACCAGCACCGGCAGCCAGAAGCCGAACAGCATGGCCCAGAAGGTGCTGACCGGGAAAAAGACGATCAGCACCGCCACCCCGGCCAGGATGACGAGGCTGCCCGCGATCGAGCGGCCGGGGCTGAGCAGCAGCATATGCCCTGCCCCCCGGAAGACGGGGCCCAGCTTGGCCTGTCTGGCGGGGATGGCGGCCAGCACCGCCACGGCCAGGCTGCCGCCCACCGCCAGCACCAGCATATCAAAGCCGAGAAAGACCAGCACCGCGCCGCCGGGGTACTGCCCGCCCTGGTCCAGCACCGCAAAGAGGAAGGCCCAGACGAAGCACAGCCCCCCCAGCAGGGTCAGGATGAGCGCGCCCAGAGGCAGAGCGGCCTTCCAGCGGGACTTGATGGTCTGCACCGCCCGGTACATCCAGGGGGACGGGTCGTTGCAGAGGCTGCGCAGGCAGCAGTCCGCCATCAGCAAAAGGCCGAGGCCGGCCAAAAGTCCAGTCAGGATACCGGCCAGCAGGGTGAAGGGAAAGTTCAGCAGGATGACCCCCAGGGACACCCCCAGCGCCGCCGGCAAGATCAGGATGCAGGCCAGGAAATTGGTGGCGATCAGCTGGCCGAAATCCCGGCCCAGCATCTGGGCAAAGCGGGCAAGGCCCTTTTTCTCGGGCTCGTTGGGGTCCACGCCGCGGCCGGGGCGTCCATAGACAGCGTCGAACCAGCTCATCCCTGCGCCTCCCCGTCCTCGATGCACTCATGGCCCCAGGCTTCGATCTGGGTCAGGGCCGGGAAGGGCGACGGGCCTTCGGCCTGGATCAGCTGGCTGAGGACCAGGCTGCGCACCCGCCGGGGCGGGAAGGTAATGCTCTGGGGCTTGCGGCTCTTGACCAGAGGGATCTCCAGCTGGCTGCCGTCCGAGAAGGTGACGGTGGCCCGGGTCCAGTAGTTGTCGTGGGGGAAATCGGCCCGCTCGGTGATCCGCAGCTCGTCCAGCAGCACCTCGCGGCCAAAGTCCAGGGTCAAAGCGGCGTTGGGGTCCCGGTTGATGCCCCAGCTCTGGTAGGGGTATTCCCCGTGGGAGCTGTTTTCAAAGATGCCGTCGATGGCGTTGCGGGCGGCAAAGACCGCCTCGCCCCGGGTCTCGACGTTGGCCGAGGCGTGGGGGTAATAGCCGGTATCCCCGTGCTGGTCGTAGCAGTTGAAGGCCAGATTGCGCCGAAGGGCCAGCTCCTCGGGCAGGGCCAGCCGGGCCCGGATCAGGTGCCGGCTGCCCCGGAAGCTCTTGGGGGAATAGGTGATGGCCTGCTCCCCGAAGGGGATGTGGAAGTTGATCTCCCGGCTGACCACATAGACCAGGGCCGGGGCCATGCTGTCCTCGAACTGGACGACGCAGAACTGGCCGGGGTGGTCGATCTCCAGGGCGATGCGGTCGCCGGGCTGGTAAGCGCTGGTGTACACCAGCGAGACGGATGGACCGGCGTCGCAGGTCATCAGGGTGTGGCCGGCCTGATCCAGGACTTTGAGCTTGATGGTTTCCATACGCAACTCCTTTTCTCCCGGCGGTCAGGCCAGGGTCAAATGTATTTGCTTGTAAAAATAGAGGCTGATCTTCCAGATGGTGAAGGGCCACGCGGTGCGCAGCCGCGGGTCGCTCACCGGCACCGGCTGGACGCTGATCTCCGCCGAGTCCCCCAGCAGGATGACGCCCAGCTCACCCAGCGCAAGGCCGCCTTCGCAGGGCTGGGGCTGGTGCTCGGTCATCAGGGTCAGTTCCACCTCGCCGGGCCAGTCGGTCTCGTCGGTGAGGGTGACGCCCGCCTCGGTGACGGCAGCGGTGCGCCGGTAGCTGGTCAGGCCGGGGATGGGCGGGTAGGCCCCTGCCAGCTCGGCGGAGATGCTCCCCTGCCCCAGCTGGATGTCCTGGGCGGCGTATTCCCGGCCGGGCAGCTGCATGATGCCGTCGAAGGTGGGCAGGTTGTGCCAGCCGCTCTGCATGGTCCAGATCTCGTACCGCTGGGGGCTGAAGGTCTTTTGGGTGTAGCTCTCCACCCCGATGTCGATCAGGAAGGGCCGGCCGTCCTTGTAGACGGTGACGCTGCCGGTGTCGTTGTGGTTGTGGCTGTCCCCGTTGGAGCCCATCTTGGCCCCGAGGACCCAGCCGCCCCGCCGGGCGGCGAACACCCCGACGCTGGGGTACCAGACGTCCGGCACAGGGACGCTCTCGCCCCGGGGCTGGGCCAGCAGTTCCGCCTCGGTAAAGGCGGTCAGCAGCCGGTACCAGAGGTTGATCCGGCTGCTGGGGTCCTGGGCGGTCAGGTGGTCGGGGTCCGGGTCGGCGGCAAAGTCGGCGGCGGCCAGAGCGGCCAGGGCCGGGCTGCCCACCGCCCGGGCAAACAGGTATTCCCGCGCGCCGCAGCGGCCGGCCAGGGGGCTGCAGTCCCCAAAGTTGAGGTAATAGGGGCCGTCCACATGGACGTTCAGGATATATTCGGCGATGTTTTTGATCTTGGGCTGGGCAAAGACGGGGCCAAACGCATCGGGCGCGGCGGCGGACAGGATGTGCAGCGCCCCCCACAGGGTCAGGCCGGCGTGGCGGTAATACTGGGCGCCCTCATTGCAGCAGCCGTCGGGGCCGTAGTCTTTGAGGAAGCAGTCCAGGCTGTAGGCGGCCTGTTCGACGGCGGCGTGCCGCTCCTCCTGGCTCACGTTGGGCAGGAGGAAAAAGCAGAGCAGGACGTTCTGGGTGCACCAGCTGGTCCAGTTGCACATGGGCTCGTCCCCGTTGCCCATCCACCAGAAGTGGTCGTGGAGGTAGGGCGTCAGGATGCGGGCGCGGATCTCCCGCTCCATCCGGGAGGCAAGGCCTGGATAGGCGGCCTCCAGCTCGGGGCCCAGCAGATAGTGGACGGTGGCCAGCAGGGCCCCCGCCTCGGCGGCAAACAGATCGATCAGGGGGCGGGCGGTGTCGGGCAGGGCCAGCTGAGGGGTGTCCCGGACATAGGAGTTGTGGGCGGGCAGCTGCCAGGCGCTCTCCTCGCAGATGGCCCAGACGGTGTCGGCGATGGCGTCCAGAAAGCGGCCCTGGTATTCCACGCACTCGGCGGCGGCCAGGGCGCACAGGCGGGCCCGGCGGGAAAAGCAGGCCGCCTCCCATTCGGCCCGCTGGCCGGTGCGGATAAAGTCCAGCCAGAGGGAGAGGGGCAGCGGGGCCAGAGGCCGGGCGGCTTCGGCTTCCCCGGCGGCAAGCAGCCGCTGGCGGGCGGAGCCGGGCAGCCGGGCCCACCCTGCCCGCTCACGGGCGGCCGGGCAGGGCCGGAAGGAGGGCAGCTCCTCCGGCAGGTAAGACAGGCGTTCAGTTAGCATGGCAAGATCTCCCCTTTATTTCTGCTGGTATTCCCGGGGGCTGAGGCCGGTGGATTTCTTAAAGACCTTGGAGAAATAGAAGGAGCTTTCAAACCCCAGTTCCTCGGCGATCTCGTAGATCTTCTTGTCCCCTTTTTCCAGCATTTCCTTGGCGGCGGCCACCCGCACTTCGGTGATGTATTCCACAAAGCCGCCCCCGTACCGGCCAAACAGCTGGCTCAGGTACCCGGGCGAAAAGTTAAAGACGGCGGCCACGTCGGCCAAGGTCAGCTTTTCGGAAAGGTGGTCCCGGATGTAGGCCTTGACCTGGGCCACGGTCTGCAGCTTGGAGGCGGTGGCGTCGTTTTCGGCATCCCCGGCAAAGAGGATGGGCTCGCCCTCGGACAGAAGGACCCGCAGGGTGTCCAGCTCGCGGCAGCGGCGGGACAGGCTGAGGGGCGCGGAGGCCGGACGGCCCACCGCCCACAGCAGCCGGGCCGAAAAGTAATTGTAGACGATCTGGCTGGCCTTTTTGACCAGTGGTTCCAGAAAGGCCTTGACCCCCTGGGGCGGCTCCTCCCGCAGGGTGAACAGCACGTTGAAGTGGAGCACGTCGGTGCCGGTGGCGTGAGCGGGCAGGTAGTTGCCGAGGGTGGTCTCCAGCATCCGGCAGCAGGACAGGTTCAGCTTGAGCTGCTGATCGCTGGTCATGCCGGGGTTGGAGGGCAGAATCTCGCAGCAGGCCGCCACCAGGCAGCCGTCCAGCTGCAGTTCCAGCCCTTTCATCTCCTGCCGCAAGTGTTCCTCGTCGGGGATCAGCCCCGTATACAGGCGTATCAGAAAGCGGTCCTGCATGGTGCGCAGGCCGGCTTCCATCTCGGTACGGGAGGGCGTGCGTGCGGTATCGTTGAGGGCCCGCTCCTTGTTGACCTGTTCGGCGGCGCGGGCCAGCGCGTCGCACAGGCTCTTGGGGGTCAGGTCCATCTTGACCAGATAGTCCACCACCCCGGCCTCGATGGCCCGGCGGGCGTAGCTGAAATCCTCCGAGCTGGTCAGCATGATAAAAACGGGCAGGGGCCCTTTTTCGTGGCAGGCGTGGGCCAGGGCCAGCCCGTCCATCACCGGCATTTTGACGTCGGCAATGACGATGTCGGGCTGTTCCCGCTCGATGAGCTCCTGGGCGATCCTGCCGTTGCGGGCGGTGCCGCAGATGGTGTAGCCCAGCTTTTCCCATTCGAGCATCCCCTGCAGGCCGATCAGGACCAGGGGTTCGTCGTCAGCCAGTAGGATCCGCAGCATGGTCTTGGCCTCCTTCCTTGTGTTTGCGGTAGGGCAGGCGGATGGTCACCGCGGTGCCCACGCCGGGTTCGCTCTCGATTTCCAGGCCGTAGCTGCTGCCGAAGGAATACTGCAGCCGCCGGTGGACGTTCCACAGGCCCACATGGCGGATCTTGTCCTGGGCGGCGGCCTGGTTTTCGGGCGGGTCCAGCAGGCGGGCCACCTGCTCGGGCGGCATCCCCACCCCGTCGTCGGTCATGGTGACCAGCACGTCCCCGTCGCCGGGGCTGATGCGTATTTCCAGCAGGACGCTGCCAAAGCCGCCCTTGGGTTCCAGCCCGTGAAAAATGGCGTTTTCGGCCAGGGGCTGCAGGGTGAAGCGCGGGATCATGCAGTCCCGGCAGATGGCCTCGTCGTCGATGTGGGCCACCTCGATCTGGATGTCGCCGCCGTAGCGGTACTGCTGGATGGTAAAGTAATCGTTCAGCAGGCCCAGCTCATCCTGAAGGGGGACCAGCTTCTCGGTGCTCTTGGAAATGCTCTTGGTCAGCCGGGCGAAGGCCGTGACCATCTCGGCGATGCCGGTGGCGTTCTGGATGGTGGCCATCCAGCGGATGGAGTTGAGGGTGTTGTAGATGAAATGGGGGTTGATCTCGGTCTGCAGCATCTGGTATTCCAGGTCCTGCTTGCGCTTCTGGTCCTCCAGGCGGCGGGCCAGCAGGCCCTCCACATTGCCGGCCAGGTGGTTGATCCCCCGGCCGATGTCCCCCAGCTCGTTGGACCACTCGATGGTGTGGTCGATGGTAAAGTTGCCCTCGCTGATCTCGTCGATGCGGTGGCGGAGGGCGGCCACCGGCCGGGTGATGACGGCGTCCAGCCAGCGCACCAGCAGGGCGCTCATGGCCCACAGCAGCAGGATGCCCAGCCCGATCAAAAGCAGATAGACCATCCGCTGGTTGAGGAAGGTGCTCTCGGGAAACAGCTGGATCAGCTCGGCGTCCCAGCCCTGCAGGGGCACCCCTACCCCCAGAAAAGACCGGCCGTTGCGGGTGATGCGGGAGACGTTGGTGGCAGGGCTGGCCAGGCCCGAAACGTCGCAGGGCTCGAGGGCCAGGCCGTGTTCCAGCAGGGAGAGGCGGCGGCCGTCCAGCCGCCAGATCTGGTCCCCCATCCGCCAGTAGAGGACGCCCCCTTCCGGCATGATGTAGCGGTCGGCCGCGCCGGTGATCACGGCGGTGTCCAGCCCCAGATAGATCCAGCCGGTGTAGGATGTTTCGCTGTCGGGGCGGATCTCCCGCCGCAGGACAAGGCAGGTCGGGTGGCTGGGCAGCAGGGGGTCCTCTGCGAAGGTGAGGGTGTTTTCCGGCCCGTCAAAAAGGGCGACGGTGTCGGCGTTCAGCCCCGCCGAAGCGGTGATGTTGCCCTGCTGCAGAAAGCGGCTGTCCCCGTCGGTGATGAAAAAGCGGACGATCTGGGTCTGCAGCTGGCTGGACAGGTACCGGTCCGAAAAGGTCTCGTAGGCGGAGGTGGTCAAAAGGCCGTTCATCTGGCCGGCAGTCAGGTAGCGGCGGAGGGTGCTGTCGGTGGAGGCCCAGTTGAGAAGGGTGCGGGCGGTGTCCAGATCGGTCTGGACCGAGGCGGCCATCTGCTGCAGGTTGAATTCCACCGAGCGGAGGGTGGTGGAGCGGATGTAGGAGTCGGACAGGGCGAACAGGACCACGCCGGCCAGCAGGCTGACCATCGCCGTGAACAGCTGGGTGCCCCATAAAATCTGCCGTCGCAGGGACATTTTGCGGATAAAATCAAAGGACACGGCGCTCACCTCCCCCGCGTTTCCCTCTTGTTTCATCATGTACACATAATAAAGTAACTTTTTTTGCCCCGCTTGTCAACCGGTCTTGCCAAAGAGCGGGCCGGGTGGTATAATCGGGGCAGATTCGATACCAGCCTGAGGAAAGGAACATCTGTGATGCGTTTTACAGCTCAGCCCTAAAACAGAGACAGCGGACCGACGGACATACCGCGTGGTATGCCCTTCTTTTGCTGTAACAGAATGAGGGTTTGAAGCTATGAACTGCACACTTTCTGCAGGCCGTCTGCCGGACGGCCTGGATCTCGTGTCCTTTTTTGACGGGCTGGTCTTTTTTGCGCCCGTCGCGCTGCTGGTGCGGACCACAGCCGGGGTCAGCGCCGGACAGTTTTTCCTTTTGCAGGCGGTGATCTCGGCCGCGTCGCTGGCGGGCGAGCTGCCCTGCGGCCGCCTGACCGACCGGATCGGGTACCGCCATACCATCCGCCTGTGCGAGGGCTGTTTCTTTCTGGCCCGCGCTTTGCTGCTGGCGGCCTTTCTGACCCGCAGCCTGCCCCTGTTCGTGCTGGAGGCGGCGGTGGAGGGCCTCGCCATCAGCCTGGAATCCGGCACCTGGGATGCCTACCTCTATGGCGCGCTGCCGCCCGACCGCTATCTGCCCAAAAAGGCCAGGATGGAAAACTGGGGCACGGCCGGCTTTCTGGTCAGCACCCTGGGGTATATGGGCCTGTACGCCGCCGGCGGCCTGCCGGTCCTGCTGGGGGCGACGGTGTGCGCCAGCGCCGCGGCCTTTGCGCTGTCCTTCACCCTCCCGCGGGAGACAGCCCGCCGGGAGCGGGAAGCCGTCCGCATGCCGGGCGGCCTGAGCCATCTGCTGGCCAGCCGGCAGGCCTGGCTGCTGATGGGGCTGCTGGCGGCGCTGAGCGTGGGGCGGCTGCTGGTCAATTTCTTTTACGCCGAGCGGCTGGGGGCCTGCGGCCTGGGCGAACTGTGGATGACGCCGGTGATCTTGGGCTATTCCTGCATCCAGATGCTGGCCGCCCCCATCCTGGGCAGGGTGCGCCGGCAAAAATGGGCGGTGGCCGGGTTCTGCGCGGCGGCCGGCGTGGGGATGGCGCTGCTGGGCGTGGCCCGGCAGGCGGTGCCGTCGCTGGCGCTGATGCTGGTGCTGCCTTTGCTGCTGGCGGTGCCCGGCTGCATCGTGAGCCTGTGGCAGAACGCCCTGATCGACCGGCAGGGCCAGGCAGAGCGCCGGGCCGAGGCGCTGTCGGCCTTCCACATGGCGTCCAGCGTGTTCGAGCTGGCGTTCCTGACAGGATCGTCGGCCATTGCGGCTTTGGGCCCGGCCGCCTGCTTTGGGGCGGCGGGGGCCGCTCTGGCGTGCCTTGGCGCAGCGGCGCTGTGCGGCGGCCCCAAACAGTAAGAGCGAAACCCAGCCCGTCCAGCCTTTTGGGCCGGACGGGCATTTTGTCGGATTTCTTTGTATATATATAATGGAAAAAGCGGTCTGAGACAATTCTTTTTGTACAAAAGATGAAATAATTGCAGCTTTGAGTTAAAGATTTTACAGGTTTTTGGGCAAAGCTGCAAAAATGACAAACGATTTGGGGGATTTTCCATTCCGAAACGGGACAGGCTGTTTTATAGTATAGGTAGTGAGGCGGGCGCGTGGAGGACATGCGGCCCGCCGGTCTTGAAGAAGAAAAAGAAGATTTCCAGGAGGCAAACACCATGAGAAAGATTTCCCGCCGTTCGTTCCTGAAGGCCAGCGCCGTTGTTGCCGGCGCTGCTGCGCTTGCTGCCTGCGGCGGCAGCGATTCCAGCTCCACCGCCGCTTCCACCGCGACTTCCTCGGCCGCATCCGGTGCCGCTTCGGAAGGCGCCACCAACCTGGTCTGGACCATCTGGGACAAGGAGTCCACCGCATACTGGCAGGCCATGGCCGACGGCTATATGGCCAGCCATGAGAACGTCACCATCGAGATGCTGGACCTGGGCTCGACCGATTACATGACCGTTCTGGCCACCCAGCTGGCCGGCGCTGCCGACATCGACGTGCTGTCCATCAAGGACATCCCCGGCTACGCCAACCTGATCAACCTGGACTACCTGGCCCCGATGAACGACGTGCTGACCCGCGACACCGCCGATTTCAGCGGCACCATCGAGCAGCTGACCACCGACGACGGCAACTTCTACGCCGTGCCCTTCCGCAATGACTTCTGGGTCCTGTTCTACAACAAGGACCTGTTCGACGCCGCCGGCGTGCCCTACCCCGCCAACGACCTGCCCATGGAGGAGTATGACGCTCTGGCCCGCCAGATGACCAGCGGCGAGGGCGACGCCAAGGTCTACGGCACCCACTACCACACCTGGCGTTCCTGCGTGTCCCTGTTCTCCATCCTGGACGGCGAGAACACCATCGTGGACGGCACCTATGACTTCATGAAGCCCACCTACGACCTGGTGCTGGCGCAGCAGAACGACGGCATCTGCATGGACTACGGCTACCTGAAGACCTCCTCCCTGCACTACTCGGCCGCTTTCGAGAACCAGCAGTGCGCCATGCTGCCCATGGGCAGCTGGTTCATCGCCACCCTGCAGACCTACATGGCCGAGACCGACACCCCGTTCAACTGGGGCATGGTCAAGTACCCCCACCCCGCCGACGCTCCCGCCGGCTCCACCCTGGGCACCGTGACCGCTCTGGCCATCAACGTGGATTCGCCCAAGGCTGAGGCTGCCGCCGACTTCATCAACTGGTGCGTCTCGGAAGAGGGCGCCAAGGTCATCGCCGAGACCGGCACCTTCCCCGCCTGCGGCTCCGAGGAGACCAACGAGATCATCCGCGCCACCGCCGGCTTCCCCGACGACGACGCTTCCGCCGAGGCTCTGAACACCGTGGCTGTCTATCTGGAGATGCCTTACACCCAGTACGCCTCCGACATCGAGACCATCCTCAACGCCGAGCATGACGCCATCATGACCCTGAGCGAGACGGTGGACGAGGGCATCCAGAACATGAACGATCAGGTCTCGGTCATCCTGGCCTGATCCTCACCCTGAGCGCCTGATCCTTTGTACCGGTGCGGGGCGGGCGGCTGGCGCCCGCCCCGCTTTTTGCGTGTGTTTTGTCTGCGTACATACGAAAGGAGGAGTCCCCTTATGGCGAATTCTGCCGCTGCCGTCAAGGCGGATAAGCCGCCCCGCAAAGTGATGAAGAAATCGGTCCGCGACACCCTCACCGCCTACACCTTTATCGCGCCCAACTTCATCGGCTTCTGCGTGTTCACCCTGGTGCCCATGGTCTTTGCCATCGCGCTGGCCTTCTGCTCCTGGGACGGCCGCCATGACATCGAGTTCGTGGCCATCGACAACTTTGTCCGCCTGTTCACTCAGGACCGCATCTTCCAGGCGGCGCTGGTCAACACCATCGTCTACGTCATCGGCACGGTGCCCCTGACTCTGGTGTGCAGCCTGGCCATGGCCGTGCTGCTGAACCAGAACGTCCGGCTGCGCAACTTCTTCCGCACCGTGGCGTTCTTCCCCTACGTCGCTTCGCTGGTCGCGGTGGCCGCGGTCTGGAACATGATCTTCAACCCCGCCATGGGCCCCATTAACTCCCTGCTGTCCGCGCTGGGCGTGGAGAACCTGCCCCGCTGGGCCGCCGGCAAGGACACCGCTATGCTGACGGTCATCCTGTTCAGCGTGTGGAAGAACATGGGCTACTACATGGTCATCTACCTGGCCGGCCTGCAGGGCTGCAACCCTGACCTGAACGAGGCCGCCGAGCTGGACGGCGCCAACCGCTGGCAGCAGTTCTGGCACATCACCCTGCCCCAGCTGCGCCCCACCACCTTCTTCGTCGTCATCATGCTGACCATCTCGGGCTTCAAGGTGTACGACCAGATGTACATGATCACCCAGGGCGGCCCCGGCAATGCGACCATGACCCTGGTGTACTACATTTACAACGTGGCTTTTGTCAACACCCCCAAGTACGGCTATGCCAGCGCCATCGCCATGGTCCTGTTCGTACTGGTGCTGATCGTCACCATCGTCCAGTTCCGCGGCTCCCGCGGCGAAAACTAAGGGAGGAGGATCATCATGGCTGTCACTGCTATCAAGGACCACGCGTCCCAGAAACGGCGCAACGCGATCATGCGCTTTTTCATCTACTTCTTCCTGATCGTCATCACCGCTTTCATGCTGCTGCCCTTCCTCTGGATGCTGTCCTCCTCCTTTAAGGAGAACAAGGACGTGTTCGGCTTCCCCATCCAGTGGATCCCCGCCGACCCCCGCTGGGAGAACTACGTCGATATCTGGACCGAGATCCCCCTGCTGACCTTCATCAAGAACACGGCCAAGATCACCATCGTGGTCACTCTGCTGCAGCTGTTCACCTCGTCCTTCGCGGCTTACGCCTTTGCCAAGATGCAGTTCAAGGGCAAGAACGTCCTGTTCCTGGGCTACATCGCCACCATCGCGGTGCCCTGGCAGGCGTACATGGTGCCGCAGTTCATGATGATGAGCTCCTGGGGCCTGAACAACACCCACCTCGCCATCATGTGCCTGCAGGCGTTCAGCGCCTTCGGTGTCTTTTTGATGAAGCAGTTCTATGAAGGGGTGCCCAGTGAACTGTGTGAGGCGGCCCGCATCGACGGCCTGACCGAATACGGCATCTGGTGGCACATCATGCTGCCGCTGAGCCTGCCGGCGCTGTCCACGCTGACCATCTTCACCTTCGTCAACACCTGGAACGACTTCCTCGGACCCCTGATCTACCTGACCCGGACCGAGCTCAAGACCATCCAGATCGGCCTGCGCATGTTCATCTCCCAGTATTCGGCTGAGTACGGCCTGATCATGGCGGCTTCCGTGGTCGTTCTGATCCCGGTGCTGATCGTTTTCCTCTCCCTCCAGAAGTACTTTGTCCAGGGTGTTGCATCCTCGGGCATTAAGGGGTAAAATAGCCCTGGAGGGACCCTATTCCGCCGCCTGCCGGCCGGCAGGCGAATGTCCACATCACGATCGACGGGCGGGGCCGGGGTGATCCCCGGCTCCGCCCCTTTTTGCAAGGAGGCTTGTCCCATTATGAGAACCTTCTCCAACCGCGCCCTGACCGACGCAGAAGCCCGTCAGGCCCTGGCCGACGCCTGCAAGCAGGTAGAGACCAATCTGCCCCTGTACACCTGGCAGTGCCAGAACCATTCCAGCGTGGACGGCATCTACCCCGGCTGCCCCAACGATCAGTGGACCTGCGGCTTCTGGCCCGGCGAGATCTGGCTGGCCTACGAGGCCACCGGCGACGAGGCTTTCCAAAAAGCCGCCCTGGTGCAGGTGGACAGCTTTGCCGACCGCATCCGGCGCAAAGTATCGGTGGACCACCACGACATGGGCTTTTTGTACAGCCCCTCCTGCGTGGCGGCCTGGAAGCTGGTGGGCAGCGAAAAGGGCCGTGACGCCGCCATCGCCGCCGCCGACCAGCTGCTGACCCGCTACCAGCCCAGCGGCCGCTTCCTGCAGGCGTGGGGCGCCATGGACGACCCCGACAACTACCGCTTTATCATCGACTGTATGCTGAACGTCCCCCTGCTGTACTGGGCCACCGAAGTGACCGGCGACGAGAAGTACCGCGACATCGCCGCGGCCCACACCGCCACCTGCCTGGCCAACTCCTTCCGCCCCGACGGCAGCACCTACCACACCTTCTACATGAACCCCGACGGCACCCCCAAGGGCGGCCGCACCTGCCAGGGCTATAAGGACGACAGCTTCTGGGCCCGGGGCCAGGCCTGGGGCGTCTACGGCAGCGCCATCGGCTACACCTACACCCACGACGAAAAGTTCCTGGATGTGTTCCGCAAGGCGCTGGACTTCTACCTCTCCCGCCTGCCCGAGGACCTGGTCCCCTGCTGGGACATGATCTTTGCTCCTGAGAGCGGCGAGCCCCGGGACTCCTCCTCGGCGGCCATCGTGGCCTGCGGCCTGCTGGAGGCGGCCAAGTACGGCGCCCCCGCCGAAGCCGAACAGTGGCGGACCCTGGCCCGCCAGATGCTGGCATCCCTGGCGGACCACTACGCCGTCAAGCCCGGCACCCTGGGCTCGGGCCAGCTGCTGCACGGCACCTACAGCAAAAAGAGCCCCTACAACACCTGCACCCCCGAGGGCGTGGACGAGTGCACCAGCTGGGGCGACTATTTCTACATGGAGGCCCTCACCCGCCTGACCAAGGACTGGGAGATGTACTGGTAACAGCCCGGCCCGCCCAATCATTCCATAGGAAAAGAGGAATTTGCCATGCAGCTTTCCACCAAACAGGACTTTCAGGCCCTGATGCACCTGTTTCTCGACCCCCTCAAACCCTATTACTCGGCGGGCGGGGCCCGGCTCCATCTGGGCGAGACCGGCGTGACCTACGGCCAGGCCGCCATCGAGCTGGAGGCGTTCAGCCGGCCGCTTTGGGCGCTGGTCCCCTTCTGGGTGGGCGGCGGCTCCGACCCGGAATTTGAGGACATCTACCGCCGGGGCCTGGCCGCCGGCTCCGACCCGGAAAACCCCGAATACTGGGGCGAATGCAAGGACTACGACCAGTGCTTTGTGGAGATGGCCGCCATCGCCTGCGGCCTGCTGAACGCGCCCGAAAAGCTGTGGGACCCCCTGTCCGGCGCCGAAAAGCAGAACCTGGCCCGCTGGCTGGACCAGATCAACCACCACCAGATCCCCGAGTGCAACTGGCAGTTCTTCATGATCCTGGTCAACCTGGCCCTGAAAAAGTGCGGGATGCCCTACGACCCCGAGAACATGGCCCGCGGCCTGGCCCGCATCGACAGCTACTACAGCGGGGACGGCTGGTCCACCGACGGCGCCAGCCCCCAGAAGGACTACTACATCCCCTGGGCCATCCAGTATTACGGGGTGCTGTACTCCAAGTTTGCGGCGGACACGGACCCCGAGCGGGCCGCGCTCTACCGCAGCCGGGCCGAGCTGTTTGCCCAGCAGTTCATCTACTGGTTCGACGAGAACGGTGCGGCCCTGCCCTACGGCCGCAGCCTGACCTACCGCTTTGCCCAGAACTGCTTCTGGGCCGCCTGCGTCTGGGCCGGGCTGGAGCCCTTCCCCCTGGGGGTGATGAAGGGGCTGATCGTCCGCAATTTCAACTGGTGGCTGGACCAGAAGATGTTCGACCGGGACGGCATTTTGACCATCGGCTACTGCTACCCCCAGATGTACATGGCCGAGCGCTACAACGCCCCGGGCAGCCCCTATTGGGGGATGAAGAGCTTCATCCTGCTGGCTCTGCCCGACAGCCATCCCTTCTGGTCGGCTGAGGCCGAGCCCATGCCCGCCCTGGACGCCCTCAAGCCCATGCCCCACGCGAATATGCTGGTGGCCCGGACCAAGGGCCGCGTGACGGCCTACGCCGCCGGCGTCAACGAGGGCCACGGCCACGGCCAGTTCCCCGAAAAGTACGCCAAGTTCGCCTATGACACCCGGTTCGGCTTCTGCGCTTCCCGCAGCCGCGAGGTGATTTACCAGGCGGCCCCCGACAGTATGCTGGCCTTTGTCATCGACGACAACGTCTTTGTCCGCAAGGTATCCCTCTCCCACGAGATCCGCGCCGACCGGGTGGTCAGCAAGTGGTCCCCCTTCCCCGGCATCACCGTGACCACCACCGTCCTGCCCACCGCGGACGGCCACATCCGCCGCCACGAGATCGAAAGCGCTTACCCCTGCGAGGCCTACGACTGCGGCTTTGCCGTGCCGAACTTCGCCCCCGGCTATGTGGAGTCCACCGCCGGCGGCGCGGCCACCGCCCGCAACGCCGCCGTCTCCTGCACCGTGTCGGGCAGCGGCGAGGGCACCGTCATCAAATGCGACCCCAACGTCAGCCTGTACAGCACCAACGTCTGTATCCCTGCCGTCCGGTACGCCATCCCCGAGGGGCGCACCGTGCTCGAGACCGAGATCAAGGCCCAGGCGTGAGAGCGGCTGCGGATATTCTTTCCGGCGAAATTTATACAAAAGCGATTTTTGCACAGAGCGTCCGCTTATGCGGACGCTCTTTTTTGGTTGCGCCTCTGTAGCCCTCTCCGCCGCCTGCGGCGGTACGGTTGCGGTGCCCTGCTTTTGCTTCGGGCGTCGCTGCGCCCTCGCAAAAGACAGACCGCTGCCCCTGCTCTGCTTCGGCTGTTTCTGCCGCAGGCAGCGCCTCAGCTGCGCAGCCCACCACCCATAGATGTACCCCCTGCGCCCTGCGGGCGCACCCCCCGAGGGGGCTTCAAGCGAAAAGCGCTTTTACTGTAAACATACAGCAAGAGAAGTTGCTTTTTGAGTTTGCCTTACCACCGCTTAGCCGCTATTCACGGGCGTGCACTTGGCTCTCCCCGCGGGAGAGCTGGCGAGACGCCCGCAAGGGCGGCGAGACTGAGAGGGGAGGCTCCCCCGCGTGCGGGGGAGCTGGCACAGGGTGCGAAGCGCCCTGTGACTGAGAGGGCTAAAAAGCTGGCGCGAAGCGCCTGAGAGGGGAGCAAACGCAGCGCCCGCCCTTTCCCCTTGCGTCTCCCCCGCCGCCGTGCTATGATGGGGGCAAAGGAGGCGTATAGCCATGTGGTTTGTGTTTGCAATGGGGTCGGCTGTCTTTGCGGCGTTGACTTCCATTTTGGCGAAGATCGGCATCGAGGGGGTCAACTCCACCCTGGCGACCGCGATACGGACGGCGGTTGTGCTGGTCATGTCCTGGGGAATGGTGCTGCTGACCGGCACACAGGGCGGCATGAAGGAGATCACGCCGCGCAGCTGGCTGTTTTTGATCTTGTCCGGGCTGGCGACAGGGGCGTCGTGGCTGTGCTATTACCACGCGCTGCAGATTGGCGAGGCGTCCAAGGTGGTGCCGGTGGACAAGCTGAGCGTGGTCATCACGCTGGCGTTGGCCTTCCTGATTTTGCACGAGCCTGCCAGCGCCAAAAGCCTGTTTGGCTGCGCGCTGATCGCGGCGGGGACGCTGTTCATGGTATTATAAAAGGAAAACCGCTCCGGGGCAGAAATGCTTCGGGGCGGTTTTGTGTCAGATGGAAAGGAATATCGCTTACTTGTCGAGACCGTTGCGGCGGACAAGGTCGCGGGTGTACAGGGCGCGGGTGGCGTTCAGGACGGCCAGTACCATCACGCCGACGTCGGCGAAGATGGCCAGCCACATCCCGGCCAGGCCCAGCGCGCCCAGCACCAGGCAGGCCGCCTTGACGGCCAGGGCAAAGACGATGTTTTGGTAGACGATGCGGATGGTGCGGCGGGAAATGTCCATCGCCAGCGCGATGCGGGCGGGGTCGTCGTCCATCAGGACGATGTCGGCGGCCTCGATGGCGGCGTCCGAGCCCAGCGCGCCCATGGCGATGCCCAGGTCGGCGCGGGAGAGGACGGGGGCGTCGTTGATGCCGTCCCCCACAAAGGCCAGGTTTTCCCGGGGCTGCTTTTCGTCAAGGAGGGCTTCCACCTGGGTGACTTTGTCCTCGGGCAGCAGGCCGGCGCGGTACTCGCCGATGCCCAGTTGGGAGGCCACGGCCCTGGCCACCGGCTCGGCGTCGCCGGTGAGCATGACGGTGCGGCGGACCCCTGCCCGCTTCAGGCCGGCGATGGCCTGGGCGGCGGTGGGCTTCACCACGTCCGAGATCAGGATGTACCCGGCATAAGCGCCGTCGATGGCCACATACACCAGGGTGCCGGGCTGGGCGGCCGCGGGGACGGTCAGGCCCAGTTTGGCCATCAGGCGGGCGTTGCCCACAGCCACAGCCCTGCCGTCCACCTGGGCGGTGATGCCGTAGCCGCCCAGCTCCTCCACGTTGGCGGCGCGGGCGGGGTCCAGCTCCTTGCCGCAGGCTTTTTTCAGGCTCTGGGAAATGGGGTGCTTGGAGTAGCTTTCGGCCAGGGCCGCCGTTTCCAGCAGGGCGGCGGCGTCCACGCCGGCGGCGGGATAGACGCCGGTCACTTCAAAGACGCCCTGGGTCAGGGTGCCGGTCTTGTCAAAGACCACGATGCCGGTGCGGGACAGTTCTTCCAGATAGGTGGAACCCTTGACCAGGATGCCGCAGGCGCTGGCTCCGCCGATGCCCCCGAAAAAGCTCAGAGGGATCGAAATGACCAGCGCGCACGGGCAGCTGATGACAAGGAAAGTCAGGGCGCGGTAGACCCAGTCCCCGAAGGCGGCGGGCTGGCCTAAAAGCAGCAGCACCAGCGGCGGCAGCACCGCCAGCGCCAGGGCGCTGTAGCAGACCGCCGGAGTGTATACGCGGGCGAACCGGGTGATGAAGTTTTCGGCCCGGGCCTTTTTCATGCTGGAATTTTCCACAAGGTCCAAAATGCGGGAGACGGTGGACTCCCCAAACTCTTTGGTGGTGCGCACCCGCAGCAGGCCGCTGATGTTCACGCAGCCGCTGATGATCTCGTCGCCGGTCTTGGCGTCCCGGGGCAGGCTCTCGCCGGTGAGGGCGGCGGTGTTCAGGGTGGAGGCGCCCTCGATGATGACGCCGTCGATGGGCACCCGCTCCCCCGGCTCGATGACGATGACCGAACCCACTTCCACCTCGTCGGGGTCCACCTGCTCAAAGGAGCCGTCCTCCTGTTCGAGGTTGGCGTAGTCGGGGCGGATATCCATCAAAGCGGCGATGCTGCGGCGGCTTTTGCCCACCGCCACGCTCTGGAACAGCTCGCCGATCTGGTAGAACAGGATGACGGCGCAGCCCTCGGCAAACTCCCCCAGGGCGAACGCGCCCACCGTGGCCACCGCCATCAGGAAGCACTCGTCAAAGGGCTGCCGGTTCTTGACGCCCAGCACGGCCTTGCGCAGCACGTCCCAGCCCACCACCAGGTAGGGGATCAGGTACAGCAGGACCATGGGCACCGGGACCATCTCCAGCAGGCCGGTGAGAGGCAGCAGCTGGATCAGCACCAGCAGGACCGCCGCGATCAGGATGCGGTAAAGCATCTTTTTTTGCTTGGGATTCATGGCAGACGCCTCCTTGTATCAGTCAGTTGCGCGGGTTTTCCACGGGGATTCGGGTGGATGCGGGGTTTCTCCACAGTTTCCACCTGTTTTCCCCCATAAAAGCGTGGATAAAAAGGGCTTTTTCACGTAAAATTTGAACTTTTCCGCAAAAGCGGTTGAAAAACCAGTGGAAAAAGTTGAAAACTACACGGCTTTCCACCGCTCCGCTGGGTGGAAAACCGGAACGAAAAACGTTCCGGTCTCCTCTGCCCTGTTGGATTGTGTCTTGTCAGATGCCGAAGATCTCGCAGTCGTCCTCCACCTTTTTGCAGTTGGCATAGACCTGCTGCATCACGGCCTTGTGGTCCTGGCCTTCCTCAAACTCTACGCTCATTTTCAGGGTCATGAAGTTGACGGTGGCATTCTTGACGCCGGGGGTTTTTTGGGCGGCTGCCTCCATCTTGTTGGCGCAGTTGGCGCAGTCCACGTCGATCTTGTAGGTTTTTTTCATGATGTACCGGTCCTTTCCAAATGTGTCATTCTTCGATATGCTCCATCCCCAGCGAGAGGATGCTGCGCACATGGTCGTCGTCCAGGGCGTAGTAGACGGTCTTGCCGTCCCGGCGGAACCGCACCAGCTTGGAGTCCTTCAGCACCCGCAGCTGATGGCTGACGGCGGACTGGCTCAGCCCTACCTCGGCGGCGATGTCCTGGACGCACAGCTCCTGGTCGTGGAGGGCGTACAGGATTTTGATCCGGGTGGAATCGCCGAACACCCGGAACAGGTCCGCCAGTTCGTACAGGATCTCATCGTCCGGCATCTCGGCGGGGGCGTCCTTGGGGGCGGGTCGTTCCATCGGTTCCATCGTTTGACCTCCTTGTCGGGTTTGTAACATATGAATGCTTGCTCATGTGTTCATTATAACACCGCGCAGGCCAAAGTCAAGGGGGTTTTTGAAAAAATTTTTTCGGTAAAATGCAACAAACTTGCAGGTTCTTCCTTTTCTGTCCAAAAGACGTGCAATGGGCCGCGAAATGTGCTATTCTATAAAAAAGGCGCGCCGCCGGGCGGTGCGCACAAAAAAGGGCCGCGCTTTCGGCGCGGCCCTGCAAGGAGGACAAAACGATGCTGGAAGCTGGACTTCGCGGCACGGCCACGGTGGCCGTCACCGCCGCAAACACCGCCCGCGCCATGGGCAGCGGCACATTGGAAGTATTTGCCACGCCGGCCCTGGCCGCGCTGGCCGAACGGACCTGCTGGCAGAGCGTGGCCCCTGAACTGGAGCCGGGCAGCGGCACAGTGGGCGCCAAGCTCTCGCTGGAACACACCGCCCCCACCCCGGTGGGGATGCACGTCACCTGTGAAAGCGAGCTGATCGCGGTGGAGGGCCGCAAGCTGACCTTCACCGTCACCATGCGGGACGAGAAAGGCCCGGTGGGCCAGGGCGTCCACGAGCGGGTCATCATCAACGACGCCAGGTTTCTCGCCAAGGCCGAGGCCAAGCGGGGGTAAGCGTCAGCAGGGCGGGCCGCCTGTTGGGTGGGGCGGCTCTTCCCTGCCGGGCAGCGCGAGGGGCGGCGGCTCGGCCGCCAGATACGCCTCCTCGGCGCGGGCCTGCGCCTCGGTCAGCAGCCGGATGGCCGCTTCGCTGGCGCGAAACATTTCAAGGTAAAGCTCTCTGTAATCCGGCGCGGCGACACGCCCCCTTTCGCTTGACGGTATGGGGTTAGGGTGCCCGGCGGGCCGGCCCTTCATGCGGCCGGGGAGGGTTTTCCAATAGGATAAAATCAAAGGAGGATGTTGTATGGAAAAGGTTGTAAGTTTTTTGACAGCTCTGGTCATGACGATTTCGGGGTTCTTTTTCCCGCAGACGGGCGGGGAAATCTACCTCCTCGGCGAGAGCCACTCCAACGCCACCATGACGGCGAAAGAGCTGGAACTCTGGGGTGAATGTTATGACCAGGGGATGCGCGACCTCTTTGTCGAGTTCCCCTACTATATGGGCGAATACCTCAATTTATGGATGGACGCGCCGGATGATACCATTCTGACCCAGATTTTTGCGGACATTTCCGACACTGCCGGAGCCTCGCAGGTGGTCTGGGACTTTTTCCACACCATCAAGGAACAGTACCCGGAGACAGTGTTCCATGGCACCGACGTCGGCCATTGTTATGAAACCATGGGCGCGCGGTATCTCGCCTACCTTGAGCAGACCGGGCAAAAGGACAGCGAAGCCTACCGCATTACTCTCGAAAACATCGAGCAGGGGCGTTCCTATTATGAGGATCACGACGGCGACTATGCGTACCGCGAGCCGCTGATGGCCCAGAATTTCCAGCGCGCTTATGATGCCCTGCCCGCCGGCACCAGTGTGATGGGAATTTACGGCGCTGAACACACCAACCCCGGCGAACTCGATCCTACCGGCTCCGCACCGAATATGGCCAGCCAGCTGCAGGAAGTTTATGGCGACAAACTGCACAGCACCGACCTGACCGCCACTGTTGAAGAAACAGAGCGTGCTGGCGAGACCCAGACCGTCACCATTGGCGGGCAGGCGTATACTGCCGTCTTGCTGGCTGCCTACCGCCGCCCTGCCACCGGCGAGGGCGTGGCCTACTGGCAGGTACCGGGCGCTTACGATGTTGCCAAGGGGCTGCCCCTCAGCAATATTGTCTACCCTCTCCCCAACTTCCCCTGCGAGACAGAACAGGGCCAGGTCTACATTGTGGAAACCACGCAGTCCGACGGCACAGTTGAGCGCAACTTCTGCCGTACCGATGGCGAGATTTACTATGATATGGTCTGTGCCACGGGCTTTATCCCTGAGGGTTAAAATTTCAAACAGCGTCTATAGAAACAGAAAAGGAGGTCCCCCATGAAAAAACTGGCAAGTTTGTTCGCGGCGCTAGTGCTGATGCTGGCGCTGGCTGCGCCCGGCGCGGCGGCCGTGCAGCCCGAAACCGGCCGCATCTACCTCTACGGCGAGACCCACGCCGACCCCGCCTGTCTGGAGCAGGAGCTGGCCGCCTGGGACAGGTATTACAAAGAACTGGGGATGCGGGATCTTTTCATCGAGGTGCCATCCTACGCCGCCCAGTTCATGAACCTGTGGATGAAAGCGGAGGATGACGCCATCCTCAGCCGCCTGTTTGAGGATTTGGAAGGCACCCTCATGCACGACCAGAAAATCTGGGATTTTTACAAGTCCATCAAGGAACAATACCCCGAGACGGTCTTTCACGGCTTTGACGTGGGCCACCAGTACAACACCACCGGCACCCGCTACCTGATCGGCCTGGCGCTGACCGGGCAGATGGGGTCGGCCGACTGGGACGAGGCCCAGCGGGTGATCGAGCAGGGCAAGCAGTATTACAAGACCGGCGACGGCGCTTACCGCGAAAACTGCATGGCCGAAAACCTCGCCCGCGCCTTCGAGGCCCTGCCCATGGGGGCCAGCGTCATGGTCATCACCGGGTCGGCCCACTCCAACCTGTACGCCATGGATTACAACACCGGCACGGTGCCCTGTATGGCGGGCCAGCTGCGCCAGCAGTACGGCGCGGCCCTGCAGGCCCGCAACCTCTCGGACGGCATCGACTACACCCGCGCCGGGGATACCCAGCTCGTCCGCCTCGGCGGGACGGATTACACCGCCGTCTGCCTGGGCGAACAGGACCTGTCCAGCCGCCTGCCGGGGTACCAGTCCCGCATCTTCTGGCTGGTCGAGGGGGCCTATGAGGCCGCCTGCGCCCTGCCCGCCACCGGTGAGTTTTTGCCCTATGACAATTACCTGAACCCTGTGGAAGAAGGCCAGGTCTACCGGATAGACTACCTTCTGGCCGACGGCAGCACCGAGTCCCGCTATTACCGCGCCGACGGTACGCTCTGGCAGGGCCAGCCGGTGACCGCCGGCTTTGCGCCGGAGGGCGTGTAAGATTTTAGCATGGCGCTTTTGTAATACGTGCGGACTATCGAAAAAAGTCCCGTCCAGCCGACATGTGCGGATGGACGGGACACCGACAGGGAAATTTGGCGCTGAGAGTGTGCGAGCCGCTTCGCGACGAGTGCGCGGTTCAGCGCTAAATTTTGTCCCCAGGGGGCAGCCGCGCCAAGCGCGTCTAGTGGACGAAGCAGCGAAGGCGCGGCTGGCGCAGCGCTCCGGTTTTCGCAAGCGCCCACTGTGGCGCGCCGCGAAAATCGGCTAAGCGCAAGAGAGCCAGGGGGAAGGAATTTCTGCCGCGCGTATGCGCGCAGAAATGGGTTCCCCCTAAAGTGTGGCGCATTGCGCTACACTAAAATTTTGTCTATTTGGCGCACTTTCTGCGGTCAGGGGCTTTCGCTTTGTTCAAATTTGTGATATAATACAGCCAGTAGACCTACACAGAAAGGGGGAGAGCCCATGCTGGAAGACGCGTTTCAGGCCGTCTACACCAAGTTCAAGCTGCACTTTTATCAAAAGGTGTTCCACCGGTTCGCCACGCGTGAGGCCACGCTGACCACCGTTGAATCCTTCTGCATGGAGGGCATCATGGCGATGGGCGAGCCCACCATTGCCGAGTTTTCCCGCATGATGCAGATTTCGACGCCCAACGCCGCCTATAAGATCGGCAGCCTGGTCCGCAAAGGCTATGTGGAAAAGATCCAGTCCACCACCGACCGCCGGGAGTACCACCTGCGCCCCACCCAGAAATACATCGACTACTACAGCATCAGCTATTCCTACCTGCACACCGTCATCGAGCGGGTGCGCGAGCGCTTCTCCCCCGAGGACGTGAAAAAGCTGGAGGAAATGCTGGTCATCATCAACGATGAGCTGATGCCCGAGCTGCAGCTGCCGCCCCGCAAGGCGGCCCCTGACAAGCCCGCTCAGCCCGCGCCCTCCCCCAGTGCTCCGCCGGAGGAGTAAGGCGCACATTTGCCAACCCCACCCAAAACAGCACAGCCGCCCCCGGCGCCGAAAGGCGCCGGGGGCGGTTTGGCTTGTCCCGCCCATCCGTACATGCCGGCTGGACGGGACTTATTTTATTTTGACGTATCGTTCGGGTGAGACTTTTTTGTATGGGGTTCAGGCGGCTCAGAAGCAGTAGCCGGTCACGATGGGCTGGCGGTGCTGGGTCTGGTCGTTGAAGTATTCGTTGTAGCAGATGCCCAAAAAGCCACCGGCCACGTTGTACACGTTGCTGAAGCCGTGGCCCTGCAGGGCCATGACGGCGTTATAGCTGCTCTGGCCGATCTGGCAGTGGATATACACCGGGCGGTCTTTGGGGAGCTCGTCCAGACGGCCGCGCAGCTGAGCCAGAGGGATGTTCACCGCCGTTGTGATGTGGCCCTGGGCATAGGCGGCCGCGGGGCGCACGTCGATGATGCAGGCACCCGACTCCACCAGGCCGCGCACCTGGTCCACGTGCACCTGACGGAACGCGCCGTCCAGCAGGTTGCAGGCCACCAGGCCGGCGTAGTTCACCGGGTCCTTGGCGGTGGAGAAAGGCGGCGCATAGCACAGCTCAAGGTCCCGCAAATCGTCCACCGTGCCGCCGAACTTGATGACGGCGGCTACCACGTCCACCCGCTTGGGGGCGTCCCCCTTGGAGATGGCCTGTGCGCCCAGCACCCGGCCGGTGGGCTTTTCAAAGATCAGCTTGAAGTGCATCGGACAGCTGCCGGGCATCAGGGACACCCGGTCCTTGGGCAGGACGTAGGAAGTCTCGTAGGCAAGGCCCTCCTGCTGGCACTGGGCCTCGGTGAGGCCGGTGCTGGCGGCGTTGTAGTCGAACACCCTGATGCAGCTGGAGCCGATATAGCCGGTATTGCGCACCGGGCGGCCCATCAGATGGTCGGCGGCCTGCCGCGCCTGCTTCTGGGCGGGGCCTGCCAGCTGCAGCATCATGGGCTTGTGGGTGATGGCGTTAAACACCTCCACCGCGTCGCCGACGGCGTAGATGTCAGGGTCGCTGGTCTGGTAGTTGGCGTCCACCAGCAGGGCGCCCCGCTGGTTGGCGGCAAGCCCGGCCTGGACGGCCAACGCGGTGTCGGGACGGACGCCCACCGCCATGACCACCGCGTCCCCGGGGACGGCGCGGCCCGACTTGAGTTCCACGTCCGACCCGTGGAAGGCCACCACCGAGTCGCCCAGCACCAGCTCTACCCCGTGGTCCAGCATTTCCTTGTGCAGAATCTGCACCATGTCGTAATCGTAGGTGCGCAGGATCTGGGGCATGGCCTCGATCACCGCGACTTCATAGCCGGCCTCCCGCAGATTGACCGCCACCTCGATGCCGATGAAGCCGCCGCCGATCACCGACACCCGCCGGGCGCTCTGCTGCTGCAAAAAGCTGTGCAGCCGGGCCACGTCGTCCACCGTCTTGACGGTGAACAGGCTGGCTTCCGCAATGCCGGGGATGCGGGGCACCACCGCGTTGGCCCCCGGGGCCAGCACCAGCTTATCGTAGCTTTCGGCGTACACCTTGCCGGTGGCGAGGTCCTTGACCTGCACCTGCTTTGCCTGCCGGTCGATGGCCACCGCCTCGCTGGCGGTGCGGGTCTCGATGTTGTAGCTGTCCCGCAGGGCTTCGGGCGTGTTCAGGACCAGCTTTTCGGTCTGGTCCACCGTGCCGCTCAGCCGGTAGGGCAGGCTGCAGTTGGAATAGGACACGTGGCCGCCCTTTTCCAGCATCACGATCCGGGCCTGCTCGTCCAGCCGGCGCAGCCGGGCCGCCGCCCCCGCGCCTCCGGTGTTGCCGCCGATGATGACATACTTCATATGATGTGAGCCTCCTTTTCAGACAACGAGAACGCCCCTCCCGCGGGCTGCCCCCGCAGAGACGGCAAATCATATTTTTAGCATACCAAAAAACGGCCGTAAAGTCAGTAAGAAGGTCACATTTGGGGGCGGGTGGGGAAATTTTCCCCTCTCAGGCGCTTCGCGCCAGCTCTCCCGGAGGGAGAGCCAAGTGCACGCCCGTGGACAGAGGAAAACTTTGTGGTAAGGCGAACTTTTTTGCGGCTTTGCCTTACCACAAACTTTGCTGCGATTGACGCAGGTACACTTGGCTCCCCCCGCGGGGGAGCTGCCATGCCGCAAAGCGGCATGACTGAGAGGGGAGCAAAAAACTGCATAAATATACAAAATTTACCACTCCCACGCTCAAAATTCCTTCCCGCGCCTGTGGCGCGAACCGGGCCGGCAAGATAGGAAGTAAAGAAAAGAAAGCAAAAACCAAAAAATAGTAAATCGGGCCTTGACACCGGGGGGGGTATGCTATAATGCCTTTGAAAGGAAAGGACCTTCCTTTCAACCTGTTTTGGGTCTCTATCTTTTATACACCATAAGGAGGAAAAAATCATTATGAAACTCAAGAAGATTGCTTCTATGATGCTGGCCGGTGTTATGGCGGTCAGCATGCTGACCGCTTGCGGTGGCAACACCACCGATGATACCCAGAAGCCTGAGGAGCCCAATGTCACTCCTTCTACCAGCGCTTCTGCCCAGACTCTGGTCAACAACATGAGCAAAGAGGCTCAGAATAAGGTGACTGCCGTTTCTAACGGTGATCTGGATGCCGCTCTGAAGAGCGCTGTTGAGGATTACTTCAGCAACGCCGATGTTGTCAAGTATGGTCAGGTCTTTGAGATCTATCCCTACGGCTATGGCGTTAATCCGTCTGATGCCCGTCGGACCGACATTGGTGAGGCTCTGGTTAAGAACCTGAACGCTTACGATGATGAGATCGGCAACTTGAACAATATTGGCTTTAAGGCTGATGCTCGTACGGCTGTTGAGGTTTACGGTGTTAATGGCAGCGTGACCGACAAGGATGTCCTGGAGCAGCTCGGCCACAAGATCACTCAGAGCGTCGAGAACCTGAAGACTGAGGACACCACCAAGTATGATAATGCTACGCACGTTCAGCAGTACATTGACTATGATTACGAGGTTTCCGTCAGCATCGTGACCGCCGATGGCCGCGTTTGGGGCATCGAAGACACCGTGAAGTTCGTGGCTGTTGCTGTTACCCGGACTGGCACTGTTGAGGCTGGTATGGACAACCTCATCTAAAAATTACTTATAACAGTCTCGGTCGCACCATAACCGGGATTGATATAGGAGCCGGTGAGTCCTAGAGACACTTGCCGGTTTGGCACCACCCTTTACTGTGACGACAAAGGGGAATAAAACACCAATTATTCCTTCTGTTGTTGATCGCACCAAAACAAAAGAACTTTTGCGTCACGAAAGATAGGGTCCCTCTGCGGAGGCCAACCGAGAGGTTGGTCTCCGCATTGTTGGTATAACGTTCAAGAGGAAAGGAGTAAGTCGTATGCCCAGAAAGTCTGTTGACCGCCAAAGAATTGATCGGCTAGAACGAGGACAAAGCGAAAATAAACAGGAAATCCATAAACTCCAGAAGGAAAACCAACGGATAAGAGGAGAACTCTCGCGATTGACAGAAATCCAGATTGAGGGAAAATTGCGTGAAACTGATGATCGTGGGCGATATGTTTATACATACCAGCAGCTTGCGGATATGTTTCGTGTTCCCATCAGTACAATCCGTCGGATTGCAAATGAGAATGGTATTTCTCGTGCTAGAGGTAGAGGGCTCGAGGTAGTATAATAGGAAGGGGAACTCCAGCAAATTGGAGTTCCCCTTTTGTTCATGTTCGAGTTGTTCTAATCATATCCCTTACGACCCACGGCGCGTACAGCGCTGTCCAGACCAGGAGGACCAGCAGCAACAGGCCGGCGATATAGCCCGGGCCGGTGCCAAAGACCTGCTCGATCAGGCCGAGGGCGGCGTTGCCGTAGGAGCCGCGCAGGAACATGAAATTGGTGCCGCACAGATGGTTGACCAGGGCGGCGGCCAGCACGTCGAGGCAAAAGACCCCGAACACTTTGGGCAGCTGCCGGGCGTCGGGGCGGAAGCTCCCGGCCAGCAAAAGCACCGGGAACAGCACCAGCATGGTGTGCACCGTGCTGGAGTGCAGGTGCATGACGTTCCACAGGGGCACAGCCTGCCAGGACGGAAAGAGCAGGGCCGCCGCTGCGCCGGGCAGGCAGAGGGCGTAGAGCACCTCAGCGGCCAGACGGTTGGGGCGCAGGGCGTACCACACGCAGATGAACAGGTTGATGCTGCATAAATGGAAGGGCAGGAACGCCCACACAAACTGCCCGGTGGCGAGGGACGAGACGTCTTTCAGCAGCTCGTCGGCCAAAAGCAGGACGGTGAGCACCGCCAGAACCCGCCGCCGGCCCGCCGGCCCCAGGCGGCGGAACAAAAGCGAGCCTCCCACACAGAGCGCGGCGCACAGGCCCAGCCAGAACAGGTGCACCGGGCCGAACAGCTCAAACGCGTGGTAATCGTACCCGTGCAGGGCCTGCATGGTGTCGATGGTGTACCAGAAGGGCGAACAATCGGGCATCCTCCCCGCCCCCTCTCAGTGATAAAAGGTGTCGAAGTTGACCTGCTGGTAGAACCGGCGCTGCAGCTCGCCGAAGCTGGCGCAGTTCTGGGCCAGCAGCCACATACTTTTGGTCACGGCCGCCTCGATGGTCATGTCGTGGGCCTCCAAAAACGCAAAGCGGTCCTTGACCCGGCGGCCCACTTCGTAGATGCCGGCGTCGCTGCCCTCGTAGGTCACCTGGGTGGTCAGGATCAGCACCTTGTGGGTGTCCTCGTAGCGGCCCAGGCACCGGGCAAAGCCCTCCACCAGGGACTGAGGCAGCCCCCCTGCCCCGAAGCTTTCCACAATGACGCAGTCGTACAGGCGGAAAATGCTGTCCAGCAGTTCCGGGCCCATGCCCGGCGTCAGCTTGAGCAGAAAGACCTTTTCATCCAGCTCATGGCTGAAACGCACCGGCCCGGCGGGGCGGGGCGTCTCGATGTAGCGGACCAGCCGGTCCCCCTGCACCTGGGCCAGGTGGGGGAAATTGACCGACGCAAAGGCGTCGTAGCTGATGGTCTTGTTCTTTTTGGCGCGGGTGCCCGCGATGACCGACCCGCCGAACACCACCATCACTCCGCGGCTGCCGGGGTCCAGGGCGCAGACGACGCTGTCCCGCAGGTTCTTTTTGGCGTCGGTGATCTCGTTCGAGATGGGCTGCTGGGAGCCGGTCAGGATGATGGGCTTGGCCGCGTCCTGCACCAGATAGCTCAGGGCCGCCGCCGTATAGGCCAGGGTGTCGGTGCCGTGGCAGAGGATGAAGCCGTCGTAGCGGCCGTAGTTTTCCTCGATGGCGCGGGCCATGTCCAGCCAGTGGGCCGGGCTCATGTCGGTGCTGTCGATGCTGCACAGGGCCAGGGTGTCCGGCTGGCACAGGTCGGCCAGGCCGGGCATATGGGCCAGCAGTTCCCCGCTGGACAAGACCGGGCGCAGGCCCTGGGGCGTGCGCACGCTGGCGATGGTGCCGCCGGTGGTAATGAAGAGGATCTTTTTCTTGTTCATAGCTGCCTCCCTTAGATGGATCACGACCAGTATAGCACAAAACCTTCCCCCGGGAAATGCCCGGCTTGCTTTTTAGAAAAGGATGGGGTATCATGAAGAACAGGTAGGAAGCTCGCCGCATGGCCCAGAGGGCCAGGGAGGGTGTTTCGACTCCCCCTCCCTAGGCCCTCTGGACTCCCTACCCACCCGCAGCGACCAGGGCGGAGCCCTGGACCCAAAAGAAGAAGGGCGCTCTGGACGTCTGCCTGAAAAAATGCCATCACTCGCTTTGCTCGCGCATTTTTTCCGGGCGGCATCCGCCCGGCGCGCCGGTTACATATGCGCCCGCTGCGCGGGCGCCCGAAGGAGACGTTATGAACCGAACCAACAAAAAACGCAAACTTCCCTCTCTTGCCACAGTGCTGACCCTGGCCCTGATGATGGCCCTGGGCTTTGGGGCGGGATGGCTGGGCGCCTGGATGGCGGACCATGCGGATCTGGCCGGCTGGCAGCTGCTGGCCCTGCTGGCGGCGGCTGCGGTGGGTGTCCTGGTCCAGATCGTCCTGCACGAGGGCGGGCACCTGGCGGCGGGGCTCGCCACCGGGTACGGGTTCGTGTCCTTCCGCATCGGCAGCATCATGCTGCTGAAAAAGGACGGCAGGCTGCAATTCTGCCGCTACCAGCTGGCGGGCACCGGGGGGCAGTGCCTGCTGGCCCCGCCCCCCTGGCGGGAGGAGGGCTTCCCTTCCCTGCTGTACAATCTGGGCGGGCCGGCGGCCAACCTGCTGTCGGCGGCCCTCTGCGGGCTGGGGACATGGCTGTGCTGGCAGAAAGCGCCTCTGGCCGCCGGGCTTTGGGGGGTCTGGGCGATGCTGGGGCTGTACCTGGGCCTTGTCAACGGCATCCCGCTGAAGATCCAGGGGATGCCCAACGACGGCTACAACGCCCTCTGCCTGCGGGGGGACAAAGCCGCCCAGCGGGCCATCTGGGCCCAGCTGGCCATCAACGCGGCCCAGATCGAGGGCCGGCGTCTGAAGGACCTGCCCGCCGAATGGTTCGAGCTGCCGGACAACGCCGGCCCCGACGACCCCCTGAAAGGGGCGGTGTGGGTCTGCCGCTACAGCCGCCTGTTGGACGAAGGGCGGTATGAGGACGCCGCCGCCCTCCGGGCCAGGCTGCTGGGGAGTGGGGCCCGGTTGGCGGCGGTCCACCGGTATTCCCTCGAGGTGGATCAGGCGTTTTTCCAGCTGACGGAGGGCCAGACCGAGGCCGGTCTGGCCGCCCTGCAGGAAAAACAGCTGCGGGCCTTCCTCAAGCAGATGAAGTCGCATCCCGGCATGGCGCTGGTTCTCTACGGGGAGGCGCTGGCCGCCGGCAAAACGGAGGAAGCCGCCCGGCGGCGCAGAGCCCTAGACAAAATGCTGGCGGCCTGGCCCTACGCCGGCGACGCCGCGTCGGTCCGGGAGCTGCTGGCCTGGGCCGAGCCGAAGCTTTGTAAGCCGGTCACGGAATCCGGCGCCGAAATGTGAGATAATCTATAAGATAAAAACGACGCGGGAGGAAAGCGCTATGGCAAATGTTGTAATCATCGGTTCGGGGCCGGCGGGGGTGTCCGCCGCCCTGTATACGGCGCGGGCCGGCATGGACACCACGGTCCTGACCAAGGGGTCCGGCGCTTTGGCCCGGGCCGAGGGCATCGAGAACTATTACGGCGTGCCGGGGCCTGTTTCGGGCGCGGAGCTGGAGCGCCGCGGCATCGAGGGCGCCAAGGCCGTGGGGGTCAAGTTCGTGGAGGCGGAGGCCGTGGGCCTGACCTTTACCGACAAGCTGACGGTGGAAACGCTGTCCGGGGACTGGCCCGCCGACGCAGTCATCCTGGCCACCGGCGCGTCCCGCACCGCGCCCCCCATCCCCGGCCTCAAGGCGCTGGAAGGCCACGGCGTGGGCTACTGCGCCACCTGCGACGCCTTCTTCTACCGCGGCAAGGATGTGGCCGTCATGGGCAGCGGCGAGTATGCCCTGCACGAGGCTTCCGCCCTGCTGCCCCTGGCAAAAAGCGTCACCCTGCTCACCGGCGGTGCGCCGCTGACCGCCAGTTTCCCCTCTGAGATCGCCGTGCGCACCGAAAAGGTGGAGGCCATCCTGGGCGAGGAGGCCGGTAAAGTGACCGGCGTCCGGCTGGCCGGCGGCGAGGAGCTGGCCCTGGACGGCGTGTTCGTGGCCCTGGGCGTGGCGGGCAGCACCGCCCTGGCCCGCAAGATGGGCGCCGAGGTGGACGGCAACCGGATCGTGGTGGACGAGCACATGATGACCACCATCCCCGGCCTGTTCGCCGCAGGCGACTGCACCGGCGGCCTGCTCCAGGTGGCCAAAGCGGTGTACGAGGGGGCCATGGCCGGCAACGAGGCCGCCAAGGCCCTGCGGAAGGGCGGTTTTTATGGAGCGTAAAGAGGCGGCGGACAAACGGTGCCTGGCCTGCAGTTTTCCCTTCTGGGACAAGCTGACCGAGGCCCAGCAGGACTACCTGTGCCGGTTCGCCCGGCCGGTCCACTATGACAAGGGGGCCCATGTCCACAGCCCTACCGAGAACTGCGTGGGCATTTTGCTGCTGCGCGCAGGCCAGCTGCGGGCCTACCTGCTCAGCGAGGACGGCCGGGACGTCACCCTCTACCGCCTGTTTGCGGGGGATGTGTGCATCCTGTCGGCCTCCTGCGTGCTGGACGCCGTCACCTTTGACGTCCACATCGACGCCGAGGAGCCGGTGGAAGCCTACTGCATCGGCGCGGGCGCCTTCAAGCGGGTGATGGACGAGAACATCTACGTCCGCTGCTACGCCTACCAGATGACCGCCGAGAGCTACTCCGAGACCATGTGGGCCATGCAGCAGATCCTGTTCATGAGCGCCGACCGGCGGCTGGCCATTTTCCTCACCGACGAGCTGGCCAAGACCGGCGGCGCCGATCTGCACATGACCCACGACCAGATCGCCCGCTATATGGGTTCGGCCCGGGAGGTGGTCAGCCGGATGCTGAAATACTTCGCCCAGGAAGGGCTGGTCAAGCTCTGGCGCGGCGGCCTGACCGTCCTGGACAAGCCCCGCCTGCAAAAGCTGGCCCGCGGCGAGACCGCCGGCCGCGGACGGAAGCGGGCCTGAACGCCGCAGCGGACGCTTCGGATGCAGCCAGAAACAAAACGCCTTATCAGAAAATCAGGCAAATCAAAGCCCCCGCTTTCCTTGTGCAGGAGAGCGGGGGTTATCTGTTTGCCTGTATACCGGATCGTTATAGTGTAGGATTTGGCAAAAATGGTTTTAATTTTCCGGTTTTGAACTGAAAGCCCAAGTGTAAATTTCTACTACACCCAAGACAGCTGTCACATAGGGGAATATCGTACAGGAAATATCGATTCCCAGCGCGCCAGAGTCTTTCAAAACAACAGAGCAAAGAATAATCGCCCCAGTCGACAGAATGGTGCAGATTAGTGCTGCCAGATAGCTGACGATCCCTGAGTAGGGATGACGAAACCACAGAAGGATCGCCGCGCATACCTGCAAAATCCCCCCGATTACGAACAGAGCAAAGACAACGCGGTAAAACGTATTGTATTCATAGTAGACATTCTGTACAATGCCTGACAGATTGAATATGGAAAAAGAAGTATCCATAGAAAAAAGCTGTGCTATCCCTCCTATATCAACCCGGAACCATTTCAAAAACATAAGGATAGTCGAGACTGCGGCGCAGACCATGCGCAGCGAGCGCATAGGAATTTTTGCGGCAGTATTGTTGTTTGAAGTCATCATATGCACACTCCTTTGATACCCAGCCTTTAATGGACTATATTTATTCTATACTTATTTATCTAATATATCAAGTTTATCTAGTAGTTAATTATCCTGACATGTAAAAAGATATACTGTTAGTTAAAGCTGAGACGAAAGGAGCGTAACTTGTATGATTGATTATCAACTGATTGGAAGTCGGCTGAAACAGGCCCGCAAGGCGGCGAACCTCACGCAGGAAGCGCTTGCCGAGAAAGTCTTTCTTTCCACCGTATATCTTTCCCGCATCGAAAATGGAAAAGTGTTTCCTACGCTGGAGACCCTTGCCAGCCTGTGCAATATTCTGGGCGTTAGTCTGGGGTGGCTTTTTTCGGGCATCGAGGTCGAGCAGTCAGATTACGGAAATCAGCAGGTTGTTGAATTGTTTCAGGCTTGCAAAGGTAAGGTGAAGCCCATTGCACTCAACATCTTGCGGGAACTATCCGAACTGTAGTGCCTCGATATAAAAACAAAAACACCCACCGTACATGAACTGTGAACTGCCCCAGAATTAGTAGACATGAATAAAAAGACCCTCGTGTAGTGGG